>Ga0194110_10000871_pt1 | contig 38958 bp, 27 predicted proteins | sample TA2Kig1200mmetaG_FD_146192 | JGI IMG/M metagenome (GOLD analysis project Ga0194110, IMG submission 146192) | Freshwater microbial communities from Lake Tanganyika, Tanzania - TA2015032 Kigoma Deep Cast 1200m | ecosystem: Environmental > Aquatic > Freshwater > Lake | place: Tanzania: Lake...
GTCTTGCCGCTTACGTACCCGTTGGGCGCGGGAGAGAAGTGTTCGGCGCTCTCCTCACTGTTGGAGAACTGCGAAAGGAAGGTTTCGCCCGATCCGGGCACCTCAGGGGGCATGCCCCATCGTACTCATGGGTCGAAACGGGTACAAGATGCAGATGCTCGCGCTATTCCGATCGTGTTTGTTCAGTTCGCTGGTCTCCGCTGCCATGGCGTCGATGGCCGGTGCAATCGCTTCGGATGAACCGCGCGAGAACTTTCCGCCGGATCCGCAAGTGGAGTGGCGACGAATGGAACTGTCGCTGCGCTTTGAGGATCTTGATGACCAGTCGTTCGTCGGTTCCGCGGTCTACACCTTTCGCGCGGCGGGTCAGCGCGTGGAAAGTCTGCGGCTCGATGCGGGCGACTTGGAAGTCACATCGGTGCAGGAAGTCGGCGGTGCGAACCGCAAACTCGAGTGGTCGCATGCTGATGGCGTTCTGCAGATACGACTCGCGGATGCAATCGGTCCGCAGTTCGCGGGCACGGGTGGTGCGGGCGGGGACGCCAACGCTGCTGCGGCGGACCATCGCCTTCGGATCGACTACCGAGTGCGCGACCCGCGCCGTGGCATGACATTCTCGCCCAAGCTCCCGGCGACGGACGGTGCACCGGCAATCCCAGCGGAGGTTCACACGCAAGGACAGCCGCAGAGCAATCATCACTGGTTCCCCACGCACGACTTTCCCAATGTGCGACTCGCGACCGAACTGATCGTCGATGTGCCGCAGGGCATTGCTGTGAGCGGAAATGGCAAGCTCGCGAAGCATGAATCGCGCGGAAACCGTGAGGTGTGGCACTGGGTTCAAGATGAGCCGCATGTGCCGTATCTGGTGTCCCTTGTGGCGGGGAACTTTCAGCGCACGGAACTCGCCGCGCCGCTCAGTGGCGTTCCGATGGCGGTCTGGACCCGCCCCGATCACGCGGTGTTCGCGCGCGGTACATACGCGAATACCGATCGCATGATGAAGACGTTTCAGCGCGTCTTCGGCGTGGCGTATCCGTGGGCGCGCTACGACCAGTTGGTGGTTCGCAACTTCGCTGCAGGCGGCATGGAGAACACATCGGCCACGACGATGAACGCAGGTGCTCTGCTCGATGAGATATCGCTTGTCGAGGGCGATCTCGATGGTTTGATCTCCCACGAACTCTGCCATCAGTGGACGGGTGATCTGATCACATGCAGAAGCTGGGAGCACTTGTGGCTGAACGAGGGATGGGCGACCTACGGCACCGCACTGTGGCTGGAAGAGCGTGATGGCATCGACGCGTACTACGACCAGATGCTCGGTAGCGCGGGCATCGCGGGCACCGACTCGGCTGCTGCGACGGGAACGCCCGCTGCCATGCCGCAGGCGATGTGTTCGCGCGTGTACGGTTCGCCTGGCGAGACGTTCCGCCGGAGTGCGAACCCGTATCCAAAGGGCGCCTCGGTGCTGCACATGCTGCGTCGCCGACTCGGTGACGATGCCTTCTTCCGCGGCGTTCACTTGTATTTCAACCGCTTTGGCGGGCGCTTGGCGGAGACGGCAGATTTCCGCCGCTGCCTCGAGGAGGTGAGCGGATCAAGTCTCGAGGAGTTCTTTGAGCAGTGGTGCTTTCGCCCAGGCAGTCCAGAGATTGGCGTGAAGGCGTCGTACGACCCCGCGCCTCGGCGGCTGCGAATCGAGGTGACGCAGTCGATGCGCAACGCAGCGGCACCGTGGATGCGATTCGATCTCCCCGTCGTTGTCCGCACGGCGGGCGGTGAACGCACGGTGCTCGTGTCGGTTCGTGGCGCGGAGTCGGTGCGTGAAGTGGAACTCGATGGCTCGCCCACGATGGTGGCTGTCGATCCGACGCTCGATGTGCTCAAGGTGCTTTCGGTTGACCTCCCCGAGGCGTGGCTGATCGAGCAACTGCGAAAGGGGCCTACCTCGGCTGCGCGTCGTCAGGCTGCGCGTGCGCTGGCAAAGCGGGAGTCACCAACAGCGCTCGATGCCCTCGTCGCGATCGCTTCGGATGCAAGCGCGCGCGCATCGCTCCGAAGTGAGGCGGTCGATGCGATCGCCGCATACGGCTCGTCCACTGCACGCGAGTCGATGACGGCGCTCTTCGACCAAATCGTGGTGCCTGCGCTTGGTACGTCGCCAGCGGATGCGGAAAAGAAGTGCCCGGCCACGGTTCGCGCATCCATCACGGCAAGTCTTGGCGTGGTGCCTTTCGAACAGTCACGGCCCCGGTTGATCGATGTGCTGCAGCGAGAGAAGGGCTATGCAGTCAGGACGAGTGCGTGCGAGGCGCTGCGGCGCCTCGGCGGCGTTGATTTTCCGGAACAGCGCTCGGCACTGCAAGGTGACGCGGCACTGCGCGCAGGCATTGAGCGAATGCTTGATCAGCGAATTCCAAGTGAGCGCGTTCGGATTGCTGCCATCGAAACGATCAGTGCACTGCAGCTGAAGGATCTACAGTCGCGTGTGGAAGCGCTTGCACAGCTCGGTCATATGGAGCGGATGCGTTCCACAGCGATCGGCACGCTCGCGGAACTTGTGCGCGGCAGCGCGGATTCGGCGCGCCGCTCGGAGGTGGTCCGTCTGTGTTTGCAGTGGCTGAACGATCCGGAACTTCGCGCGCGTGATGCCGCGGGCGAGGCACTGGCAAAGTTGGGTGCGCGCGAGGCACTTCAGGACATCGATGCAATTGCGGCGAGCGAACGTGACCCCCGTGCACGCGACCGCGCCCGTGAATGGGCACGCTCGATCAGGAGCGCGGAGCCGAAGCCTGCGGCTGCGCCCTCCAGCGGCTGATGAACGCTTCGTACTGTTCCCTCGTATCGATCCCGTGCGATCGCGCGGTGCCATGGGCGACCGCGATGGCGTGTCCATGCTCAAGCGCGCGCAACTGTTCGAGTTGTTCGGTTTGCTCCAAGTCCGTCGGTGGCCATGCGGCAAAGACCGCCAGAAAAGCGCGCCGATACACATAGAGGCCGACGTGCTTCAGCGGCGCAGCGGGGCCATTGCCATCGCGTGGGAAGGGAATGAGTGCGCGAGAAAAGTACAACGCACGAGGTGTGCGGCCGTTGTTTCCGCCGTGCGTGATCACACACTTCACGATGTTCGGATTGGCAGGATCTTCGCTCGGTAGAAAGGGTGAGACGACGGTCGACATATCCGCGCCTGGGTCCGCAAGCAGCGCATCGATCGCAGCGGTGATCAGTTCCGGTTCGAGTTCTGGCTCATCGCCCTGCACATTGACAATGATGTCCGCATCGATCTGTGCGCTTGCTTCGGCGATGCGACTGGTACCGTTGGGGTGATCCTCGCGAGTCCGAATGCAGCGCGCACCGAACCGAGCTGCCGCCGCCTCGATCCGCGCATCATCCGTGGCGATGATCACTTCCTGCACGCGCGGGCAGGCGCGGGCGCGTTCATAGACATGCTGAATCAGCGGACGTCCCGTCGCATCCGCCAGCATCTTGCCGGGGAAGCGCGAGGAGTTCATGCGGGCGGGAATGACGGCGGCGATCCGAGTGGGATTCTGCGCAGCACTTCCCATGCTCAGGCGAGTTCCTTCACCAGCGCATCGAGGTCCTTGCGGCGCTGGCGGATGTCGCGGAAGTTGATGTCCTTGCGCAAGATGGCGGAGCAGATGTCCGCAGCATCGCGTGCGTGCTGCGCGCTGCGTTCGAGTTTGGCCAGCTCCGTGAGGGACAGCATCAGGTCGTAGCGGATGTCCTGCTCGCGGGCCGCGCTTGTCACATCGAGTGCGGCAATGGCATCCTTGAATTCGCCGACCGACTCCGCATGCCAGCCGGATGCCGCAAAACAACGCCCAAGCATGTGCGCGGCAGAGACGCGCATCTTCGGCTCCTCTTTTGCGATCTGCAGGCAGCCCATCGCCTCCTCGTAGTTGCCGAGTTCAAAGAGAATGCGGCCGAGTTCAGCCTTCATCGTGCGATCCGACGGGTAGTTCTGCACGCGCTCCCGAAACTCCGTCGCTTGCAGTTCGAGCACGGCCTTCCGAAGCCGATCAGCATTCGCGCGCGCGGCTGCGTCGGCGGGCGTCTTGGTCGCCGCATCTTCTGCGGCTGCCAGATGCCGCTGCGCACGGCCAATCTTGATGTCGCCCGCCGCCATGCGGAAGCGGTACTCCTTCAACGCCTCATATGCGGCGAGGTACACCTTGAACGCGGTCGCCTCATGTTCGGGCGTGCCGGTGCGCCTCAGCGCGAGGCAGTACTTCTGCACCGCATCCGGCGAGCGCGGATTTGCCTCGTACTCGGTCTTGGTCCGGTCGAGGTTGCGTTCCTCCGCACCCACGCTGCCCGTGATGGCGTCCTGCTCTTCCAAGCTGCGCTGCTTGTCGAGATCTTTCACATTGTCGCGGAAGTTGCCGCGTCCGCCATCTCGGTCGAAGCCGCTCGCGACCATCGCACGGTTGGCAAGAATCTGCTTGAATTCTCGTTCAAGTTTGGTGTCCGAAGGATCCATCTCGAGCGCCTTCTCGATGCACAGTTTTGCCTCTTCCCACGCTCCGACTTCGACAAAGAGATCCTTGGCTCGAAGCACCAGTTTGCGATTCGGCTTGTCACGCAGCACGACGCTGAGCAGGTTGAAAACCTTCGGTGCAGCCCATGTCCCAACGGGTGGCATCTCTGCTTTCACGCTTGCTCCAAGCATGTCGAGACCGCGCTCAACATTGTTCATGTCGCGCATCCACAGCAGCGTGGCAACGGCCATTCGATCAATGGCAGATGGTCCCTCCAGAGGCTTCACCTCCGCACCCGTCGCGGGCTTTCCGCCACCAAGAAAGTTCTGCTTGCCACAATTCCACATGGCATCGAGGGTTGAGATGCTTGCCGGATCAAACTTCAGCGCATTGGCGAAGTAGAAGAGCCCTACCTCAAAGCCCGACTGAGCGATCGCCTTCTCGGCGCGTTCAAGGAACAGCCGCGCCTTCTCGGGCGAAGCAATGAACACCGCTTTCTTGTCGCCGTCGTTCTTTTTCCAAGGCAGGATCAAGGGGGGTCTCCGCAACAACCTTTCCGGGGGAAAACGCTTCCTCGGAATCCGAAAGGGTAGCGCATCACGCACGGTGCGGCAATTCTTCCCCTCGGACTGCATTAGACTTCCACATCGTGCGTGCCCTTGTGCTGCATCCAGATCCGGTGCTGCGGCGGCGTGCCGAGCCAGTCGGAGCAATTGACGGGCGAATTCGCGATCTGGCCGAGCAGATGATCCACATCATGCATGAGGAAGATGGCTATGGACTTGCGGCGCCCCAAGTGGGCGAGTCGCTCCGCATCTTTGTGACACAGCGCGAAGATGACGAGGAGGGGCAGGGCGGCGTTGTGTACGTCAATCCGCGATTTATCCGTATCGAGGGCACGCTCGAGGCTGAGGAGGAAGGATGTCTCAGCCTGCCAGACATTCGTGGTTCGGTACGGCGGCAGCCGACCGTCGAGATCGAAGCAACCGATTTGGAGGGACGCATCTTCCGAATGGAGTCGAGCGAACTGATGGCGCGCTGCTGGCAGCATGAGATGGATCACCTTGATGGTGTTCTCATCATTGATCGGATGAGCGTGATGGACAGGCTGGTCAACCGAAAAAAGTTGAAGGCACTCGAGGAGCGAGATTGAACCGCGCCAGCGGTGTCGTGGATCATGGCGGCGGGGCCGGCGCCGACGGTGTTCCCATCGTGCTCCTTGGAAGCGGGGCGTTTGCGGTTGCGCCATTCGCCGCGCTGCGAACCGCCGCGCCTGAGATGGGATTGCGCGTGGCGTGCGTCGTTTCGCAGCCCGACCGGAAAGCTGGACGCGGGCAGGCACTCGCCCCAACGCCCGTCAGTGCGTGGGCGCTTGCACATGGGCTGCCGCTGGAACGGACCGATGATGCATCGTCGGGGGCATCACTCGCCCGAATCCGCGGTGTTGGCCCGGCACTCCTTGTTGTGGTCGCGTTCGGGCAGCGGCTTGGGCGAGAACTCCTCGATGGAGTCGCTGCGGTCAATCTGCACGGATCGCTGCTGCCGGCGTGGCGCGGTGCCGCGCCCATTCAGCGTTCGCGGATGGCTGGTGATGCGCGAGTCGGGGTCACAGTGATCGGACTCGCCGATCGGATCGATGCGGGTGTTGTTTTTGCGGAGGCGTCCACCGAGCCGCAAGATGCGGAAACTGCGGGCGAACTTCATGATCGGCTGAGCGTCCTTGGCTGCGCGCCGCTGCTCGACACCGTGCGCCGTTGGCGCGCTGCATTCGATGCACATTCGAACACGGCCCTGCGCCAGCGTGCGATGCGAGCGCTCGACTCACTGGGCGGCGTTCACCAAGATGAGCGGCTCGTGACGCGCGCTGCGAAACTGTCGCGCGCGGATGCGTGGGTGGACTTCACCGTCGAGGCACGTGCCGTCAGCGCGCGTATCAACGGGCTCAGCCCCTGGCCGGGCGTCGATGCGTTGGTCGGCCAGCATGCGCTGCGCATTCTGCGGGCGCGACCGGTGCCGGGTGGCGAAGCAGTGAACGTGCCCGCCGGTGAAGTGACGCCCGCCGGCCATGTTGGGTGCGGTGGTGGTGCGATTGAGTTGCTTGATGTGCAACCGCCGGGGGGAAGCGTGATGTCGTGGGATGCGTTTCGCCGCGGTCGGCAGATTGCCGCTGGCGCAGTCGTGTGCTGTCCAAGTATGCGGGCGAAGGACTCTCCACCATGACAATGAGCCCAGCCGCCGTCACCCCCGACGACTTGGATTATCCCCTCGACGCCGCGCGCATCGCCACGCGTCCTGCGGAGCCACGCGATGCTGCGCGGATGCTGGTGCTGCACCGCGCGCAGGACCGCATCGAGCACCGTCATGTGCGCGACATCGTTGGCTACCTCGATCCGGCGGGAGCACTGATCGTGAACGAGACTCGTGTGGAGGCGATGCGTTTCCTTGCTGTGCGCGATGGCGATGGACGGACATGCGAGGGGCTGTTTGTCGACCCTGCAGGCGACGGCTTGTGGCGGGTCATGATTCGTGGTGCCAAGCACTTCGCGTACGGCGATGTGCTGCGCCTGACGCCGCCGCAGGATGATGCGCACGCGAGGGGGCATGGGGAGGGGGAGCGTGCATCGGGATCCACCGTGGAGGTGCGGCTGGAGCGGCGCGATGGTGCACACTGGGTTGTGTCCGTGTGCGGTGGCCTGACCGCTGCAGCTGCGTGGAAAGCGGCAGGTTGGACTCCGTTGCCGCCCTACATACTTGCCGCTCGGCAGCAGCGCGGGGAGCTGCAGGCGGCGGCGGATCAGGCTGACCGACAGGAGTACCAAACGGTGTATGCGCGCACGAGTGATTTGCCGAGCTGTGCTGCGCCCACAGCCGGCCTTCATTTCACCCCTCAACTTCTGCAACGGATCGCAGCCCAGGGGGTTGAAACGATCCGAACGGAATTGCAGGTGGGGCCTGGCACCTTCCGGCCGGTAGGCGCGCCAACGCTTGCAGCGCATCCGATGCACTCGGAGCGATGCCGAGTGAGCGCTGCCGCGCTGAGCGCACTTCACAGTTGCAACATGCCCGCAAGCCTTGTGGTGGGAACGACTTCGGTTCGGCTGCTCGAGTCGCTCCCTAGGCCACTGTCGGGCGAAGTTCTCGCTCGAGCGCGCGAGTTGATCGGGGCAGGGCAAGGTGACCGCACCGTGATGGACTTCGCCACGGACATTCTGATTGCCCCGGGGTCTGACTTCCGCTGGACCAACAGACTGCTGACGAACTTCCATTTGCCACGATCGACCCTGCTCGCGCTCGTGGGCGCGCTCGTGGGACTCGATCGGCTCAAGCGGATCTATGCGATCGCGCAGCGTGAGGAGTACCGCTTCTACTCCTTCGGCGATGCCATGCTCATCCTTCCCTGAAGCCGCCGCCTCATGGGTCGTCGGTCCGGGCACATTTTCGGTCGCTTGAAGCATCAAGCGGCGGAGGATCAAGTGCCGATATCCATGGAGAGCTTGCATGAAGTTGTCTCACCTGATCGCCAAAGTGGATGGCGTGACGGTCTTGGGAGAGTGTGACCCCGAAATTGGGTGCGTCACGGATGACTCCCGGAAAGTCACGCGTGGTTCGCTTTTCGTTGCACGCAGCGGAACGCGCGGCGATGGTCGCGTCTTCATCGCCGATGCGGTTGCGCGCGGCGCATCAGCTGTGCTCTGTGACGGGGGTGTGCCTTGCGATGAAATGCGAAGTGCAGGTGTGGCGATGCTGCAGTGCGCGGATCCGGCGATCAGCGGTGTCGACCTCGCGCATGCGTTCGCGGGGTTCCCAGCATCTGCCATGCGCATGATCGGCATCACAGGAACCAATGGCAAGACAACTGTTGCATTCCTTGTTCAGCATCTCTTGATGCACGCATCGATCAAGTGCGGTCTGATCGGAACGGTCGTGATCGATGATGGCGCGACACGAACACCGGCCGAACTCACGACTCCAGGGGGTATGGAACTGGCACGCATGCTCGGCACGATGGCACGCCATGGATGTGATGCAGTCGCCATGGAGGTGTCGAGCCACGCGTTGCATCAGGGGCGTGTCCGAGGAATTGACTTCGCCGTGGGTGTCTTCACGAATCTGACGGGCGATCATCTTGACTACCACGGCACGATGGATGCCTATGCCGATGCAAAGGCGCAGCTGTTCGATGGACTTCGACCGGGCGCATGTGCCGTGGTCAATGGTGACGACCCTGCGCACAAGCGAATGGTTCGATCATGTGCGGCGCGTGTGGTGCGTTGCAGTACTCACGACACGCGTGCGGAGTGCACTGTGGAGGTGATCCGCGTGGCGCTGGGTGGGATGCGCCTTCGACTGCATGGCGCCTGGGGCAGTTTCGATGCGGACTTTCCCTGCGTGGGTCGACACAACGCGATGAATGCGCTGCAGGCCGTGGCAGCCGCATGGGCGCTTGGTGTTCCAGCGGAGCATTTGTCCAGCGGATTGTCCACAGCTTCCGCTCCGCCTGGACGGTTGCAGCCGGTGACCGCACTGCATGATCCCTTTGCAGTCCTCGTGGACTACGCCCACACGGATGACGCCCTGTCGAACGTGCTCGCCGCACTGCGCCCCGTGGTTGGCACTGGACGAATCGTGTTGGTCTTCGGTTGTGGTGGCAACCGTGACCGAACCAAGCGACCGCGGATGGCTGCAACAGCTGTGCGCGGCGCCGATGTGATCTACGTGACGAGCGACAATCCGCGTCAGGAAGATCCCAACGCGATCATCGCCGAGATTCTGGAGGGCATTCCATCCGATCAGCGAGGGCGCGTTCATGTGCAGCCTGATCGTGCCATTGCAATTCAAGAGGCAATCGCAGCTGCTCGCACAGGCGACATCGTGCTCATCGCGGGCAAGGGGCATGAGGACTATCAGATCATCGGAACGGAGAAGCGCCACTTCGATGACTGCGAGCAGGCGCGCGCTGCTCTCCAGTCGAGGAGAAGTACGCAGGCGCAGGAAGCCGCTCAGCCGAAGTCGGTCGGTCGACAACATCAGCCACAGGGAGTCCACGCATGAATGGTTCGCATGAAGTCTTTGGCGATGCTCTGTCGCCGTTCCTGACCCCTGATGAACTGCGCAGCGCCGTGCAAGGTGCATGGGTGGAAGCGCCTGCGGATGGCACTGTCTTGCGCGGTGTTGGCACCGATACCCGCAGTGATCTCACGGGCCGCGCATTTTTTGCGCTTCGCGGCGATCGCCACGACGCCCACGATCATCTGCTCGAAGCGGTTCGGGCAGGCGCACGTGTGGTGGTCGTGGAGGAGTCGCGCTGGAACCGCATCCGCTTCGTTGGACAGCAGCCCGCATCCGTGCTGATCGTGCGCGATACGCGTGCAGCACTGCAGGCAGCAGCCCGTTTCTGGCGCATGCAATTGCGTGGAACGCAAGTCGTGGGGATTACGGGCAGCTCAGGCAAGACGACAACGCGGCGTTTGATGGAGGGGGTCCTTTCGACAAGGTTCCGCGGAACAGCAAGTCCAAAGAGTTTCAACAACGATGTCGGCGTTCCAATCACGCTGCTTGGCGGTCGACGCGGGGACGACTTTCTCCTCGCGGAGATCGGCATGAACAGTCCAGGCGAGATTGCGGCGCTCACAGCTCTCGCACGACCTGATGTCGGCGTGATCACCATGGTTGGCAAGGCCCATCTGGGTGGTCTTGGATCGGTCGATGCGATTCTGCGCGAGAAGTTCTCGCTCATCGCAGGTCTGCATGCCGGATCGCTTGCGATTGTGCGTGGCGACAGCAGTCTGCTCGATGCAGCACTCGAGGCGGCCCTGCCTGCGGGAGTGCGCGTCGTGCGATTTGGGACAGGCCCCGCCAACCATGTGCGACTTCGCGCGCGCGCGGCGCGTGCGGAGGGCGGGCAAGACATCGAGGTCGATGCATGCGGTCGGCGATTCGAGATTCGCTTGGCGCTCGATGGAGAGCACAATGCCATGAACGCGCTCGCAGCAATCGCGCTCGGCATTGACCGCGACATGACTGATGATGAAATCGCGCGCGGATGCGCCGCGGTCGTGCCATCGGACATGCGGTTTGTTCGGCAGCAGATGTGCGGCATGACGCTCTTCAATGACGCGTACAACGCCAATCCAGATGCGATGATCGCTGCACTGCGCACATTTGGTGAACGCGCCGCGGCAGGTCAGCGCAAGATCACGATCCTCGGAGACATGCTCGAACTCGGCGATGCCGGGCCGCATCTGCATGCGGAACTTGGACGCGCCGTGGCCGCCGGGGCAAGTGGCGGCCCGCCTGCACTGGCCGTCTTTGTCGGACCTCTGTCTGCGCACGGAGCGGCTGCGTGTCGGAGCGAGAACACCTGCGATGTGCTGCATGTGCCAGATCTTTCGCCCGATTCGATCACGCGTGTCCTCGGCGCACTTCGAGTGGGCGATGCAATCCTGCTGAAAGGTTCGCGCGGTTGCCGACTTGAATTGCTCCTGAACTCGTTGCAGGAGAGGATGGCGGCCTGATGATCTACAACCTTGTGGAGGCGACGCAGGGATGGCTCGACGAGCGGGGTCTGTCGTGGATCGTGATGGTGCTCTATCAGGTGGAGTTCCGGGCGCTCTTTGCAGCGTTGCTTGCCTTCGTGCTCGTTGCACTGTTCGGTCCGCGCGTGATCCGCTGGCTCGCTCAGAAGAAGATCGGCGATGTCCCCGAGTTCGGCAACGAGACGCTCAACCAAATGATGCAGGGACGCCAGGGGACACCGACCATGGGTGGGCTTGTCATCGTGGGCGCACTCGTGGCCAGCACGCTGCTGCTGGGAGATGTGCTGCATAGCCGGTACATACAACTCGGTCTGATCGTGGCGATCAGCTTCGCAGCATTGGGCAGCGTGGATGACTGGCTCAAGTTGACGCAGAGCCGCCGACAAGCGGGTATGCGTGATGGTCTGTTCGCGTGGGAGAAGCTGATCTTTCAGTTGGGACTCGCAGGAATCGTCGGGTTCTTCCTCTGGCGCTGGGGAATGGGACCCGATGCGCATGTGCTGAACCTGCCATTTCAGCGCACCTACCTGCCGACGCCATCGATCGACACGCTGCTTCAGCCTCCGATGATGTCGCCAACGGTGTGGATCCTTGGTGCGGGGGCGTTCACATTGATCGCAACGCTCGCGATCGCCGGGACATCGAATGCCGTCAACATCACTGACGGCATGGATGGGCTGGCGACGGGAACGCTCATCATCGCCACGCTTGCGCTCATGGTGCTGCTGTGGATTGCAGGCAGCCCGCGCGCCGCATATTTCCTGATGGTGCCGAGCGTGCCCGGTGTGGGCGAACTGCTCGTGATGGCAGGGGCCATGGCCGGGGCGTGTCTCGCATTCCTTTGGTTCAACTGCTCGCCCGCGCGCGTTTTCATGGGCGATACAGGAAGCCTCTCGCTGGGCGCACTGCTCGGCTTCTTCGCCGTCGCGGCGCGGCAGGAACTGCTGCTGCTCGTCATTGGCGGCGTCTTCTTCCTTGAACTTGGCAGCGTCTTCGCCCAGACGCAGTGGTTCAAGTACACGCGCATCCGCTTCGGTCAGGGGCAACGCATCTTTCGCTGCGCACCCGTCCATCACCACTTCCATCTCGGTGGGTGGCAGGAGCAGCAGGTGGTGGTTCGACTCTGGATCGTGTCGGTGATGCTGACGATGGTTGCGCTTGTCACTCTCAAGCTGCGCTGACGCACGCGCACGCGGTGGTGGTGGGGTCAATCCCCGTGCAGTTCGCGCAGGCGCTGCGAGAGCCGAAGAATCCACTGCACGCGTTCGCACTCGCCGATCCACTCCGCCACCACGGTTGCGTTCTCATCCGAGGGAGCCTCTGCAAAGGGAACGGGGCACGCCGCACCGAGTTGCGTGCGCGCCATGGCGCGGTACCGCGAGAGCGTGCGGTCGCCGAGCAGGTGAACGAACTCGTACTCCTCTGTCAGCCAAAGAACGGTGGGCACGCGGTGGCCTGCAGCGATGCGGACTTCCTCGGCCAGATCCATGTGCTCGTCTCGGTCGAGGAAGACGAGGTCGATCATCGGACATGCGAGCGCGATCGCCTGCAGCAGTGGGCACTGCGTCGCGCAGTCGCCGCACCACATGCCGCTCAGGCAGATCATCGGCGAGCGGCGCGTGAAGCTTGCGAGCAACGTCCGCTGCGCATCCGTGATCGGCGCGCGCGCCACGCGCGCGCTCCATGTGGCGGCACGCTGCGGATCCGTGGCGAGATATGCCTCCCACCCGAGACCCGCCGCATGCTTGGCTTGCAGGAATGACGCGCGCATCGGAGGATCAGCTGCCGAGTGCGTAGATGAAAGTGGCGCTCGCGGTCAGAAGATCCGCACGCGACTTGATCAGCTCGAAGCGTGCATCGAAGAGGAATGACTCGGCGAGCAGGAGATCGTTGATGGTGGCGAGACCGTTCAGGTAGTTCTGATAGACGCTGTCGTAGGAATCCTGCGACGCGGTCAAGAGCGCCACGCCCGCCTCATACTGCTTCTGCGCGGAGAAGAAATCGAAGTAGCTCGACCAGACCTGCCCCGTCGTCTCGAGACGGAGTTGCTCCAGCCGCGCTTCCGCAGCGCGCACTTCGCTGCGCGCCTGCCGCAGCCGGTTGGCGCGTTCGTAGCCGTCGAAGAGCAGCCAATCCGCGGTCACCTGTGCGGAGTACAGGCCGTATGCCGCTGCGCCGCTGCCCGAAAACCCTGGCTGCGTGTAGTTGAAGTTGCCGCCCGTCACGCCGGCCGAGCCTTCAAAGTTGATGATCGGCAGAAAGTCCGCTTCCGCGCGTTTCACCATCTGCTCCTTCGATCGCACCTCGCCCAGCGCGGAAGCGATGTCAGGTCGCTGGGCAAGCGCGGACTGAATGGCGACCTCTACGCCATCGGTGATCGTGCTCGGGAGCGGCAGATCCGCAAGACGAACGATCTCTGGCGAGGACTGCGCGGGAATGCCCATCGCCACGGCGAGCTGCGCCTGCGCGACGTAGACCTCTGCCTTCGCCTCCTCGAGTGCGTACAGCGACTGCATGTACTGCTGCCTTGCCTGCAGAACTTCGGGACGCGTGGCGAGTCCGACCGTCATCCGGTCGTCGGTCGCATCGAGTTGTTTGCGCGCTGTCGCGACATTCTCTCGCGCTGCCTCGCGCAGCGAGATCTTCGCATCCAGCACGAAGTACGCGCGCTGCACATCGAAGACCAGCCGTTGCATCTCACGGTTGAACGCAAAGTTGGCTGCAGTCAGTTGTGCGCGCGCGCGCGCGGCATCCGCATCGCGGCGACCAAAGTCCAAGAGCACCCAGCTCATGCCAATGATGGCGTTCCCACTGACATTGTTCACGATCGCGGGCAGCACCTGCTGCCGCTGCGGACCGAAGTCGCCCCGAAGGCCGATGTCCGGCATGTATTCAGAGTCGGCGATACCGACCTGCGCGGCGGCTGCACGCGCGCTCTCCCACGAGCCGCGCGTGCGGGGGCTTGCGGAGAGCGCGACATCAATGCACCGAGTGAGCGACAGGGTCTCGCGCGGGCTTCCCGTGAGCGTGTCGTTCTCCTCCGCGTCGCCCGTGGCCAGATTCACCGATGGGTCGCCCGTGGCCAGATTCACCGATGGGTCGCCCGTGGCGCTCGCGGCAGCAGCAGGGATGGCAAGCGGAGTGACCGGAGCGGGCCCGCCACCTTGGCTCCACGCCGTCGTGGAATCGGAAGAAACCAGGCGGTCGATGTCGCGGTCGACAAACGGACCATCCATGACGCAGCCTGCCAAAATGAACGGAATTGCTGCAATCCCGAATCTATAAACCCAGTTTGGAGGGTGTGCCATGGGTCTTGGAGTGGAAAACTACCACGGGCGTGCGTGTCGGGGATTGCTTCGGTTGGCCGCAAATCGAAGCCAATACCGACGATATTGCCACTGATTGTGGCGGCACATTTTGACCGACCCCATTTTCATTCGTACCTTGACGTGGGCGAAGAGATGCATCGAATGTCAATGAGCGACCGATTTCCACCCCAATCTCTTTGTGGAGCGCAATGTTTCGCCCACGTGGTCCACACGTCTTTTCTTTGTGCTGTGGTCGTCTCGGGTGTGCTTGGCGCGGTGGCTGCTCGCGCGGACGATAAGCCCGTCCAAGAACCTGCCGAGCAGGTCGCCCAAAAGCAGGCGTGGCTCGCACAGCATGGGGGGGGCGGCGATGAGGGCGGTATCGCGGCGGAGTGTTCAGGCGTTGGTGCAAATCTGTTCTATCCGTTTTCAGCGACAGACGGCACCTGGACCCTTGCGCTGAGCGGAAATGACGACGGGTCGACATCGCCGATCTCCCTCCCCTTCACTGTCAGTTTCTTCGGCGAGTCATTCCCAGAACTCTTCATCAACAACAACGGCAATGTGACATTTGGCTCGTCGAATGGCGCATTCTCATCCACGGGGTTCCCGGTGAACGGTCCGAAGATGATCGCGGCATTCTGGGCAGATGTTGATACGCGACCCGCTGCGAGTGGGAAGGTGTGGCGCAAGTCCCTCGATTCCAATGGCGATGGAACGCTCGACACGTTTGTTGTGACATGGGACAACGTCGGCTACTTCAACCAGCAAGTCGACAAACTGAACACCTTCCAGATCATTCTGACGGATGGCACAAATCAGGTTGTTGGACTTGGCACACGCGCAGCGTTCAGCTTTGAAAACATGTGTTGGACGACGGGCAGCGCATCCAACGGCTCGAACGGGTTTGGCGGAGTTCCAGCGACCGTCGGTGTGAACCGAGGGAATGGCATCGACTTCTTTCAAGTCGGGCGTTTCAACCAGAACAACGCGAGTTATGACGGTCCTGGAGGGGCGAATGACGGCGTCGATTATCTCGATGGAAAGTTTCTCACATTCTCGCTTGGATCTGGTGGCACCGCGCCCAATGTCCCGCCGGTCTGTACGAACCTCCCTGTGGGGAACGCCGTCACCCTGACGGTGGGGCAGACCTTCGACACGACGTTGAACTTCATTCCGCCAGAGGCAACCCAGACGACCACAGTAGAGGTCCTCAATGCATCGCTTCTAGAGCCACTCGGCTTTACATTCACGCCGTCGACACCTAGCAGTCTCACAACGCTCCGCGTGCAGTGGACCCCAGGCGGCAGTGGAGTTGGCGTTCGATCTCTTCAACTGCGTGCCACAGACAATGCTGCGGCGCCTGCTTCAAGCGATTTCACGGTGTCGTTTTCCGTGTCGCCGCTTCCGCCGACAAACGTGCAGGCATCCGACGGCACGCTGCAAGGGCTCGTACGTGTCACATGGAATGCCTCCGCGGGAGCCACCAGTTACGACATCCTGCGCCGAGTGGGCAGTGAGGCGTTCACAACCATCGCCACGGTGGGCGATGTACTCCAATACTTTGATGCATCAGTCGTGCCGAGCCAGATCTATGGCTACGCAGTCAGGGCGCGTGGTGGGGGGCTCGCAAGTCAAGCGAGTCCGCCCGACATTGGTTTCGCCCTCCCGCTTGGACAGGCTGATGTGCCTATCGTCAGCGCATCGAGTGGAACTTTCACCGATCGCATTCGCCTCGTGTGGACACCTGTTTCCGGTGCGACGGCATACGAAGTCTCGCGGGGTTTCGAGGGTTCGGCGGTGTCCCTTGGGATCACGGGGACAACAAGCTTTGACGATTTGGCTGCCCCGATCGGTCAGCTGACTCCCTACAGGGTCCGCGGCGTCTCTTCGGGCGCCTTTGGCGCATTCAGTGAGCAGGTCACGGGTTGGCGTGCGCCTGCCGCGCCGAGCGGTGTGAACGCCAGCGATGGCACCACGAGCGGTGGAATCACTGTTTCATGGGTGCCGGTTTTGGGGGCGCGCGAGTACGAGGTGCTGCGAGCGGTGGCAGGCAATGCGCTGGCGATTCGAGCTGTCGTGTCGAGTCCGCCATTCTTGGACGCGGATGTGTTGCCAGGCGTGCCCCATCTGTACGCCATCCGTTCGCGTGCACCGGCGGGAGGCGGACCGATCAGTGCCACCGATATTGGATTCGTCCAATCCACAGCGGGAACGCCCGCCGCCGTGAGCGCCTCTGACGATCTGACGACAGCTGTTCGTGTGACCTGGGCACAGGTCGTCGTTGATACGGGCGCTGCCCTGGGCTACAAGATCTATCGACGCCGTGCAGCGGAGGCCTTCGCAGAGGTCGGGTCTTCGGGGCCGACACCGAGTTTCGTTGATGCAACTGCCGTGCCGGGTGTGAACTACGACTATGCAGTACGGGCATTGCTCCCGCTCGCAACGCCACCTGGTGCCGGTGTGCTCGGACCGATCAGCGGCTTTGACACAGGTCGCCGAGCAGTTGGCGAGCCTCTCGGTGTGCAGGCAACAGGTGGTACACGAGCCGATGGTGTCGAGATCAGTTGGATTGCAGTCGCTGGCGCGGTGCGGCACTCTGTGCTGCGTGCGGAGGGCACATCATCGGCGGTTGTACTGACGACCACACAGGTGCAGTCGCCGTTCATTGACTTCACCGCGGTGCCGGGAGTTCTCTATTCATACGCAGTGATTGCCCATGGCGCAGAAGCATCTGGTCCCCCGAGTTCTGCTGTCAATGGGTGGTGCCAGATGTCCGCCCCGACAGGTGTCACGGCGTCCGATGGCACGGTGCCCTCCGGCGTCAGTGTTGCGTGGGCCGCCGCCGCTGGAGCCTCCGCGTACCGCGTGTCGCGTGCGGCAGTGAATGGAGGGGTGCCCGGGCCGCCAACTGTTCTCGCGGCGAGTCATGCGTCCCTGTCTTTCTCGGACATGACGGCAGTCGTTGGGACGCCTTATCTCTACACACTGCAAACGATCGGCGTCCTTCCCGGCGCGCTGAGCCAGCCGACTGCACCTGAACCCGGGCATCGACTCGTTCCCACCCCCTCGACAGTACAGGCATCAGATGGAACATCATCCGCGCATGTCCGCGTGATCTGGAGCAGCGTGACTGGATCAAGCGGGTTCGATGTGCTGCGGGCGGAGGACGGGGCACCGTTGGTCGTCATTGGTTCCGTGGGCACCATCTCCGCGTACGACGATGCCAGCGCCGTACCCGGCAGAAACTATCGCTATGCGCTTCGAACGCTCACAAATGCCGGACCATCCGTCAACAGTGCTGAAGATGTGGGCTACCGCCAGATGACTGCACCGCAAGGCGTGTCGGCTTCTGATGGACTGACTCTTTCGGGTGTGGATGTGACATGGTCGCCTGTGGCTGGCGCGGTGTCCTACCAAGTGCGCCGTGGGACGACGGTGATCGCTCCCGCAGTAGTGGGTACCACCTTCACAGACTCAACGGCCGCAATTGGGACGCTTGGGCAATACTCCATTCGTGCCGTTGGCAGCGCAAGTGGTGCGCTGAGCGCACCAAGCGCCTCGGATCCTGGCTACCGAAATCGGCTGGGACCGAGCGGCGCCGAAGCATCCGACTTCGATCCGATTCGCGTGCGTGTGACATGGACCGCTGCGCCGGTGGGAACACCCGCACTCACAGGGATCGAGGTTCGTCGAACTTTCGAGTCGCAATCACCGGTGGTGCTTGCTTCATCCCTCCCAGCGACAACCGTGCAGTTCGATGATGTCACGGGTGTGCTTGGCGTCACTTACCTCTATGAGGTGCGCGGTCTCTACACCCTCATCGGCAGCAGTCCTGCACAAACGGTAGCGACACTGCCCTCGGCTGATTTCGGTACACGTCCCTTCACGGAAGGAGATGGAACTTCAAGCGCTGGTGGTTCTTTCGATGGAGTTGGCCGTGGCAATGGAGGTGGAGCAGGACACGCAGACGCCAAGTCTTCGAACGAGCCGCGTGGCTTCGGTGATGGTGGACTCGGTGCGGTGGATGGGCAGAGCCCTTTGCGCGGTGATGGCGCGATGCAGACGGGCGGCGCATGTGTGCGTGCTCCCAAGGGTGATGGGGAGCGAGAAGCCCTAACCTGCGAACTGCTCTTGGCACGCCTCCATGATCGACTGACTGTGCTGCGGCGCTTGTCCCCTTCGGAGCATGATTCTTCAGATTCCATAGCAGAAGGTGCTTGGACACCCGCGCAAGAGTGTCGCCTCGCGGATCTTTTGAATCCAGTGGATGAAGAACTTCTGCCGGCTTCGTGCGGTGTTGAGGCCCGTACCGTTTCGCGTGGACCAGCGGTCTGCGCACTCTACCGAGGCGACATGAACCTCGACGGCGAGGTGGACGGCGCAGACTTCGCGCTCTTCATGGACGCGTGGCGGGCGGGCGAAGAGGTCCTTGCGGATCTCGACCGAAGCGGCGTGGTCGACGCGCACGATCTGGCGCAGATGCTCGCCGCAGTCGGCGGCGAGTAAATCAGCTGCGGCGTTCCAAATCCTGACGCCATCGGCGCAGCAGGTCGAACGCTTCCATGGGCGATAGCGATTCGATCTGCAGCGCACGCATCTCGTCGATCACCGCTTGGTGCGTGGCGCTTCCCGCGCTTGCTGCACCTGCTGCGTCTGTTGCGCTTGGCGTGCGCGATGCATGCGAATCGAAAAGGCCAGGCTGCGCGTCGCGCGCCGCGCTCGACGGCGGAGCGACTTGCGTGTGCACCGCGAGCGTTTCCAGAATGCGTCGGGCGCGCTCGACAACAGCCAATGGAACACCCGCAAGCTTCGCAACGTGAATGCCGTAGGAGCGGTCGGCGCGCCCAGGTTCGATGCGGTGGAGGAAGATCACCTCGTCCTTCCACTCTCGCACAACGACCTGCAAGTTGCCGATCGACGGCATCTCATCCGCAAGCGCAGTGAGTTCGTGGTAGTGCGTGGCGAAGAGCGTTCGAACCCCGCGGTCCGCCAGGCATTCTGTGATCGCCCATGCGAGGCTGAGTCCATCGAGTGTGCTGGTTCCACGCCCGATTTCATCGAGAATCACCAGGCTGCTGCGCGTCGCATGGTGGAGAATGTTCGCCGTCTCGGTCATCTCCACCATGAAGGTGGAACGCCCGCTATGCAGCTCATCGCCAGCGCCGATGCGTGCGAAGATGCGGTCGCAGAGTCCAACCGCTGCGTCATCGGCTGGTACGAAACTGCCTGCGAGTGCGAGCAGTGCGATGATCGCATTTTGACGGATGAAGGTCGACTTGCCCGCCATGTTCGGACCCGTTACAAGCGCAAGCGTGTGACGAGACCGGTTGCCGCCGTCCTCCGTATTCGCGCCAAGCATGCAGTCGTTCGGCACGAACGACGCGCCGAGCGTTTGATCGAGCACCATGTGCCTGCCGCCACGCACGGTGAGCAGGGGTTCATCGGCAATGTTCGGACGCACGAGTCGCTGCCGGACGGCGGTCTGCGCGAAACAGCTGATGACATCCAGTTCGCCCATGCACTGCGCATACGCGGCAAGTCCCTCGGCATGCGATGCGACTTCCTCGAGCAACTGCTCGAAGAGTTGGCGCTCGCGCTCCAGAGCCCGCGCCTCGGCAGTCAGCACGCGCTCCTCGAATCCCTTGAGTTCGGGAGTGATGTACCGCTCCGCATTGCGAAGCGTCTGCTTGCGCGTGAATGTGGCGGGGGCACGCGCCGCCTGCGACTGCGTGAGTTCGATGTAGTAGCCGAAGACGCGGTTGTAGCCCGTCTTGAGGCTCTCGATCCCCGTCTCTGCGATCAGCTGCGCTTGGTAACGCGCGAGCCATTCGCCCGCATCGCGCTGCAGCGAACGAGCCGCGTCGAGATCGCTGTCGAACCCGTCGCGGAAGAGTCCGCCCTCGCGCAGATGCGCGGGCGGTTCCTCCACACACGCCGCCACGAGGTGTGCGCCGAGCGCAGTCAGCGGACCAGCCATCGACTGCAGCCGGCGGTGCCACGCGGAAAGTGCGGGAGTGCCTTCGAGCAGTTCCGAGGTGCTTGTTGCCGCGGCAACGCTGCGTCCGAGCGCCACGACATCGCGCGGTGTCGCGCGGCGCATGGCCACGCGACCGTGGATGCGCGCGACATCCTGCACGCGACCGAGGACACCGGCGAGCGCCTCGCGGAGCGCGCTGTCCTGAACGAGGACTGATACCGCAGCGAGCCGCCCCTCGATCGCGCTTCGGTCGCGAAGCGGAAAGCAGAGCCAGTCGCGCAGCAGCCGCCGACCCATCGGTGTGCGCGCTCCCGTGAAGACCGACAGAAGCGAACCATCCGCCGAACCACTCAGCGCGGTGCGTTCCACTTCGAGTGCGCGCAGTGTCCACGCATCGAGCACGACCGACTGCGCACGGTTTACCGCGTGTGGCGGTCGCAGATGGGCAAGCGACCGAACGCCCGCCGAGGTTCCTGCCGCACCATCGACTGCAAGACCGGACTGCGTCTCGAGCAAGTACGCCAGAAGCCCGCCCGCCGCGCACACGCTCGCATCATCGAGTCCCCACGCGGCAGTCGAGTGAACGCCGAAGTGCCTTCGCAGGCACGCATCTGCCTCCTCGCGCGCAAGGGTCCAGGGCGGACGGACAGTGACAGCCGCACGGATCGGTCGTGCAAGATCGGCCAGCAGCCCGGTCGGTCCCTGCGCCGCATCGGCAACGACCAGTTCGCTGATGCCCAACCGAGCAAGTTCATCGCCGACCTCCGACGCGTCACACGCGACCGTATCAAAGTGACCTGTCGAAAGTTCGGCAACGGCGATCGCCGCGCGCGAACCCATCACGACGGCCGCCGCCACCGCATTTCGCGCAGCGGCATCAAGCAGCGAGTCGTCCACGCGTGTTCCTGGCGTGACCACGCGAACAACCGCGCGCTCGACCACACCCTTGGCATCCTTTGGATCCTGGATCTGCTCGCACACGGCGACTCGCTCGCCATGCTCCACAAGTCGGCGCAGATAACCCTCCGCAGAATGGAAGGGGACGCCTGCCATCGGAATACCTGCCGTGCGCTGCGTCAGCGTGATGCCGAGGATGCGGTGAGCCCGCACGGCATCGTCGTCGAACATCTCGTAGAAGTCGCCAAGGCGAAAGAAGAGCATGCAGCCTGGGTGTTCACGCTTGAAGCGTTCGTACTGCCGCATCGCCGGCGTATCGCGCGATGGTGCAGACGGAACAGACGGTGATCCAGCAGCACTCGGCGCGGTGCTGCCGCCATCGTTCTCCACCTTCTGCTTCGCCTGCTGCACGGTTGGAAAGCGTACAGCCGCGACGAACGAGCGGCCGCACTCTCATGCGCGGCGGCTGCGTGTGGGTGAAGCGCGCCGCTTTGCGCTACACTCTCGCTCCTCCTGATTTGGGGTGGTAGCTCAATTGGGAGAGCGCTTGAATCGCATTCAAGAGGTTGTGAGTTCGATCCTCATCCACTCCACTCGCCCCGCCCGCAACGGCGGGGTTTTCATTTCCGCCGCTTGGATGCGTGCGCGTCGAGGGGCAGCGCCGTCTTGCCCCGCGCCTTTGCGGCGAAGCGTTACGCTTCGGCAATGGCCGTGCTGCTGCTGATCGACAACTACGACTCCTTCACATGGAATCTTGTGCAGGCGTTCAGCACGCTCGACCGCAGTATCGATGTCCGCGTGGTGCGCAACGATGCCATCGATGCAGTCGCTGCGCGCGCCATGAAGCCGCGGTGGTTGGTGCTCTCGCCAGGTCCATGCACGCCGCGCGAGAGCGGGGCGTGTGCGCCAGTACTACGCGCGCTGCGCGGTGCAGTACCGATTCTTGGTGTGTGCCTTGGTCACCAGACCATCGGTGATGCGCATGGCATGGTGGTGCGCCGCAACGATCAGCCGATGCACGGCAAGACTTCTGAGATCCACCACGATCGCCGTGGTCTCTTTGCAGGGCTTCCTGAACCGTTCATCGCCACGCGCTATCACTCGCTGGTGGTCGAGCGTTCGACCGTTGGCAGCGACTTCGAAGTCTCTGCATGGACCGACCGCGGCGAGGTGATGGGGCTTCGCTGGCGAGCGCCCGCCGGCGCCGCTGCGATGGAGGGAGTGCAGTTCCACCCAGAGAGTTTTCTGACAACCGACGGACCGAAGTTGTTGGCGAACTTTCTTGCGATGCCAGCAGCGTGATGCCGAAGCGAGCCGTTACTCGCCTGGAATGTGCGTGATCACGCCTTCCCATGGGCTCGACGCCGTTGCGTAGCGGCGGCGGGGGATGCGTCCCGCACGCAGCCCGACGAATCCACTCTCGCACGCGAGCCGCATGGCGTGCGCCATCGCCACGGGATCGCGCGCGTGGGCAATCCCCGTGTTCAGCAGTACTCCATCCGCGCCAAGTTCCATCGCAAGCGTTACATCGCTTGGCGTTCCAACGCCTGCATCGACAATGACGGGGTAGTCCGGATCGCCGCCCGCCTCTGGATCCTTCAGCATCTCCAAGATGATGGAGATGGCCGATGGGTTCGCGATGCCACGGCCTGATCCGATGGGGCTGCCCGCGGGCATCACGCTCGCTGCGCCTGCCTCACGCAGGCGCACAGCCATGATCGGGTCATCGCTGGTGTAGCAGAGCACCTCGAATCCATCGCGCACCAATTCGCGGCACGCCTCAAGCGTGCCCACGGGATCGGGAAGCAGCGTGCGACGATCACCGAGCACCTCCAGTTTCACCCAGCGTGCGCCCGCGTTCCCACACTGCTCGAGAATGTCTCGCCCAAGCCGCGAAACGCGCACCGCATCTTCCGCGCTGAAACATCCTGCGGTATTCGGAAGGATCGTGACTCGCGAAAGATCGAGCGCATCGAGCAGCGAGCGCCCCTGCGCATCGATCAACCGCTCGCGCCGTACCGCGACCGTGACGACATCGGCGCCCGCCGCCTCGATCGCGCGGTTCATCGTCTCAAAGTCTGGGTACTTGCCCGTGCCAACGACCAGTCGGCTGCGAAGCGTGAAGGATCCGACACGCAGGCCTTCCACGGCTTCAGCCTCCACCCACGAGCGTGACGATTTCGACGCGGTCACCAGGCTGCAGCAGAACGCCCTCGCGCTCGCGGTGCCGCACAAGCGTGCCGTTCACTTCCACCGCACAGGGCTGCCCAGCCGGTCGCAGCACGGCAAGCGCCTGCGCAACAGAGCAGCGTTCGGGCAAGTGCTGCGCCGAACCATTGATCATGACTTGCATTTCGCTCATGCCTACTGCGTAAGATTAGCGCGGTGAACCTCTCCGTTCTCACAAGTCCTGTTCGGGCCGTCCTTGCCACGCTGCTGCTGCCGCTCGCGGCACTTGGCTGCAGCAAGCCCGCGTATGACACCAGCACTCCAGAGGCTGCCATCGAGGCGGTGCAGAAGATGCTCGAGGACGGTCACCCCGAGATGCTGCCGACGCTCATCGAGATCAAGGCGCGCGACGTCACCTTTGACGACGGCGTCACGGAGGCAAGCGCGATTGCCGAGGTGAAGGGGAAGGCGGGCGACATGATCGCACAGCTCTGGCGGGTTTCGAAGAAGGTGAAGGAGCGTTTCCCGAAGGAACTGCTGCAGGAAGCGAATGTCGCTGGAGACTCGGCCGCGCGCAGCGGCTTCGACTTCCGTGCGCTGGCGCAGCGAGTGCTCGGCGATCCATTTGGTTTCATCACGGAGCAGCGCGAGCGGATGAAGGTGGAAGACCTCGGTGACGGCACCGCCGCCATCAGTATTGACGACGAGCCCGTGTTTGGCGGGGCGCTCACGCTGGTCGAGACAGATGACGGGTGGAAGTTCAATGTGCCTGTCGATGCGCTTCGAACCAATGAGTATTGGCCTGATACGCGACATGAGTGGGCTGTCATCGCGTCAATGATGCTCGGGATCGAGAACTCGCTGAACGATTTTGAGCAGGAGTTCGATGAAGGCAAGATCCGATCAGTACGCGAGGCGGGTGAGCGAGTTGGACGACTCGTGGGCGAGTCGGTCGTCGTGCAGAGCGTCATCTACGGCATGATGAAGCGCGATTCGTAACGCGAAGGCCCGCGCGGGGCAGTGCGCGAGTCGCGGCTCATTGTCAGCGCAGGAAGAGCAGGCTCGTGGCGATGAAGACGGGGATCAGGATCGCCGCAGCCCAGGCCATGTAGCCAAAGAATGTGGGCATGCGCACACCGCGTTCCTCGGCGATCGCCTTCACCATGAAGTTTGGTCCGTTGCCGATGTAGGTGTTTGCTCCCATGAACACGGCGCCGAGCGACACCGCGGCAAGCAGGGGTTCCGCCACGACCGATCCATCGACGAGCATGATGGACACACTGCCACTTGGCACGGGCTGCGTGATCGCCGTTGTGAGGAACACAAGATAGGTCGGTGCGTTATCGAGGAAACTTGACAAGATGCCTGACGCCCAGAAGTAGCCATTGGGCGAGGACAGTCCGAGTTCGCCTCCGCGCTGCTGCAGGACGCCAAGAGGCACCTGCATCGCGACGAAGATGCCGATGAACAGCACGGCAACCTCCAGGATCGGTCCCCACGTGAAACTGTTGACACGGCGAAGTTCGGCGCGCGTGGTGACGAGACTCAGGACTGCACACGCCACCATGACTGCCTCGCGTGCGAAGTTCGGCACGGTCCACGAAGTGCCGGGAAGGACTCGTCCTGGAATCAGCACGATCACCGCAGCAAGGATGCCCACAAGCCAAAGCAGATTCATGGACCCCGAAAGATGAACGCGCCGCCGCGTCACGGATTCGGCGGCGCGGGCCGCTGCGGGTTCACGGCGAAACATCCACGAATCCACGACCCAGTAGATCGCGAGGACGCTTCCAGAGACGAACAGGAACGGTTTCCACATGTGCAGCGTCCAGAAGAAGGGCACACCGCGCAGATAGCCGAGGAACAGCGGCGGATCACCAATGGGCAGCAAGAGTCCGCCAATGTTTGACACCAGAAAAATGAAGAAGACAACCGTATGAACGACCCGCGTGCGCTGCTGATTGGTCGCCAGCAGCAGTCGAATCAGCAGCACACTTGCGCCGGTGGTTCCCATGATGCTTGCGAGCAGTGTGCCCACAAGCAGGATGCTCGTGTTGGTGGCGGGTGTTGCGGCAAGGTCGCCGCGAATGACGATGCCGCCTGCCACGACATACAGCGATCCAAGCAGGATGATGAACGGGACATACTCGGCGAGCAGCGTGTGCTCCAGCGCGTGCCAAGCGGCACCCACCGAGTCCGTGCCTGCGATGAACAGCAGCGTGGCAACCCCGCATGCGGCTGCCACGATCAACTTGTTTGAGTTGGCATGCCACCAGTGCGCAGCGCGCGGGATCAGCGGCAGCACCGCGATGGCAAGCAGCAGCAGCACAAACGGCAGGCTTCCAAGTGGCCAAAGGGGATGCACGCTGTGCATGTTGGGCAGCGTAGTCAGCGGATGAAATGTGTGGCGGTGTGGGTGGGACTCTGCTTGCAACCTAGACTGTGGCGCCCGTCATGGCGATCGCACTCTGCATCCTCGCAGCGAGTCTTGGTCAGGCCGTTCCATCGAGCGCAGCGCTCGCAGGGACGCCTGCATGGGAGGCTGTCGTGGTCGAGTCGCCCGTGGCGTGCGCGATCGATCCCACGGGGCAGGTCGTTGTCGCCGACTCATCGGGTGAAGTCGTGTCGCTCAGCGCGCGCGACGGCAGTGTGCGCTGGCGCGTTGCCGCAGCGGGCAACGAGGCACTCATCGAGCCTGCCGGTATCGCAGTGGAAGCAGGTGGAACGCTCCTGGTGAGTGATGCTCGCGCGCGGCGCATCTTTCGTCTGGCGAAGGACGGCACGCGTGTTGGAGTACTCGAAGCGCAGTCGCCGATCGCCATCCCAGGAGTAGTCGCGGTGGATCCCTCGCCAAGTGGCGGCGGCCGCATTGCCATCGTGGACCGTGCCGATGGGGGTGTTCACATCGTGCTGCCGAGCGGGCAGCCGTTTGGGAGGCTTCCTCGCGAACTGTTCAACGTGGATGGCGCAGTCTGTGTGCCAACGGCGGTTGCGTTTCGCCCCAACGGTGAACTGGTCGTCTCCGCGGCGGAGCAGGACCGTGTGTTCGTCATCGATCTCGGCACGGGCGCGGACAATGCACGCCGAACAGCATCGTGGGGAGGACGCGGACCGTTCCCCGGACTCTTTCGAGGTCCGAGCGGTGTCGCTGCAGCGGGTGAGTGGGTCTTCACTGCAGACACATTCAATCACCGCATCTGCCGGCAAGATGCGAAGGGGCAGGGTCGATTGGCGTATGGACAGCACGCGATCCGCCCGCGTGACGGCAACGGAGCGGTGCATTATCCGCGTGCAGTCAGCGTGACGGAATCAGTGCAGCGCGGTGATTCCACGGGGCCGCTCGCCGTTGTCTGCGAGCCCTTTGAGCGGCGTGTACAGGCCTTTGTCCCTGGATTTGGATCGGAGCCGGCCGACATGCGACTGGAACTGCCGAATCTCGACGGCGTGCAGAGCCACTTTGGCGGGGCCGCCGCACTGGGCGGAGACCGACTGGCGCTGCATGATCCGGAGTCCGGCACGGTGGTGATCTTTGACATGCTCGGCGGTACGCCTCGCCATGTCAGCAACATGTCCGCAAGCGGCGCGAAGCCGCACGAGACCGGACGCATCGATGCACTGTGGATGGATGACCGCGGGCGCCGCGTGCTGCTTGCCGATGGTGGTCTGCGCCGCCTCGCGCTGTGGGAACTGACGGAGCGACCGAAGGAGATCATCTTTGAACCGTTCATGGCGAAACTTGTGAAGACTCGCCCGTACGACCGGCTTGGAAGTGGACCGAACTGCATGGTGGTTGCGCTCGCGCGCGGAGTGAGTGGCGAAGCACTCGCTCTCGCGCAGCCTGGTCCACATCTCGTGCGACTTGATCCCTCGCTGCGCACGGTGGAAAGCCTGCCGATCGCGCTTCCAGACACTACGGCTCAGCCCACCGGTCTCGCGGTGGGAAGTGATGGTCGAGTTGCTGTGCTGCTCGATCGTCCGGCCATGCTCTGTTTCTTTGAACGCACGGAGAAGGCGTGGCAGTCGCGAGGCGTCCTGCCACTGAAAGAACTTCGGGATGCGCGGTCGGTGGCGCCTCTCGCAGACGGGGAGTGGCTCGTCGCGGACAGCGTGGGTGATCAAGTGGTATGGATCGGTTCGGGAGGGATCATTCGGCGCGTGGGAACGCGCGGCGTTGCCGATGGTCAGTTGTGGCTGCCGAGTGCCGCTGTCCCAGATTCGCAGGGGCGCGCCATCGTTGTGGATTCCGGCAATCACCGCGCACAGCGTTACGGCGAAGCAGGTGAATGGGAGATGACCTTCAGTCTCGGCAGAACCTACACGCGCGCACGGACCGCGGACGAAGTGCTGAAAGTGAAGCGGCGAACGCCTTCGCCCACAAGTGCCGCGCCGCTGCCGCAGGGCAAAGGGGGTGAGCAGTGAACTGGCATGCGAGATGGATGCTGCCTGCCGCAGTGCTCGCGGCTTCGGTGATGGCTGCGCCGAGCGCCCCGACGCAGAAAGCTGAGGAGTGGGGCAGTGTCGTCAGCAACGATGGATCATGGCGGGTGCAGTGGCGAGTGATGATGGGGACGAAACAGTTGGTCCTTCCCGAAGTACGGAAACGGTTCACCATTGAACTCCGCATCGAGTCGCTGCTTGAACCCAAGCGCCCCGTTCGCGCCGTACTCGTGGATGCGCAGATGCCCGACCATGTGCATGGGATGAATGTCGCTCCAACCATATTGATGCTCGAGGGCGGTGGTGCCGCGAGCGAGGGCATGCTCTTCCACATGTCAGGGCGCTGGGAAGTGGACGTGGACATCGATGATGGCGAGACCATCGAAAGGGCACAGTGGGACATCGGCATGTATTGATGCGCGTGGCGCCACTCGTGTTCCTCATGCTGCTGACCTGCTGCAAGGGAGGCGAGCGTGGCGCAACAGAACCGACGCGGCCTGCGCCGAACGATCGCGGCACATCGGGTGTTGAACTCGGTGCGGCGCAGATTGACCGCGTCAATGAAATGGGGTACCCGGGTCCTCCGCCACCGGACGAAACCAATCTGGTCGCTGATGATCTGCGCGCCGCGCAACTGGGGCATCTGCTCTTCTTCGATACGGGACTGTCGGTGAACGGCCAGATTTCTTGCGCCACGTGCCACGATCCAGACCGCGCTTTCACGGATGGGCTCGCACTGAATCAGGGTCTTGAGCGCGGTCGGCGGAACACGCTTTCGGTGCTCGATGCGGCGCACATGAGATGGTTCAACTGGGATGGTCGCTTTGATTCGCTTTGGGGGCAGAGCCACGGGCCGATTTCGCATCCGCGCGAGATGGGCAGTTCCTTCGCCCAGGCGGTCGAGCATGTGCGCGCAACACCCGCCCTCCGCGAGCGGTACGAGCAAATCTTCGGCGCGCTCCCCACTGCACCGACGGATGGTCTTGCGGGCGAGACCGCCATCGCGAACATTGGCAAGGCAATCGCCGCGTACGAACGGCGACTTGTCACAGGGCCGAGCTCATTCGACCGTTGGGTCACTCGCTGGCGTGAACGTGGCACGCCGCGTGATGCGGACTCCGTGCCACCGATAGACTTCAGCGCATCGGCACTTCGTGGACTGGATCTGTTCACGAGCCGCGGCTTGTGTTGGCAGTGCCATGTCGGACCGCTGCTCAGTGACGGTGAGTTTCATGCGCTCGGTGCGGCGCCGCGGAATGACCTCATTGCCGATGGTGGGCGATTTGAGGCGGTACCGCAACTCAAGGCGAGCTCGTTCCGTTCCAGCGGAGTTCACTCAGCGAACCCTCAAGGGGAGCAGGGAAAGTTGGTGGAGTCGCTCGTGGCGCAGCCCGATCAGTGGGGAGCGTTTCGGACGCCGAACCTTCGGAATGTTGCGTTGACTGCGCCCTACTTTCATCAAGGACAGTTCGCCACACTCGAAGAAGTTGTGACTTTCTACAGCACACTGGAGGGCGCCGTCACCATGGATCACCACCGCGAATCCGTGCTTCGTCGCCGTGATTTGTCGGTGCAAGAAATTGCGGACATCGTGGCCTTCTTGCGATCTCTGACGGGCGAGTCACCCCCCTCGGATTGGGTGCGCGATCCGTGGCGCTTTGGTTGCGGTGAGTCCATTCCGTCGGCGGAGGTGGTGCGCCCAGATGATGCTGCTCGTGCAAAAAATGCGATGGGAATCTGAGTGTTGCGGTGGATAAATCGCGCCGCTGGGCTACTCTTGGGACATGGTGAGATCCGCGCTGACCGCTTTAGGGTGTGCCGTGGCCGTTTTGGCAGCCTCGCTTTCTTTCGCACACGAAGATGATCCCAAAGCGCAGGACATGGAACCTGCGTTCGTTGGACCAGTCTGGCGCGATTCCGATCCGCCCAGTGGCGTGGCGGACACCTTTGCATCGTCCAACATCAGTCTGCGCTCCTGGTTCCCCTGTAATACTTTCAACAGCGCATCCGCGAGCGGGAACGACATTTGGGGCTACGTGAGTCCGAGTGGGCGCGAGTACGCGCTGATGGGACTCGACAACGGCACGGGCTTTGTTGAGGTCACCAATCCATCGCAGGCGACGCTGGTGAAGTTCATGCCGAAGCCAGCGACCGCATCATCAAGTCTCTGGCGCAACGTCAAGACCTATCAGCAGTATGCGTACTCCGTGAGTGAAGGTGGAGGCGGCATCCAGATCTTCGACATCTCGGGAATCGATCAAGGCACTGTGACGGATCTCGGCACGGTGACCACGGGAGGCTCGGCGGCGACCCACACCATGATCATCAATGAGCAGACGGGCTTCCTGTACCGCATGGGCGGCGGGTCAAACGGTGTTCGCTGTTACAGCCTCGCGAATCCTGCACAGCCCACCTTCGTGTCGTCATGGAATCCCAAGTACACCCATGACGGCGCCGTCTTCAACTGGCCGAGCGGGCCCTACGCGGGCAGGGAGATCTTCCTTGCGTGCGGCGGACTGAATGGCGGGCAGACCGATACGGGTATGGACATCCTGGATGTCACCGACAAGAGCAACATCACGGTGATCGGTCGTGCGACCTATCCGAACGCCGCGTTCTGCCACCAAGTCTGGATCTCTCCTGACTACAAGTATGCGTACATCAATGACGAGATTGATGAATCGAACTTCGGTATCAATTGTCTCACTCGCATCATCAACATCGAGAATCTCGCGAATCCCATCTCTGTCGGCGGCTTCACCAACGGCTTGGTGTCGGTGGACCACAACCTCTACATCAAGGGCAATCAACTCTTTGCCAGCAATTACAAGACGGGACTGCGCGTCTACGACATCACGAACCGAACGAACTTGTCCGAGACCGCTTGGTTCGACACCTATCCCGAGGGTGACGGCACGGGCTACGCGGGACTGTGGAGCAACTATCCGTTCCTGCCCAGTGGCACTGTGCTGCTGAGCGACATCCAGCGAGGCCTGTTCGTGGTGTCGCTCGGCGTCGCGCCGCTGACCATCGGCTACCCCAACGGAGCACCCACGGCGATCACGCCAACCGGTGGCAACTTCCAAGTCACCCTCGCGCTCGCGCCCGGACAGTCGATCGCGCCCAATGGTGCGAAGCTCATCTTCAACACGGGCGGACCGACGGATCGCTCCGAGCCACTTCAGTCGCTTGGCGGCAATCTTTACCGAGCTGCGTTCCCCGCACTTTCCTGCCCCTCCACCGTGTCGTACGGCATTCAGGTCACGCTTGCGAGCGGGTCCGTTGTGCGCGATCCCGTTTCAGGATGGCGGACGGCGAACGTGTCCTATGGCGAAGAGGTAACCTTTTCCGACACGATGGAGATTGGAACCAATGGATGGACCGTTGGCCTCTCGACAGATGACGCGACGACCGGAGGGTGGGTCTGCGTGGATCCCAACGGAACCACGGCTCAGGCTGAAGACGATCACACGGTCAACGGCAAACAGAGCTGGGTGACCGGTCAGGGAACGGTGGGCGGCCCAGCCGGTGCGGCGGATGTCGATGGTGGTACCACGACGCTGACAAGCCCAATCTTCAGCGCGGCGGGCATCGTTGACCCGCGCATTGGTTACTGGGTGTGGTACTCCAACAATCTTGGTGGTGCTCCGAATGAGGACTCCATGCCCGTGCTGTTGTCCAACAACGGCGGGACCACATGGACGCAGGTGGAACTGATTTCAACGAGTGCGACCGCATGGGTCGAACGGTCGATCCAGATTTCCACTTTCATGACCCCGACGAGCCAAATGCGAATCCGTTTCCAGGCGCGTGATCTGAATGCGGGAAGCCTCGTGGAGGCGGGCATCGATGACCTGCGCGTCTACGGGTACGACTGCACTGCGCCGCGACCGGCTGATTTCGATGGAAATGGCTTTGTCGATGGGGCTGACCTTGCACGGATGCTGTCCGGTTGGGCGGCGGGGGGTCAGACCGATATCAATGGCGACGGCGTGACTGATGGCAACGATTTGGCGGGGTTGCTGAGCGATTGGGGTTGAGCACCCCGTGCCGCGCTGCGGTAGTGTGGCGCGCATGACGTTCCGTGCTGCCTCTGTGTTGCTGATCGCGCTGCTAGGAGTCGCGTGGGACGATGCGCCTCGCGTCGAGGCGCCAGCGCAGAGCGAGGAGAGATCGCTGCCGACCACACCGCCTGCGCGTGCGCCGTTCACGCAAGCGATCGCAGGCACCACACTTTCCATCGACTTCGTTCCTGTCACCCTTGCGGACGGTCGGTCGCTTTGGATGAGCCGCACCGAGATTCCATGGGAAGTGCTCGATGTCTGCGTGTATGGATTCGATCAGGTTGAAGGCAAGAGCGAGTCTTCAAAGGCAGACGCCGTCACGCGCCCGACGAAGCCGTACATCGCGACGGACCGTGGCTTCGGTCACGCGGGCTGGCCTGCAAACTCCGTCAGTTTCCACAATGCAAAGACATTCTGCGAGTGGCTGAGTGCAAAGAGTGGTTGCGCATACCGCCTGCCGCGCGAAGCGGAGTGGATCGAGGCGTGTGCGCTCAGTGGTGTGACTACCGCGAGTGCTGCCGATCATGCATGGTTCGAGGGGAACAGTGGCGGCACAACGCACCGCGTTGGCAGCAAGCGCGCCGATGCGCAGGGCGTGCATGACTTGTGGGGCAATTTGGCGGAGTGGTGTGTACTGCCGGACGGGAGTGGCGCGGTCTTTGGCGGTTCTTACCGAGATGCGGGCGCTGATCTTGGATGTGCGGCGAGGCGGATGGATTCCCCACGCTGGAACCAGAGCGACCCGCAACTGCCCAAGAGCATCTGGTGGCTTGCGGATGCTGGCTGGATCGGCTTCCGCGTGGTGTGCGATGCGCCTCCGACGAAGCCAGCGGCGCCGCCTGCGAGTGCGCCTTCAACGAAGTAATCTCGTGGGCGTTCGATTCGTCAGTCGGGGGAAAGCAGCAGATCGGTTTCCCAAATCAGGAGGAAGCACCATGCAATCGGATCACACTCGGCGGATGTTCCTGAAAACCGCAGCGGCTGCCGGTGTCGGTGCGGCGGTCGCGCCATGGAGCGCCTTCGCACGCGTACCCGACTCGCGAATCCGAGTGGGTCTTGTCGGTTGCGGTGGACGTGGCACAGGCGCTGCTGCACAAGCGCTCGCTGCGGACGCAGGCGTGGTGATCTGGTCGATGTCCGATGCGTTCGCAGACCGCATCGAGCAGAGCCTTCAGCAACTGCTCGGCTCCGAACACAAAGACCGTGTGGAAGTGCCGGCTGAGCGCCGCCATGTGGGCATCGGCTCGATCGACGCGCTGCTTCCCGAAGTGGATGTGGTCCTGCTGTGCAGCCCTCCCGGATTTCGCCCAGAGCAACTTGCCAAGAGTGTTGCGGCTGGAAAGCACATCTTCTGTGAGAAGCCGGTGTGTCTCGATGGACCGGGCTATCGATCGGTGCTCGAGAGCGTTCGCGCTGCACGCAACAAGGGGCTGTCGCTCGTGAGCGGGTTCTGCTGGCGCAGTTCATCGCCCGAACGCGCCATGTTCGAGCAGATCCATGCGGGCACGCTCGGCGAAGTGGTGGGTGTTCACGCCACCTATCTCACCTCGCCGCTTGGCGTTCGCGCGCGGCAACCCGATTGGAGCGATCTGGATTTCCAACTGCGCAATTGGCAGCATTTCACGTGGTTGTCGGGCGATCACCTTGTGGAGCAGGCGGTCCACTCGGTCGACAAGATCCACTGGGCCATGGGCGGGCGGCTACCGATGCGATGCATCGGGATGGGCAGTCGCTTCGTGCACGATCCACTTCCGGAGCGCGGAGATGTGTACGACAACTTTGCGGTGACTTACGAGTACGAAAATGGTCCGCGCTGTGTGCTGATGTGTCGCCAACAGCCCGACTGCTACAACATCAACGATGACTGGATCAACGGCACCAAGGGGTATGGATGGGTCAACGGCTGGGGACCGACCCACTGGATCAAGAACTATTCGGGTTCACTGCTGTGGTCGTATCCCAAGGACGGGCCTGCGCCCAACATGTATCAAGTCGAACACGACACACTCTTTGCCGCCATTCGCTCGGGGCAACCGGTGAATGAGGGCGAATGGATGGCCAACTCGTGCATGATGGCGATCATGGGTCGCATGTCCGCGTACACGGGCCAGGCGATCACATGGGAGCAGGCGACGCAGTCGAACGAAGTGCTGCGCCCAGCGGATCTCAGCGGCCCACTCGCCGTGCCGCCTGTGCCGCGTCCTGGTCGTCGTGCTGTGTCGCCGACGCCGAGCGCGTGACTCGCCGTTCAAGGATCCATCTGGTTTCGCGTCCACATCGAAAGGAACATCGTCCATGGATCGACGCACATTCATGCGAACAACGGCTGCGCTTGGCGCCGCCGCTGCACTTCCACCGGTCTTGCAGCAGGGCTCGCTCGCTGCCACTGCTCCAGAGGCCGCACGCTCCCGTGCTGCTCGCGTCGGGAGTGAACTGCGCATCGGAGTGATCGGCTGCGGAGGGCGTGGGACGGGGGCCGCAGCAAATGCGCTTGAAGCATCCCCGGAGACGCGCATTGTTGCGCTGGGCGATCTCTTTGCGGACAGGATCGATTCATGTCTTGCACAACTCGGGAAACTCGGCGGACGAGCAGACGTGGCGCCTGCGAACCGCTTCATCGGTCTTCAGGCGTTTGAGGGTGTCTTGGGGACGTCGTGCGATGTTGTCATCTTGGCGACGCCGCCCGGGTTCCGTCCCCAACACTTTGCCGCAGCGGTGGACGCGGGCAAGCATGTCTTTCTTGAAAAGCCGGTCGCGGTGGATGGCACGGGGATCCGTACCGTCCTTGCTGCCGCGGCACGCGCGGATGAACGGCAGCTCTCGGTCGTTGCAGGCACGCAGCGACGGCATGAGACGAGTTACCGCGAGGCGATGGAACGCATCCGCGGGGGAGCCATCGGTGACATCGTTGCAGCGCGGGTGTTCTGGAATATGGGGAGCCTCTGGCATAAGCAGCCCGATCCCACCCGCACTGACACTGAGAACCAGGTTCGCAACTGGCTCTACCACGCGTGGCTCTCGGGTGATCACATCGTGGAGCAGCATGTGCACAACATCGATGTCGCCAACTGGGCGCTCGCCGCGACCCCTGTTCGCTGCGTGGCGGTCGGCGGTCGACAGGTGCGTACCGATCCCGTCAACTTTGGTCATATCTTCGATCACTTCGCAGTCGACTTCGAGTATCCGCCCGCAAGCGATGGCGCGCCGCGCTTTGTGCTCAGTATGGCAAGGCAGCAGGATGGAACGGCAGGGCGTGTGGAGGAAGTTCTGCGCGGCACGCGCGGCATGGCGCGGCTCGCGCCCGGCTTCGCTCAGATCACGGGTCAATCACCTTGGGAGTTCACGGGGCAGGACAACAATCCATACGTTGAGGAGCATGTGGACTTGCAGCGAGCGATTCGCTCCGGAACGCCCGTGAATGAAGCGAGAGATGTGGCGTACAGCACGCTGACTGCCATCATGGGCCGAACCGCCGCTTACACAGGCGCGGAAGTGTCGTGGGACGAGGCACTCAACGACCCGACGGAACTGTTCCCGCGTGATTTGCAGATGGGGGTGCTGCCGCAGGCGACCGTCCCGATGCCTGGACGTCCTTGGCCACCAAAGCCTCCCAACCTGAAGTCACCGTGATGTGCGCGGGGCAGGCCTCTGCCGAACCTGACTCGGGGGTCACAAGTCGCGCTTCGAACGATCCGAGCGCAGCGCGCAGTTCGCTGACTCGCTCAATCAACGTGGGTCGTGCGGCGAGAGCAGTCGCGAGCGCATCCGCAATCGCGCCGTTCTGAGCCACAACGGTCACCCCGAAACGCCCATTTCGCGGCGTCTGACTGCGCGGTTCGATGATGTGGGCCAAGTGGTGCGCGGACACATCAACCCACTGTTCACGGTCGCCGCTCGTTGACACAGCGCAATTCGTCAAACAAAGCGTACAGCCCGCATCGCCGTCCACACCACTGTCCACGTCAACGCGCCATCCCGCGCGCCCAAACGGCGCCGCGCCACAGGCGATGTCGCCATCGAGACTGACGAGTGCGGTCTGGCACCCCCTCTGTTCGATCGCACGCAACGCCTCTGTTGCTGCCAAACCCTTCCCAATGCCGCCAAAGTCGAGTCGTACACCATCGCAGTCGAACGTAATGGTTTGCGTATTGCTGCTCCAACGAACATGCGACCAGCCACTGCGCGCACGAGCCTGTGCAATGCTCGCTTCCGTAGGCGGGATGCCTGTGGAACGCGCCTCCCGCCAAATCCGTGTCAGTGCACCGAGCGCAGGATCGAAGGCACCTTCCGTGGCTTTCTGCACTTCGCTGCTGCGATCGAGAGCCATTGCCAGATCCGCGGCAACGACCGTTGGCTTGTCAGCGGTGAGAGGCAATCGACAAACATCAGAGTTTGGCTGCCAGTCGCTCAGAGCATTTTCCACTTGGACCGCACGAGCGAATGCGGCCGACGCCGCCGAGCGTGCATCCCGCGCATCCTGTGTGTCGATGGTGACGCGCATCGGCGATGCCATCACCAGTTGTGTGAAGCTCGCTTGGACCCCACTTGCTTTCGGCAGGGCAGAAGATGCGCGCTCTTGGCTGCAGCCCAACAGCACGGACGCAGTACCGAGCAGCGCCGCAGTCCAAGTTGTTCCGACTCGCCTCATGCGCGCGGTAGCGCCTCAGGGTGTGCATCGCGCACGCGACGGATCGAATCCAGTTGCGCGAACAGGATCTCGACGAGTTCAGGATCGAAGTGCTTGTGCGACTCCGACTGAATCAGCTCGAGCACGCGCTGCTCGTTCCATGCCTCCTTGTAGCAGCGCGCCGTGCTGAGCGCATCAAAGACATCCGCCAGTCCGACGATACGTGCGAACAACGGAATCTCCTCTCCCTTGCGACCGCGGCGCGTGCCGCCATCGTCGAAGCCGGGGTAGCCGTTGCCATCCCACTTTTCGTGGTGCAGCAGCGCCACCTCGCGTGCAGCCTCATCGAAATCCGACGGGTCGTGCGTGAAAAGATCACCACCGATGGCCGTGTGCTTCTTGACCTCGTCGAACTCCTCGGGCGTGAGACGCCCCGGTTTCTTGAGGATCGAATCGGATACCCCAACCTTGCCGACATCATGCAGCTTCGCAGCCGTTCGCAGCCGATCACGCTGCCGCTCGAACGCCGCGCCTTCGAGCCCTCGGCGTCGCGCCCACTCCTCGAAGAGCACAGTCGCGTATCCGGCGACGCGTTCGACATGCGGCGCCGTCTCGGACGGATCTCGAATCTCCGCCATGCGGATCATCCGCAGGACCGATCCCTCCGCAAGATTGGTGCGCTCGATCGCCACGGTCGCGATGCTCGCAAAGTGTTCAAGCAAACGAATGTCCTCGGCTGTAAACCCAATCACGGTCCTTCCGTCCTGCGACCGTGGATTGATCAGTTCGATCACGCCGAGAATGCGCCCAGACTGGTTCTTCAGCGGCATCGCCACCATCGAACAGGTTCGATAGCCAAGCAGTTGGTCGAACGACGAGTCGAAGCGGTAGGGGGCCTGTTGCGGAATGCGATAGCAGTCTGGGATATGCAGCGGCTGCCCGGTGAGGCAAACCCAACCTGCCAGACTGCGGTCCGTGATCGGCACACGAAAGCTTGAGACGTGCGGCGTGTCGCCCGTGGCTGTGCGCTGTGCGAGCGCCTCATTGTGAAAGAACGCGAATCGCAGGGAATCGGCTTCCCGCAGAAAGATCGTGCCCGCCTCCGACCGCAGCAAATGCCGCGCCTCGGAAAGAATACGGTCCATGAGCGTGTGGAAGTCTTGAATCTGGTTCAGTTCGATGCCAATCTGCATCAGCCCGCTGACGCGAAGTTGCCACTGCAGATCGTCGGGATTGCGGTGACGTTCTTCCAGTTGGCGCCGCGCCTCTTCCAGCGAGCGGTTCGCGGCACGCAGCTCCACCTGCAGCGATTCGTAGGCGGTCGCCGTGCGATTGCGCTTGATGATGTTGAGGTACGAAGTCGAGTGGATGCGAACACGCGCCACAATCTCGCCGACCGATACGGGTTCGGCCAGGAAGTCCGTCAGTCCGCGACCGAATGCCGCTTCGCGGATGCGTTCGGATGCCTGATCGCCGAGCAGGATGATCGGTACCGCACCCACTTCGGGACTCCTCTTGAATGACTCAAGAATGCCCAGGCCATCGAGCCCCGTGCCGCGCAGATCGATCAGGATGCTCGTGGGACAGGTGCGAATCGCCTCATCGACTGCATCCTGTACGCGCGCGCACACGTTGACCCGGATACCGCCTGAAGTGCCGATTGCATCGGCGAGTTCGCGGACATGCAGAAAGACGCTGCCCACGAGCAGAAGTTCGTGGTTGTCGAGGTCAAGCCCCTCGAAGGACTCGATGCCATTCGATTCCGCAGGCATGGGGTAAGCCTATGCGCGGCGCGGATTGCGAGAGGACGCGGAAGATGGTCGCACGGGACCGCCCCGCAACGAAGTATCACCACCCCGCGGTGCATCGGGGGCCTGTGACGTGGCAGCCGCACTCATCGAAGCTGTCGTTCCCGACTGCGGAGGATCAAGTCGCGAGAAGATGATCCGCCCTGTCTGTGTCTGCAGGACATTCGTAATGGTGCACGATGCTTCGACGCCGATGCAATCAGATCCGCCATCCACGACGACCATCGTGCCATCCGGCAGATGCCCGATGCCTTGCCCGGGCTGCTCGCCAGTTCGCGTGACAGTGACGGTGATGGGCTCGCCCTGTTGAATGGGCGGTCGAAGCGCGGCCGAGACCTCATGCAGATTGATGACCTGAACTCCGCTGATCTGCGCCACGCGCTGGAGGCCCGCGTCGCAGGTGGCGATCCGCAGGTGATCGCGTGCGGCGCACTCCACAAGCATGCGATCAGCGCCACGACCATCGAGTGGCACCTCCTGAATACGCAAGTCCATGCGGGGGTTCGACTGCATGCGACTGATTGCATCCAGCCCACGCCGCCCACGCGCTCGCTTCTGGCGATCTTCACTGTCGCACAGCGCCTGCAATTCATCGAGGATGAACCGTGGTACCACCAGATGCGCATCCAC
>Ga0194110_10000876_pt1 | contig 38911 bp, 39 predicted proteins | sample TA2Kig1200mmetaG_FD_146192 | JGI IMG/M metagenome (GOLD analysis project Ga0194110, IMG submission 146192) | Freshwater microbial communities from Lake Tanganyika, Tanzania - TA2015032 Kigoma Deep Cast 1200m | ecosystem: Environmental > Aquatic > Freshwater > Lake | place: Tanzania: Lake...
TGCCGACTGGCCGGTGCGACACCGCAGAGCATAAATTTTAAGGCAAAAGAAGAACCGTGGAAACAATAAGCAGAAGAAGCAGAACGCAAGCGAAAAGAATAGGAATTGCTGGAGTATCGGCTGAAGAACGACCTGTGTTTGACGTGTGGTGCGAAGTTGGGATTTTGGGATAAGTTGAGCGGGGAGCAGTATTGCAAGGCGCATAGGGCGTAGCCCAAGATTCTATCTTGGCTTTGTCACCGCTCTAAAGAGACGGTGCTGGTAGAAAGTTGGGCTACGGGTGAAAACAAGGAGTGAGAAATAAACTTGAGTACACATAGAATCATAGTTCATCCAAATATACACTTTGGACAGCCATGTATTGCTGGAACACGGATTCCGGTCTATTGCATATTAGAACTTGTCCAGGCTGGCATCCCTTTTGATGAAATCATCACCAAATATTACCCGGATGTTACTATAGATGACATCAAAGCTTGCGTGCAGTATGCGATAGACCTCATTAAATCTGAGGAAGTCCATCTGGCAGAGGTAGCGGCATCATGAAATTTTTCACAGACCAGGATATTTATCAAATGACGGTTGATTATCTCAAATCGCTTGGCTACAATATTCTCAAAGCGAGTGATGTCGGGCTTCAAAGAGCACCAAACTTGGACAAGTTGGGCGGGGAACAGTATTGCAAGGCGCATAGGGGGTGAAACATGAAACGTGATACGTGCTGCGTGATTCGACCATTCACATTTTACGTTTTATGGATTAATTATGTTCAACACAAATATTCTTGATGAAACTTTGAAAACCCGAAGAGAAAAGCTGAATAGCGAGAGGGTTTATCTCTTGAATAAGGTTGCTGAGACACTCAGAAGGATTCAACAAAAATATGGTATTCAAAAGGCATACATCGTCGGCTCTCTCGCGATAGCATACAGATGGCATCAATTTTCTGATGTTGATGTTGCTGTAAGCGGATGTTCGGCGAAAGTTCTTAATATTATGAAGGAACTGGAGGAAGCCACTGGAAAAGTGGTGGATGTACTGCCAACACACATCTGAGAATTCCTTACGCAACGGGAACGAGTGCTTTGCAGCGTGCCAGTTTCTCCTTCGTTACAACAATGGGAGCCTCCGCTGAGCTTTCCCCTGGCCATTGTTGCGCAACTGCTTCCAGGCCCCATAGCTTCGAAAGTCCTTTCACTTTCGGACTAGCGCCAGCATACCACCACACTGGCGGCTTATAACCGATTCCCCCATGGGCGCGATACTGGTTATAGTACATCACGAATTGTGCGACGAAGGTTTCCAGCTCTTGGAGATTAGCGAACTCAGTAATCTTTAGACATTCCATGCTGAGGATCTTAATAAACGCTTCCGCTTTGCCATTACTCTCTGGATAATAGGCGCTAATCATCTTGTGGTCAATCTCCTCCTGATTAAGAAAGGCATCCAGTTTGCCCACGGAATCTTGCCAGGCGGAGGTAAAGGCGAGCGCGTTATCGGTTAAAATCTCCTGCGGTTTACCGTACAGGACGAAATCCGCCTGAAGTGCCGTAATCACATCATCTGCACACGCCGACTCGCAGACGTGAATACCAAGGCAGAAGCGGGAGAAATCGTCGATTACGACCAGGAGCCATACCCTCTGACCGTTTAGCAGGGGTAGCGGTCCCTTAAAATCCAGATGCCATAACTCATTAGCGGTCCGCCTTAGATAGCGGCGCCGTAAGATACCATCTGATTTCCCTCTCGGATGACGGGCTTTGGTGGGTAGATGATACTGGTGGAAAATCCGATTTACACTTGTATGAGAAATCGTCGCAATCTCTCGTCGCTCCAACTCCGCGCTGATACGACGCTCACCCCATCCTATGAGGGTGCGGATAACTACCACTAATAATTTCACTTCCAGGCTAATCTGGAAGTGGATAGTATTAGGGCGCCGGGATTCATCCATCAACGCCCGAAATCCCTGCTCCCGATATAATTTTTCCCACCGGCGAATGCTAGAAAAGCTGGTTTGAAATTTCTCAGCAACTTGTTTGACTGCCTGGCGTTCCGTGAAGCCAATCCTTTTTAGAGCCTGATAATACTTGACTGCTTTTTTCCGCCGCTTGGCGGAATTAATCAATTGGCGTCGGCGAGAATACCGGCTTCGCCGTTTGAGTTCCTGCGCCTGTTTCAATTGTTGTGTGCGTTGGCCTCGTCCATCAATGATTTGAGCCTCATTACCGCATTGATGAGCACAAGGCACACGACATTGTTTGGCGCGCTTCCGAGCTATTGTTCGATTTCGTGCTTCTTTAAGTTTGCGGCGTTTTTTCTGGGCCATTTTCCTCCACTCCGATGTTTAAGGCTGATGAGGTTACCATCAGGATATCACATCGGAACGTCGAAGAAAACGATTTTCTCACATGTGTGTTGGCAGTACATTGGCATAGTAGAAATCCTCGTTACCTCGAATCGGGCTTTTCTCGGTAAGCGGTTGGTCATTATCTGGATGAATTCCATAAGCGGCAATGCTACTTAGAACTATCAGTTTCCGTACACCAGCCAAAGCGGCAGTTTCGAAAACGTTAATGCTGCCATTAATATTTACATTGTCTGCTTCAGCCTCATTGCCGTAACTAAAGAATATCATGAAGGCAAGATGCACAACGACATCTACTTTTCCGAAAAACTGTTCTATTTTCGGGTCACGTATGTCGCAACTATGAAAAATGAGCTTATTCGTTTCCCATTGTTGGGGTGGAATAAGGTCGATGCCTATGACTCTGTCTACTTCCGCGTCATTTTCTAATAGAGGCAGCAACGCTCGCGCGATCTGTCCACTAACTCCGGTGATAGCAATAACACTCATAATTCTCACTCCACCTTTGGAAGGCGGAAGATGAAAGGATATAGCCCTTTAACCCACTAGCCCATTCGCCGTTTTATCCCTTCAGTTATCCCAAACTGGTTAGAAAAATATTTGAAGGAAAAATAAACGAGCAAAGCCGTAGCTAACTCGGTCGTTTCCTCCCAAAAGCAAGCCCATAGTGCTTTGTCAATAGCTGTATACAATATCAACTTAAAAAAGGCGTAAAAAGCTGCGCCCATCCCCAGACTTACGGGATACATCGCCCAGATTTGATTCCGGGTAAAGTAAAGCACGAAAAAGCCTGCTACAAAGGAGATAATAGCGATTGCTGGATATATCCACCGCTCGAAAACTCGCACTATTGACATTTCCTGTTGTACCGGGTATGAGTCTTTGATAATTCCCCAACTTTTCAAAGTAGGCGAAAAATGTCGGTCAAAATAGTCGTTCAAGATAGGGAAAGGAAGCGTGTAGTCTTCAGGGTAAAAACGCGGTTCCCTGTCCGTCGCAAAAAAAGGGATGGAAGCGGTCAACGCTAACAGCAGAATCATCCAAAGGATAAATGGCAAGAAAAGACAATCTTGTCCATGGCGCTTTGAACAACCTATGCAAAATTTGCGCAGTAAGCAGGGATTGCTGGCATCAGAGAAATGACAAACTTTTGTATTAAAAATCTCCATCATGCCAAATATCAATAATGCACTGAAAGGAACTGAAAGAAAACTGTGCGCAAGTTCTGCCCAGGTAACGACATGCCGATAGATATATACTTGTATCCCACAAAACGCTTCGGCTATGAAAAACAGAATCATGGCATATTTAATTTTCTTTATCCCGCTGTCTTTTGCTTTCCATAAAAGCTTGATGACAAAAATGATAGCCAGATAGACAGCGCCTTTAAGCAAATAGAAAACGACCAACGAAAGGACGCCTGCTCCCAACAGCATTATTCTCACCTCAAAAATATACCTGGTGTTCTACGGATATTATATATCAAAGAACCAGTGTTGTAAATCTCAAATAGGCTTCCTCTATTAACAGTTTCGGGTATCTCTTTAATACCGAAGATATTATTGCTTAAGATAAGCAAATTGTATGCCAACAAGAGGGATGAAAGGATAAGGGGGCAACGGCAAGATGACAAAAAGGTTAAAGAGTAAGAAATGAAAGGATGGAGGAATGGGTGTAACAATCTTACTTTTATCGCAATAAGTTACTACCCTAAAGAGCACTATGCAAAATTTACGATATCAAATGAAAAAAGTGCAAAATTTGCATATTGTTGGGTAAGTATTTCTGCATTGTCCTTACGCAAATACAATCCAGCGAGGTTTTCGCCCTCTTCGGGGATAGTTTACACACGCCATTTTTTTCAGGAGTTAGCATGACAAATCATAAGAATGAAAACGTAAAAACAAGACCAAGCCTATGGTCCCCAACATTCTCGTTTTCCCACTTTCCATTTTCAGTATTTATAGAGGGGTAAGCTGTCACACTATTTTCAGAATAAACAAAAAGAATTTGGACTATCCGGGGATAGCAATGTTTCAAAAGGATATGACACTATTGAGAAGTCATGATTTAATCGGGTTCCTCAGACATTATAAATAGTGTTCCAAAAAGAGAACCTTTTTCTCTGTTTCGGCTGCCCGACTAACCGACTCTAACTGGGAGTTAGAACGATTGGACCAGAGATGCGATTGGTGCGCCGTGGCCCTCACCCGCATCCCCATGGTACCAACGGTCGCCGTAAAGCGCGGTTACTGTCCAGTGGTGGTATGGCAACGACAGGCGCGAAAACGTGACACTGTTATGTTCAAAACAGACAAACTGACGTGCCAAAAATGAAAGCGAAACGAAGGTAGAGGGGATTAAGGAACTCAGCATTTTTACGTTTCGTTGCCGGCAATAATAGATTTTACATGGTGTCAGCACTCTTCTCCTTCGTTGCTTGATTCGAGCTCTGCTTCTGCTGTTGAGAAAAGAAATTGATGACATCTTTGAGCGTGATACCCGCGCTTAGGAGGCGCTTCCCAATTTGCTCATAGTTCTCCGACAGCGGAGAAAAAGGCTTTGGTTTTGTCTCTTTAATTTTTCTTTTGCCTCCAATGCGAATATCCACGCCTCTGCTTCTGAAGTCCCCCTTTTGCACATAAACACAATAGCAGCCTGCGCCATAACGTTTTTTAACTTCTTCCTGCAACAACTCGATAAGATCTTGGTGTAATAAAAAAGACCCCAAATTCTGCAAGTGCCCTCTTGAATTTCTCTCTGCAACAAAAACTTTCAAAAAGCTTGAATCTTCCTCTCTCTCTTTTTTATAAATTTTTCGCAAATAGGAAAGATGTTCTTCCAATCTTTTAATTTTTTGTTTTTCAGCAGACTCTTTTTTATCCTTTTCTTCTCTTTTGGAAAAAAACAAAATTGCTCACCTCTTTTAGACAAAAAAGCCATAAAGTAAGCCAAAAATTGACCATAAGTAATCCCAAAATTGCTCAGGAGTAAGCCAAAAATTACTCAGGAGTTCACCACACGGTTTTCTCTACTTTTTATAGTAAAGAAGGCAATTTGCCAATATTTTTCTTTAATTTTTTCAATTCTTGGTATGAAAGCCTAAGCATCGGACTTTTTCCAACGGCAATTTTACCTTCCTGTGCTAATTTTTTCAGTTTGTAATATGAAATTCCAATCAACTTCGCAGCTTTTCCAATAGAAAGAATCTGAGCTGCGCGTAACTCTTTTGCTGAAATATAACGTCTTCCGTTGATGCGCTTGAATGTCACAACTCCTTTTCCTTCAAGGCGACGAAGCGTATAGACTGATAGACCCGTCATCGTTGACGCTTCGCCAATTGAAAACAATTCTTTTTTCATCAGAAAAAACCTCATAAGACAGTTTTCTGTAATCGAATGCGCTTATCAAAAGAGAATACTACCTCGACCAAAAGGCGTCAAGTTATTTTATAGCCCCTGAGAACGTCTGAGGTGTCCTGTGGCGTTAAGTTATGGCAGATGATAGGTATGATAGCCGAAGGAAGGATGTTAATGCAGTAAGCGAAATGGTGGCAGAGAAAGACGACTGGTGAATATTCGATGGAATGTTGACGTACTCCCTACCCAATAACGTAAAACTAAATTTTTCTCTTGACTAATTTTAGTAAAACTGATATAATTTATATAAATTTAGGTAAAAGGTGATATTAAAAAATGGACTCTATTGATGTTGAACTTGTATCAACAAAAAAAGCAGCACAATTACTAAGTGTAACGCAAAAAACCATCTTGAATATGATTCACGACGGAAGGCTGGAGGCAACTAAACTGGGAAATGCTACCAGCCCATGGCGAATCAGGAAAGATTCAATAATGAAATATCGAGGAATGCAAAAATGACCACCCGCGCAATTGAAGACCACGAAATAAAATCAATCTTTGACCATATTTCAGGCACACATGCCAAGCGCAATGAAACGCTGTTGTTTTTAGGCATTGGAATGGCGCTTAGAGTTTCTGAGCTTGTAGGATTGACGGTAGGCGATGTCTACGATGACAGAATGGTCAAGAGCTATGTTACTATCCGAGCCGAAACCGCGAAGTGGTAGAGATCTTAGGTAAACCTTATCAAATTAAGAAGAAGGGTGGAAGGCGGTCAATTGTTACGACTGATGAAGAAAGGGTTATGGTGCGATTTGTCGATAATGAAGCTAAACATATCACTATTCGCAAAACTAATGACTAGATGGCCTAAAGATTTAGACTGGGAGCCATAAAGCTATGGTTTAGTTGTACAGCTTCAGACTTGGGGAACAAAAAAAGCGTAGAGAGTAAGCAAAATAGGGATTGGTTTAAATGATTGATATAGATAGCTTAATTGCACATCAAATTGAAGTTGAACCGTATAGCTTAGAAGATGATTTCGACAAGCTCAAGAAGGCGGATTTTTCCGATGGACTATATCGTAATGGTGAAGAGTATCATGGTTTTCAACTACTCTTGCGCCAGACGATGCAACATCCCATCTTGTCAAAAAAGCAAGAGCAGGAATATTTTGCTGTGATTCAAAATGGGGCAGACGATGCGAGTAAGTTGGAGGCACGAAATCAAATCATAATACATAATCAAAAATTGGTTTTAAGCATAGCAATGCGTTATCGAGGAAGAGGTCTTGAATTAGAAGATTTAATCCAAGAGGGAAACTTAGGTTTAATTGCTGCCAGCCAGAGATTCGACCCCGCCAAAGGCTTTAAATTTTCTACCTATGCTATTTGGTGGATTCGGCAAGCAATTCTGCGCGCCATAGAAGAAAAAGCGGATATAGTCAGAAAGCCATCCTATCTTTTTTATCAAAAGTCTCGGATTTTAAGAGCAAGAGAGGAATTGTTTCGGTTTTTGGGACGAGAACCTGATATGGATGAACTTACTCAAGCCTGCGGAATATCACGGTCAAAGCTAGAGAATATCTTTCTCTCATTACAAGCGGAAACTTATTTGGATGCAGATTTAGAGACTGATTACGACGGCGTTGATACTGTCGGCAGTTTTATCCCTGATGAAAGAATCTCTACTCCCGCAGAAATTGTCTCAGACCGGGTTTTTGAGGAACAATTAGAGGAATTGCTTTCTGCTCATTTCTCAAAGAAAAAATTCAACATTATCAAGCGTCGGTTGGGATTCGATGGAGGAGAACCAGAGACATTAGAAAAAATCGGCAAAAGATTCCACCTTTCGCGTGAAAGGGTTAGGCAAATTGAGAAGGAATTAAAAGACATCGCAGGTACAAATCCGCAAGGGGATTCTATAATAGAAAAACTTTCTAAGTCGAAAAAAGCCTTACAACGCAAGAAGGGGCGATGCCAGGTTTGTGGAAAGAGGTTATCAAGAGACAAATGGCAGTATTGTAGTGACCAATGCCGAGAAAAGATTATTGCCAAACATCAAATTACTGCGACGAGTATGGATAGACAAAAACACCCGCCCATACTTTCTAATAAACGCGATAGTGTATCGCTCTCTTCCACAAGTGACCTGCCTGTGAGGACGAGTTTGCTAACGCCAACCACGCAATACACGCAGACAAGCGAGCAAAGGCAATTAACCTTATTTCCATTGCCTGAGAAAGAGATTAAAAAGAGCAAAAAACGCCTGAATCGTAAGTCTACCATCAATAAGAAAGATGAAGTTTGCGTACAACTGACGTTGCTTCCTGTTTAACCTACAAAATAAAGATAATAGTTGAGGGGAAACAATGTACACAATAGTTTATCCCAAAGCCTATATTGAAGAATTGACGACGCTTGAAGTGGCGTTGGAAGTATATCAGAAAGAGAATTTTTTCGCTCACAAGAAAAAACTTTTGGGGCATGAATTTAATCGAAAAGTTCAGCAACGCATCTGGGAAGATTACCAGCACTTATTGTACAAAGCCGTCTCTAAAACGCTTAATGAGAAAGATTTAGAATTACTGAAACAGTACTGTCAAAAAGAGGGACACGTTGAAATATTCGCCGACCAAGATCGACTATTCTTTCCCACCGAATTGAACCGTGATAATCAGGGAAAAATCACAGACGTGACCTTCAATTATGTTGACAACGAAGTGACAAAGCGATGGTTTATTCATGTTTGGAAAATTTGGAAAGGAGAGGAGCGTATCAATATTTGTTCGTCACCTAAGTGTGAAAATCTATTCATAGGGCGCAAAGACCAACAATATTGCAGTGCTCAGTGTCGCAAATATGCATGGGACAAAAAGCATCGTGCCCCCAAAAACTCACCACAAATACCTTGATTTTTAATATAATGAAAAAACATCGTAAAAATGTATAATTTTCCAGTAATATAGGGAAAAATAACTTGACAAAAAAGTGTCGGAAATATATAATTTAACCCGGAATTGGAACAAATTCGCTCATATTTTCGCAGAATATAGCAGGGAAATACGAGTTGTTTGGTTTCAATTAAGTAACTCATCCTTTCTGTAAACTGTGTAAAAATCACGGACACGAAGAACTGTTTTCTTCGTGTCCCAAGCAATATCAAGAGGTGAGAGTAGGAATGTACAGCATACGAAGCCTGCGGAATCGAAGCGGACTTTCGCAGCAAGAACTTGCGGATTTGGTCGGCATCTCCATCCGAGAATTGTCGCTGGCTGAACAAGAGCGGTTAATCTTAGACCAGCGTGAGAAAAAGCAAATTGCGGAGGCTCTCGGCGTTAAAATCAACGATCTCATTTGGGCGTGCGATTTGAAAGATGCCGAAGATGCGGACGAAATTGAAGGCACTGAGGATGACGAAGAAGAATAGCTCATACCCGCAAGTCGGCGGCTTGCTTTAAGCGTAGCGCACTAGGGTCGCTCCTGAAAGGCGGATATCCCGACCGCCCCGTGCGCTATTTTCAAATCGGGACTGCTATGGGAGGCAAAAGATGATTGATAAAAAGCAACCTTACTTTATAGCGCTCCATAATTTACATTTAGTTGAAAAAATACCTCCATCCCCTGAAGACAAGGAAAAACTTGTCGCTTCTGTATACCGTTATTTTGACTCTCCACCTCTGAATACAATAATACCGCAAAAAATAACACAGACAGGGGAAAAAAGCTATCGGCAATCATTTGACGATGACTCGTCTCTCGAAATTACAAAAGCTGATTTGATATATTCTCATCCCAAAGAGAAGGATTGGTGGACTGAAAAATATCAATTCTTTCTTGAGGAATACGCTAAATTGAGAAATCTCATAGATGGATATATTGACGGAAAAATCAAACTTTGTTACCTTCTATGGTTGGATGACAGATTAGGGAAAATTAATACAGGATTAATATGGGAGCAGGGAACTCCATTCCAAATTATACAAATGAAGAAGTATGAAGATGAAGAAATTTTTCTCCTCCCATCCTGGATAAAGCCACAACAACGTGCTTATTTACAACAGTGGAATTCTATTACAACGCTTTTTTTCCCAGCATACTTAGAATTAATTTGTGTATTTGCAAATAAACCTCTTATACAACGATGTATAGCTTACCAGACGACCAGAACACCAGCATGCCGAAACATTTTTATAGTGTCAAGAAAAAAAGGACCAACACAACAGTTTTGTTCAGATAAATGCAGAAGGCGAATATTTGAGCATGAAAAAAAACATCCTGAATATAGAGCGAAACGCTATGCTATTTTGGACGCAAAACAGGGAAAATAGGCGGTAAATAAAGTCAGTGCATCTTCTTGAATTCTAACCTATAATATAGATGATACAATTTGAGTAACATTAAAACAAGTGAAAGGAGGCAAGAAGTCAATGGGCATGCGACTTCGTGAGATTAGACAACAGCGAGGTGTGACACAGTTCGAGCTCAGCAAGTTCATCAATGTGCATCCGCAACGAATATCGGAAGTCGAACATGGCAAGGGAGACATCAAGTTTAAGCAGGCAATAAAAGCCGCGGAATTTCTTAGAGTTAGTCTCGACGAATTGGCAGGCATTCAAAAACAAGAACCCGCTACTGGGCAAACAGCGCGGGTTTGTATAAATGCCTAAAAAGAAAAATGCCGCTTAATACGGCGGAATGTTTTTTAACGCTTGTTAGACGGACAGGCGTAATCATTTAATTATACCAAATAACCCCCGTCTAAAACAAGAAAAATTGTTATGAGTGTAGTAGTGGCGTGAATTTGAATGAAACTAAAGGAGTTTCGCCGCGCGGATACGCGGCGAGAAAACATCCAAATGGACAATAAAATTAAAATTTATAAAAAGGATGGTAAATACAATGTTAAATGAATCAACTGCCCAAATAGGGCAAGAAGAAAAAACGATAAATGAGAACAAAGGTTTAGTCGTAGCTCCCACGAGCCATATCATGACACCCGACAAAATGTACGGACTGGAGACACTCGACCGCGAGGACATTACGCTCCCGCGAATCAAGTTGGGTCAAGCAATGTCGAATGAGGTATCGAACGGAAACGCATCTGATGACGAGATGCGACAGCTTGCCGAACAGTTCTACCATATGATGAAAAAAGGCAACATCAAAGCCGATGACGACGAAGAACTACCGTTCTAACGACGAATTGCCGGGCGGTTCACGCCCCGGCGATAAGATAAGAAAGGATGCAAAAAATGCTCCAAGAACACCGAATCGGAAACATATCTTTCAGAGAAGCAATTGACCCGACTGGACATCTCAAAGCAAAACTGAATATCGGTGGAGTCGCGCTCACGCTTCAACAGGCTACCTAGAACGATTTGGTATCACTCACCGAAACGGTCGGGAAACTTGAAATGAGGGAAGTCGAAGAAGAAAAGGAAGCAATAGAAACCTCAACCGATGTTGAGGTCGAGGAAACAACAAAAGAAAGCGCCATGGAAGTTGAGGAAACAACAGAAGAAAACGAAGATGATACCGAGCTCACTTCATGAAAAAGGTTTGCCTACACGGGGGGCACCCGAACGGGAAGGGAGGTGCTAACCCGGCCCCTTCCCTTGTAGGTTTTTTCGCCCACCGCCTGCGCTGTACACGCAGTGGACTTAAACCACCTCGCCACCGTCCTTTGCGGTGGGCTTTTAACCTTAACCTATGGCGAGGGGTGAGGTGTAATTATGAACGAAAATTCAAATGATTTGTTGAATAACACATCGAAATTCTTTGATGATAGAATATTATATGGAACAGATTCAACACAAAACATCATATCAGTTAACGCGAACAAAAAGGGCATAGCAACAGTGTGGAGACGAGTTGATGGGAAAATTATAAAAGAAATTGAAACATTCCATAATTGGTTTGTGATTTCCGACTTGAGCCTTTTGGACGGTATTAAAGCAAAGTATGAATTAAAAGAACTTTCTGGCGAACATCCGTTCAAATATCAGGTTTTCACAAAGAATTATGTGACATTAGAACGCGGCATTGTGGGAAATTACAACGCGAAATACAAGACCAAACATAGTGGTTTTTACGACCTACCTAATTCTGTTGTGGTACATTTCCCAGCGACCGAGCAATATCTTATCCAAACAGGGCGGACGTATTTTAAGGGGATGAACTGGGAAAAGCTTCACAGACTACAATTTGACCTTGAAACGTCTTCTCTGCATCCAGAGGATGGCGGAATATTCTTGATTTCAATTTCAGATAACCGAGGATACGAGCAAATCATTGATGATTCTTCTATGTCAGAACCCGAATTGATTCTTCAATTGATACGGATTATCCAAGAGAGAGACCCCGATATTATCGAAAACCACAACCTTTTTGAGTTTGACTTCCCTTTCCTTTTCTACCGCGCTAATATCCACAAAATTAAGTTAGCATTAGGACGGGACAGAGCGCCTGTATCCAAATTTCAAGGGACGCTCAAAGTTGGAGAAAGCACAGTCAAATTTACGAGGTATTCAATACGAGGGCGTGAAGTTATTGATACTCTTCACGCGGTAAGGCGTTGGAACGCTATCACCCGCGAGCTTCGTAGCGAAGGACTTAAAGAATCCGCGCAACACTTAGGAATCACAAGTCAAAACCGTGAGTATATTGATGGTGATAAAGTTCCGAAAGTTTGGCAATCGGATAAAGACCGTGTACGGCGATATGCCCTTGATGATGTTAGAGAGGTTCAAGCATTATCTTCGATGTTGATGCAAGACAAATTTATGCTTGCACAAATTGTCCCCATGCCTTTTGAAAAAGTAGCAACGTCAGGAACGGCGTCAGCATTGGATTCAATAATGATTCGCGGGTATCTTTCACAAAATCAAAGCCTACCAAAGCCTAAAGAGAAAATCGGAACTTTCAAAGGCGCCACAACTGAGCTTTTTATTGAGGGTGTTATCCAAAATATCCTTCATGCCGATGTTTCATCAATGTATCCAACCATAATGCTCACAAAAAATATCAAACCTGATTCCGACCCCCTTAACCTTTTTTTATCTATTTTAAACACCCTAACAGACACCAGGTTGAACGCAAAACGCAAACTGAAGGATATATCAAGAGGAAGCGTGGAATATGTCCAAATTAACGCTTTACAGCAAGCTATGAAAATTCTGATTAACAGCGCGTATGGCTATTTGGGTGCAACCTTTACCATGTTCAATGACCCGCAGCAAGCTGCCGAAGTCACACGGTATGGCAGAGAAATTTTGGGAGATATGCTTAAAGCGATAAGAGAATTAGGCGGGAAACCTATCGAAGCAGACACGGACGGCGTTTACCTACAATTCCCCGATGGCGCAAAGCCTGACGAATTCATCGAAGCTATCAATGATAAGATTACTTACGAAGGGGTAAGAATCGACGGCGAACTTTACATAGCGATGTTCTCTATCGGAAAAAAGAATTATGCACTATTGGAATCTGATGGAAAAATCAAAATAAAGGGCGCAGGATTGAAAGCAAGTGACCTTGAACCCGTTTTCGCTGATTTTCTGAAAGATGGCTTAGCATATCTTATGCGAAGTGATGTAGCAAGTTTAAGGGCGTGTTACGAAAAAACAGTTGAATATATTCGTAGTGGAGATATCGAAATTGAACAATTAGCAAAAACCACCAGATTATCTAAGTCGGTTGTAGAATACCAAAATGAGCGCAAAGCAACCCAACCACATTATGAAGCGCTTATAGCAGCAGGCGTAATGGATTTAGAAAAAGATGTAAATGTAAGTTACTACAAAGCACGAAACGGATGGAAATTGATATCCGAATACGATAACGATATTGATAAGTCACACTATTTCAACAGATTATCTCAGACAGCGCGACGATTTGAGAAGGCATTTACGAGAACAGATTTTCACGCATTATTTAATGCAGAACCATCCCTATTTGCAGGCGCTTTGGATATCATTAAGCCGACCCACCGAATGGTTGAGGTTGAGCCGAAAGAATGGGTCGAATTAGCACATGGCATAAAGTTGAATAAAGCCGACTCTACCTATAAGGTCCAACGACATTACTGGACTGAAGCTTCAGATAAGGTAAGCATTGAAGACTTTTGCGGACAATTCGGGAATGTTGATATTTACAGAAGCGCGTTATCTGTCATCAGCCCAACCGAACCTAATGGCGATTTATCTTTCTATCCAAGATGTGGCGATTTCTTCATGGAATTTGAAGGTTTAAGAGATAACAAAGAGCGGCAAGCCTGTACAATCAAAGCAGCACATTTAGCTTATGATATTGTTTCGGAACTATTCGGATGCGCTGAGGCTATCCGATACCGATACAACGGTGGGAAATCCTTATATCTTTTTATACCGATGAACTATTTTGAGAAAACTTCCGCTGTCTATAACCTGAATCTGAAATATAAAGTCGTGGCGGAAGCCATCCAAGAAAAACTACCGAAAGAACTGCGTATCATTGACTTAACACTTTATGACCTTGCGGATAGGATGTTGCGAATGCCTGAAAGCATATATCCAAATGGCGGTTACGACGTGGAAATTCCGATAGAGTTAATTTTCAATGAGAACTGGGATGCCATAATCGAATATTCCCGTAACATACCCAATATCCAAGAAAACAAACCAAATCCCAACCCAACCCAACAAGCAATTGAAATATTCGCCCTTCTTACGAAAGAAGTAAAAGAAAAACCTCCGAAAGAAAAAACAAAAGTCAGCACTCGGAAGCGGGTTAGGCGGAAACAAGCCCAACGATTTTGGGAAGAACAGTTTAAAGATGCACAAGCGCCGTGTATGATGAAATTAGCTGAAGCGATAGCCAATGGAGAAAGCATCGGATTTGAAGGACGAAATAAGCTGATATGGGAATGCTATCAAAGCGGATATGATGAAACAACCATCGTTGATTTGTTTCTTGCCTATGGGGATGCTACGCGATACGGAGTTTTAGAAGAATATCCCGAAAGTCCTAACGGATATAAACTGAAAGCGACTTTTAATCCATTCAGAAACGATAATATAAGCATGATTGACCCGTCCTGCGAAAAGGTGACGCAATGGTGTGATTGGCAACATTGTTTTAAAGCGGAACGATTTAGACCACAAGAACAACATGAGCAACTATCATTTATTGAGTTTAGAGAGAAAGGACGCGCCCTATTGCAGAAAGCAATAGACGATGAAGAAAATTTAAACATTGATTTTTCAACAGCTATTGATGGTAGCATGGCAGCGGGCAAAACGTATCAAATAGCGCGAAAATCAATCTTCTTGACCAACACGGGACACCCGACCACTGTTTTAGCCCCAACCCATGCAGCCTGCACAAAAGTGTTGAATGAAATCGAAAAACTTGGCGGCGTTGGTAATTCAGTTGTATGTGTTCATGTATTTGGTCAGCGCGAGGATACTTGTATTTCTGAATATTGGCAGAAAAACCAAGCATGTCCATCGTGTAAAATATTCAACCAATTTTTTGGCAATGTGGAAAAAGACGCATCGGAGGAGAAGCAGAAAGCGGCAAAAAAGAAGTATGCACAGCGAATTAAGATTCAGATGGAAAAGTCTGGGCGCATTATAGATTTACCACAATTGTGGGAAATCGCAATTTCTTACAACGCTTGCGCCTGTGTCATTGGAAAAATCTTAGCGGTCCCCGAATTGCCTGATAAACTGACTGCCCTGACCGTGATGCCCCATGCCTACATAATCAATCAGCAAAATCGAACCCTTATTGCCCGCAGAATCCGACCCGAATATGTTTTTGTTGATGAGGCGGATTTGATGATTGATTCGATGTTACCTTGTCATTTAAGAGAATTGCAAATTGCATCAACCCGCAGTCGTTTAGACGGATTATATTTCAAGCCATGTGGAATGCAATGTGACAAATGCCACGTCCATTTTTCAGATACTTACACCAACCGCATCCGACCTGTTGGGAAGGTTGAATCAGCCGACCAATACAAAGAAATAGGAAAGCCAAGCAGATTCGGCGATTTTCTAAGAGAATGTACTAACGAAGCGCGGGAACTGGAAGCAAAATCGCTAATTTTCCCCAGTTTATTCCTTTTTGATGAAATAGAGCAGAACATTAACCGAATTGAAGCGGCATTGTCAGTCGTTGAATATACAAATGATATGACCCCTGACAACTATTTTACAGCCATCCGCGATAAGCTATTGGAAAATCCGATTGAAGGCGTGGAAATCGAAGAGTTATACGAAGGTCTGAGCTATGAAGAATTAGATGAAAAAACAGGTAAGATGGTTGTTAGAGAAATTCGTCCACCTGTCCATGTTGCAAAGCTAACCATGTCAAGTTGTATTGAGCGCGCCTATTTTATACCTAAAGAAGCGTTTGACCCTGATTGGGATGGGTTCATAATTGACCAAGAAGACACGAAAGAAATCGGTTTAATTTCATTAAACAAAATTTGGGCAACATCGGGCGCTAAGATGCAATTTAACGACACCGACACCGAACGCAGGTTAAAAGCTCTTTTGGAGTTTGCGTCTTTTTGCGAATTTGCCCCCCAACATCCCAATGACCCCAAAAAGAGAACAATTGGAATGTATTTTGAATTTAGAACCAAGCGCGAACAGCCCAAAGAGGATAACTTAGAAGAAAGTGAGGAAAGAGAAATTAACCGAAAATACGGCGGTGTCAATGCCTGCGGGATTAAGTTGAGATATCTTGACATTTTAAATTATCGCGGAACCGTAAAGTTTTTAAGAACTCGCAAAACCATGATGCTATCTGGGACATTCCTTGACCGTGACCGCTTAGCTGAAAGTTTATTGTTACACCCCGATGAAATAAATTATGTTGACGCCCGCGTCCCGATGCACAATGAATTCCTCATTTTACATCATAACCCTGATATGGGAAAGCTGGTCAGGAATTTAACAGGCGTATCATTGGCAGCTTTTGGAAACGACCATGCGATGGAACTATATAGGCGAATCGTTGAAAAGCGACCAGCGACAAAATTTCTGCATTATGCCATCAATACATTGCAGGGCAATGTTTTCTACTCAGGCGTATCAAACGACGAAAGCAGGAATCAAAATTTTTATGTGGAAAACGAATGTCCGAAAAATACCCAAATTCCTAAGTGGTGCAGCGCAGAAGAGAAAGAAATGCGAAGCGATAACTGGTTATTCGTTGACAAGTTGCGCTCCTCCACATCCAGAGCCGTTGACCGAGAACAATTTGATGTTTTGACCGTCCATCGGAACGGATACCCCGATTGGTATGATATAATGCCGTTGGTAAGCGCAGTAAAGCAATTTGTCAATCCCGATGTGGATTTAGAAACCTTTATCGAATATAACCGACAACGCGCCGTTTTCCAAACACTTTTGCGCAATCCACGTAATGACCAACGGCATGTTTCAATCAATCTGTCGGGAGACCTTCACTATACAGCCTATCCCGACTATCTGAGAAACCGCGTTATTCCAACAGAAATTTTGATGGATAAGTTAAAAGCTACCCATCCTGACAAATTCCTATCCAATAGAGAAGTACAAATTGAGCTTTTAGCACGAGTAGCAGTCGGATTTCTTGACGGTACGATTAACGACATAGACAATCCGACCTCTATATTTGAAAATTTTGAATTTAAAGGCAATTATGGAAAAGGCGAATCAGCACGGAAAGTTGAAATTGATTTATCTGAATTCTCTGAAGAAGAACAACATATTATCAACAACTATATCGAAAAATATTCTGAGAATACAGACCACGCAGAGGCATATAAATGGGCGATTGAACGATTAAAACATGTTAAGCAATGTATTAGTGATAAGGGATATGTTGAACTTCGAGAAGATAAAAAAGGGCAGCGACGAATTTGGGAAAATTGGCTCAAATATTTAGTTACAAATAATTATCTTATAGAGATTTCAATTAAAACAGGAAGGCGACCAAAAACAGCCTATGAGAACGCGAAAACCTAATAACCATGCGTTTTCAGAATAACGGTCACCCATTTGCAACTTTTGTAATGATATATATTACAAATTCAGCAAAAGGGTGACCGTTATTAAATAACCATCAATTTGTATAATTTGTAATTCCCAACTTCAAATCATACAAGTGAGTGACCGTTTTGCGCGGATAAAATATTAAAACATACTGAAAGGTGGTGATAATTCATGATAGAGCTCCGACCATATCAACACGAATGTATTGAAGCAATAGAAGCAGCGCAGAAAAAAGGTACAAATCGGCAATTAGTTGCGCTTCCTACCGGGACCGGGAAAACGATTATTTTTACTACGGTCGCCAAGAAGCGCAACGGACGGACATTGATATTAGCGCACCGAGACGAACTGATAGAACAAGCGGTTGATAAATTGACTATGGTTTGGGATGACGTAAGCGTAGGCGTGGTAAAAGCCGAGCGGAACGATATTGACAAACAAGTCATTATAGGGTCTGTGCAGACTGTATCCAGAGAGAATCGGTTAGAACAATTGCCTAATGACTTCGACTTTATTGTAACTGATGAATCGCATCACGCGCCAGCGGCTACATACCAACGCATCTACAAATATCTTGGGGTTATGGCAGAGGGTTCTGAGGATATCCGGTCCGACACTCTCCATCTTGGCGTTACTGCCACACCACAAAGAACAGACAAGCTTGGACTAAGCGATATTTTTGATAAGATAGTATTCCATCGAAGCATTCGGGATTTTATACCTGATTACTTGTGCGACTTGCGGTGCGTGCAAGTAATGACGCATATTTCAATTGATGGCGTTGAAACATGGGCGGGAGATCTCCGAACTGAGCAACTATCGGCATTACTGAACACAGCGAATTGCAACGAATTGATAGTCGAGGCTTGGAAGGAACACGCGCTTGGACGCCTGACGCTATGTTTTACTACCGACGTGGCGCATGCAAGGGACCTTTGCATGGCGTTCCAAGCGGCAGGTGTTGCGGCGGATTGGGTATGTGGCGAAACTCCGATAGATTCTCGTCGCGACATCCTTGCCATGTTTGCGCAGAGAGATATTGAAGTGCTGACGAATTGCGCTGTCCTTTGTGAAGGTTATGACAATCCTGCAATTGACTGTATCATTATAGCCCGACCAACGAAAAGCAAATTGCTTTTCACTCAAATGATAGGTCGAGGAACGCGCACCTTTCCAGACAAAAAGGACTGTCTAATCCTTGACGTCTCCTGTATTTCGACTGAGCATAACTTAGTGTCTTTTCCTTCGTTATTCGGACTTTCACTGAAAAAACAAGACGGCGAAAAGACATTGACAGAGCAATTAGAGGAGAAAGAAGCAAAGCTACATATCCGTTTCGGTCAAGGCATCAGAAGTGATGAGGTAGACTTATTCAGTCGAACGGCGGATAAGAAAGACCCATACGCCATGCGGAACTTAGCTTGGGTGCGGTTAAAAAATGGTTACCGATTGTATCTTGGCAATGATGGCACAATCAATATCTATTCGGCGTTTAGTATGCCTACACATTACCGAGTCTTCTATCGCAATAAGAAAGATAATCGGCAAATCACAACGCACCCCGTCGAACTATCTTGGGCTTTTGGACTGGCAGAATCGGAGGCGCGGCGGGTGACGCATGGGAACTTAACGTTGGTGGACAGAAACGCCCGATGGCGTCAAGACCCGGCGACGTATAAGCAGATAGCGAAGATAGCGGAATACGGCGTCTACCGAACTGATTTAACAAAAGGCGAAGCATCAGATTTGCTTGCGCAGATATTTGCTGAACAACAATATTAATTATGTCGGGAGAAAAGGTAAACAATGACAACAAGAGCTTTAGAGGATAACGACATTCAAGCAATCTTTGAGAATAGTTCAGGTTGCAATGCACTCATTGAAACGGATGAAACAGACTGGGGTTGTGAAATTTGCGCTTATCGGTATAATTGCCCATTACATCCTGAAGAGTGCCTCGACGAAGAACAAGGCTGTGAGTATTATATCCCTGATATAGACGATGAGGAGTGATGACAGAATGCGATGGACGCAGGCGATTCGCCTGGGCGGCGGCGGGGTAGTTCATGATTTGAAATTGAAAGGAGAAAAATAATGAAAGGTAAACTTGAACGAACAACTTTTGAAGTAAGCCGAGAGTTGGAGTTTTTTTCTGAAAAAGAACTCCAAATGCAGATAGGGCATGGTAAACAGTGGTGGCCTGTGGCAATACTAAAGGAACTTATTGACAATGCGCTGGACGCTTGCGAAACTTCAAATATTGCACCTGAAATTGAAATAACAATTGATGAGAATGGTTTTAGTGTTCGGGATAACGGACCAGGTTTGCCTGCTGAAACTTTGGAACGTTCGCTTGACTACTTTAAGCGGGTAAGCGATAAAACTTTTTATATTTCGCCTACACGTGGACAGTTGGGTAATGCTTTAAAAACCGTGTGGGCAGCGCCGTTTGTAGCGGAAGGCTCGCATGGTTTGGTTGAGGTATTTAGCTTTGGGCTACATCATATCGTAGAAGTATCTATTGACCGAATCGCTCAACGTCCTTTAATTGAGCATAGCACCGAAAATAATGCCGTTGTAAAAAATGGAACTTTAATAAAGGTGCATTGGAAAAATTCATCCTGTTTAATTCGGCCTGAAATTGAAAATTTTTACAACGCGCCTTCCCCGCCAAAACCGATTGAATTAGTGGAAGGGTATGCAGTTTTTAACCCTCATGCTACTTTTACCATTAGCGAAAAAGAAAACGGTAAGGTAACTTTTGTGGCTACGAATACGGAGTGGCAGAAGTGGAAGCCTGACGCGCCTACGTGCGCTCATTGGTACACGCCTGAGACACTGAGAGAGTTAATCGCCGCTTATGTGGCTTGCGAGCGGGATGGTGGAAAGGAACGCACTGTACGGGAATTTGTCTCTGAGTTTCGGGGGTTGTCTTCTACGGCGAAACAAAAACAAATTACAGATGGACTATCGGGTGTTTTTCTCCATGACCTTGTTAGCGACGGCGATATTGATATGGAAATAGTAAAAAGACTGCTTGCGGCTATGCAGGAAAATTCAAAAGCTCCATCTCCTTCAGCGTTAGGTGTTATCGGACAGGAACATATCAAAAGCTGGCTGACTTGCTATGCTGGTGTTACTCAAGAAAGTATCCACTACGTCAAGCGGACGGGCGAGGACGGGAACATGCCACATATAATCGAAGTGGCTTTTGGGGTTTGTGGTATGGACGATGCCAAGCGGCGTATCGTGACAGGTTTGAATTGGTCTCCTACTTTGGGAGTGCCAACGTCCTCTTTGCGTAATGTAATTTCCGAGATGCGCATAGACCCTCATGACCCTGTGACGTTAGTCGTTCATTTAGCCAAACCAAGATTTGATTTTACTAACAGGGGTAAATCGGAGGTGCAACTATGAGTAGAATGCAAGATGACTTAGCGGCTGCTATTCGGAGCGCCGCAAGTGGATGGAAAAAGGCAAAACGTCAAGCTGATAAGGAAGATAAAGTAAGCAGGCGTGCCCTTGAGCGGCTTCGTAGCTACCGACCGCCTAAGATTACGATTCGTGACGCTGCTTTTGATGTCATGGAACAAGCGTATCTGAAGGCAAGTGGTAATGGCAGATATTATGCTAACGCCCGACAAATTATGTATGCCGCGCGTCCGTTTGTGTTGGAACGAACTGGAGAGGAAAATTTGGATAGTCGTTACTTCACACAGACATTGTTAAAAGACTATCTCGAAATCTACACTCCCGGCTGGAGGGTCGTGTGGGATGCGAGAGGACACGTAACAGAGCCACATACGCAAAAAAGCATTGGTCTCGGTGGCATTGAAGTGATGGAATATACGAAGGACTGGACGGGGGTGGAATTTGAAAAATTCCCAACAGAGATGCCAGAAACCAAAATTAAGACGACCGGCCCTACTTTGCGGTTTGGCGCTGTCTTATTTATAGAGAAAGAGGGTTTCGACCCTATCCTTAAAAACGCGGGACTGGCGGAGAAGTACGACATTGCGATAATGAGCACCAAAGGTTTGCCAGTTGGTGCAGCTTGTAAATTAGCATCCCGTTTCACTACTAATGGCATAAAGGTTCTTGTAATGCACGACTTCGATCTTGACGGATTCAAGATTGTGAGAACACTTCGACGCGGGACACGTCTTGCCCCTGGCACACCTGTAATTGACATAGGTTTCCGTTTTAAGGATATTGAGGGCTTACAAAGCGAGCAAGTTGTTTACAAGCAAAAGAAAAATCCGAAAAGCTATTTGCGTCAGTGTGGGGCGACTGAGGCGGAGTGTGACTTTTTGGTGAAACCTACTACTTATTACGGTTGGTACGGTGAGCGTGTGGAATTAAATGCAATGACATCCGATGAATTGATTGCTTGGCTTGAACGAAAATTTTACGAGCATGGAATTTCTAAGTTAATCCCGACTGAAGAAACATTTAAAAAAGCCTATCGGCGGGCGGTATTTCTCCAGACTGTTGAAGCGGAAATCTCAAAGATTCGTAATCGTATTGAGGCACAGGAGGTCACTGTGCCGAATGATTTAAAGCAACTGGTTACTGAGATGTTGCAAAATAATTCCTCCCTTAGCTGGGACGAGGCTATTTGGGATATTGCAAATGGATAAATTAAAACTGTATTGCTATGCAGATGAAACGGGACCAGATACAAAGGGGAAAATGTTTCTGGTTGCTGTTGTCATAACAACGAGCGAACTTAGAGAAGCAATCGAACGCAGTTTAGAGGATGTTGAAGAAAAATCTTACAAGGGTATCTTGAAATGGAGATTAACAAGCATCCCAAAGAAGAAATCTTATCTTTTAGGAATTTTAGGAATAGGCGCTTTGCAGGGAAGTCTTTTTTATGCTGTGTATAGAGACACAAAGGATTACTTTAAGCTGATTGCAAAGACTTTAGCAAACGCTGTAATTGCCGTATCAGAGGGTAGAGATTATCAAGCGACAATCTACATTGATGGATTACGTAAAACTGAAATAAAAGAGCTGGTGAAATTCCTTTCTATGGAAGGCATTAGGAGACGGAAGGTAAAAGGAATGCGGGATGAGAGCAGCGCATATATCCGATTGGCAGATGCTTTGGCGGGATTCTTCCGTGATTATGAAGAAGGGGAATCTTATACAAAAGACTTGTTTCAACTATTTTCAAAAAGAAATTTCGTCAAACAGTTTGCATAAACGCGAGCGTGCGATGCGTTTTAACGACGCCTTCCACTGTGCAACCGTTCTCTCCAACAAAAAAAGCCCATCACAGGGATGGGAGACCCTATTCCCGATGTATATCGGGACACTGGAAATCCTTCCGTGTTCGGGCGCCCCTTTGGGCTACGTCACGATGGTGACGGTAAATATAATTATACCAATTTAAAAGAATATACGCAAGAAAAAAGTATGAGAGACATATAAGGAAATTTAGTTAGATTCTACATTTTTTTAATTTCTGATTTTAGTTAAACATTGAACTAAGCCGGGTAGTTTACTATCCGCCCGGAATATCCAAAAAGGAGAATAGTTATGGGAGGATTCAGTTTTAGAAATCCAAAAGCAAAAGGTGACGAAGATTACGAAGTTTTCTATATGAATCTGCCTTCACGAGGAAATTGGCTAAAAGTTATTGAAGATGCCAAGCTAATGAAGGCTTTAGACAATGCGTCTTTTAAATGTATTCGTGATGTTGATGGTGAATGCGCTCAGCGATGTTGTATTCAGAATAATGTTGTGGGGTGGTGTATTGACGCGCCCAAATTATTAGATGTTAATCAACATTTACTGGTTTTTCTGGATACTCATCCTGAGTGGAAAGGATTTGATGAAGACTGGGCTATAACTGATGATAATTTTAATATCGTTAGGTTTGCATCAGACTGGGAAGTTACTCACAAATTAGTCTCAGATTTCGTTAAAGTGCTTAGCGAACACGGTGATAAACCATTAGTATTGCTTGATAGATGTAGTGATGATGATTTGTATCCATGTCCACGATTCCTGCCGAAATGGGATGGTGAAGTGTTGGAGATTACAGCAGAGTTGCTGCCCTACGACAAGGCTAAGCAAATGTACGAAAGTGGAGAATGGGAGAAAGCAAGAAAAGTGGAATACGAAAAGGCACATAAAGCTATTAAGGAAAAAGGCTATATTGGTTTTGGTGGAGTTGCTTCCATGCCAGGAGTTACACCATAATGCAAAGTTAATAAGGATATAAAAAAATGAATAAGGCTGCTGTATATGTTCGAGTATCAACTTTAGAACAAGACCCCGCTATGCAACTTTCGGATTTAAGACGTTACGCGCAACAGCGTGGCTTTGAAATCTATAAGGAGTATGTCGATGTGGGTATATCAGGCACAAAGGCGAATCGCCCAGCATTGGACGAACTTATGGATGCTGCCCGAAAACGTCTCTTTGATGTTGTTCTCGTCTGGCGCTTCGACCGTTTTGCGCGTTCGACGAAACATCTTGTCGATGCTTTGCACGAATTTCGCTCACTTTCTATCGACTTCATCTCATACCAGGAAGCCATTGATACATCGTCGCCAATCGGCGAAGCGATGTTCACCATCATCGGCGCGATGGCAAAGTTAGAGCGGGATATTATCGTTGAGCGTGTGAAAGCAGGGATGCGCAAGGCGAAAGAGCAGGGAAAACGGATTGGACGACCGAAAACGGCGGTCGATATTGATGGAATCCTATCCTTACGGGGGCAAGGCTTGAGTTTGCAAGCTATTTCCGACCGTGTGAAATACTAGGATAGCAAGGGGCGTTGGCGAAACGTTAGCAAGGGAAAAGTTCATCGGATTATAAAACAGCATCAACTAACAAACTCAGATGTCAGGAAGGCAATGAGGAAAACGTTCTCCTTTACGGTCGATGCCTATATCGTTGATACTGGCGCGTAATCTCTGTAATTTTTTACCTTTGGCATTGGTCAAAAATGGGTATAAAAATTGGTGTGAGAAAATGCTTTAACAACCTATGTTTTTTTGTTATAATGTCATTGGTCAAAAAAGAAGTGGTTTGTGAACAAGTCAGATTCTTTTGTTGACGCAAGGAGGAAAAGAAATGGGATTTGTAGCGATATCTGGGAATCGGTACGAGTTTCTTCCGTATCGTAAGGGTGTTTTAGTCCTTTCACATTAGATATGGCTAATTTAGACATTCGAAAATCTGTTCTTCTACACCGGGATTGAGCTTTATTTCATTATACAAGTACCGTTCATAGAGCAGATTGTCCCACATATAAGTTTCAACCAGTATAGGGAGTCCATTCTGTTTGTCAATTCCTAAGATAGCGCGGTAGCAGTAGTATCCCTTGCTCTTATCTTCTGGCAATATGCTTTCAATCTTGTAAACAGCGCGTCCGCAAATTTGCTGCTCGCCATGATATACGAGTTTAAGTTCTTTGTTTTCTTCCGCTCTCTTAGCGTTTTTCACAAGCATGTCAATTAGAAAACCGAGTCCCATTTCAGTTATGGGATGCCGATTATTCATCATTGCCAGCTTACTCGTTGGTTCCATAGCGAAGGTGCGATTTGCCCCAAAGACACGGAGACTTAATAGAATCTTATCATCATTATAGCCCTTCCGGAAAAACGCCTGACGTCCCTTGTGAGGCTCCTCAATCCATTCCATATACAGATTAAACGGCCTCTTAAAGCAAACTTTAATCGTTTCTTTTTCTAGTAGTTTGCCCTCTACCCGTTCCTGTTTGAGAAAGACTGCAGAGTAATCGGTTACTGACGAATAGGATTTTTCCATATTGAAAATCATCTGGATTAGAACCACATGCCCTTTGCTATTATTAGAAGCTGATTTCTCTTCGGTTGGATTAATATCGGTTGCGGTAATTTCAGTTCCTTCCAACACTTTGCCCCGGTAGTGACATGCTGCGAAAAGTAAGATTAGCATTGCTAAATAAACGCAAATTCGATACACTGTATTTTCCTTCCATTTCTAAGAATTATTACTATTCAACTAAATTTTCTACCGATGAGCGTTGCGTTTTGTCCACCCAAGCCAAAGGAGTTTGATAATGCAACTTTGACGTCTCCTTCGCGTGCTACTTGAGGAACGTAATCAAGGTCACAGAAAGGGTCAGGATGTGTAAGATTTATTGTGGGCGGAATGATTCCTGACTCTACGCACATCATCGTGGCTACGAATTCTATCGCTCCAGCAGCGGCTATGGAGTGCCCTAACATTGATTTTGATGAACTTATGGGGATGCGGTAGGCATCATCCCCAAAGACTTTTTTGATGGCGATGGTTTCGGTTATATCGTTTAAGGGCGTGGCGGTTCCGTGCGCGTTGATGTAATCTACAGAGGATGGGGCTTCCCCCGCGTCAGCGAGGGCAGATTTCATAGCTAAAACTGCCCCCCGCCCATCGGGATGGGGCGCGGTAACCCGATAGGCATCTAATGAACTTCCATAGCCTATTATCTCCCCGTAGATTTTTGCTCCTCTTTTCCTTGCATGTTCCAACTTTTCTAAAACTACCGCCGCCGCGCCTTCTCCCATAACCATGCCATCGCGAAGCCGGTCAAAGGGGCGTGAAGCAGATGAGCGAAGGTGATTGCTTGTGGAAAGCGCTCCTAACATGGCAAACCGACCGAGTCCCATCGGATTCACCATGGAATCGCAGCCTCCAGCGATGAAAATATCAGCTTCATCGCGTCTTTGGAGATGAAAGGCATGTCCTATCGCCTGCGCTCCTGCTACACAAGCAGAAACGTTTGTATAACGTGGTCCTTTGGCATTGAACATCTCGGCAATGAGATTCGTTGTTTGGTCAACGGGGGCTTTGATGCGAAAAGGCGGCGCTTTTTCTTCAAAAAAGGGAAGAAGCTGCGTCAAGTCAAGTTTCCCCTTGTGGGGTGAAATCCCACACCGCCACGAAATTGCGACTGCTGGCATTACATCCTGTATGAAGAACTCTTCCAATCCTACTCCAAAACCAACTCCGAAGCGCAAAGGCGCATAAGCGTTCCTTTCCAAATCAGCATCGTCGTATGCCAACTTCGCTGCCACAAGCCCCATGCTCAGTTTTCTTTCGCGCAAGAGGGAAAGCGGAATTTCGCTAAGATACTTCTGTGGAGAAAAGTTCCTCACCTGGGCTGCTATGTATACAGGAAAGGTTGACGCATCGAACAAAAACACATCATCAATGCCTGATATCCCGTTAGTGAGATTGGTGAAAAACTGATCTTTGCCTATTCCGATAGGGGAAACGACCCCCATCCCTGTGATGACCACTCTTTGTTGCACTTGCTATCACCCCCTGACTGGTGACTGGTGATTGGTGATTAGTGACTGGTGATTGGTGGCTTCAATCTTCAATCTTCAATCTTCAATCGTAACACCAATCACCCTTCTTGATAACCAGGCTGACACAGGAACCACAGAAACCGAAGGAGTTCGACAGGGCTATCCCCACCCCACACTTAAGTGTGGGGCTAAAGTGTGGGGATAATGCTTTTTTTTGACCGGGCGCGGTAACAAAATTCAAAGAAATGCCAGGGTCTGGCTTTGTGAGGTTCAATGTGGGCGGAATAAACCCTTTTTCAAGCACGCCAATACATGCGAATATCTCAAACGGTTCGGCGGCGGCTAAGAGATTTCCCGTCATCGATTTGGTCGAGCTTATGGGAATTTCTTGAGTGTAGTCAGAAAAAACTTCGGCAATGGCTTTGGCTTCTGTCAAATCGCCTATCGGGTGCGAATCGGCGCTGGCGTTGATATAACCCACATCGGAAGATTTGATTCCGCTATCCGATAATGCTCTCTGCATGGCTAATATGCATCCTGTTGTGTCCACGGTATACCCATATCCGGTTGTGGGGAAAGTCGCCTGCCCATAGCCGATGAATTCTGCATAGATATGGGCTTTTCTGCTGACTGCTTGTTCCATCTCTTCCAGAATGATAAAGGATGCCCCTTCACCCGGAACTATCCCATTTCTATCAATATCAAAAGGACGGCTTAGCTCCTCCGGCTTTTTATTACTCTTGGCTATAAGCCCCATTTGAGATAGGGTAATAAAACTGGGCACGCTAACCTGAGAATCCGCGCCGCCGGCGAAAGCTACCGAAACTTCGCCGCACTGGACAGCCCTAAACGCTTCTCCCACAGCTTGAGCGGCTCCAGGGGCGAAGGAGTTGAAGGTTAGATTCGGGCCCTGTATGTTGAAAGCGATGGCTGTGTGGCAAAGCGGGAAATTGTTTAGTACCTTGAAGGATAACATCGGGTTTAGGCTGGACAGCCCTTTTGAACCGAATTGCTTCAAAGAAAACTTCCCTTCATCGTCGAGAGAAGCAAGCAACATCGGCAGAATTTCGTCTAAATCCCCAGATGCCATGTCCAAACCCATGTAGATTCCTACTCGACTGGGTTCAATATTATCTAAGTCAATTTTTGCATCTGCGACAGCCATCCCTGCTGCTGCAACCGCCATCTGGGAACATCTGCTCATCAACTTGATGGATTTGCGGTTGGCGATATAATCCTGCGGAGAAAATCCTTTCACTTCGCCCGCAGCCCTTAATGGAAGCAGCGATGCGTCAAAAGATGTTATCTCTGCTATTCCAGATTCCCCTTTCTCTAATGCTTCCCAATTAGCGTCTGTGCCAATTCCCAACGGAGATATTATGCCCATACCTGTGATAACTACTTTTCTCTTCATAATCCTCACCAGTAATAGCAGAAACCGAGTTTTTTCAAAAAACTCGGTTTCTCATCCTTTTTCTGCGCTTATAATTCTGCGCTAATTCCATGAAGATACCGATATCCCTATCCAAATCGAACTGTGTGCCGTCAAAATAAAAATTTTTTATGGGTATGTCATCGTGGTCGCGGCTGACGCGGGGATAGATAGCTTCGGCTACGGTTCCGTTCATGCAGGTAAAGGGGCTTAGGTCCACGATGCCGTCGGCGCCCTTTTCGTAGAGGTAGATGGCTTTGCCCACGCTGAGCACCATCTCGCCCAATATGCTTTCGTGTGGAAGATACGGGTCGCTGTTTGCCAGGATTTCTTTGATATCATCCGGTTCTTCATACCCCCGAAAATCGTCCACAAAAGGCTTCAGCAGCGCATGCTCATCGGCTCGCTGAAAAAACGTCTTGAGCTTTGCGAACAACATTACCTTCGAGAAGCGTTTGCCCGTTTCGCGGAGATTTTTCTGCTGCATGTCATTGGCATACCAGAGCCATTCCGTCACGTCTGACTGCCACACTTCCCCGCCGAATTGCTCGATTTTTCGGATGAATTCCTGGTTGCTGAAGCTGTTCAAGCGGCAGAAAATCTCGCCGACAACGCCTATCAAAAGGGACTCAGGGTTACGTTTTTTAGGAATCTGCCTGAACATTTCTCCGCTTTTTGTCAACGCGTCGAGCATTGCTGCGAATCTCTTTTTGATTTTATTTGGCTTTGCGATAGCGTTACAGAGTTCATCGACGCTCCTTTTAAAAACAGCATCAGCATCACCCCTGGTAATCTCAAAAGGTCTATTTCTATGTAGCATTTTCTGGAGAATATCCGAACTCACCACAGCCCACCATGATGTCCTGAGCAGTTCTATGCCGCCGTATTCCATCAAACCGTCGTAGCTATCGACGTCACGGGGAGAGAGCACCAGCACATCGCCCATTCCTCGTTCTGTCATCACCTTCCTGATGTACCCAGCGTAATGCCCGAACCGACAAGGGCCTGACGATGTTGGCATGTAAAAAGCAGTCTTTTCAGGTCGAAACTCATCCATTTCCGTGACTTTGAGAAAATCGCCAAGGGTGATTCTCTGCGGATAGCACTCGTCGCCCGATGTGTATTTGCCGCTTAGTTCCTTCGTTCGCTCATCTGAATCGGGCGATACTGTGGCATCTACGCCAAAAGACCTGAACGCTGCGGCTAGCGCCCTTGACCCGGCGTAGTTCATCTGTGGAATATAGAGTGTTCTGCCATTTAAGCTCTGGTTTTTCATTAGGATTGCAGCCAATGGACAAAAAGATTTAGAAATTCTTTGGCTTTTTCCTCAGTTAAAAGGGTATCTCTATATGCAAGGGTAATGTTGAGATTCTCTTTCAACAGATAGAGACAGATGGAACATCCCATCTTAAAGCAAACTGGCCCACAGGCAATGCAGTTGACTATTTCAGTTATGTTCACTTCGGAAACCTTAGGCTTCGCCTTACGGTTCGCTTCGCTCACCGACGCCAAAGGCTTACGGTTCACTTCGTTCAGCATAGACTGGGGTTTAAAAGAAAGCCTTCGTAAACTGCCTCTGGAGTCAACCACCGTCCGCCCCTTTGTCACCTTCCTCTGCTGAAATCGCATAATATTACCCAAAAACGATACCACCGTCGTATCTGCTCCTGTGCCTGCCTGAATTTTGCTTAAGAATTTGATAACGCTAAAGGGAAGAAACTTCGTCCACGCCGCCATGTAAATGAGGGTATATGCCAATCCGTTTTCGAAGATAAATTTCGTTTGGGAATTTATTTTGACCAGCAGCGTGTTGAAATCCACTCTATCCTTAGGTCGGGTTGAAATTGAAACCGATGAACACCAATTGCCCACCCACTCGTAAAAACTCCCAATTGGTCTGAGATTGACAGGCACCTCGATGCTTATCCTATCCGATTTCTCTCCCTGTTTTGAGTTCCATTCATCTATCGCCAAGATTGAAGCTGCAATAAAATAATCGTTCAATGTCACTTGAGCGAGCTTTGCTTTTTCCCTTAATTTATTTAATTCTTCAGGTTTCAGCACTCTGTGCAGGATGTTTACGCTCTTCCCCTCCTTCGGAGGGGCAGGGGTGGGTGGCGCATCGAGTTGTCCTCCTGCTAACCTCACTGACGGAAAGAAAGCCGCATTGATATATCGCGATAGCATATCACGGATATTCCTCAGAAACAGATGCTTCCTGAACAATTTTCGATGAGGAACAACAGATAACATGCCCCCCTTCGGAATTCGGAATTCGGAATTCGGAATTCGGAAGTAAGAGGAAAATCGCTGCGATGTCCGTGGCGCTTTTCCATCAAGGGACATTTTGTTGTATTCTTCAAGTAGAGCATTCACAAAGCAGATAGCTCCTATTCCGTCCGTTGCATAATGGTGTACTTTAATCAGGATAGTGTACTCGTTTTTTCCCTTTTTCATCAATAGAATCTTGAATGGCAACTCTTCCCATACCTTGATGGGAGCGTTGATAAAATTGGCAACTTCAGTATTATATCTCTGCTCAAAATCCCCTTCATCCAAATCGATAAAATCGACGATATTGCTATCAAAATCATAGATAGGTTCTCTTACAACAAAAGCCAGATGTTTAAGCGAAAATTGAGCTTTCGGCTTCATTCTCATGATAGGATATATATCCAGCAAGCGCCAAACCGCTTCGTTGAATCTTTCTATTTCGATTTCTCCTCTCACATCGAAGATGCAATAATTATGAAGAGGCGCTTTAAATACTTCCTCAAGAGCCAGCATAAATAAGTCTTGAAAGTTAAGAGTTGAAGTTGAAAGCATAGTGTTCACCATTGAATTTTCCCATCGCGGAGAGTTATCACCCATCCTGCTTTATGCGCTTGCTCCTCTTCATGGGTAATCATCATTATGGTTTGCCCATCGCGGTTCAATTGGGCGAACAAGTTAAGGATTTCCGCGCTGTTTTTCGAGTCGAGGTTGCCCGTGGGCTCATCAGCCAACAAGATTGATGGAGAATTAATTATTGCTCTTGCAATAGCCACCCGCTGTTGCTCTCCAGCGGATAGTGTTCCGGCTTTCTGATGCAGCCGATGTCCCATGTTGGTCTTTTCCAACAATTCCCTTCCGATTTCCAAACTTTCTTTTTTCGTACTACCTGACTTCCAGCGCGGTATAATTACGTTTTCCAGCGATGTAAGATATGGGATTAAGTTGAATAATTGAAAAACGAACCCTATCCTCTTTAATCGCCACTCCGCTCTCTGCCTGTTCGACAGTTTACTGGCATCCTCACCATCGAAAATTATCTTCCCAGAGGTCGGGGTTTCCAAAAGTCCTATCAAATGCAAAAGCGTAGTTTTTCCGCTGCCGCTAGGACCGGTTATGGCGATGAACTCTCCTCTCTCCACAGAAAGCGAGATGCCATCCACCGCCCTAATCTGAACATCTCCCTGCTGATATATCATAGTTAAGTCAACAGTTTGAATGAACATTATAACTCCTTACCATTTCACCCCCTAACCCTCTTGCCACTTTGCCCCCTTGCCTCCTTGCCATTTTACCCTTCTCGCAAAATTTTAGCGAGGTTATATCGAGAGGCGATTATCGCTGGATAAACCCCTGATAACATAGTTGTGATAAAGATTATCAGGGTAGGAATGGTAATGGTAGAAAAAGAGATAGAAGGTTTAATTATAAAACCGCTCCATTCGAACATCGGGCGCATTTGGAAATACTTGCTGATGAGCAATCCCAGCGTTTGCCCGCCCGCTATTCCAACGAGCGCAATAAAGAGAGAACGCAAGAAGAATATCACGAAGATATCGCGGGAGCTTACGCCGATAGCGCCGATAATCCCAATCTCTCGCCTTTTGTGTAACACACTGATGTAAAGCAATGCCATAACTGGGATAGTTATGCCGATGATAACCATTATCTCGGAGATTGTCCTGATGATTTCGTTGCTACCAATGGTATTGGCGACAAAATCCGATTCTTCCTCCCAGGTCGCGACGGTTGCGCCTTCAATTGTGCCTTTAAGTTCATTCCGATATAGCGCCGCTTTTCGATAATTATCAGTGGTAACCACGACGGACGTAGCAATGTCCTCAATCTTCAAACCCCATTCAAGGAGTTTTTTATTGACGAATACGTCCTTTGCGCTGATAAAACCCGCGTCGAGTATCCCCTTCACGGTGAGCTTGAAAGGTTGGGGTGTTCGCCCCATAAGCACATACAACAGCGCTTTTTCTCCTGGGCGAACAGACGCCCATTCGGCCACTTTCGTTCCGATTATGACAGCATCTCGTTCATCATCGTCAAGAAGCGCCCCATCGGAAAATTTTTGGCTGAGACGGAACGTTTTCTCTTCCTGCGACGGGACGATGCCTATCACTCTAATACCCTGATAAACTTGCTGCTTAACCAGAACGCCCGGAACTATCAGCCTGCTTGCGTATCCTCGCGCCCAACGATGAGACATAACAGATTTGCCAATATCATTCGCTTTGGTGAGATATTCTCCTTGCACCGGCTTGATGGTTATATGCCCCAAGCCAGCGTTAAGTGATTCTTCTACCAATTCCTTCGTATAGCCATCGAGGTTTGCGCTGTTGGGAATCTGCATTCCAAGCCCAAATACCACCGCCATCACCATAAGCGCAAAAATAAGTTTATTATGTAAAAGGCTTTTCAAAGCCAAGAAAATCAATGGTCTCATGTTGCACCTTCCATTCCCTCGCAATGCCTACAATACTGGTGATTGGTGATTGGTGACTGGTGATTGGTGACTGATTGTCTTGCCCTCCCGCTTTCTCGCTTTCCCGCCTTCCGGTTCCCCTACTATGATTGAGACGTTACTACCGCCGAAGCCGAAGGAATTCGACATAGCTAACTTAATTTCCGCCCTCCGCGGTCCATCGGCGACGTAATCCAGGTCACAGAAAGGGTCGAAATGTTTGTAGTTAATCGTCGGTGGAACGATATTCTCTCTGATGGCTAAAAGCGTTATTATCAACTCTACGGCCCCTGCTGCGGCTATCAAATGCCCCATAGCCGATTTTGTCGAACTAATCGGTATATCATAAGCCTTTTTCCCAAAGCACTTTTTTATAGCAACAGTTTCCGCTCTATCATTCATAATGGTGGACGTGCCGTGAGCATTGATATAATCTATCTCCTCTTGGCATACTCCTGCATCAAGCATAGCGTTCTTCATAGCAAAACAAGCGCCGTAGCCTTCTTCTAGCGGGTCAGTGATGCGATAAGCGTCGTTGGAAGAAGCAAAGCCTTTCAATTCTCCATAGATTTTCGCGCCTCTTTTTTGAGCGTGTTCCATCTCTTCAAGCAGAATGATTCCCGCCCCTTCCCCTAATACAAAGCCGTCTCTCTTTGCATCAAAAGGTCTGGAAGCCTCTTTTGGACATGCATTATTGCGCGAAAGAGCCCCAAGTAAGCTGAATCCCATCAGAGCAAATACGTCCACATCTGCCGCAGTGCCGCCTGCCAACATCACATCCGCTTCTCCATTGCGAATAGAAAACATCGCTTCTCCAATCGCCTGGGCGCTTGAGGTACATGCTGAAGAAATTGTCAAACAGTGCGAGCGAGCTGAATATCGATGCGATAGAAGTACAGCGGGGAGGTTAGCTTGCTTTTTGATGAACACATCTCTTTCCAATAGTTTCTTCCCCTCTCGCCCATAAGCTATCGTATCTATTTTGCCGCTTTGTCCAAAAGCATGATATATTTCTAACAGTTTAGATAAGGCGATTCGGCCTGATTCTGCGCCGATAGCGACGCCGAACCGTTTGGGAGCAATTCTTTGCAGGTCAATGTTCGCATCCAATATCGTCTCTTGGGCGCAAGCCAGGCACATAGCTGTCCGTCGGTCAGAAATTTTTGATAATTCTTCTGAAAGAAAGTCCGCAGGGCAAAAATTTTTGACCTCGGCGGCAATGCGCGTGGGAAATGAACTGGCATCGAAGTGGGTAATCATATCAACCCCAGAACGTCGTAATAAAAGATTGTCCCACGTGCTTGTCGCATCATTGCCCAAAGGCGTGATAGCCCCTATGCCGCTTACTATTACTCGTCGCCTCATAATCAAATCTCCTCTTCTAAAGAGAAATTCTGATACGGTAAATCGCGCATCATGAACTTTACGATTTCTTGTTGCTTTTTTTCAAGGAAAGGCTCAAGATTCTCAAAATAAACGAACGTCAATTCCGCTTCAGCCGCCACCTTATCCCGAAGCATGGCGGAAGCTTTGACCTTCCCTGATTCCTCGCGGAGTTTCATCAATTCGACCTCTAACTTCAATTGGTCGCCTGGTCTTACCATCTGCCGGAACTTCGCCCGTTCAATAATGGACAAGATAGCTTTCACTTTAATGCCAAACTCTTTCCTTGCGGAATACTCCAAAAGCAGCCCTCCAAGTTGCGCTAAACTTTCTAAGATTAACACTCCGGGCATTGTAGGATGGAGTGGAAAATGGTCAGCCATGAAATCCTCGCTCATAGTAACGTTTTTTATCCCTTCTGCCCGCTCACCTACTTTGAATTCGGTAATTTTATCAATCAGGTAATAACGCAATGTATTCCCCCTGTTGTTAATACAGGATATCTGGCTGATGTCCTATATCAGATAATATCCAACTTTCAATCCCTTGCCACTGCGGAATTCTCATTTTTTTAAGAAAGTTCAGACTTATAGTCGGTTTGAACTTTCAGGGGAGGAGAATTTCATCTATTTTTCGGCAAGGATACCCCTACTGATTTGAAAAATCAGTAGGGGAGGAATTGCCGTCCTCCTTTTTTTGCATGTAACCCCGTTACAAACTGTTACTGTATGTACTTCTGAATTATATACAGTCCAGGTTTGTAACGGGGTAAATATATCCATCGTGTCGGTGTAGTAATTTTAAACTTTTGTAACTAATACCTTGTACCGTTCCATTAACGGTTGTAATGTTGAAACTTCCGCTAGTTCTAACAGATACCTTGCCAATATAACTACCGGTGTGCCTGCCTTCTTTTACAACCGCTTTAACCATATCTCCTGTCTGAAAACCATGCACTCGTTTACACTGTTTAGCTTTCGTTCGTGGAAATCCAAACGCATCCATGCGACACATTTGACGGCTGCCACGTCCGGTGGCGACTATTCTTAAAGGTTGTATACCATCAACCATGAGTGTCTCAGGTGTTGATTCTCCTACACAAGCAGCATCAAGCCAATGCGTTTTCTTAAGTGATTTTTTGATCTTTGTGTGCGTTGTGCTCATCTGTTTGTGCGTTGTACTCATCTTGTCTCTAATTAGTAGCCGCAGTTGACGAGCACAAGGCACAAAACATGCGGTAATGAGGCTCAAATCCCCCCCTACCCCCCCGTCGACGGGGGGGAAAGGGGGGGACGAGGCCAACGCACACGTCATACGATTGTACTTGGTACGCCCGCCTGTGCCGACTTCAATCGGCAAGCCAGTTGTCTGTAATCGTTGGTATATCTTCCATCGCGTGGCATTTACAGCAGCAGCATCTTTCAAGGGATGCTTTGCTTGCTCTTGGACTGCGGGATGTCCAAATTCTTCTGCTGTTTTTATGCCTTTCTTTGAATTGCATTTTTGGCATGCGAGGGTTAAATTACTAATTCGATTACTCCCACCACGAGTCTTTGGGATGATATGCTCAACTTCCAAGTCTTTAATATCCTCTTTACCACAGTAAACACATTTCCTGCCGAATTTCTCTAACAGATATTCCCTGACTTCGTAACCTAACAGTGTGCCTTGTTGATAAAAAACACCTGAAATCTCTTTCTTTTGCATTGCTTGGGTATCAAATCTAACAAGCTCTAAGCTAATTGCTTTTATAGGACAATGCTTTCGGAGTCGTGTAACCCATGTTTTGATATTGTAAACACGACTCATAAGAGAAGGCGGCAACCAACCTTTCTTTGGTGTGCGATTTGAAAATCTCGGTTCTCGATAGCGTGTTTTCCGCTGACGACGGCTTCTGCGGATAGCACGACGTTTCTCCAATGACTTTTTAATCTGCAGTCCTCGATGTTGCAACTCAGCCGCCCATACTACTTCGCCAGTATTGTCGTTAAGGATAGCAAGCCCAGTTGTTTTACTGCCAGGGTCTATTTTTAACCTAAATGGTTGATTGCCTACCTCTTTAATCTCTCGTTTCAAAATAATCGTAAAGGGATACTTCCTTAAGACAGCAGCTTTCCCTTTTTTTAGTAATTGCCGCGCCCTTGCAGGATGCGTGGGCACCAATGGACGTTTCTTGGTATCTAAAACAAAAACTTTTGACATGGGTGAAAGTCTCCTTTCAACCGTTTCTACCCATGTAGAGTAGAAAGTAATGGCCACCTCGCCAAAGTTAATGAACGGTTTTAATCACAGTTACCACGTTATGTAGGTTGCACCGGTTTCTACCCTATACACTCGTTTAACAACCTACCGTGGAGCGTCAGGCTGGTGAAGCACCCAACGGCACCTATATATTCGTTCGTAACGTAGTCAAAAAGACTTAGGCTGGTCAACTTGGGGCTTGTGAATTACTCACAAGCCCCGACTGATTTTGGAATGAAATGGAAAAATCAGTCGGGGTTATTGACCATTTGCTAACACCCAAAAGCTTGGCAATCTCCCTCTTACAAAAGAATGCTGAAAGATTAGAAACTAAGCCAACTTGCCTCCCTTTATAATCATCCTTTCAGCGTCAAAAATCAGTCTAAATCCCTTCTGCCAATCTCGACCAATCAAAATATAATCCATCTCCTTTCCCACATCTACTTCTAATCTCAGTCTCCTATCTTGAGGGGGAAACTTTTGATAAGGGGAAGAGACTTTCACATTATAATCGTCACAATATTGGAATGGCGGAGATATGAAACCGATAATCTGTTCAGTATGAGGCTGATACGCTTCGCTGGCAAGGAGTTGCCCTTCACATGTAATCGAAGGCGCGTAAGAAGTCAGGAAGAAAGGCGTAATCTTTCTCTCCACGTGATTGCCATCCTCATCCTCGATTCCAACAAGCAGAATGTCGGGTGAGAGAAAACTTACACTCATTCCCCCAACGCCAGAAAAAATGTAGTAGAAAGCCTTATCGCCGGTTGGTCGAGAAACATCTAAAGGTAAGGCAAAGCTTTCTGGAAGGGTGGTATAACTTGCACCGGTATCCATCACGATGTTTTTGATACTATGAATCCCGCTTTTCAAATCCTTTGCTCTGATAGAAATCTTAGCCGAAGTTTTCGTATTCTCGAAGAAAACAATCCCAGAAGAAATAGTGGGATAATTTCCATCCATTTGAAGAACAACAGTGATTTCTGACATAACATTACCTCAATAACAAACCAGTTTTCGGTATTCGAAGCAGTCGCGTTTCAGATTTTCGTTTTCTGAGTTCAGGATTTTCTTTATAGGCACGATATGCTTGTTCACCACACTCTCCACTCTCACCAATTCCAAGAATGATAATTTTATCATCAACCTGCTGATAGTGTATGAAGATTTCTGGGAATTCATCGGCTGGATAATCTCTTTTAATCTTCTCCAAAAATTGTTCAAACTCAATTTCTTCAATCTCCGTAGGTAAACTCTCTAATAAGGCCATGATTAACACCTCCCGTAGCCTTCCATCCTTCCCTTCCTTCCTTTTCACCCTTTCCCCGCTTTCCACCCTTTCCCCGCCTTCCCTCCCGGTTATTCCTCTTCACTTCCCGTAATGAAGTATTCGGCTTCTGCCTCCCGCAAGAGAAAATTGTCTTGCCATTCTCCTTCTATTTGCTTTTTCTGAAGGGATTCAACTAATCTAAGCAAATCTCCCTCAGCCTCATAATGATTGGCATCAATTTCATCAAACGTATTTTCACTAAATTGTCCTGCTTTATAGCAAGCGTAACATCGACTGTAAACTTCACCACTTGACCCTAATGCCACGTTAAGAAAATAAAGGTATTCTTTCAGGGAACGGCGGCAATAACCTTCGGCAATATTGGCTGAAATCGAAGAAGCCGATTCCATTATTTGATCAATTAGACGATAGGGATGACCGGGAATCTCCTTCACCTTTTCACAAATTAGCGCATAAAGCTCAATAGCTTGTCTCCACGCCCGTAACTTCCTATAACCACGATTCTTATTCTTCCTACGCTCAAGTTTTGGTTCTATATATTCCATCCTTCCATTCCCCCCTTCCTTCCCTTCCATCCCTTCCTTCCTTTTCCCCCTTTCCCCGCCTTCCATCCTTCAGTTTTCTCGAAGTTAAAAACAGTGCGTCATGATCCAATCTTTCCTTTCTTTCCTTCCCTTCCCTTCCTCCGCTCAAATTTTGCATCTACATATTCCCCCCCTTCCATCCTTTCCTTCCCTTCCCCGCCTTCCTTCCCTTCCTTCCTTTCCCCCCT
>Ga0194110_10000878_pt1 | contig 38903 bp, 39 predicted proteins | sample TA2Kig1200mmetaG_FD_146192 | JGI IMG/M metagenome (GOLD analysis project Ga0194110, IMG submission 146192) | Freshwater microbial communities from Lake Tanganyika, Tanzania - TA2015032 Kigoma Deep Cast 1200m | ecosystem: Environmental > Aquatic > Freshwater > Lake | place: Tanzania: Lake...
CCCGGGACGAGCCGCATAAATGTTCACCTTTGCTTTATTGGAGGCCCTCTCTATCTCAATCCTGGAGATGCCGGCATGGTACAATTTCTTTTTAAGGTAATTCCTGATATTGATATCCTCGTGCACCAAGTCGCTGTAATTCTTCTCCGAAAACCACTGGGATCGCCATGTTTTGATACCACCGACTCTGAATCCGATCGGGTTGACCTTCTGCCCCAAGATTACTACCTCCTTAAATAATTACTCTTCATCCAAGATTACCGTGATATGACTCATCCTCTTCCGTATCGATGCCGCTCTGCCCTGCGCCCTCGCCCTCCATCTTTTCAGTGAAGGTCCTTGATCGACAAATATCTCCCTGATGTATAGGATACTTTCATCGATATTCGGATTCTGCTTTGCATTGGCAAGCGCCGACTTAATTACCTTTCTGATAATCCCTGCCGCATATTTTCTCGTGTAATGGAGTATCTTCTGGGCCTCTCCAATTTTTTTCCCCCGTATTAAATCTACTACTAATCGCGCCTTTTGGGGTGAAATCCGAATATACCGTGCAACTGCTCTCGCTTCCATATCTCCAAACTCCAGAACGCTTATCTCTGAGAGAGGCGTTACCTGCGAACTTTCGTTTTCCTATCACCGGCATGGCTGTAAAATGTTCTCGTGGGCGCAAATTCGCCAATCTTATGTCCCACCATGTTCTCAGTCACGAAGACGGGGATAAACTTCTTCCCGTTATGCACCGCAAAGGTGTGCCCTATCAATTCAGGAGTAATCGTTGAGCGGCGAGACCATGTTTTTATCACACTCTTGCTTCCCGATTCTTCTGCCTTTCTTACCTTTTCGAGAAGTTTTTCGTCTACATACGCCCCCTTCTTAACTGAACGTGCCACCTTTTCAACCTCTTCTCTTTACAATATATTTATCAGATTTTTTGTTTGTCCGTGTCTTGTGCCCCTTTGTCGGAATCCCCCATGGCGTGCAGGGATGTCTCCCTCCGGATGATTTTCCTTCGCCACCGCCCATGGGGTGATCCACGGGATTCATGGCAACACCCCTCACCTTTGAACGTCTTCCCAGCCATCGGGTCCTTCCGGCTTTCCCGATGCTTATGTTTTCATGTTCGATATTGCCCACCTGGCCGAGCGTCGCCTTACAGTCCAAGAGGATTTTCCTCACCTCTCCGGAAGGAAGACGCACCTGAGCGTACCCCTCCTCTTTGGCCATGAGCTGTCCATATGTCCCCGCCGACCGTATTAATTGACCGCCCCGGCCTATCTTGAGTTCCACATTATGAATCAGCGAACCCAGGGGAATATTTTTCAAGGGGATTGTGTTTCCCGGTTTGATGTCCGCCCTGTCACTACTCACGACAATGTCCCCCACCTCCAGTTTCGACGGGGCGATAATATACCTCTTTTCACCGTCAAGATAACTCAAAAGGGCGATCCTCGATGATCTGTTCGGATCATACTCAATAGATGCAACTTTTGCAGGAACTTCACTCTTATCACGCCTGAAATCGACTACTCTGTATCGTCTCTTATGACCTCCCCCGATATGCCTGCTGGTAATTCTCCCATAGCAGTTCCTTCCCCCTTTCTTCTTCAGGGGGCGGAGCAGGCTCTTTTCGGGGATCGCTGAGGTCAGCTCCTCAAAATCCGAACAAGTCTGAAACCTTCTGCCCGGTGACGTGGGCTTGTATTTCCTGATAGCCATCCGACTTACTCTCTCTTCCTCTATACCCCTTCGTAGATCTCAATTCGATTGCCGGGAGCCACGGTAACAATTGCCTTTTTCCACGAACGCTTCTCCCCCATTATCCTCCCGATCCTCTTCTTTTTTCCTCTCATATTCATCACGTGAACTTCCATGACTTTGACTTTAAAGAGTTTTTCCACCGCACCGGCAATTTGAATCTTGTTCGCCCTGCGATCCACTTCAAAGACATACTTATTATTTTCATCTTTCGCGATGGTACTTTTCTCCGTGATCAGTGCTTTTTTAATAATATGATACATATCCATTATGATAACAACGCCCCCTCGATTACCTTCACACAGGGTTCAAAAAGAACCACATGCTCATAGTTGAGAAGATCATATACATTAATACTCTCTGATCGTATCAGCTTGACACCCTGAATATTTCTCGATGATTTTTCCAGAACAGGATTTGGGACATCCACAACAAGCAGGGCCTTTTTCAATCCGAATCGATCAATTACCTCTCTGAATTTCTTCGTCTTGATTTCATCAATGGGAAAATCCTTAAGGACGAGAACTTTTCCCTCCTTCACCTTCATGCTCAAAGCGGAAACCAGAGCCAGTTTCCTGACCTTCCTGGGAACTTTGAAGGCATAACTCCTGGGTTCCGGTCCGAAGATTATCCCTCCTCCTCTCCAGAGAGGGGATCGTCTCGTACCAACCCTCGCTCTTCCCGTACCCTTTTGACGCCAGGGTTTCCTGCCGCCACCCCTCACATCGTGTCGCTTTTTCGTTGATGCAGTACCGCTTCTTCTTGAGGCCATCTGCATTCTCACGACATCATAAAGAACGGCTTCATTCACCTCTGCACCGAAAACGCTTTCACTCAGCTGGATTTCGGAAACTTTATTATTTTCAATGTCATATACATCAGTAATCGGCATTTCGATCACTCCATATCCTTTTTGGCCGCCTTTTTTACTGCCTGTCTGATAAGTACGATGCCATTCTTGCATCCTGGAACCGATCCCTTAACCAAAATCAGATTGCTTTCCGGCCGTACACTCATCACCAGCAAATTTTGCGTGGTTTTTCTCACATCTCCCATATGGCCTGGAAGTTTCTTCCCTTTCAGCACCCGTGAGGGCTCCGCACTTGCACCGATGGCTCCGGGAGCCCTGTGAAACATCGATCCATGCGACGCCCTGCCCCCCCTGAAGCCGTGTCTTTTCACACCCCCGGCAAAACCTTTGCCTTTTGTGGTTCCTACCACATCTACGTAATCACCGACCTGAAACACATCAACCTTCAGTTCCTGTCCTAATTCATAGCTGTTCACATCAGCCCTGAATTCCCTGAGGATGCGAAAAAATCCTTTATCCGCTTTTCTGAAATGCCCCTCAAGAGCTTTCGTCACTCGTTTCTTTCTGATACGGCCATAACCCAGTTGTACTGCCCCATACCCGTCCGTTTCTTTTGTTTTTTTCAGGGTAACCACGGAAGGTTCCGCTTCGATGACGGTAACGGGAACCGCAGCGCCGTCGTCCGCAAAAATCTGCGTCATACCGACTTTTCTACCAATAAGTACCTTTTCCATATTCTTCCCAAAATCATCACAAAATACGTACCTGCCCGCTTGCGCTTGCGACACAGACAGATGGGGTTTTGACCTCTCCTCTCTCCACTGCCCTCCGTGGACTTTACAACTTTATTTCCACATCCACACCGGCAGATAGATCCAGTTTCATCAGGGCATCTACCGTCGATTGGGTCGGTTCGATTATATCAATGAGCCTTTTATGCGTCCTGATCTCGAACTGCTCCCTTGACTTTTTGTCCACATGGGGAGACCGATTCACGCAGTATTTGCTAATCTCAGTAGGCAAAGGAATAGGCCCGGCAACACGGGCACCGGTCCTCTTTGCCGTCTCAACAATATCTTCTACCGATCGATCCAACAGTTTGTAATCATACGCCTTGAGGCGAATTCTTATCTTCTGGTCTTTCATTTTCACATTCAACGATCACAGCAATCATTAAGCGACTATTTTGCTCACAACACCTGCACCAACGGTCCTTCCGCCCTCCCGTATGGCGAATCTTAACTGCTCTTCCATGGCGATAGGGGTAATCAATTCCACATCCATCTCCACATTGTCACCGGGCATCACCATTTCCACGCCTTCTGGCAATGCACAGATGCCCGTAACATCCGTAGTCCTGAAATAAAACTGGGGACGATACCCGGAGAAGAAAGGTGTATGCCTTCCCCCCTCTTCCTTGGTAAGTACGTACACGGCTGCCTTAAACTTCGTATGAGGGGTTATTGATCCAGGCTTGGCCACAACCTGACCCCTTTCAACCTCCTCACGCTTGGTTCCTCTCAAGAGGACACCGATGTCATCACCTGCCCTGCCTTCATCCAGGGTCTTGCGAAACATCTCAACGCCGGTGCACACTGTCTTATAGGTCGGCCTGAAACCGACGATTTCGACCTCATCACCCGTTCTGATAATCCCTCTTTCCAGCCTGCCGGTGACTACTGTTCCCCGACCCGAAATGGAAAACACATCACCAATAGGCATCAGGAAGGGCTTATCCAGATCACGAACAGGCTCCGGGAAATACGTATCGACTGCTTCCATCAATTCCCACACCGATTTCGCATCGGGAGAATCCGGATCATCGGTTTCCAGGGCCTTCAAAGCGGACCCCCTGATGATGGGAATTTCGTCACCCGGGAATTCATACTGGGTGAGCAGTTCCCTCAACTCAAGCTCCACCAGATCGAGAAGCTCGGGATCATCAACAAGGTCGACCTTGTTTAAATACACCAGAATATGGGGAACCCGAACCTGTCTCGCCAGGAGGATGTGCTCTCTCGTCTGGGGCATGGGACCATCCGAGGCTGCCACCACAAGAATCGTTCCATCCATATGAGCAGCTCCGGAAATCATGTTTTTGATATAGTCGGCATGGCCAGGACAGTCAACGTGGGCATAGTGCCTTTTTGCCGTTTCATATTCCACGTGGGCAACATTGATGGTAACTCCCCTCTCTTTCTCTTCCGGAGCGTTGTCTATAGAATCAAATGGTCTGAACTCCGCCAATCCCTTTTTATTCAAGTGCTTTGTAATTGCGGCCGTCAGGGTAGTTTTGCCATGATCAACGTGACCGATGGTGCCGATATTCACATGTGGTTTTGTCCTCTCAAACTTCTTTTTCGCCATCTCCATTACCTCCTTCAACTTTGAATGGTTCGTTTATTCACTCTCCTTCTTCATCCCCCGTTGATTACATTTTCTTATTAATCACCAGTTTTGCCAGATCCTCAGATACCGCATTGTAATTCAGAAAACGCATGGTGAAGGTTGCCCTCCCCTGAGTTTTCGATCTGAGATCGGTGGCATAACCGAACATCTCTGCCAGCGGGACTTCCGCATTAATCGCCTCCACAGAAGGTCTTGACTCAATGCTTACAATTTTCCCGCGTCGTGAGGTAAGATTTCCTATCACATCGCCAAGATACTCCTTGGGAACGATCACCTCGACGGACATCACGGGTTCCAGCAGGACGGGGTGAGCCCTTCTGGCGCCATTCTTGAATGCCATGGACGCTGCAATTTTGTAGGCCAAATCGGAAGAATCCACCGCGTGAAACGAACCATCCACCGCACTCACAACCACATCAACGACCGGGAAGCCTGCGATGATACCTTCCTCCATTGCTTCCACAACTCCCTTTTCCACGGCGGGGATATGAGCAACGGGAATCACACCCCCCACAATCTTATTCCTGAATTCAAAGCCCCGTCCCGGTTCATTCGCTTCAATTTCCAGCCACACATGGCCATACTGGCCCCTGCCGCCTGACTGCTTCACATATCTCCCCTCGGATCTGACGCTCTTCCTTATGGTCTCCTTGTATGCGACCTTGGGAGTGCCAATATTGGCACCTAACCCGAACTCCCTCGACAACCGATCAACGATAATCTCCAAATGAAGCTCACCCATTCCTGAGATAAGTGTTTGGTTGGTGTCCCTGTCAACCCTTACCCGAAATGAGGGATCCTCTCGGGCAATTTTCCTCAGAGCAGCATCAAGTTTCTCATCATCCGCTTTTGTCTTCGGTTCTATCGCTATGGCGATAACCGGGGTGGGAAATTCCAACGTTTCCAAGATAATCGGATGACCCATGTCACAGAGCGTATCCCCCGTCGTTGTCACGTTCAATCCAACAGCGGCTGCGATGTCCCCGGTACGGATCTCTTCAATCTCCTCCCTTTTATTCGCATGCATCCTGAGCAGGCGGCCGACGCGTTCCTTTTTCTGCCTGGATGCGTTAATCACGTGAGAGCCTGCCGAAAGGATCCCCGAATACACCCTGAAATAGGTTAATTGCCCGACATACGGATCCGTCACAATCTTGAATGCAAGCGCCGAAAAAGGCTCATCATCGCCCGCCGTCCTTTTTATGTCCCGCCCTTCCCGATTTTTTCCAGTCACCGGAGGCAGATCCAGAGGCGACGGGAGGTAATCCACAACCGCATCAAGGAGTGGCTGCACCCCCTTGTTCCTGAAGGCAGAACCGCATAAAACCGGGGTTGCCTTGAGGGAGAGGGTTGCCCTTCTTAGAGCGCCTATTATTTCTTCATGCAAAAGAGCTTCACCGTCAACATATTTTCTCATCAGACCCTCATCGCAATCGGCGAGGAATTCAATGAGATTCTCCCGCTCTTTCCCTGCACTATCAGCAAATTCAGCAGGAATTTCACTGACTGTGAATTTGGCTCCGAGGGAGTATTCATCAAAGGCGATTGCCCTCATGCGGACAAGATCAATAATCCCCCGGAAGCCGACTCCTTCCCCCACGGGAATTTGGACAGGAATTGGATGTGCTCCAAGTCTGTCCCTGATGGAAGAGACAACTTTTACGAAATCGGCACCAACCCGATCCATCTTGTTGACAAAGCAGATACGGGGAACGCGATATTTATCTGCTTGACCCCATACCACCTCAGACTGAGGTTCCACGCCTCCCACGGCACAGAACAATGCAACCGCACCATCTAATATTCTCAAAGATCTCTCAACTTCGATGGTAAAGTCCACATGACCTGGCGTATCAATGATATTGATACGGTGATTTCTCCAGTTGCATGTGGTAGCAGCAGCGGTGATGGTGATTCCTCTTTCCTGCTCCTGCTCCATCCAGTCCATGGTCGCGGTACCGTCATCGACCTCGCCCATTTTATAGGACTCGTGAGTATAATATAATATCCTTTCTGTCGTGGTTGTTTTACCGGCATCAATGTGCGCCATAATTCCGATATTGCGAAGACTATTCAACGGAACGGTACGTGCCAATTACATTCACCCAAACCTGAAATGTGCTAAAATCGGTAATGGGCAAATGCCTTATTGGCCTCTGCCATTTTGTGGACACTCTCTCTCTTTTTGACAGAGGCTCCCCGGTTATTCGCTGCATCAATTAACTCTGCAGCCAATTTCTCTCTCATTGTCTTCTCGGCACGCTCTTTTGCATGGAGAATTATCCAGCGAATCGCCAGGGCCATCCTCCTCGAGGGCATAACTTCCGTTGGCACCTGATATGTCGATCCTCCTACCCGCCGTGACTTCACCTCTATCACAGGCTTGACATTGTTGATCGCCTTTTCAAAAATCTCTACCGGCTGCTCCTTCGCTTTCTTTTCAATGATATCGAAGGCTCCATACAAAATAGACTCCGCGACGCTTTTCTTACCCCTCCTCAACAGATTATTGATAAATTTTGCCACCAGTTTATTGTGATACTTGGGATCAGGCATTATCTCTCTTTTGACAACTTCTCTTCTTCTCGGCATAACTTAATTCCTGCTCAGGTTGGTTTCTTGGTTCCGTACTTTGATCTCCCCTGTTTTCTGTCCTGCACACCGACGGTGTCCAATGTTCCCCGCACTATATGATAACGGACACCGGGAAGGTCTTTCACCCTCCCCCCCCTCACAAGAACAATGGAATGCTCCTGCAGATTGTGTCCCACACCGGGTATATACGAAGTCACCTCGTAACCGCTGGCAAGACGGACCCTTGCCACCTTCCTCAAGGCCGAGTTCGGCTTCTTGGGGGTAGAGGTGTACACTCTCACGCATACTCCCCGTCTTTGCGGACAACTGGCGAGAGCAGGTGTTGACGTTTTCCTCTGTATCTTTGTTCTCCCCTTTCGAACTAATTGATTTATTGTCGGCATTACTCCTCCCAATATCAAGTTCAGGCCATGCGTTACCCGCTGGTTCGGCGAAATTCGAGTTGCTATCAATTCATGGCCTTGATGTCAAGCTTTTTCTCATCCAAATCGCTGTATTCTAATTCTCCGGCCATTTCATCTGCCGCTGCTTTAATCCCCAGTTTTCTGTACATGGGGAGTCCTGTTCCCGCAGGGATTAATCTTCCCATGATGACATTCTCTTTGAGCCCTCTCAGGTAATCTATTTTCCCTGCCAGAGCCGCCTCGGTGAGGACACGCGTCGTTTCCTGGAATGATGCCGCGGAGATGAAGCTTTGCGTACTGAGAGATGCCTTTGTAATACCCAGGAGCATCGGCTCCCCGATAGCAGGTTTCCCTCCCTTGGCAAGGACCCTTTCATTTTCCTCCTGAAAACGGTGCCGCTCCACCTGCTCATCCGAAATGAAAGATGTATCTCCGGGGTCCTTCACTTTGACTCTGCGCAGCATCTGACGCACAATAATTTCCATATGCTTGTCATTTATTTTGACCCCCTGAAGCCTGTACACCTCCTGCACTTCATCCACCAGGTACCGGGCCAGTGCCTTCTCCCCCTTAATGGTGAGAAGATCATGAGGATTGTGGGCGCCATCCATCAACGCTTCACCCGCATGGATCCGATCTCCCTCCTGGACACTCACGTGCTTGCCCTTGGGTATGAGGTACTCCTTCCCCTCTCCCACCTCCGGGGTGATTATCACTTTTCTCTTGCCCTTTGCATCCTTTCCATACGACACAGTACCGTCGATCTCGCTGATGACCGCAAACTCCTTGGGCTTACGCGCTTCGAAGAGCTCCGCAACCCTGGGAAGACCTCCTGTGATATCCTTCGTTTTCGTGGTTTCCCGCGGAATCTTGGCAACGATGTCGCCTGCCTTTACTTTATCACCCTCAGAAACAACAATATTCGCCCCGACCGGTAAAAGGTATCTCGCTACAGAGTTTGTCCCCGGTATCTTTGCCGTCCTTCCTTTCTCATCTTTAATCGAAACACGGGTTCTTAAGTTTGCCGCTTTGTATTCGACAATTACCTTTCTGGAAAGACCGGTCACCTCATCGACCTGCTCCTGCATGGTCTTGCCTTCGATAATGTCTCCATATTTAACCGTCCCGTCAACCTCAGCGAGAATCGGTATTGAGAACGGATCCCACTCCGCGAGCAAATCTCCTCTCTTCACCACATGCTTTTCCTTAACCCTCAGGTGCGCTCCGTAGGGAACCGGGTACTTCCCACGACTTCTTCCCTGTTCATCCAGCACATGAATCTCACCGTTCCTGTTCATGACCACAAGGTACTGTCCCCTGCTTTTTACCGTGTTGAAATTCATGAACTTTATCGTCCCGTCATGCCTCGCCTCGAGAGTGGAATGTTCTTCAAACTTCGCCGTACCACCGATATGGAACGTTCTCATCGTGAGCTGCGTCCCCGGCTCTCCTATGGACTGAGCAGCAATAATCCCCACAGCCTCCCCGATGTTCACCAGACGTCCGTGGGCGAGATCCCTCCCGTAACACATTGCACAGACACCATGCTTCGACTTGCACGTGAGAACGGAGCGTATGTTGACCCGCTCGATACCACTTCTGTCAATCTTCTCGGCAAGTGTTTCATCAATTTCCTGATTCGCGTGCACAATAATCTCCCCGGTAAAGGGATCCTTGACTTCTTCCAGTGCGACTCTCCCGAGAACTCTCTCCCCGGCCGTCTCTATGATCTCCCCGCCTTCCATGAGTGCGGACACGTAAATACTGTCTATGGTACCACAGTCATGCTCACTGATGATACAATCCTGAGCCACATCGACAAGCCTCCTGGTGAGATAACCCGAGTTGGCAGTTTTGAGGGCGGTGTCGGCAAGTCCTTTCCGTGCACCGTGGGTTGAGATAAAATACTGAAGAACCGTCAATCCCTCTCTGAAATTTGCCGTTATCGGGGTCTCAATGATTTCCCCCGAGGGTTTGGCCATCAGCCCTCTCATGCCGGCCAACTGCCTGATCTGGACAGCCGACCCTCGTGCACCGGAATCAGCCATCATAAAGATGGGATTTAAACTTTCTTTTTTGGGTTTTGTTCCGGTGGAAGTTGTCACCTCCTCAGTCCCTATCCCGCTGAGCATTTCAGCGGCAATCTTTTCCGTCGCCTGAGCCCATATATCGATAACCTTATTGTAACGCTCTCCATCCGTAATAAGACCTTCCATGTATTGTTTCTGGACTTTCAATACTTCCTTATCGGCCATGGCAACAATGTCCTTCTTGTTTTCCGGAATGACCATATTATGGATGGCAATCGATGCCCCGGAACTTGTTGCATACTTGAACCCCAGATCTTTCAGCTGGTCAGCGAGCAATACCGTTGTCTTGGCTCCACATGATCTGTAGCAACCGTCAATCAGATTTGCCAGCTCCTTCTTGTTCATCACCTTATTGATGAGGTCAAAAGGAATTCCCTGTGGCACAATCTCATAGAGCACTACCCTCCCTACCGTTGTATCCTTTAGTTCACCATTCATACGAACTCTGATCTTCGCATGGAGATCGACCACATCCGCATCGAGGGCACAACGAACTTCCTTCACATCCGCAAAGGTCATTCCCTCGCCTTTCACCCCGGCTTTTGCTCTCGTCAGGTAGTAGATACCCAGCACAATATCCTGACTCGGGTTGATAATCGGTTTCCCATTCGCCGGCGAGAGGATATTATTCGTAGACATCATCAGCACCCTCGCCTCCGTTTGAGCCTCAATAGACAGGGGAATATGGACAGCCATCTGATCCCCGTCGAAATCAGCGTTGAAGGCAGTACAGACCAGGGGATGGAGCTGGATGGCCTTCCCCTCAATGAGAACAGGCTCGAACGCCTGTATACCGAGTCTGTGAAGGGTCGGAGCCCTGTTGAGCAAAACAGGGTATTCACGGACCACTTCATCCAGGGCATCCCATACCTCGGACGTTTCTCTCTCCACCATCTTTTTCGCGCTCTTCACTGTGGTGACATACCCCTTCTCCTCGAGGCGGTTGTAAACAAAAGGTTTGAAAAGTTCCAGTGCCATCTTTTTCGGAAGACCGCACTGATGGAGCCTCAAATCGGGTCCCACCGTAATTACCGATCTCCCCGAGTAATCCACTCTCTTGCCGAGAAGGTTCTGTCTGAATCTTCCCTGTTTTCCTTTCAACATGTCCGAGAGAGATCTGAGTGGCCTCTTGTTGGAACCGGTAATGGCCCTTCCTCTCCTGCCATTATCAAACAGAACATCAACCGCTTCCTGGAGCATCCTCTTCTCATTCCTGATAATAATTTCAGGGGCATTCAATTCCTGCAGGCGCTTCAACCGATTATTCCTGTTTATGACACGCCGGTACAGATCATTGAGGTCAGATGTGGCAAAACGTCCCCCGTCGAGAGGCACGAGAGGACGAAGATCGGGGGGAATCACAGGCAAAACGGTCAGAATCATCCATTCAGGCTTGTTCGTCTTTGACTTTATCAGAGCCTCAATGACCTTTAATCTCTTGACAAGCTTTTTCCTCTTGGTGTCGGAAAGGGTCATCCTGAGCTCATCGCGAAGCTCCTGATCGAGTTTCGCGAGATCAACTTCCTCCAGCAGTTTCCTGATAGCCTCGGCACCGATACCCGCTTCAAAGGAATTCTCTCCATATTGCTCTTTTAACTCAATCAGGTCTTCTTCCGAGAGGAGCTCCTTTTTTCTTAACGGGGTGTTTTTAGGATCCAGGGTTATCCAGGACTCAAAATAGAGCACCTTTTCCAATTCTTTGAGACTTAAGTCTAACACGTTCCCTATTCTGCTCGGGAGGCTTTTGAGAAACCAGATATGAGCAACCGGCGTTGCCAGAGTAATATGCCCCATCCTCTCCCTGCGAACTTTTGACTGGATGACCTCAACCCCGCACTTTTCACAGACGACGCCTCTGTATTTCATCCGTTTGTAGCGGCCACAGAGACACTCATAATCCTTCACTGGACCGAATATTTTTGCACAAAAAAGACCATCCCTTTCCGGCTTGAAGGTTCTGTAATTAATCGTCTCCGGCTTTTTTACCTCACCATGGGACAATGACAGAATCTTTTCCGGTGAGGCAACCGACAATTTAATTGCGCTGAACCGGATGGGATCCTTTGGTTTTTCGAAATAGCTAAAAATATCTTCCACTGATTCTTCTCCTGCATATACTCAGATTGATGTACAGTTATTCATAACCTTACTCTTCTTCAACTAAGTCAACGTCGAGGCAAAGACTCTGCAATTCCTTCACAAGAACATTGAAGGATTCCGGGATCCCCGGTTCGAATGTATGCTCACCCTTCACTATAGCCTCATAGATCCGGGTCCTCCCCGCAACGTCATCTGATTTGACCGTGAGAAATTCCTGGAGTGAATACGATGCCCCGTAGGCCTCCATGGCCCACACCTCCATTTCACCGAGCCTCTGACCTCCGAACTGGGCTTTACCCCCCAGAGGTTGCTGCGTGACCAGAGAATACGGACCGATAGACCTGGCATGAATTTTATCGTCAACAAGATGGTGCAACTTCAACATATAAATTGTTCCTACCGTAACCTCCTGTTCAAAGGGTTCACCGGTTCTCCCATCGAACAGGATAGTCTGACCGTTCTCCGGTAACCCGGACATGACGAGCATATCCCTCACTTCGCGTTCATCCGCTCCATCAAAAACCGGAGTGGATACAAGGATACCTCTCTTCAACTTTCTGATGAACGCTTTAAGCTGTTCCTCAGTGGCACCATCGATAAACCGGTTGAATTCCGGGGAAGAGTAAAGATTTTTCAATGTCTTCTTCAAGCGGTCGGGACCATAATGATCCTCCAACATCTTATTAATCTTTTCCCCCAAGCGCTTGGATGCCCAACCTAAATGGGTTTCAAGGATCTGTCCTACATTCATTCGCGACGGAACGCCCAGGGGATTCAGAATAATGTCAACAGGTGTTCCATCTTTGAAGTAAGGCATATCTTCCTCCGGGAGGATCCTTGACAGGACACCTTTATTGCCGTGCCTCCCCGCCATCTTGTCACCGACCGACAGTATCCTCTTAATCGCAATGTAAACCTTCACCATCTTGATGACACCGGGTGGAAGCTCATCACCGGCCTTCAGTTTTTCAATCTTTTCATCAAAATAAACCCGTACTATCTCTTTTTTTCTCTCATAGTTCTCAAGCAGGGTACCGACTTTTTCCTCCGTTGCGTCTTTTCCCGCGAGGGTAATCTCCTTCCATAAACCAAAGGGTATTTTCTCCAACGCTTCTTGTGCGATCACTTCACCCTTCTTGAGGAGTATTTTTTTCTTTCTGGGATCAACCAATTTTGATGCGGAAATTTTCCCTACGAGCATTCCGGCAATATTTTTCTTCACACTCTCTGTAATAATTCTTATCTCATCATCCCGGTCTTTACAGAGATTTCGCACGGCCTCATCTTCTATAAACTGCGACCGATGATCCCTTTCGGCGCCTTTCCTTGAAAAAATTTTCGCATCTATTACCGTTCCCTCAACACCGGGAGGAACCCTGAGAGACGTATCCCTTACATCACTTGCCTTCTCACCGAATATGGCTCGAAGCAGCTTTTCCTCAGGGGATAATTGGGTTTCACCTTTGGGGGTTATTTTCCCGACCAGGATATCCCCCGACTTCACAAACACTCCCATTCTCACAATACCACTTTCATCAAGATTCTTAAGTGCCTCCTCTCCCACATTCGGTATATCCCTCGTGATCTCCTCCTTCCCCAGTTTTGTGTCCCTCGCCATGGTTTCGAATTCTTCGATATGAATTGACGTATAGATATCGTCCTTGATCACTCTTTCGCTGACCAGTATGGAATCCTCGTAATTGTACCCTCCCCAGGACATGAAGGCCACCGTGACATTTCTTCCCAAAGCCAGTTCTCCCGAGTCAGTCGCGGGTCCGTCGGCGATAATATCACCCCGATCGACCCATTCCCCCCTGTTTACTACCGGTTTCTGGTTGAAACATGTATCCTGGTTTGAGCGCTGATACTTGACCAGGTTGTAAATATCAACCCCCGTATCAAGTTCATCCAGACTTCCGGCGTCACTCTTGATTACGATTCGGGACGCATCCACGTATTCAACAATACCCGCTTGCTTCGCCACTATGACCGCACCGGAATCTTTCGCAACAACCGATTCCATGCCGGTTCCCACAAGAGGAATCTCGGGCCGCAAGAGCGGGACCGCCTGCCGCTGCATGTTGGAACCCATAAGTGCTCGGTTGGCATCATCGTGCTCGAGAAAGGGTATCGATGCGGCGGCAATGCTCACAAGCTGATTTGGCGACACATCCATCAAATTGACTTCCGCTGGTGTGACTGAGATGAAATCGCTTCCTTTTCGCGCAGAGATCATTTCCCCGACAAATCTGCCTCCCGCATCAACCGGGATATCTGCCGGTGCAATGACAAATTGCTCTTCTTCTATCGCCGTCAGATAACGAACCTCATCCAAAACCTTCCCGTTCTGGACAACCCGGTACGGAGTTTCGATAAAACCGAACTTATTCACTCTTGCATAGGTACTGAGAGAAACAATAAGACCGATATTCGGCCCCTCCGGGGTTTCCACAGGACAAATGCGGCCGTAATGGGTGGGGTGAACATCACGAACCTCGAATCCCGCTCTTTCTCTTGTGAGCCCACCGGGTCCGAGAGCGGACAATCTTCTCTTATGGGTGATTTCAGAAAGTGGATTCGTCTGATCCATGAACTGGGAAAGCTGGCTGCTTCCCAGGAATTCATTTACCACCGCGGAAACCGGTTTTGCATTGATGAGTTCATGGGGCATCATGGTTTCTATGTCCTGGAGACTCATTCTCTCTTTGATTGCCCTCTCTATTCTTACCAGACCAATCCGGTACTGATTCTCAATGAGCTCTCCCACTGACCGTACACGTCTGTTTCCTAAATGATCTATATCATCAACGCTACAATCAGCGGCACCGTTTTTCAGATCGATGAGGTACTTGACAGCTGCCAATATATCTTCATTGCGCAATACCGTCACCTCGATGGGAACATCAAGGCGAAGTTTATAATTCATCTTCGCCCTCCCCACGTCAGAGAGGTCATAGCTGGCAGGGTCAAAGAAGAGACTGTTGAAAAATTTGTGAGCCGTTTCCGGTGTGGGCGGGTTACTCGGTCGCAGCCTCCTGTATATTTCTATTATCGCTTCCTCAGTATTTTCAATCCTGTCAACCAGAAGAGTATCCCGTATGGAAGAATTTGATCCTTCCTCGTCGATATAGATGAACTGCAGCTCGTTATACTTTTTTTCCTGTATCCGCTCCAATCCTTCCAGAGCTAACTCCTCGTTACACTTCAACAACACTCCCCCGGTGTCCTGATCGACCACATTCGATGCAAGGATCTTTCCCACAATGTCAACATCCTTCACCTGTATGCGATTGATTTTCAACTCAGCCATCCTTTTCAAATGAGCCTTGTTAAATTTTCGCATTTTCTTAATAATCACTTCACCGGTTTCAGGATCCTTAATATCCTCAGGTGACTTCTCGCCAATGAGGGATTCGTTTACGATCATGTACAGTTTCTTCGCCTCGGGAACCACCCTTTCAATATTGTAAAAATAGTTGAGGATGGCTTCCGTCGAGTTTCCCATTGCTTTTAAAAGAATGGTCACAGGCATTTTTCTCCGCCTGTCGATCCTCACGTACAGAAGGTCTTTGGAATCGAATTCAAAATCCAGCCAGGATCCTCTGATAGGAATGACTCTCGCCGAATAAATCAATTTTCCACTGGCAAGGGTTTTACCTTTGTCATGATCAAAAAAAATGCCCGGAGACCTGTGGAGCTGGCTGACAATCACCCTTTCCGTACCATTCATTATGAAAGTACCGTTTTCCGTCATCAGCGGTATCTCCCCAAAATAGATCTCCTGTTCCTTGATGTCCCGGATTGTTTTTTGTCCTGAGCCCCGATCTGTATCAAATACAACCAGCCTCACCACAATTTTCAGAGGAGCTGCATATGTCAATCCCTTCTGGATGCATTCCTTGACATCATACCTCGCATCTCCGATCTTATAGCTTACGAATTCAAGAGAACACTTCCCACTGAAATCAGAAATGGGGAAAACGCTCTTAAATGCACCCTGGAGTCCATAACTACCCCTTTTGGTCTGTTCAACATCCTTCTGCAAAAACTTTTCGTAGGACTTTTTCTGGATATCAATCAGATTGGGAATTTCCAGAACTCTCTTAATGCGGCCGAATCTTTTTCTAATCTCGCCCATATCATCCTTTATTAATAAGATACATTGTTGTCGGTATACACATTATTTAATCCCCCGCTGTGCTCTTTTCATCATTCCTCGAACGCTTCAGGGTTGTTCTACTTAATCTCCACGGTACCACCGACTTCTTCTATTTTCTTTTTGATATCCTGTGCCTCGTCTTTCGATACACCCTCTTTGATCGGCTTTGGCACACCATCCACCATATCTTTCGCCTCTTTAAGTCCGAGACCCGTAATGGCTCTCACCACCTTGATGACCTGAATTTTCTGATCACCAAATCCGGTAAGAATTGCATCAAACTCAGTTTTTTCCTCCGCGGCAGCAGCCTGCTCAATTCCCGCCGAAACTGCAGCCACACCCACCGGAGCCGCCGCGGACACTCCGAATCTTCCTTCCAGTTCCTTCACCAACTCTGAAAGCTCAAGTACCGTCATTTCTTCTATAAACTTTATCACATCGTCTTTTGTAATCTTGCCGGCCATATTCATTTTCCTTTCCTCATATATTCTCAATTTCCAGATTGTTTCTTCATTTGATACGCACCGAGAACCTGAACGAAATTTCTCGGTACACCGCTCAACACTCTCACAAGAGCGGTTTGCACTCCCACCAGCACTGAGAGGAACTTACCAAGAAGGACTTCTCTGGTGGGCAATTCCGAAAGCAATCCGATCTGCTCCTTGCTCAGGAACTTCCCGTCAAGTACTCCCGCCTTGATTTCCAGCTCAGCGTTTTTCTTCGCGAAGTCGATTAACACCTTGGTCGGTTCAACCACATCCCCACGGTTCAGGACAAGTGCCAGGGGACCTCTGAAGTGCTCCTCCAACGTGCTGAGCGCAGTATCTTTCGAGGCGATCCTCAGAAGCGTATTTTTCACCACATGCAATTCTGCCCCGGATCTTCTCAATACATTCCTCAACGCCATCATTTTCTCTACATTGAGCCCGACATATCCGGTCAGTACTGCGAGCTTCGTCTCTTTAAGTTTTTCATGAAGCTCAGCAACAACCTTTTCCTTTGTCCTTCGATCCAATCTCTAACCTCCTTTCCTCATATGAATTCGTTCACCATCAATCTTTCGATTCACTGTTAACGTGAGTGAAAGTCAGAGAGCTTTGTATGATACAGGATATATCGGTAAACACGAAACACGGCCAATATCGATTTTCTCCAAATACTTCCGTCTCGGCAGGCCGAATGATAATCATTTAAACTCCTGTACCTGCTGTCTCAGACTTTTTTCCGCTAAATATTTCTCACTCCTAAATATTTCTCACATCAAGGGTATCCACTTTTACACCCGGGCCCATGGTAGTTGAGAGCGAGATACTTCGAAGATATGTACCCTTGCTTGATGCGGGTTTCAGCTTGATAATCGCCTCCACCAGGGCACTAATATTTTCCAACAGTTTTTCCGCCCCGAAAGAAACCTTCCCCACGGGGCTGTGGACAATTCCTGCCTTCTCCACTCTGAATTCCACCTTGCCGGCCTTCAATTCATTCACCGCTTTTCCCACATCAAACGTAACCGTTCCCACCTTTGGATTCGGCATCAACCCCCGGGGGCCTAAAATCTTACCCAGTTTTCCGACACTGCCCATCATATCGGGAGTCGCGATTACCCTGTCAAATTCAAGCCACCCCCCTTTGATCTTCTCGATAATATCATCAGAACCAACGATGTCAGCACCAGCATCGAGGGCCTCTTTTTCTTTTTCACCTTTCGCAAACACCAAAACACGCACGGATTTGCCCAATCCGTTCGGCAACACAACACTTCCCCTTACCATTTGATCCGCATGCTGGGGATTCACACCGAGCCTGATTGCCGCATCGACAGTTTCATCAAATTTGGCCCTCTTTGCGTCCACAACCAGTTCTACCGCTTCCCGTAACGTGTATCGCTTCCCAGGCTCAATTTTTTTCTTTGCCTCTGCAAAACTTTTACCTCTTTTAGACATAACACACCCTCAAATAATCACCTGCACCCCATATCGCGGGGCATCCCTATGCGATGTTAAGGATGTTTTGACAATGATACCGGCAAAACAGAATCCCCATCACATATCTGCTCTCTTATCCCGCTACGTCTATCCCCATGGATTTCGCGGTTCCGAGTATTATCTTAATCGCACCCTCCATGTTCACCGCATTGAGATCATTGTATTTCAACTCCGCAATTTCCCTGACCTGTTTCGCCGTCACCATCCCCACCTTCTCCCGCTTCGGATCTCCGGAACCCTTTGCTATCTTGGCAGCTTGCTTGAGAAGAACGGAAGCGGGCGGGGTTTTTGTGACAAACGTAAACGATCTGTCCGCATACACAGTGATGACAACGGGAATAACCATCCCCTCCTGGTTTTGCGTCATGGCGTTATATGCCTTGCAGAATTCCATAATATTCACCCCATGTTGACCCAGGGCGGGCCCAATGGGAGGTGACGGAGTCGCTTTCCCTGCCTTTATCTGCAGTTTTATATTCGCGATTACCTTTTTTGCCATAGCAATTCACCTTTTATTGAATTTCCTTTACGTGATTTTCTCTACTCATGTTGCACTACCTGGATAAAATCGAGCTCGACAGGGGTAGACCTGCCAAAGATACTCACGATGACCCGCAACTTCCCTTTCTCAGGCTTCACCTCATCAACAACACCATCAAAGTTGGTAAACGGACCATCGATAATTCTCACATGATCACCCACGTCAAACCTGAATTTCGGCTTGGGTTTCAAGGTTCCCTCATTTATCCTCGTCCTGAGAGTTTCCACATCCTTGTCCGATATGGGTGAGGGGTTTTCCTTGCCGCCGATAAACCCGGTGACCTTAGGCGTTCCCTTGACAATGTGCCATGTATCGTCATTCATTTCCATCCTCACCAGGATATAACCCGGGAAGAACTTTCTCTTGGATGTTTTTTTTTCACCGGAGACCAGCTCGACAACATCCTCCTCGGGAATGAGGATATCAGAAAAATACGCCTGCATTCCCGCCGATTCTATTCTTTCTTGCAGGGAGATTTTTACCCTGTTCTCAAAACCCGAATACGTGTGAACGACATACCACTTCAGTGCCATGATTCAACCTAACACGAGCCTAATTATTTTACTCAGTCCGAAATCCACAATACCCAAAAATATTGAAACAATGATGACCACAATAATAACCACCGATGTGGATGCGAGGGTTTGTTTGGGCGTAGGCCATGCCACTTTTTTTAACTCGAACTTCGCTTCTTTCAAAAATTTCCCGATCTTTTCTAAAATCGATTTTACTTTATCCATGTAAAACCCTTTGCGATCACACCCATAAAATAAAATGGCAGGCCAGGAGGGACTCGAACCCCCAGCATCCGGATTTGGAGTCCGGCGCTCTATCCATTAGAGCTACTGGCCTGTGCCTCGCATATCGTATCCTAAAATACACATGAAACTATTTTGTTTCTTTGTGAATTCGATGAGCCCGACAGAACTTACAGTACTTCTTCAACTCAAAGCGATTTTGCATGGTTCGCTTGTTCTTCGTCGTCGTATAATTTCTCTGCTTGCATTCCGTACAGGCTAAAGTAATGATATTTCTCATACTCAAATCTCATCCATCTCATTGGAGCCCACGACCAGGATTGAACTGGTGACCTCATCCTTACCAAGGATGTGCTCTACCGACTGAGCTACGTGGGCTTACCTTTAAAAGGCGGTCCTTCCTCCGACTCATACCGATTTCACACAGCACTCATTAAACGATATTTTTTTGCACGGTTAGTTTCACAGGAAGATTCAGGCTTTACCAGTAAATGGAGCGGGAAACGGGATTCGAACCCGCGACCCTCAGCTTGGAAGGCTGACGCTCTAGCCCCTGAGCTATTCCCGCTCACCATGATAGGTAATAAAATCGACGTTTTCTTGCAAAAAGAATGTGCGTCGATATCCTCTGATGGAGGGGGGAGGATTCGAACCTCCGTAGGCTTAGCCGGCAGATTTACAGTCTGCTCCCTTTGGCCACTCGGGTACCCCTCCCTGTGTTCCCGATACTGGAGCTGGCGATGGGACTCGAACCCGCAACCTGCTGATTACAAATCAGCTGCTCTACCCGTTGAGCTACGCCAGCTTATTGTATACCCGGTAGCTGATATACTCGTACAACCGGCACGAAAAATATCACTAAAAATTTTTAAAAAGCGAATTTTGCATATTAATTAGAATAAATAATTTTGTCAATATATTTTCTTATATTAATTTTTCCTTCCGAATTACCCAATCAGTCGTCATTTGTCTATGTGTATCGTTACATGACATTTATTCTTCGCCAAAAACATCCGCACTAAATATATAGATTTTCGTATCCTTTTCCTTCCAGGCATCGGTATCAAGCCCCGCCTTGTAACAGGTTTCCTCCAAGAAATTCAATCTATCCCACTTATACTCAGTCGCTACCTGGGGAAGCAGGAGCCCGGAATTCAGGCCTCTGACAATATAGATGCCGTGAATTCCTACTGTGATTTCACTTATATCCTCTATTCGTTTCAGCGGGCTTAACACGGATATTTCAATTGACAAATCATTATACTCGTCACTTCTTACACCAGGGAATCGAGGATCATTGAAGGCGGCAGCGACAGCCATTTCTTCAACCGTTTTGTACAAAGGTTTTCTTGCCTCGATATGTCCGATGCATCCTCTCAGACGATGATGCTTCTTGAGAGTGACAAACGCTCCTCTCTTCTCCTGCAATGCGGGTGAATCAATCCGGAATTTTGGAATTGCTTTTCCCTCCAATGTACATTTGATCACCGTTTTCACGATATCAATAAGGGTCCTTTTTTCCACTTCCGTGAACATTCCCTCAGGTGTCTCCATCACAAAGATCAACTCCTGCAGTTACACAGGTGCGTGACTATCATAAAAAACGGCAGACGCATATCCTACCACACCTTTCGTATCTCCCGTTACATCTCCCGAATTCGCATATTTCAAAAGTCCGGCTCTGTCCGCACCCAATTTTTTCGAGACCATTATGGTAACAATTATTGGCCCTCCCCCGCAGGCTTCGCATACATCATTATCCAAATCTTTCAAGAGCGCGCTGTGATCCATCTTTTCAATGTGTCCGAGGACAACGGAGTCAAGCTTCACGGCCCGTTCGTAAGAGTAAAAATGTGAAAGGTCTGAACTCCCCACTATCAGCACCTTCCTGTCACTAACGGCTCTCCAGATGCTCTCAGAAAGAACCTCACAGACCTCCTTGCTCTGATCTCCCATCATAAGAGGCACAAAACGAACCCCTCCGAGTGCGACTTGAAGAAAAGGGAGTTGAATTTCAATGGAGTGTTCCTGTAAATGCGCGGCTGGCATATATGATATCAACTCGTTTTGCTCTATAATGCTCCTTGCCAGATCCACATCCACGGGAACCACGCCTAACGGCGTTTCATACCCTCCCCTGTCATACACCGAGACCCCGCGAAAATGAGTCCGATGACTCGGTCCAATGACAATTACCGCATCGAAAACGATCCCCCTTATGACCTTGTAGGCATACGCGGCAACCTGACCGGAATACATATACCCTGCATGGGGCGCAACGAGACCAATAATCTTCCCGTCTATGACCACATCGGGTACGTTGTGAAAATAATGTTCGATATCAGCCCGTAACACCCTGGAACTGCCGGGATACCAGGTTCCGGCAATCACTGATTTTCTTATGTCGCCACTCACAGCACCCATCTCCATTTACACTCGACAACAACTTGTCTGAAAGGACTCATTCCTGCCCACACTCTTTTTCGGGGGTTTGTAGGAGAAGGTTTTCACTTCAGCCTCCACCTCATACCTTCAGGCGTGTCCAATACCTCCACTCCAAGATGAAAGAGTTTATCCCTGAGGTCATCCGAGGCCTTCCAGTTTCCGGCCTTTCTCAAAATCTCACGTTCATTGAGCAGTCGTATCATCTCCTCGGTTAATGATTCCTCCGCAAAATTCATGACACCCAGTACCCCGTCAATTTTTTTCAACGCCTCCAGCACATGATCCCTGTCCTTTATACTCAGGTCCTCCCGAGAAAGAGGAATACTGATTTTACCCACAAACTCGAAGAGAGAGGCCAACGCCGCCGACACGTTGAAATCATCATCCATCGCACCGGTAAATCCCTGTTTCACATCATAGAGATATTGATCCGTATCAGGGAATCCTCGCCCGGGAGTGAAACGGATCAGCCGTTGAATAAACCAGTTCAATTTTTTCACGGTATTTTTTGCGGTATCCAGCGTGCCCAGAGAAAAATTGAGGGGTTTTCGGTAGTGGGTACTCAGGAGAAAAAATCGTATATCCCTGCCCCCATATCCCCTTTTCTCAAGATCATTTATCGTCTGGACATTATCGAGAGAACGGGACATTTTCTTCCCTTCCACCATGACCAGTTCTGTGCTGAGCCAGTAATTGGCAATTCGCTTGCCTGTCGCGGCACGTCCTATGGCCATGACATTCTCACAATGAGGAAATACCACATCAGTCCCACTCGCATGGATATCAAAGGCATCCGCCAGATACTTCATAGACACGGATGCGCATTCAAGATGCCAGCCCGGTCTCACATTACCCCAGCGTGTCTTGTAGTAAATTCCTCTCTTCAGCTCATTCAACGTAGACCTTTTGAGGAGAGTAAAATCCATAGGGCTGTCTTTTTCGTAATCATCCAGATCAACGGTTTTCCCCGGCTTCACCTTTGTCAGATCAATGTGAGACAGACACCCATAGTCATCAATTTTCGAAATATCAAAATACACGGATCTCAACTTTTCATAGGCGTAACCTTTTTCCACGAGTTTTTCCACAAGTTGCAGCATGGAATCGATATTCTCACTGGCCCTCGGATAATGATCTTCTCTCTTTATATTTAATTTCTCGATATCATTAAGAAATTCAGAAGTACATTGTTGTGTATATGCCCCAAGATCCATGTTGGCCCGCTCCGATTCCTTAATGGATCGGTCGTCCAGATCAACGATATTCATGACCTGCCTGACACTGTAACCTTTAAACTCCAAGTAACGCCTGATCATATCGGAAACGACAAAGCGACGATAACTCCCTACATGGGGAACCTCATGAACGGTAGGCCCGCACGTGTGCATGAGGATTTCATTGGGATTTATCGGCTTGAAGAATGTCTTCTCTCTGGTCAACGTATTATACAGGCGAAGGGTGGATTCTTCTTTATCAGTGAACAGTTCCGTACTGAGATACCGTTCTCCACCGTCAGGGAATATCACCACGATCACACCTTCTTCCATTTCCCTGGCTTTCTGTCCGGCCACGTGCATGGCAGCCCCGGAACTCATCCCCGCGAAAATACCTTCTTCCTGGGCGAGTCTCCTCGCCATTTCAAAAGCATCTTCATCAAGAATATTTACCTTTTCATCCAGCCAGTTCTTATCAAATATTCCAGGCCTGTATGATTCCTTCATATTCTTTAAGCCCTGAATTTTATGTTGAAGATATGGCTCCACTCCGATTATTTTTACATCAGGATTATATTTCTTCAGCCGTTGCGATATCCCCATGGCGGTACCTGTGGTCCCCAAAGTCGCTACCACCATAGTCACGGTACCTCCTGTCTGCTGCCATATTTCTTCACCGGTACCGTGATAATGAGCCATCATATTATCGGGATTGTTAAACTGGTCTGTTCCGAAGTACCTCTCAGGGTTTTCAAGCATCATGTTGTAGACCACTTCTATGGCACCGTCAGTACCGAGATTGGCTGGAGTAAAGTACAGTTCCGCCCCCATAGCCTTGAGAATCTTTTTTCTCTCTTCGCTGGCAGACTCGGACATGGCCAGACATAATCGATACCCCTTTGCCGCCGCAACGAGGGCCAATCCTATTCCCGTATTCCCGCTCGTCGCTTCCAAGACAATTTTGTCTTTCGATAATTCACCCCTCTTTTCCGCTTCATTGATCATATAGAGGGCTATCCTGTCCTTAATAGATCCTCCAGGATTAAAACTCTCGAGTTTGGCGAAAATTTTGACTTTCTGGCTGGGGTTTAACCTGCGGATTTCAACAAGCGGTGTGTTCCCGATGGAATCTAAAATACTTTTATACATTCTTTGCATGGTGATTTAATGAAAGGGTCAGACTGCTGGCTTCATGTTAAGTAAGGGTCTATGGGAATATCAACTGTCAAATTTCGGCATAGGAATTTTGAAGAATTGAACGCCTTCATCCTTGAGGGTTACCTCTTCGCTCTCGGTTGTAGTCCCTCTTATGTTTCTACCTTCCTCTTCACCACGATGTATTCTCAAGGCAACTTCGGCAAATTTATCACCGACATTATCGAAGTTATTTTTGATGTACTCATGAAACACCTTGAGGGCCTTCGGCAGGGATAATTCTTTATTGTTTCCCCTGCCGGAAGATTTGATATCCCTTCCCATAATTGCAATCGAAGACGGGACCATCTCCACATCCGAGCATCCACATACAGGACAGTTTATAAGCTTCTGCGACTTCTGGCCTTCATAAGCGCTTCTGTCTTGGAACCATCCTTCAAATTTGTGGTTATTCTCACATCTCAAATCATAGATTATCACTGTCTGTACTCACTCACACACAGATCTCATGAAAATACTTATAGACATTTAATACCAAATTTTATATCCTCCCCACCGAGTCGGGATGTGGCCCAGTCCGGTAGGGCACTGCGTTCGGGACGCAGGAGTCGCGCGTTCAAATCGCGCCATCCCGACCATGTCTTTGAAGGTTTCCAGAAACTCCCCCAGGTCATCTCTCACCAAGGATATAAAATCCATCGCAGAGGTATTTTACGTTACATAGCGGTTTTACATGTTACCCGCCAACGACGGACGCCATCTTGAAAATGGGGAGATACATGGCCACGATCATTCCCCCCACAACTCCGCCGAGGAACACCATCATAAAAGGCTCGAGCAATGAAGTCATTGCCGCTACCGCCGCATCGACCTCATCATCATAAAAGTCCGCGATTTTCGCCAGCATCGCATCCAGTGCGCCCGTCGCTTCACCCACAGCGATCATTTGTACCACCATCGGAGGGAAGATGTCGGTTTCTGCCAGCGGTTCAGCGATGGTTCTCCCCTCGCTGATACTCTGCCTTGTTTTCATTATTGCATTCTCAATAATCACATTTCCGGCGGTTTTGCTCACGATACTCAGTCCTTCCAGAATGGGGACACCGCTGCTCATCATGGTTGCCAGGGTCCGGGTAAATTTTGCCACGGCGACTTTTTTAAGCAGCGGTCCGAAGACCGGTGACTTCAACACCAGAGCATCAACGGTGAGTCTGCCCTTCTCCGTGCGGTAATATCTGCGAAAGGCGAATACGACAGCAACAACTCCGCCGATCATATAGAGGAAGTAACTTTGCATAAACGCACTGGCATTGACGAGGAACTGCGTGGGCGCCGGCAATTCACCACCCATACCCTCAAACATCTTCTGAAAAACGGGAATTACCTTAAGCAGCAAGAGAGACACAACACCGACGGAGATGACGAGAACACTCGCCGGATACGTCATCGCTCCCTTCACCTTGCTTTTTAATTTCGCCGCTTTTTCCATGTAACTTGAGAGACGATTGAGAATTACGTCAAGAATACCGCCGCTCTCACCGGCTGCCACGAGATTCACGAACAATTCATCAAACACATTCGGATATTTTTTCAACGCGTCATATAAAGTTGACCCGCCTTCAATGTCTTCCTTTATCGTCGAAATAATTTTGGCAAAGGTCTTATTCTGCTCCTGCGTGGCGAGCAAGTCGAGGCACTGGATAAGGGGCAGACCAGCATTGATCATGGTGGCAAATATCCGGGAAAAAACAACTATATCTTTTTCTTTTACTTTTCCTTTGAGAAAAGGAAGATATTCTGAAAGTTCCTTGGGCTTTTTCTTTACGGTGATTGATTTATAGCCCTGACGACGGAGGAGACCCCTCAGGGTAGCCTCATCGGGAACATCAAGCTCTCCCTTTTTTACCTCACCTTTTTTTGTCTCGGCTTCCCATACGAATACTGCCATAATTACACCTATCCTCTCTTTTCATATCTTCAAGTCGTTCTCCATTCCTTCAGTATTTCGTGCAGGATAATTCCCGCCGCAACTGAAACATTCAGGGAACCGATCACCCCCCTCATCGGGATCGAAACAAGGAAGTCACACTTTTGTTTTATGAGAGGCCTCATTCCCTTCCCCTCGCTTCCCATGATGAGACAAACGTGATTATTATATTCAAAGTCGTTGATATTCTTACCATGTTCTGGATCAGTACCATAAATCCAGAATCCTCTTCCCTTCAGATACTCAATAGTGTCGGATACATTAATCACTTTCGCCACAGGGGTATAGAAAACAGCTCCCGCAGATGATTTTATGACCGCAGCGGTCACAGATGCTGAACGTCTTTCGGGAATTATCACACCGTTCGCGCCATAACAATGAGCCGTTCTTATCAGCGAACCAAGATTTTGAGGATCAGTAATACCATCAAGAATGAGGACTAAACTGTTGTCGAAATCTCCGTGACGATTTGCGATAATGTCGTCGAGGCCTGCATAATTGAATCCACCGCGATAGCCGATAACGCCTTGATGGGATTTCTGGTCTACCTTCCTGTCCAGAAACTTTTTATCCTCGAATTCGACCGGAACCCCTCGCTGCGCTGCCAGACTCAAAATTCTTTTTACGGGGTCCCCTCCCCTTCCTCTGGCAATGACGATTTTTCTGATCTTCTCATCATTGCGTCTGAGCGCCTCTATGAGAGGATTGATTCCAAAAATTACCTCCATGGCATTGCTCCGGCAACATCATCCCGTCCCTTAAGAGATACCGTCTATGACAATGAACATAAAGGGATAAATTTATGTAATATTATATTACTTTTTGCTTAATTGCAAGTGCTTCAGATATCTGTTTCGTAATTTCTTCAGCCTTGCGAACAGGATCCTCGGCGAGCCTGATAGGTCTCCCCACCACAATATAGTCGGCACCCCGGATGACGGCGTTTTTCACTGTTGATACCCTTTTCTGATCATCGTTTCCCTCTGAATCCCTGATACCAGGGGTGACAATGAGAAAATCCCTGCCGCATGACGTTCTGATGTTCTCAATATCCTGCGCTGATGCAACAACTCCGGGAATGCCGGCTTCTTTCGCAACTTTCGCCAAATGTAATGCGAGTTCACCCGCCGGGTATTTAAATCCCAGTCCCTCGAGATCACCATCATTCAAACTCGTCAACACGGTAACGGCAAGAATTACGGGCATGGGCAGATCATAGTCCTTAACCGTCTTTTTCACAGCTGACACAGTTTCTGCCATCATTCTCCTCCCGCCGAGCGCGTGAATGTTAAACATCGATACACCCAATTTTACCGCAGCCGAGGCTGCAGCGGCGGCTGTATTGGGGATGTCGTGAAACTTCAGATCGAGAAAAACCTTCCCGCCCTTTCCCCTGATCTCTTCAACAATTCGGGGACCGTACAGTGTATAGGATTCCTTTCCCACCTTGAACATGCCGACATGATCCCTGAGACATTCAACCCATGACATGGCATCTTCTAAGCTTTTGTTCTCGTCGAGGGCAAAAATAATCATCTCACGGGAGTTTCTACTCAAGGTATTCCTCGTCATCCACGAATTCTGTATCATCCAACATATGTGTATAATCCACTTTAATGCCCTGCAAAAATTCGGGATTCGCGAATGTTACTTTCCCCGCGGCAATCTCCCTCAGTGCAGCAACAATCTCCCTGTTATTCTTGACGTCCGTGAGTGTATGTGAACCTTTCAAGAGCTGCCTTGCCCTTTTTACCGTCAACAAAACCAGGGCAAATCTGTTCTTCACCATATTAAGAGAATCTTCAACAGTGATCCTTGCCATATGTTCATAGACCTCCTACAAATATATAAAATACCCACAAAAGTAACTTCTCATCATTATCGAGCCATGGTCGTATTTCGGGGGCATTCTTCACGTGCATCGCATTGTTTTATCACGGCGTGAGAATGATACCCGAAGAACGTCTCCACATTTCCTCATCGCATATCACATCACAGGAATAGATCCCGTATTTTATTCTCTAACCTTTCCCTTTTGCACTTTTCCGCCACATAGATCGAACTCAGGGCATTCACGGCCGTATCGAGCTTGTCATTCAATATAATGTAATCATACCATACAAATTCCCCAAGTTCATCCAGAGCTTTATACATTCTTTTGTCCACCATGCGTTCGCTCTCGAATCCCCTTCGGGATAATCGTTTCTTCAATTCACCCAAAGAGGGAGGTAGAATGAACACAAACACACCACCTGAATAATATTCCTTCAATTTTTTTGCACCTCGTGGCTCTATGTCGAGTATAAGATCATACCCTTCTTCCAAATATTTCTTCATTGTCAGTGCATGTGTTCCATAAAGATAGCCGTAATTTTCCACCCATTCAGCGAATTCTCCACGGAATATCCGTTCCCTGAAGTCTTCCTCGGATATAAAGCAGTAATCCTTCCCCTCTTTTTCACCTGGGCGCGGTGGTCGCGTCGTATACGACACGGAAAAAAGCATGTTCGGATATTTCTTTATCACTTCCCGTAATATAGAAGTCTTCCCTGTACCAGAAGGCGCCGAAACAACAATATAAAATCCGTGTGTCTTACCAATCTGTTCGCTACTCAATGTTCTGTACCTGCTCTCTTACTCTCGCCAGCTCACTCTTGATGTCGACGACTTTCCTGGAGATTTCTGCATCGCTGCTCTTTGAACCTATTGTATTAATCTCCCTGTTCATCTCCTGTATCAAAAAATCGATATTCCTTCCAACCGCATCGTTACTCTTTAAAAGACCATGAAACTGGGATATATGACTCTTGAGCCGGATTATTTCCTCCGTGATATCGCTTCTCTCTGCCATAATGACTATTTCCTGACTCAAGCGAACATCGTCGATCACCACGCCACCGGCAATTTCCCTTATCCGCTCATGGAGTCTCCGCTGATACTCCTGTACCACCTGAGGCGCCCGGGAGGCGACATCATCGACATAATTTGCGATCAGCTCCATCCTCACAATCAAATCCTTATAGAGGGCTTCTCCCTCTTTTTCACGCATTTCCATCAGGGCGGCAATTGCTCCGTCGAGCACATCTTTCAATTCTTCCCAGATGACAGACATGTCAAAACTTTGTTCTGTAAACACAAAGGCGTCTCTGAAGGCAGCCATCATATTCAACGTAATTCTCTCCTCGAGATTCAGCTCGTTTCTTAATCGATCAAGCAATGCATAATAATTCCGCACGAGCGGCACATTCAACTCGTATCCAACTCCTCCGTCATTCTTATTTTCAGATTCAAATTTAATGTTCGCATCAATCCTTCCACGAGCAAATCTACCGCCAATTCTTTTCCTGATCTCTATTTCGAGAGGAGAAAGGACAGTGGGAAGGCGAAGGGCGATTTCGAGATAGCGATGATTGAGAGATTTCACTTCCACAGTATATTTTCTTCCGCTCACCACTGATTCTGCTCTTCCGTAACCGGTCATGCTTTTAATCATTCCATGCTCCTCATGCCAAACAATCATTCTCGTAACGTGAGAAATTGTGAATTCTCAGTTCTTTCTGAAACAGAATGTACGAAACGTTCGATGCCACAGTAAAGGTGAATTCCCTCAAGCACCCTGCGGGAGATTCTTGATCCTCATAGAACAACCCGTCACATTTGCCCGCTCATGCGAACTCGAGCTTTCGGGGCAGATCCGGGATGAATCCGCCGCATGTATTCCAGAGCTTTCATGGCATATCAGTGTTTCAGCTGAGCGAGATATTTCGCCCTCAGCATATTGAACACATTGATCACATGTGTCTCTCTGTAATCGGGGTAAGTCCACGCGAGGGGCTGAAATGTCTTGCTCCTAAAAACCAGAGTGAGATCTGCATAAATGCCGTCTCTCAAATAAGGACGGTGACTGTAGGCCTTGCCTGTCGCGAGGATTAGATGGGCATCCGACACATAACCGGGATCAATATTCACACGCCTTTTCCCACTCAATGAAAACTTCTCTTCTATCGAATTCGCGAACAATTTGATATCGGGTAAGGATTCGGGGCGAATCAATGTATCAAAGCTTGCGAAACGCCTTTCCAGAGATGATCCCATCTCATCCGCATAGTAATCGGTGTAGTGAAAGGGCATCTTGGCGCTGAGGAAATCAATGCCCCCGTAGTGCACTGATAGTATGTGAAGCACATCTTTAAGTATACCCACATGGGAGGAAAAAATACTCGTTATCAACTTGACTGCTTCGGCGGGACGAGGCGTGCTCATAACACTTTTCTCAGTTCATCCTGAGTAATTGTCGCCGTTCCCACCTTTCCCACAACAATCCCGGCTGCATGATTCGCCAGAACCGCCGCTTCTCTCAATGTCGCGCCGGATGCTACCGAGAGGGCAAAGACCCCGATGACCGTATCACCTGCACCAGTTACATCATATACCTCTCTCGCCTGTGCGGGAAACACAGTATGGGTGGTTTCTCCGTCCCTCTCAAAAAGATTCATCCCCTCTTCACCGCGGGTAATCAAAAGTGCCTTGAAACGAAAACGATCAAGGATAATCCTCCCCGTTCTGACGACATCATGCCCGTCCACGATCTCCGTACCGGCAGCACGCCCGGCTTCGTGATGATTGGGAGTGATAATATCAAAATCATGATAGAGGGAAAAATCGTTCTGCTTCGGGTCCACGCACACCTTAATGCTGCTTCCGGCAACTATCCCGCGTATGCCGTCCAAAAGGGGTTTACTGATAACCCCTTTGTTGTAATCCGATATCACGATCGCCCCTAAATCATCCCGCAGTTTTGCCGCATATTCGATCATCTTCCCCACGCTCGCCGGCGTGATCGGCTTCCGGTTTTCCCGATCGAATCTCACCACCTGCTGACTGTGCGCCACGATCCTCGTCTTCAGTGTTGTGGGACGGTTATCCTCTACCACAATCCCGTCAGTATCAATTCGTCTCTTGCGGAATTCTTCTCTCAGCTTTTGCCCCATCTCGTCATTCCCCACAACCCCTGTTCCATACACCTTACCACCGAGGGAATGAATGTTATTCAACACATTCCCGCTGCCACCCAGCATAAAATTATCTGACTGCACCTCCACAACGGGAACAGGCGCCTCTGGAGAGATCCTTGACACCCTGCCCCAGATAAAGTGGTCTACCATGAGATCGCCGACAACCAGAACCTTTGCGTCGGAAAATTTTTTGATAATTTCTAACACTCTCTTTCTCTCAACTATCTTCGTCATGTGTCACATTCTCTCAGATTGCTAAAGGGGGAATTGACATCTACCCCCCTCTCGACCATGTGGTATCTCTCCGGAGAGACTTTTCCCTTATCAAATTATGCTATTACCATGATTATATTTTGTCAATGCTTTTCTCGGAATGAAGGCATGACGGTACATTCCATATTGACTTCGCAGGTATTATCAAGTAAAAATTCTAAGATAATACATAAAAGTTATCGATGATATTAAGGATTATTGCATGTTTCGTTCCCTGCTTTTTGTCGTTGCCGGTATAGTCGTCACCGCATTCATGTCAGGGTGTGCTGTTGCCTTCGCATATATTACGCCAAACGAAAATACGATACACAAAGTTGCCAAAATATGGGCACATATGCTTCTTACCCTTACCAACACGAAGGTAGATGTAATCGGGAGGGAAAATATTTTGTTTGGTAAGCCGAAGATATTCATGGCGAATCATCAAAGTGATTTTGATATTCTTATCGTTCTCTCCTACATCCCCGGCCAGTTTCGCTGGATCGTCAAAAAAGAGCTCTTCACAATACCTCTCTTCGGTTCGGCAATGAGAAATGCGGGATACATAGAGATCGACAGACAGAACCGTGAAAGAGCCATGATGAGTATAGACAAGGCAGCTCAAAAAATCAGTGAAGGGAAATCGGTGATGTCCTTTCCGGAAGGAACGAGAAGTAAAGACGGGAAAATAAAGCCATTTAAACAGGGCATGTTTTATTTGGCTATTATGTCAGGTGTACCCATCGTTCCGATAACCATTATCGGGGCAGAGAAGATCATGCAGAAGCGATCCTTACGTATTAGACCGGGGAAAATCACCATGGTGATAGACAAACCTGTCGATGTGACTGGATTCTCTATAGAAAATCGTCACGAACTTATAGAGAATGTCCGCAATATCATAATCCGGAATTTCGAACAGTACACTGCCGCTGAAAAAGGGTTTATTCAGACCTTCGAAAAGGAGATTTCTTGAACTTCTGGGAAGCTGTCATACTGGGAATTATTCAGGGGCTGACCGAGTTTCTGCCGGTGAGCAGTTCGGGCCACCTGGTCATTGCACAGAGCCTTATGAAAGGATTCCAGCAACCCGGTGTCTTTTTCGACGTGACACTTCATCTCGGAACCTTATCCGCCGTTATCTTTTTTTTCAGAAAAGACCTGATCGATATTCTGCGGTCATTGACGCCGGGAACATGGTCTGCCAATCCAGGCCATCGCAACGGGAGAGAAGAAATGCACACGCGCAGAAAATGGGCATTTCTGATCGTTATAGGAACAATACCTGCAGGTGTGGTGGGACTTCTTTTCAAAGATGAAATACACAGGCTCTTCGAATCCGTTGAAATCACCGCCATCATGCTGATGATTACAGGCCTTTTGCTTTTTGCAACCGATTATGTCAAAGATGCAGTGAGACGGGAAAACAGCACAAACATCGTCGACAGCATCATTATCGGTCTTGCCCAGGCAGCCGCAATTATCCCTGGCATATCCCGCTCGGGATCGACGATTGCCTTCGGGATATTCAGGAAACTGGATCGGGAAACTTCGGCTCGGTTCTCCTTTCTTCTTTCAATACCTGCTGTTTCCGGCGCAACCATACTCGAATCACAATACATCACAGGTCTTCAATCAACTGATTTCTTGATTTACGTCGTCGGGTTCACGACGGCTGCGATCACGGCGTTTTTCTCGTTGCATTTTCTCTTTCTCATTCTCAGAAAAATGGTATTAAGGTATTTTGCATACTACTGCTGGTGTGTGGGAACCGCAACGCTGATCTTCAAGATATTTTGAGCCTTACCCCCGCGGATGACATCCGGAGGAATGTTCGGGTCACTATGACATGAAAGAAAAAAAACCGGACAGCACAAAATCAAGAGAAATTAAAGCGGTGATTTTGCTTGCATTCGCTCTCTTTTTCCTCTTGTGCCTCGCATCCTATCACCCCCTGGACCCGTCCTTTACACACTTTGTTCCGGGCAAAGTGAAGACGCATAATTTGATAGGAACTGCAGGATCACATACTGCCGACTCACTCATAAGGCTGGTAGGTGTGAGTGCGTTCGTCATTCCGCTTGTGCTCTTAATTGCGTCCGTCAGATACTTTCTTGACGAGTTCTTCAAAATAAGCATTGCGGGACTTGCCGGTCTCGCCGGCCTTATCTTTTCCCTTTCGACTCTCCTCGCAACATCGATTGGCGACATACAGATATACGGAGTCGTACTCAGGGCGGGAGGACTCCTGGGAATAATCTCGGCGGAATTTTTGAATCAGTACCTCAACCAGACGGGAACATACATCCTCCTGATTCTCGTTCTCCTCATATCCCTCATAGTCATGGTCAACCTCTCACTCGTTACGTTTGGCAGACAAAGCAAAAATATTGTCATTGCCTCAGGGAATGCATTGAAAGTCCTCGTCGAGAAAAGTATGGAACTCTTTAAGAGGAAAAAAGCGGAAGCCCCTGATGAGAAGAGGAAACCCGGGAAAACAGCACCCGTGATAGATGTTCCCTCACCATGGCCGGAAAAAGTGCGCCGGAAAAAAACCGAGCAGGCGCAATTTGATTTTTATCAGAGAGACGGTGATTTCCAGTTACCATCACTTTCACTGTTGGACCAGGTCGAACGGAAAGATACAAGAATAAAACGGGAAAGCCTCATTATGAATTCCCGGATACTTGAAAAAAAACTTGCTGACTTCGGTGTCGAGGGTAAGGTCGTGGAGATCAAGCCCGGCCCGGTAATCACCATGTATGAGCTGGAACCGGCCCCGGGTGTCAAGATCAATAAAGTAACCAGCCTTGCCGATGATCTTGCGTTGGCACTCAGGGCACCGAGTATCCGCATCATAGCCCCCATTCCGGGCAAGTCGGTCATCGGTATAGAAATCCCGAACCATGAACGGGAGTCGGTTCACCTGAAAGACGTTCTCGATCATGAGACGTTTCTCGAATCACAGTCTAAGCTGCCTATTGCCTTGGGCGAGGACATTGTAGGTTCCCCGGTGATTACTGACCTTGCAAGGATGCCTCACCTTCTCATTGCCGGAACAACGGGATCAGGAAAGAGTGTTTCTCTCAATGCAATGATATGCAGCATCCTTTTCAAGGCACCTCCCGACGAGGTCAAATTCCTGATGATTGACCCGAAGAGACTCGAACTTTCGGCATATGAGGGCATACCCCACCTCCTGCACCCCGTCGTTGTTGATCCGAAAAAGGCCTCTCATGTTCTTAAGTGGGCAGTTGAAGAAATGGAGAGACGATACCAGACCATCGTTGAACTGGGAGTTAAAAGTATCGATGCGTTCAACAAACTGATTGAAAAGAAAGAGAAAGAACAACTGTTGAAACAGCCCCAATCAGATGAAGAAAGAAGCCAGGCCGCAAAGCGAGTGCATGTTAAACTGCCTTACATCATAATCGTGATCGATGAACTCGCGGATTTGATGATGGTCGCGCAGAGAAACGTCGAGGAGTCTCTCGCCCGCCTTGCCCAGATGGCCAGGGCTGCCGGAATTCACCTGATAATCGCGACCCAGAGGCCGTCGGTTGATGTAATTACAGGCGTGATCAAAGCGAACTTCCCCACACGCATATCCTTCCAAGTCTCCTCAAAGGTGGACTCCCGAACGATCATTGATCAATTAGGGGCTGAAAATTTGCTGGGTTCCGGTGACATGCTCTTCATGCCGCCGGGAACCTCGAAACTGACACGCATCCACGGTCCCTACGTTTCGGAGCGCGAGATAGAAAAGATTGTGGACTTCATAAAAAAACAGGCTGCGCCAATGTTTGATCAATCAATCGCGGAATACCACCCGGAGTCAGTGGAAGGGGGGAAAGCTGACGACGAATTCGATGAGAAATACGACGAGGCTGTTGAATTGGTAACGGAACTGGGCCAGGCATCAATATCCCTCGTACAGCGATATCTCAAAGTCGGGTATAACCGCGCCGCGCGAATGATTGAACGCATGGAAGCAGAAGGAGTCGTTGGACCCTCTGATGGTGTCAAGCCGAGAAAAGTGCTCGCCAGAAAGATTCCCCGTTGAAATACAGAAAAGTCCACATCACCAGCCTCGGTTGTCCTAAAAATCTCGTTGATTCCGAGGTCATGGGTGCTCTCCTCTCGAGGAGCGGCTACCATGTCCTTCCCCGGGATGAAGAAGCGGACATCATCGTGATCAATACCTGCGCATTCATTCTGCCTGCAAAGGAGGAATCCATACACGAAATTCTGAAGGCGGCCGAACTCCGGAAAGGGAAAGAGAAAGCCCGCTATCTTGTCGTCACGGGGTGCCTCCCCCAGAGATATGGAAACACCCTGGAACAGGAGCTTCCGGAGGTTGACCTTTTCCTCGGAGTCGGAGAAATTCCGAATATCGTATCCCACTTAGATAGGCTCACCGCCCGAGGACCGCAAGGACACCGGTCAGTCATCGGGAACCCGTCCTTTCTGATGGACGCGACCTATCAGCGCCTGTTATCAACACCATTCCACACGGCATACCTCAAAATAGCTGAAGGGTGCTCCCACCGCTGCTCATACTGTATAATCCCCTCTCTCAGAGGGAATGCAAGGAGCAGAAAGATTGATGATATCCTGACCGAAGCTGAAATTCTCGCGAGGGGAGGTGTAAAAGAGATCATCATCACCGCCCAGGATACAACGGCCTACGGACGCGATCTTAAAAAGGGTAAATCATCCCTCAGCGACCTGTTGAAAAATCTCTCTCTCATACAGGGAATAGAATGGATACGGCTGCTCTATACGAATCCGGTTGGTATTACCGAAAATTTACTCGCAACGATGAGGGACGAAGAAAAAATATGCAATTACATCGATATGCCAATTCAGCATATCGATAACGGCATTCTTAAGGCCATGAACAGAAAGGGGGAGAGCAGCCTGATCAGAAGAACTATTGAGCGGGTAAGAGCAACAATCCCTCATGTGACCTTGAGAACCTCTCTCATTGTCGGTTTCCCGGGCGAAACGCCAACAATATTCAAGAGGCTGATTGCGTTCATCCGGGAAGTGAGGTTTGATCACCTGGGGGTTTTCACATACTCCCGGGAGGAAAGCACGAAAGCGGCTTCATTTTCTTCACAGGTACCGGAGAAGCAAAAAGAGTTCCGCAGGCATGTTCTCATGAGTGAACAGGCTTCAGTTTCTCTCGCAATCAATCGGTCTCTGATCGGATCAACACAGGAAGTCCTCATCGAAGGGAAAAGCGCCTCTTCAGAATTTCCCCTGAGGGGGCGGTGCCGCAGACAGGCTCCCGACATCGACGGCATTACCTTTGTAAAAGGAGGAAATGTCGTTGCAGGAGATATCATTTCGTGCACGATTGTTGCTGCTGATCTCTACGATATCTATGCGGAGAGAATAGTTTCATAAGCATACCTCCATCACCGCATATTTCGAGCCGGCACATCAGGTCGAGCATACCCAACGCGGATGGAATCAATCGCAGCAACATCCTTCACTGCGCGTACATTCATTTGATATCTTTTTCCTTTGACAGACAATACTATTTTTATTATTGTTTACTTACAATCTACACCACGGTATTAACGACATTCTTACAACCTCACAAAGGGATAACAAATGAGCAAGAAGATAAAAGAAAAAACCAAGGTTTTGCCGAAACGCGAGGAGAACTTCTTTGATCTCAGCAACTACATGTTAGATGTAGTGGGCATTGTCGACTGGAACGGCAATGTCCTCTTCGTCAATAAAGCGGGAGCTGCAATGGTGGGATTGAAAACACCCCGGGAGATCATCGGATCGAACGTACTTGAATTTATCCACCCGGATTTCAAATCCTCGGTGATCAAAGACCTCCAGCTCATAAAAAACGAAAAGAGGGGAAAATCCCTTGACTACAGGCAGTATAAGATAAGAACGAGGACCGGTGAGGACAAGTGGGTAGAAGGAATAGGAACCAAAATCCGTTTCGGCGAAGGTACGGCAGATCTTATTGCCCTCCGGGATATCACCGACCGCAAGGAAATGGAAGATGAATTGAACAAATACCGCAATCAACTCGAGGATATGGTAAAAAAACGCACGGAAGAGCTGAGGAAGACGAACAAGTACCTTGAAGCCGAGATCACAGAACGCGCGCAGGTCGAGGAGAAACTGAAAGAGAGAGAAGAAGATCTGGTGATCAAATCAAGAATGTTAGAAGAAGCCAATGCCTCTTTAAGAATTCTGCTGAATCAAAGGCAGAAGGATAAAGATGAGCTTGAGGAGCAGGTGCTGTCAAATATCAAGGAACTGGTGATACCTCTTATTGAAACCCTGAAAAGGAGCGCAACCATTGATGCTCAAAACGCAGCCTATATCAGCCTTATCGAGTCAAACCTGAAAGATATCGTGTCACCCTTCTCCCGGAAACTATCTGCCTATTATTTGAACCTGACTCCCAAAGAACTTCAAGTGGCAAATCTTGTCAGGGAAGGAAAACCGACAAGAGATATTGCAAAGCTCATGAATGTATGCGAAGGCGCCATTGAACTCCACAGGAACCGCCTCAGAAAAAAACTCGGATTGACCAACAGAAAAATAAATCTCCGTACATATCTCTCTTCACTCTCGTGATCACAGATGGAAGAAAATTGTTTATTGAAAATGTTCCTTCTGTAGAAGTGCCCGTCGCAAAAGATCAACGTATTTTTATCAAAATGAAAGGCCTCTGAGCATAAACCGGGATTCTTCATTTTCGGAGAACCCATGACTTCATACTCGTGAGCCACGGATGCAAAAACAACGGGAAAGGTAATCACATGAAGAAACTCTTTATTCTCCCTTTGTGTTTCATCATTATGGTAGCCACGACCTCCTTCGCGCAAGTCGCCGCCACACAACAGATCCCTCAATCAACCCCATCAGAAGATGACCCCCTCATCATCGCCATTATACCCTTCACCAACCTGAGCGGCCAAAAGGAGTATGACTGGTTCGGTGTCGGGATCGGAGAAGTTCTGACTACCAAGTTGGGAACAATACCCTGTTTTAGAATGATCGAAAAGATCAAGCTCTCCGAGGCACTTCAGGAAGTTAAGTTCGGACAGTCAGGACTTGTCGACGAGCACACTGCACCCAGAATAGGAAAGATGATAGGAGCTGAAGAACTGTTAGTGGGTTCATACCAAATTATCGGGAAAAATACGCATTGATGCCCGGCTTGTAGAAGTGGAAACAAGTA
>Ga0194110_10000880_pt1 | contig 38891 bp, 39 predicted proteins | sample TA2Kig1200mmetaG_FD_146192 | JGI IMG/M metagenome (GOLD analysis project Ga0194110, IMG submission 146192) | Freshwater microbial communities from Lake Tanganyika, Tanzania - TA2015032 Kigoma Deep Cast 1200m | ecosystem: Environmental > Aquatic > Freshwater > Lake | place: Tanzania: Lake...
CCTCAGCGCCGCCATCGCCAATGGCGAGGTCACCTACGACCTGGCCCGGTTGATGGAGCCCCCCGTGGAGCCGGTGAGCTGCAGCGGCTTCGCCGACGCCGTGATCCAGCACTTCGGGGGATGAACGCCACCGACCCCTGCGTGCACTGCGGCTTCTGCCTGCCCACCTGCGCCAGCTACCGGGTGCTGGGCACGGAAATGGATTCGCCCCGCGGGCGCATCCATGCCCTGAAGGCGATCGAAGCCGGAGAGCTGCAGCTCGATGCCACCGTGGCAAAGCATTTCGACAGCTGCCTGGGCTGCTTTGCCTGCGTCACCGCCTGCCCCTCGGGGGTGCGCTACGACCAGCTGATCGAGGCCACCCGGCCCCAACTCAACGCCCCGGAGCTGCGCAGCCCGGCCCAGCGAACCTTTCGCAGACTGCTGCTTGCCCTGCTGCCCTACCCAAACCGGCTGCGGGCAGCCCTGGCGCCCCTTCGTGCCTACGCCGGCACGCCGCTGCAAGCCCTGGCGCGCCGCAGTGGTCTGCTGCGGCTGCTGGGGCCCCAGCTGGAAGCGATGGAACAACTGCTGCCGCCGCTGGCCCCCGAGGCCTTCCGCGACGCGTTCCCCCAGGTGGTGCCCGCCCAGGGCGAACGCCGCGCCCGGGTGGGGCTGGTGCTGGGCTGCGTCCAGCGCCTGTTTGATCCAGCCGTGAACGAGGCGGCGGTGGAGGTGCTCAGCGCCAACGGCATCGAGGTGGTGATCCCACCAAGCCAGGGTTGCTGCGGCGCCGCCACCCACCACCAGGGAGAACTGGCGCAAACACGCGAGCTGGCCACCGACCTGATGGCGAGCTTCGCCAGCGTGGGCCCTTTGGATGCGGTGCTGGTGGCGGCCTCCGGCTGCGGCCACACCCTCAAGGCCTACGGCTCGATCCTGGAGAGCCCCACAGCAGCAGGCTTCGCCGGCCAGGTGGCCGACATCCAGCAATACCTGGCCCACGTTGGGCTGAGCGAGACGTTCCGGGCACGCCTGGCCCCCCTGAACCACCCCGACGGCACCCCCGCCAGCGCGGAGCTTCCCCTACAGGTCGCGTTCCACGACGCCTGCCACATGCTGCACGGCCAGGGCATTCGCGAGCAGCCGCGGCAACTGCTGGCCGCCATCCCCCACATCCAGCTGCGGGAGGCGATGGAGGCCGGGGTGTGCTGCGGCAGTGCCGGCATTTACAACCTGGTGCAGCCCGAGGAAGCCGCTGAGCTGGGCCGGATCAAGGCGGCCGATCTGGCCAGCACCGGCGCCGAGCTCGTGGCCAGCGCCAACATCGGCTGCAGCCTGCAACTGCGCCGCCACCTGGGCGAGGGCGACTTCCCGCAGCCAGTGCTGCACCCGATCGAGCTGCTGCAGCGCAGCTGGCGAGCCGGCCAGCACCCATGAGCCAGCCAGGCCCAGGCCGGCTGCTGGACATCCTGGGCTTGGGCTTCGGCTTGGCCGGCGCCGTGGGCGGCACGATCGGCGCCGGCATCCTGCGCACACCTGGCCTGGTGGCGGCCCAACTGCCTAGCCCGGCCCTGGTGCTGGCGGTGTGGCTGGCCGGAGGGCTGTATGCCCTGCTGGGGGCGGTGTGCATCGCCGAGCTGGCGGCAGCCCTGCCCCAGGCCGGTGGCTGGTATGTGTACGCGGAGCGGGCCTTCGGCCGGCAGGTGGGATTCCTGGTCGGTTGGACCGACTGGCTGGCCCACTGCATCGGCCTGGCCTGGGTGGCCACCACCGTGGGGGACTACGGCCTGGCCCTCCTGCCGGCGGACCTGCTGCCGGCGGGGATGTCGCTGGAGGGCAGCATCAGCAAGGGCCTGGCCCTGCTGGCGATCGGCCTGTTCAGCCTGATCCAACTGCGGGGCCTGCGGGCCAGCAGCGCCAGCCAGGAACTGCTCAGCCTGGCCAAGGCGGTGGCCTTTCTGGCCCTCGTGGCGGCCTGCTTCCTGCTGCCCATCCCCACAGCGCCCCCCATCGAGCTCCCCGCCCCTGCGCCCATGGCGGCGGTGGGCTGGCGGAGCCTCAGCCTGGCCGTGGTGCTGGCCCTGCAGGCCGTGATCACCACCTATGACGGCTGGGCCAGCCCCGTCTATTTCGCCGAGGAATTCAGCGCGCCAGGACGCGATCTGCCCCGCTCCCTGATCGGCGGGGTGCTGGCGGTGCTCGTGCTCTACCTGCTGATCAACCTGGCCCTGCTGCACGTGCTGCCCATCGCCCAGCTGGCCAGCTCCAGCCTGCCGGCCGCGGCCGCGGCCCAGGCCCTGGCCGGCCCGCTGGGGGCCCTGCTGATCACAGCCATCGCGCTGGTGTCGCTGCTGGGCCTGATCAACACCGTGGTGATGGCCGCCCCACGAATTTTGTTTGGCCTCAGCCGTGATGGCCTGCTGCCCAGCGCTGTGGCGGCAGTAAACGGGGGCGGCACCCCAGCCATCGCCCTGCTGATCACCAGCACGGCGGCCGCGGCCCTGGTGCTGGCGGGCTCATTCGAGCGGCTCCTGGCCATGGGCGCCGTGCTCTACGTGAGCCTGCCGCTGGCGGGCATCGCGGCGCTGCTGGCCCTGCGCCGCCAGGAGCCCAACCTGCCGCGCCCGTTCCGCACCTGGGGTTACCCCCTCACCCCCCTGCTGGTCGCCGCGGTGTCGCTGGCCTTTCTGGTCGGCACTGCCCTGGGCGACTGGGTCGACAGCCTCGCAGCCCTGGTGCTGGTGGCCCTGGGCTACGCAGCGTCTCAGCTAATCCGCATCCCCCAAGCCGGGCGGTGAGCCCTGCCCCTCCATCCAGCGCCAGGCCTGCTGGAGGGTGCCTGTCTCGCCCAGGTTTCCGGGGAAGGTGAGCACGGGCAAAGCCGGCACAGCCGCGTCCGCGGGCGTCAGCACCAGCGACAGCCCCGGCAGCAGCTGGCCCTGCAACTCCACCGCCGCTAAGGCAAGGCCATCGGCCAGCAGGGTGTGGCTGGTGATGCCACCCTTGCTGATCACATAGCCCAGCTGGGGCGCCAACGCCGCCGCCAACCGCGCCATCAGCGCCGCCAGGGCATCCCCAAGCCGGCGCCGCTCCTGAGACGAAGCGCAGGCCAGCTCCCCTCGGCTGGTGGCCAGCACCGGCGTGCGGCCCTGGGCCAGCAGGGCCTGCAGCTGCACCAGCCAGCTCTGCTCCAGCGAAGCCAGCAGCTCCGCGGCTGCCGGCCCCTCGAGCACCCGCTGAACTTTGGCCACATCCAGCTCCACCAGGGCGCAATTTGGCTCCCGCAGCAGGGCAGCCAACTGGGCATCAGCCAGGGGCACGTGGGAGCCCACCAGCACCAAGCCCGGCAATGGCGCGCCATCGCAATCGCGGCGCCGCAGGCCCGCAAGGCCAGCTGCATCGCGGGGCTGGGGCGGCAGGGCGGCCAAAGCCTGAATCCAGCTCGCCGCCGCCTGGGACAGCACGGGCCGGGACGCGGCGCGAACAACTCCGGCCAAGGCCGCCAGCTGGGCGGGTCGCTCCGCATCCACCGCCACCACGGGCTGGTGCTCCAGGCCATTCAGCCACTGGGCCAGGTCGTGGCCACCATCCTGAGCCGCCCGGTCGAGCGCGGCAGCCTCAAGGCGGAGCACGTGCGCAGCGAGGATGCGGCCGCCGCTCTTCTCCTCCACCCAGGCCGGCAGGTCGCTGGTGCTGTAGCCGAACAGCCCATCGCGGGCGAAGGGCGTTTCGTGCACGGGCTGGCCATGCAGCAGGTGCACCCCGCCCGCGGTGGTACGCCCCCCATCCAAAAATGCCGGGATCAGCAGGGTGGCGGCGAACGGACCCAGCTCCGCGCTGATCACGTCCACCTCCAGGGGGAAATGGCCCCGCAGGGTGGAATCGCCGCGGCTCACCAGCCACCAACGCGCGATGCCGGCAGCCGGCAAGGCCGCCGCCAGGGCCCGGCAGATGTCGCGCACCCGGTTGGCAGCCGGCTGGGGCGCCAGGCCCCGGGTGTTGGCCAGCAGAAACAACAGCGGCGACGGGTGCCTCAGCCCCGCCGCCAGGGTGGTGGCATCCCAGCGCAGCAGCAGCGGACAGCTGTGCACCGTCTGGGAGCCGGTGGGGTCATCGTCGATGACGATGATTTTGGTGGGAGCGGCCATGGCACCATCGTGCCGTGATAACTCCGGAGCCCAGTGAGCTGCAGGAGCTGGTGCGGGCGCTGCACCAGCAGGCCACCCCCTGGCAACCCGCCGGCCTGGGCAGCCGCCTCAGCTGGGGGCCGCCGGTGGCCGACGGCAGCCCAACCGTGAGCTGCAGCCGCTTGCGCGGCATCGTGGAGCACAGCCCTGGCGATTTCACCGTGACGGCCCAGGCGGGCACACCACTGGTAGAGGTGCAGGCCGAGCTGGCCCACCACGGGCAGTGGCTGGCCCTCGACTGGCCCTGGGGCAGCGGGCCCGCCGGTGAAGCCAGCGGCAGCCTCGGCGGCCTGGTGGCACGCGGCTTGGCCGGTGGCCTGCGGCAGCGCTACCTGGGCGTGCGCGACCAACTGATCGGCATCGAGCTGATCCGCGCCGACGGCACCCGCGCCCGGGCCGGCGGCAAGGTGGTGAAAAACGTGGCCGGCTACGACCTGATGCGCCTGTTCACGGGCAGCTGGGGTGCCCTGGGCTTGATCACCAGCGTCACCCTGCGCACCCTGCCGCTGCCCCCCGAGCGGCGGGGCCTGTGGCTCAGTGGCCCGCTGGAGGCCCTGGGGCAGCTGAGTGGCTGGCTGCTGAGCTCCAGCCTCAGCCCCGAGCGAATCGACTGGTGGCGGGCCGACCCCGCCCAAGGGGGCGACACCGGGCTGCTGATCAGCCTGGCCAGCATCAACGCCCGCACCCTCGAGGAGCAGATCGCCTGCATCGCCGCCAAAGCCACCCCCTTTGGCATCGCCGCCCTGCCGCTGGAGCCAGCCGACCTCGATGCCCGCGTGGCCCACAGCCGTGGCCCGGGGCCCGCGGCCTGCGACTGGTTGCTGCGCCTGGCCGTGCGCCCCAGCCAGGCACCCGCCCTGCTGGCCGAGCCCGCCCTGGCTGGCCTGCCGGTGTGCCTCAGTGCCGGCAGCGGGATCGGCACCACCTGGGCAGCGGCAGACCAACTGCCGGCCTACCGGGTGGAGGCGCTGCGCCGCAGCTGCCTGGGCTGGGGCGGCTACCTCACCGTGCTGCGCCAGCCGGCTGGGGCCCAGCTCCCAGCCTGGCTGGATGCCCCATCGCGGCCGATGATCGAAGCTATCAAGCGCCAGTTCGACCCGAAGCAGCTACTGGCGCGAGGTCGGCTGCCGGGGGTGCAGCCGCCGCCGCCCTGAGCCCATCCATCCACTCCAGCAGGGCCGCATTCACCAGCTCGGGCACCTCATCGTGGGGGCAGTGGCCCGCCTCCAGCACCACCTCGGTGGTGGCCGCAGGGGCATGGCGCTGGAAGGCGGCGCGGCGGCCTACGGCGTTGATCCAGGGGTCGCGGATGCCCCAGAGCAGCAGCAGCGGGCAACCCAGCTGGGCAAACAGCTCATCGAGGGGCTGGCCGCGGGGAATGTCGAACACGGTGCGGAACACGCCAAAGGCACCGGGATCCAGCGACGGCAGGCGGATCGCCTCCACCAGCGCGTCATCGACGTTGGTCTTGTCGATGTAAACCTGATTCAGGGTGCGGCGGATCGTGGCCGGCCGGCGCAGGTTTTCAAACAGCAGACGCTGCAGCACCGGGCTCTTCAGCAACGCGCCCCCGATCGTCTGACGGGCGATCGCGCCCCAGCCCTTGGGTGGCGCCTGCTCATCGCTGAAGGGGCCGGCAGCATTGAGCAGCGCCACCCCGGCGGCCTGCGCGCCGAGGGCCACCCCAGCGGCCAACGCCGAGAAACCCCCGAGCGAATTGCCCACCAGCACCGTGGGCCGGCCGATGCGCTCGCTCACGTAGGCGGCCAGCTGATCGCGCCACAGGGCGCCGCCATAGGCCAGCTCGGCAGGCTTGGCGCTGCGGCCGAAGCCCAGCAGGTCGATGGCATGCACCTCGTGGCGCTGGGCCAGCACCGGGATGTTGTAGCGCCAGTGGTCGGTGGAGGCGCCGAAGCCATGCACCAGCAGGATCGCCGGGCCTTCGGGCTGGGCTGGTGCCGCCGTGACGGCGTGAACGGGATGGCCGGCGTAGCTCCAGGGCTGCGGATTCGACACAGAAGCCACCATGCACGGCGCCAGGGTGGTTGATGCTAGGGAGAACCGCGGCGCGCCATTGCTCCTCACCAGCCCCGACTGGACGCCCTTCCTACCGGGGATCGCCCTCTGGGCCCTGGCGCTCTATCTGCCGTTGAGCGGGCCCCTGGCACGTCTGGAGGAGGCGCTGGCGGCAGGCCCCTTGCCCGCAGCAGCGCAGCAGGTGGCGCTGGTGGTCAGCAGCCTGCTGCTGGCCCTGGCGATCGGGGTGCTGGCCGACCTGGCCCTGAGCTGGGCCCTCGGCCCCGACTGGGCCAGCAGCCTGGGCCTGATCGCCGCCGGCTGGGGGCTGTTCACAGCACTCGCCAGTCGAGCCAGGGAAGGCGGGGAATGATGGCGGGCGTGGCGGCCCGATAGGCGGCGTACTCGGGGTGAACCGCCGCCAGTGCCCGCTCCTCCCGGCGCGCCTTGCCGCCCAGCACAGCCGCCAGGCCCAACAGCAAGGCCAGATGCAACAGGCTGCCCAGCGCCAGGGTCACCCCCAGCGAGCACAGCAGCACGGCTTGATAGAGGGGATGACGGCAGCGGCCATAGGCGCCGCTGATCACCAGAGGGGCGCCCGGGATCGGATCGGGCAGGGGCGTGAGGCTGGCTCCGAGACCCCAGAACGCCTGGGCCGCCAACACCAACCCCAGCACAAACAGCACGGCACCGGCGAGGGCCAGCGGCAGGGGCCAGGCATAGCCCCAGGCTCCCGGAGCCGGCCAGGGGGGCAGCAGGTGGGCCGTGATCAAGGCCAACTGGGCCAGCAGCCACCATTCGCCATGGCGGTTGTCAAGCCAGCCGCCCCAGCTCAACCCCCAGCGCCGCAGCGGGTTGGCCGGAGGCCTCAAGGGCGATTCAGGTGGGGATTTCGGCAAGCGGGTCAAGATCGGGGCCTCCGGCACTGCCACCCAGCACCACTCTGAGCAGGATCGGCGCCAGGAAGGTGGTGCCGATCACCATCAGCAGGATGGCGGCCTCCAGGGGTTTGGTCAGCAAGCCCGCCTGCGTACCGAGCCCCAGGAAAATCAGGCCCACTTCACCGCGGGGCATCATCCCCAGACCCACCACCAGCCGGTTGGTCTTCTCCTTGCTGACGTAACTCCAACCAGCGGCCACCTTGCCGATGATGGCGACGGTGAGCAGGAAGGCCGCCACCACCAGACCCTCCCGGTTGGCCGGGTCCAGTGGATTGAGCACCGACAGATCCATCCCGGTGCCGATCAGCACGAAGAAGATCGTGGCGAACAGGGCCACCAGCGGCTTGACCGTGTCCTGGATGGCATGGGTGTGCCTGGAGCCACTCAGGATCAAACCCGCCGCGAAGGCCCCCAGGGCCGCTTCCAGGCCAATGGCCTGGGCCACAAAGCAGCACAAAGACAACACCACAAAGGCTGCCACCACCACCTCGCCGGGGGCCTTGAGCTGGTCGAGCACCCAGTCGAAAGCAGGCGCGGCGGTGCGGCTCAGGAACAGGGCTGCCGCCACAAACACCCCGGCCGCGGCCACCAACTTGAGAATCGGCCCCAGGCTGAAGCCCTCGCCCCCCGCCAGGCTCACCACCACCGCCAGGATCACGATGCCGAGGATGTCGTCGAGCACGGCGGCGCCGATCACGGTTTGGCCTTCGCGGGTGCGCAGAAACTTCAGCTCGCCGAACACGCTCGCCGTGATGCCGATGCTGGTGGCGGTCATCGACGCACCAGCAAAGATCGACGGAATCAGTGGCACATGGAAGAGGTAATAGAGGCCGGCGGTGCCGAGGGCAAAGGGGAGCACCACGCCGGTCACCGCCACGGTGGTGGCCTGGGCACCCACCGCCACCAGCTCGTCGAGCTCGCTCTCCAGGCCTGTGAGAAACAGCAGAGCAAACAGACCGATCTGGGAGACCGCCTCCAGGTTGGGGAAGGTTTCGGCGTAGATCGCCTGCACCGTCTCTGGCGAGATATCGGCCAGGGAGCTGAGCAACCCCAGCCCCCAGCTGCTGAGCTGAACCTGGGTGTCGGGCGGCACGATCAGGTGCAGACCGGACACGCCGATCAGGACACCCGCCACCAGCTCACCCAGGATCGTGGGCAGCTGAACCCGCACCATCAGCTCGGCCAGGAGGCGAGCCGCCACAAAGATCACCAGGAATTCCCCGACCGAAATGAGGGTTTCGGCCACCTCCGTCTGATGACTACCGATTTCAAGCAACAGCGCTGGCAACACCATGGAGGCTGAGGGGGCTCGGCAGGGCCGTTGAGGCGCCGACCTTAAAGCAGCCAGGCTCAACGTGTTTGGGGCTGATCTCTATCCGGGCGGGCAGTTCGACTGTGGCAGCCATCGCTACGGTCCGAATCTGGGACTCATGCAAGCGCGATGGCTGAAGACCTGACCCCTGATCAGCTGCAGCGCCTGGATGCCTGGTGGCGGGCCGCCAACTATCTGGCGGTCGGAATGATCTACCTGCAGGACAACCCCCTGCTGGCCGAACCGCTGCGGTCGGAGCACATCAAGAACCGCCTGCTGGGCCACTGGGGCTCCTCGCCGGGTCAGGCGTTCATCTGGGCCCATGCCAACCGGCTGATCCGCGAGCGGGATCTCGACATGATCTACCTGTCGGGCCCAGGCCACGGGGCCCCGGGCGTGCTGGCCCCCACCTATCTGGATGGCTCCTACAGCGAGATCTATCCCAACAAATCCCAGGACGCCGTCGGGATGGGGCTGTTCCTCAAGCAGTTCTCCTTCCCTGGCCACATCGGCAGCCACTGCACCCCGGAAACACCCGGATCAATCCATGAAGGCGGCGAGCTGGGCTACGTGCTCTCCCACGCCTGCGGGGCGGTGTTCGACAACCCGACGCTGATTGCGCTGGCCTGCGTCGGCGATGGCGAGGCGGAAACCGGTCCGCTGGCCACCAGCTGGCACATCAACAAATTCCTCAACCCGATGAGCGACGGGGCGGTGCTGCCGGTGCTGCACCTCACGTGGCCAAAGGCATCGGCCTGTGGAGCTGGGCCAGCAACGATGACTGCGGCACCGCCCCGGATGAACCGGATGTGGTGATGGCCTGCGCCGGCGACATCCCCACCAAGGAGACCCTGGCGGCCGTGGAGATCCTGCGCCGCGAGATCCCCAGCCTGAAGGTGCGGGTGCTCAATGTGGTGAAGCTGTTTGCCCTCACCCAGCCCAGCGAGCACCCCCACGGGCTGAGCGACCGCGACTTCGACAGCCTGTTCACCACCGATCGGCCGGTGATCTTCAATTTCCATGGTTACCCCTGGCTGATTCACCGGCTCACCTACAACCGCACCAACCACCCCAACTTCCACGTGCGCGGCTACAAGGAGAAGGGCAACATCAACACCCCGCTTGAGCTGGCGATGAGCAACCAGATCGATCGCTTCAGCCTGGTGATCGATGTGATCGACCGAGTGCCGAGGTTGGGATCTCGCGCCGCCCACGTCAAGGAGCGGATGAAGGAGGCGATCCTGGCCAACCGCGCCTACGCCCACGAGCACGGCAAGGATGCCGACGACGTGACGAACTGGCGATGGTCTACAGGCCCGACCCCGGGCCATGACGGAGGATTGCTCGTATGAGCGACCTTCAACCCAGCAACCTGCGCCTGCCCACCCCAGGCTGCTACGCCGACCCCGATCGCAGCGGGCTCGCCGCTGACGACGTGTTCGACGGCATGACCGAGCACCTCTTCTACACGCTCGGCAAGCTCGCGCCCACGGCCAGCCGCCACGACCTCTACATGGCCCTCAGCTACGCCGTGCGCGATCGGCTGATGACCCGCTACCTGGCTGGCATTGAAGCCCTGAGCGCCACACCCACCCGCGTGGTGGCCTACCTCTCGGCCGAATTCCTGATCGGCCCGCAACTGGGCAACAACCTGCTGATGCTGGGCATCCAGCAGGAGGCGGCCGAAGCGCTGCGCCGCTTCGGCATCGACGACATCAACGAGATCCTCGACGTGGAGGAGGAGCCAGGCCTCGGCAACGGCGGCCTGGGGCGGCTGGCGGCCTGTTTCCTCGAATCGCTGGCGTCGCTGGAGATCCCCGCCACCGGCTACGGCATCCGCTACGAGTTCGGCATCTTCGACCAGCTGATCCGCGACGGCTGGCAGGTGGAAATCACCGACAAGTGGCTCAAGAGCGGCTGGCCCTGGGAGCTGCCCCACCCCGACCAGGCCTGCTTCGTGGGCTTCGGCGGACGCACCGAGAGCTACCGCGATGATCACGGCACCTACCGGGTGCGCTGGATTCCTGAGGAGCACGCCATCGGCGTCCCCCACGACGTGCCGGTGCTGGGGTATCGGGTCAACACCTGCGACCGGCTACGCCTCTGGCGCGCCGATGCCACCGAATCCTTCGACTTCTACGCCTTCAACATCGGCGATTACTACGGCGCCGTGGAGGAAAAAGTGGGCTCGGAGACCCTCTCCAAGGTGCTCTATCCCAACGACGGCACCGACGAGGGCCGCCGCCTGCGCCTCAAGCAGCAGCACTTCTTCGTGAGCTGCTCCCTGCAGGACATGATCCGCAACCTCGATGCCCGGGGCATCCCGATCACCGAATTCCCCGACCACTGGTCGGTGCAGCTCAACGACACCCACCCGGCCATCGCCGTGGCGGAGCTGATGCGCCTGCTGCTCGACGACAAACACCTCGACTGGGAGGCCGCCTGGAGCATCACCAGCCGGTCGGTGGCCTACACCAACCACACCCTGTTGCCGGAGGCCCTGGAGAAGTGGGGGCTGGGACTGTTCGGCTCGCTGCTGCCGCGGCACTTGGAGCTGATCTATGAGATCAACCGCCGCTTCCTGCAGCAGGTGCGTCTCAAGTACCCGGGCAACGAGCAGATCCTGCGCAAGGTGTCGATCATCGATGAGGAGGGCGGCAAGGCGGTGCGCATGGCCCACCTCGCCACCGTGGCATCGCACCACGTCAACGGTGTGGCGGCCCTGCACAGCGAGCTGGTCAAAACCGAGCTGTTCCCGGAGTTCGCCGCCCTGTGGCCGGAGAAGTTCACCAACGTCACCAACGGCGTGACGCCCCGGCGCTGGGTGGCCCTGGCCAATCCCCAGCTCTCAGCCCTGCTGAATGAATCGATCGGCGAGGGCTGGGTCAACCACCTCGATGACCTGCGCAAACTCGAGCAATTCGTCGACGACAGCAGCTTCCTGGAGCGCTGGCAGGCCACCAAGCTGGCCGTGAAGGGCCAGCTGAGCCATTACATCCACCGCCACACCGGTGTGCTGGTGGATCCGGCGTCGCTGTTTGACGTGCAGGTGAAGCGCATCCACGAATACAAGCGCCAGCACCTCAACGCCCTGCAGGTGATCGCCCAATACCTGCGCATCAAAAACGGCCAGGCCGACGGCATGGCGCCCCGCACCGTCATCTTCGGTGGCAAGGCGGCACCCGGGTATTACATGGCCAAGCTGATCATCCGCTTCATCAACGGCATCGCCGAAACGATCAACGCCGATCCCGACATGGAGGGCCGCCTGCGGGTGATCTTCCTGGCCGACTACAACGTCAAGCTGGGCGAGCGGGTCTACCCCGCCTCCGATCTCTCCGAGCAGATCTCCACCGCCGGCAAGGAAGCCTCCGGCACCGGCAACATGAAGTTCGCCATGAATGGCGCCCTCACCATCGGCACCCTGGACGGCGCCAATGTGGAGATCCGCGAGCAGGTGGGCGCCGAAAACTTCTTCCTGTTCGGCAAAACCGCCGAGGAAATTTCCAGCCTGCACAACAGTGGCTACCGCCCCTGGGAGCTGATCGGCAGCATGCCGGAGCTCGCTGAGATCCTGCGCCTGGTGGAGCAGGGCCACTTCAGCAATGGCGACGGCGACCTGTTCCGGCCCCTGCTGCAAAACCTCACCGGGCGGGATCCCTTCTTCGTGCTGGCCGATTTCAACGCCTATCTGGAAGCCCAGGCCGACGTGGACCGTGCCTGGGCCGACCGGGGCCGCTGGAACCGGATGTCGCTGCTCAATTCAGCCCGCAGCGGCTTCTTCTCCTCCGACCGCTCGATCCGCGATTACGCCGAGCGGATCTGGCGGGCCGAGAGCTTCCCCGTCACCATCACCTGTGAGATGGACGAACCGGAAGGCCTAACCCGGTAGGTCCGGGGTTTGGTGCAGAAGGCGATTGAGCCGCAGGCGGTCGGCATTGAGGGGGTCGGGGGCCAGCTCGCCGGCCACCTCTCGAAACTTCTGCTCCACCTCCTCGGGCACGCGCACATCGAAGATGCGCTCCATCAGGGCCTCTATCGAGAACAGGTGGGCATTGATGTTCTCCAGATCGGCCATGGCCTGCTGCACCGCATCGGGCTCAACAGCCTGATCTACGGCCTGATCGGCCCCAGCACCAAGTGCCTGGGCTGCAGGAGCCGGATTGGCGGCGGCCTCAGCCGCCTCCTGTTGCTTCTGCAGCTCCTCCATCACCCGACCAGCCAGGGTGCGGAATGACTGCAACGCAGCCCAATTCAGCTCCTGCTGCTGGCGCAGGGTGGGATTTTCACGGATCAATCGGTCGTGTTCCCGATAGAAGCGCTGGCAATCAGGGCATTGGCAGGGCTCTTCGGGCACCGCATTCCCTTGGGTTGTCAGCTTCCATCATGACACTCACGCCGCCAGGGGGCCTGGGTCGCATTGGTCGTCGCCCAACGCGTCGATCTCGCCGCTGGCCGCCGGCAGCGGGATCTCGATCGAGGTGACCACATGGATCACATCGCGCAGGCGCATGGAATCAGCAAACCAGCCCATGGCCTGCTCGGTGTCGCCGCGGCGTTCCGCGTCGGTGGCCTGCTCTTCATGGGCTTCCGCCAACAAAGCCAGCCAGCAGAGGCAGCGGGCCTGCACCACCGAGAGGTCGAGCTCATCGGGTTGGCTGTCGGCGATGCGCTCGCTCTCCTGCTGCACCAGCAGCCGCAGACGCAGATCGTGAAGCTGGGTCATCGCGGTCAGACGACTGGAACCACGCTAGCCCCGGTGGCCGGAATGGGTAGACCACCACCCGTAGCGCTCGCTACCAGCTAAGACCAGAAGCGGGGCTGGCGGGACTCGAACCCACGACCTACGGTTTAGGAAACCGTCGCTCTATCCGGCTGAGCTACAGCCCCCCGGCGGAACGTGCCCGCCAGGGTCATTATCGGCCACCGGCGATGATGGACCTCGAAAGCAGGCGAGGTGATCGCGATCAGGGCTCGGGCAACGCGTGGGAAGCGTCTTCGGATGCCTTTTGCGAGCAGCCCGGGCGCCTGGTTGAGGAAAGTCCGGGCTCCCCAATGGCCAGGCTTGCTGGGTAACGCCCAGTGCGGGTGACCGTGAGGACAGTGCCACAGAAACACACCGCCGATGGCAGGGGGCTTGCCCCCTGATCAGGCAAGGGTGCAAAGGTGCGGTAAGAGCGCACCAGCAGCATCGAGAGGTGCTGGCTCGGTAAACCCCGGCTGGGAGCAAGGCCCAGGGACAACGGTTGGCCATGACACCCGTCCCGCTTCAAGTGCGCCGCTCGAGGCCGCCGGCAACGGCGGTCCCAGACAGATGATCACCCCCCGCCCCTGGCCTCCGGGCCTGCCGGCGGGAGAACAGAACCCGGCTTACGTCCTGCTTTCACCCCCTTCACCGCTCCGGCCATCCGCTCCAGTCATGGGACCCGAACGCCAAGAGCAGCTGGTCGCCTTCCTGCGGTCCCTGGGCCTGGAGCCCGGCAACCGCGATCTGGCCCCCATTGAGGAGGCCCTAACCCACACGTCCGCCGGCCGGGCCGTCAACCACGAGCGGCTGGAGTTTCTGGGCGACGCCGTGCTGCGCCTGGCAGCATCGGAGTTCCTGCAAAAGCACTATCCGAGCTTGAGCGTCGGGCGCTGCTCGACGCTGCGGGCTCAGCTGGTGAGCGACCGCTGGCTGGCCGAACTGGGCGCATCCTGCGGCATCGAAGCCGTGCTGCACCTGGGTCCGATGGCCAACGGTGATGCGGCCGGGCGGGCGACCGTGCGGGCGGAGTGCTGCGAAGCCCTGCTCGGCGGCCTTTATGAAGCCTGGGGTGCCGGCCAGGGCGGCCTGGAGCCGGTGCACCGCTGGCTTACCCCCCACTGGCAGCGCAGCAGCACCGAACTGCTGGCCGACCCCGACCGCCACAACTGGAAATCAGCCCTGCAGGAATGGACCCAGGCCGCAGGGCTTGGTCTGCCCCACTACACCTGCGAGGAGTGCAGCCAGCTCCATGCTGACCCGCGACGCTTTCGCTGCACGGTGACGGTTGGCAATCAGGGGGGGGCAGACAGCGGGGGGCAGGAAGGCTGGGGCCGCTCGCGGCGCAGCGCCGAACAGGAAGCGGCCCGGGCCGCCCTGGCGGTGCTCAAGCCTGCTCGAGAATCTTGAGCGGCATGGTGACCAGCTTGTCCCAGTTGCCCCCCTCAAACAGCACGGCAGCCTGCGCACCGCTGATGCGCTGCACGAAGCCCCGGTAGCCGTTGTAAATCGAACGGCCGTCGCGCACCACCACGGTGGAGCCCGGCAGGATCGGCAGCAGGTCGGCCATGGTTCAGGCGAGGCGTGGGGTCATTATCGGGGGAGAAGGACCGGCGAGGGAATCAGGCGGGCATGGCTGATCTGAGCGACACCGACAGTCCCGGCGAATCCCCTCAGGACGAGCTCATGGTGGTAGGCAAGATCGTGGCCGCCCAGGGCCTGAAGGGGGAACTGCGGATCCTGCCCTTGAGCGATTTCCCCGAACGCTTCACCCGGGCCGGACAGCGCTGGCTGCAACGGCGCGAGGAAGCACCGCGGCTGGTGGAGCTGCGCGGTGGTCGGCAGCTGCCGGGCAAGGGGCTGTTTGTGGTGCGGCTGGCCGATGTCGACAGCCGCGAGGCGGCCGAAGCCCTGGTGGGCGAGCAGCTGCTGGTGCGCGCCAGCGACCGGCCCAAGCTGGCCCGGGGCGAATTCCACCTGCTCGATCTGGTGGGCACCGAAGTGCGGCTGCTGGAGACAGGTGAGGTGATCGGGCGGGTCTGCGACCTGATCCACGCCGGCAATGACCTGCTGGAGGTGGAGCAGGACAGCCCCAGCGGTGCGCGGCGAATCCTGATTCCGTTTGTGAAAGCGATCGTGCCCGAAGTGCACCTGAGCGAAGGCTGGGTTGGCATCACCCCGCCGCCGGGGCTGCTGGAGCTAGGGATGGCCCAGGACAAAGGCGGAGCCCCGCCGGACTGACTCCTCCTTGGGCACCCTCCTGAGTTCTGTACAAGCTGTACAGAACAAGCCGGACGGAATTCAACGGGCCTCGCGCCACGCCTCTACGGGCAAAGCGCCACCTGGGCTGCTGGAATAGCCACAGGCCTGGCTTCCACCCCCGCACGATGACACGTCTTGTACCGGTGATCCTGTGCGGCGGCACCGGCACGCGGCTGTGGCCGCTCTCGCGGGCCAGCTACCCCAAGCAGTACTGGCCCCTGGCGGGGAATGGAGAGGAGACCCTGCTGCAGCAAACCCAGCAGCGCTTGGAGGGTCTGCTCGGGCTGGCGCCGCCACTGCTGATCTGCAACGAGGACCACCGCTTCATCGTGGCCGAGCAGATGCGCCAGATCGGCGTGGAGCCCGCCGGGATCCTGCTGGAGCCGATCGGCCGCAACACCGCCCCGGCCGTGGCGGTGGCAGCGCTACAGGCCACGGCCCAGGGCGACGATCCGCTGCTGCTGGTGCTGGCAGCCGACCACGTGATCCGGGATGCGGCGGCCTTCCGCGCCGCGATCGCGGCAGGCACGGCAGCGGCGGAAGCCGGCCAACTGGTGACCTTCGGGATCGTGCCGACCGCCCCGGAAACGGGCTACGGCTACATCGAGGCCGCGCAGTCGTTGGCGGCGGCCAGCGCGCCGGTGCCGATCGCCCGCTTTGTCGAGAAGCCGGATCGGGCCACCGCCGAGGGGTTCCTGGCCACGGGCCGCTTCACCTGGAACAGCGGCATGTTCCTGTTCAAGGCCAGCGCCATCCTGGCGGAGCTGGAACGGCTGGCCCCGGAGGTGGTGAGCGCCTGCCGCGCCGCCCTGGAGCAGGACAGCGCCGACCTCGATTTCCTGCGGCTGGAACGGGAAGCCTTCGCCGGCTGCCCGAATGTGGCCCTCGACGTGGCCGTGATGGAGCGCACCGACCGCGGCGCTGTGCTGCCGCTAGAGGCCGGCTGGAGCGATGTGGGCAGCTGGAGCGCCCTCTGGGAAACCGCCGCGGAGCGCGACGCGCAAGGCAACGTGCTGAGGGGCCGGGTGATCCACGACGACGCCCGCAACTGCTATCTGCGCAGCGAGCACCGGCTGGTGGTGGGCCTCGGGGTGGAAGACCTGGTGGTGGTGGAAACCGACGACGTGGTGCTGGTGGCCCACCGCGACCGGGCCCAGGACATCAAGGGGATTGTGGGACTGCTGGAGCGGGAGGGGGCGCCGGAGAGCAAGGCCCACCGCAAGATCTACCGCCCCTGGGGGTCCTACGACGGGATCACGGAAGGGGCGCGGTGGCAGGTGAAGACGATCGTGGTCAACCCTGGGGCCAGCCTGTCGCTGCAGATGCACCACCACCGGGCCGAGCACTGGATCGTGGTGCAGGGAACGGCGGTGGTGGAGAAGGATGGCCGCCAGGAGCTGGTGGGCGAAAACCAGAGCACCTACATCCCCCTGGGCTGCCGCCACCGCCTCTCCAACCCCGGCAAGATCCCGGTGGAACTGATCGAAGTGCAGAGCGGCCCCTACCTGGGCGAAGACGACATCGTGCGCTTCGAAGACCGCTACGGCCGCAGCGACGTCGAGCCCAATCAGACCCTCACGCCGCCACTTACTCCACCAATTACTCCACAGTGACGCTCTTGGCCAGGTTGCGGGGCTGATCCACATCCAGGCCCCGGTGGGCGGCGATGTGATAGCTCAGCAACTGCATCGGAATCACCGTCAACAGCGGGCTGAGCAGCTCGTCCACCACCGGCACCGGCAGCAGCACATCAAACAGCTCGGCGTCGGGGCAGTCGGGCGCCACGCCCACCAGCTGGGCATCGCGGGCCTTGGCCTCCTGGGCGTTGCTGAGCACCTTCTCGAACACCAGCCCGGGCACCGCGATCGACACCACCGGCACCTTGGCGTCGAGCAGGGCGATCGGCCCGTGCTTCATCTCGCCGGCCGGGTAGCCCTCAGCGTGGATGTAGCTGATCTCCTTGAGCTTGAGCGCCCCCTCCAGGGCGATCGGGTAGTTGATCCCCCGCCCCAGGAAGATCACATCCTGGGTGCCCTCAAAGCGGTGGGCCAGGGCGGCGCAGCGCTGGTCGTGGTCGGCCACCAGGGCCTCGAGCTGCTGGGGCAGCTGCCGCAACGCGGCCACCAGGGCCTTGAGCTCCTCACGACTCCGGCCCGACGTGCCACCCCCCTGGCGCTGGCCCACCCGCCGTTCGGCAAAGGCCAGAGCCAGGCCGTAGAAAGCCAGCAGTTGACCCAAAAAGGTCTTGGTGGCCGCCACCCCCACCTCAATGCCGGCGCCGATGTCGAGGATGTGGTCGACCATGCGCGCCAGGGAGCTTTCGGGGCGGTTGGTGATCCCCAGCAGCCGCGGTGCAAAAGCCGGATCAGCCACCAGCTGGCGCCGCTCCTGCTCCATTGCCAGAGCCGCCAACGTGTCGGCTGTTTCGCCCGATTGGGTGACGCCGATCGTGAGGGTGTGGGGCGTCAGCGGCGGCGGCGCGTAGCGGAATTCACTGGCGTAGAACACGCCCGTGGGAATGCCCGCCAGCTGCTCCAGCAGGTAGGCCCCCACCTGGGCGGCATGGCGACTGGTGCCGCAGGCCAGGATCTGAATCCGCTCCACCCCCTCCAACACCTCCGCCGCCAGCGGCAGGGCCACCAGGGGCGTGGCTTGCCCGGCCACAGGCTCCGGCAGGTGGCGGGCCACCCACAGGGCCGCGGTTTCGGGCTGCTCGTGGATCTCCTTGAGCATGAAGTGGCGGAAGCTGCGCTTGTCCGCCACGTGTTCGGTGCCGCTCAGCAGGCTGGGGCTGCGCTGCACCCGCTCCCCTGCAGCGTCGTAAAGCTCGATGCCCAACGGGGTGAGCAGGGCCACTTCGCCGTCTTCCATCGGCAGGATCGTGCGGGTGAATCCCGCCAGCGCCGGGGTGTCGCTGGCGCAGAGAAATTCCCCTTCCCCCAAACCGATCAACAGCGGCGCCGCCTTGCGAGCCACCACCAGCGCCCCGGGGGCCTCGGCCCACACCGCCGCCAGGGCATAGGCCCCCTGCAGCGTGGGCAGCACCTCTTGCAGTGCCTGCAGCAACAGGCTGCCGCTGGCCACCCGGCCACGCCCACCTGCCACGCCAGCCTGCAGCCGCGCCAATTGACGGGCCAGCAGGTGGGGAATCACCTCCGTGTCCGTGTCGGAGCGGAACACCACGCCTTCCGCCTGCAGCTCCTCCCGCAGGCTGCGGTAGTTCTCAATGATGCCGTTCTGCACCACCGCCAGCTGGCCGCTGCCATCGAGATGGGGATGGGCGTTGCGCTCCTCCGGCTTGCCGTGGGTGGCCCAGCGGGTGTGGCCGATGCCGCAGTGCCCGGGGGCACCCTGGGCCTCGAACCGCGCCATGAGGTTCACCAGCTTGCCCTCGGCCTTGAGGCAGTGCAGCCGGCCCGGCCCCGAATCCGCCTGGGCATCCACCGTGGCGATCCCGGCCGAGTCGTAGCCCCGGTATTCCAGCTGGCGCAGGCCCTCCAGCAGCTGGGGAGCCGCCTCCCGCGATCCGATCAGGGCAACGATGCCGCACATAGGCCAGGGCCAACTAGGGGCGCAAAAGGGGGCGCAACAAAAAAGCCCGGCAAGGGCCGGGCTTGAGCTTATTGGCAGTGGTGCCGATGGACAGGACTCAGTAGGAGAGGCCCATCGAGCGGGTGGTTTCGTCGCCCAGGTACACCCGGATGCTGAGGAAGTCGGTGGGGCAGGCGGTTTCGCAGCGCTTGCAGCCCACGCAGTCTTCGGTGCGGGGCGACGAGGCGATCTGACCGGCCTTGCAGCCATCCCAAGGCACCATCTCGAGCACGTCGAGAGGGCAGGCGCGCACGCACTGGGTGCAGCCGATGCAGGTGTCGTAGATCTTGACGGCGTGGGACATGGGCCTGAGCCGGGAACAAACGGCGTTGCGCCCAACGTACCCAAAGCGTTCGGGGCCGAAGCGCGACGCTCCGCAGGCCGTCACCCTTGTTCATACGCCGGAGGATGCTCCGCAGGGCGACCCGTAGAGTGCGTCGACTCTCACAGCGGCCATGTCCCAGGAAGCGATCTTCGAGAAAGTGCGCTCGATCGTTGCAGAGCAGCTCAGCGTGGATGCCGGGGACGTCAAGCCCGAATCCAACTTCCAAAACGATCTGGGTGCTGACTCCCTCGACACCGTCGAGCTGGTGATGGCCCTCGAAGAGGCCTTCGACATCGAAATCCCCGACGAAGCCGCCGAAGGCATCACCACCGTGGGTGACGCCGTCAAGTTCATCCAGGACAAGCAGGCCTGAGCCACTCCATGGTGCAGGGTCTCCAGCGCGTCGTCGTCACCGGTCTCGGCGCGGTCACACCGATCGGCAACGACGTTCCCAGTTACTGGGAGGGTTTGCGTTCGGCGCGCAATGGCGTAGCGGGAATCACCCTGTTTGACGCCAGTCGCCATGCCTGCCGGTTTGCGGCCGAGGTCAAAAACTTCGACCCCTCCGGCTGGCTTGAGCCCAAGGAATCCAAGCGCTGGGACCGCTTCTGCCAGTTTGGGGTGGTGGCAGCCAAGCAGGCCGTCGCCCACGCCGGCCTCACCATCGATGCCTCCAACCAACATCGGGTTGGCACCGCCATCGGCTCCGGCGTCGGCGGATTGCTGATGATGGAGACCCAGGCCCAGGTGCTCAACGATCGCGGTCCGGATCGGGTCAGCCCGTTCTGCGTGCCGATGATGATTCCGAACATGGCCACTGGCCTCACGGCCATCGCCCTGGGGGCCAAGGGACCGAGCACCGCCGTGGCCACCGCCTGCGCCGCCGGCTCCAATGCCATTGGCGATGCCTACCGCCTGATCCAGCTGGGCCTGGCCGACGTGATGGTGGCTGGTGGGGCTGAGTCGGCCATCACGCCCCTGGGGGTGGCTGGATTTGCCAGCGCCAAGGCCCTGTCGTTCCGCAACGACGACCCCGCCACAGCCAGCCGCCCCTTTGACGCCGAGCGCAACGGCTTCGTGATCGGCGAAGGGGCCGGGGTGGTGGTGCTCGAGAGCCTCGAACACGCCCAGGCCCGCGGCGCCCAGATTCTGGCCGAAGTGGTGGGCTACGGCATGACCTGCGACGCCCACCACATCACCTCGCCCACCCCGGGCGGCGTTGGTGGCGCTGAGGCCATGCGCCTGGCCCTGCGGGATGCCCAACTGGAGCCCGAAGCGGTCGACTACGTCAATGCCCATGGCACCAGCACCCAGGCCAACGACAGCAACGAGACCTCGGCGATCAAGAGCGCCCTCGGCGAGCGTGCCTACCAAATTCCGGTGAGCTCCACCAAGTCGATGACCGGCCATCTCCTCGGAGGCAGCGGCGGCATCGAAGCGGTAGCCGCTGTGCTGGCGATGGAGCACAACCTGGTGCCGCCTACCATCAACTACCAAAATCCGGATCCGGCCTGTGATCTGGATGTGGTTCCCAACCAGGCCCGGGAACACACCCTCAACGTGGTGCTCTCCAATTCCTTCGGGTTTGGCGGTCACAACGTCTGCCTGGCGTTCCGCCGCATGGCGTGACCCTTCTCCCTCCCTAAACCCCGCACCTGCCTAGCCATGGTTGTCGCCCCCTCCACGTCCGTCGAGTCGCTCTGCGTCAACAGCATTCGCTTCCTGGCGATCGACGCGATCAACAAGTCGAACTCCGGCCACCCCGGCCTGCCGATGGGCTGCGCACCCATGGCCTTCGCGCTGTGGGACAAGGTGCTGAAGCACAACCCCAAGAACCCCAAGTGGTTCAACCGCGACCGCTTCGTGCTGTCGGCCGGCCACGGCTGCATGCTGCTGTATGCGCTGCTGCACCTCACCGGCTACGACTCGGTGACCCTGGACGACATCAAACAGTTCCGCCAGTGGGGCAGCCGCACCCCTGGACACCCCGAAACCTTCGAGACCGCGGGCGTTGAGGTCACCACCGGCCCCCTCGGCCAAGGCATCTCCAATGCCGTGGGTCTGGCGATCGCCGAAGCCCACCTGGCCGCGAAGTTCAACAAGCCCGGTTGCGAGCTCGTCGATCACACCACCTACGTGATCATGGGCGACGGCTGCCATCAGGAAGGTGTGAGCGGTGAGGCCGCCTCCCTGGCCGGTCACCTGGGCCTGGGCAAGCTGATCGCCCTCTACGACGACAACCACATCACCATCGACGGCAACACCGCCGTGTCCTTCACCGAGGACGTGCTGAAGCGCTATGAGGCCTACGGCTGGCACGTCCAGCACGTGGCGGATGGCAACACCGACGTGGCCGGCATCGCCCGGGCGATCGAGGCCGCCAAGGCCGTCACCGACAAGCCCAGCCTGATCAAGGTGACCACCACCATCGGCTACGGCTCCCCCAACAAGGCCAACACCGCCGGTGTGCACGGGGCCGCCCTTGGCGCCGATGAAGCCGAACTCACCCGCAAGGCCCTCGACTGGAGCTACGGCGCATTCGAGGTGCCGCAAGACGCTTACGACCACTGGCGCCAGGCCATCAGCCGCGGTGAAGCACACGAAGCCGCCTGGAACGCCACCCTGGCCACCTACCGCAGCCAATACCCCGCCGATGCGGCTGAGTTTGAGCGCCAACTGCGCGGTGAACTGCCCCAGGGCTGGGATGCCTCCCTGCCCAGCTTCTCCCCGGAAGACAAAGGACTGGCCACGCGCCAGCACTCCTACAACGCGCTGAATGCCTTCGGCCCCAACCTGCCCGAACTGATCGGCGGCTCCGCCGACCTCACCCACTCCAACCTCACCGACATCAAGGGCGAGGCGAGCTTCCAGAAGGGTGGTGAGGCCAACCGCTACCTGCACTTCGGTGTGCGCGAGCACGCCATGGCGGCGATCATGAACGGCATCGCCTACCACGACAGCGGCCTGATCCCCTACGGCGGCACCTTCCTGGTGTTCGCTGGCTACATGATCGGCGCGATGCGCCTCTCGGCCCTGAGCGAACTGGGCTGCATCTACGTGCTCACCCACGACTCGATCGGCCTGGGCGAAGACGGCCCCACCCACCAGCCGGTGGAAACCCTCGCCAACCTGCGCGCCATCCCCAACCTGTTGGTGATGCGCCCCGGCGACGGCAACGAAACCATGGGCGCTTACCAGGTGGCCGTCACCAACCGCAAGCGCCCCACGGTGCTGGCCCTCAGCCGCCAGGCGATGGCCAACCAACCCGGTTCGGCTGCCGCCCATGTGGCCAAAGGCGGCTACATCCTGGAAGACAGCAACGGCAGCCCCGATCTGCTCCTGATCGGCACCGGCACTGAGCTGGAGCTCTGCACCAAGGCCGCCGCCCAGCTGCGCGCCGAAGGCAAGAACGTGCGCGTGGTGTCGATGCCCTGCATCGAGCTGTTCGAAGAGCAGGACGCCGCCTACCGCGAGAGCGTGCTGCCGGCAGCCTGCCGCAAGCGCCTGGTGGTGGAAGCCTCCAGCTCCTTCGGCTGGCACAAGTACGTGGGCTTCGACGGCGACACCGTGTCGATCGACCGCTTCGGCGCCTCCGCCCCCGGCCCCGTGTGCCTGGAGAAGTTCGGCTTCACCGTGGACAACGTGGTGGCCAAGGCCAAGGCCCTGGGCTGATCGCGTCAGGCTGGTCTGCTCCTGCTGCGCATCAGTTTTATGCCCCACCGCAAGGTGGGGCTTTTGTTTGGCCTCTCTCGGGAGAGGCCAGTGCGACTGGGACTGGCCCCTAAGCTGACCCCATGGGACTGATCCGTGGCACCGTTTCAATCAGCAACCCCACCAAGCCGGAGCTGGCTGCCCTGGAAGTTTCAGCGCTGGCAGACAGTGGAGCGGTGCATCTCTGCATCCCAGAGCACCTGGCACTCCAACTGAGCCTGGGTGAGCTGGAGCGCCGCGAGGTGGTATTGGCCGACGGCCATCGGCGCACGGTGCCCTATGTGGGTCCGGTAGAAGTGCGCTTCCGCAACCGCCGTTGCTTCACCGGTGCCATGGTGCTGGGCAATGAAGTGCTATTGGGCGCCATCCCCATGGAGGACATGGACCTGGTGCTGCGACCCCAGCTGCAGAGCCTGGATGTGAACCCTGAAAGCCCCAATATCCCGCTCAGCCTGGCGAAGTAAGGCCAGGCTTGATGGCTGTGCCGAATCGGATCAGACCGCCGCAGGAGCGGCTTCACCAGCCTTCTGCTCCGCCAACACCTGCTCCAGCCCTTCGAGATCCTTGTCGGTGATCTTGGTTTGCATCGGGCAGTGCTTGGGGCCGCACATCGAGCAAAACTCAGCCTGCTTGTAGATGTCGGCGGGCAGGGTTTCGTCGTGATACTCCTTGGCCCGCTCGGGATCCAGCGAGAGCTCGAACTGCTTGTTCCAATCGAAGGCGTAGCGGGCGCGGCTGAGTTCGTCGTCGCGATCGCGCGCGCCGGGGCGGTGGCGGGCGATGTCGGCGGCGTGGGCAGCGATCTTGTAGGCGATCAGGCCCTCGCGCACATCTTCGGCGTTGGGCAGGCCCAGGTGCTCCTTGGGGGTCACGTAGCAGAGCATCGCCGTGCCATACCAACCGGCCATCGCCGCGCCGATGGCGCTGGTGATGTGGTCGTAGCCGGGGGCGATGTCGGTGACCAGCGGACCGAGCACATAGAAGGGCGCCTCGCTGCACTCCTCCATCTGCTTTTTGACGTTGAACTCGATCTGGTCCATCGGCACGTGGCCCGGACCCTCCACCATCACCTGGATGTCGTGCTCCCAGGCGCGGCGGGTGAGCTGGCCCAGGGTTTTCAGTTCCGCCAGCTGGGCCGCATCGGAGGCGTCGTGCTGGCAACCCGGCCGCAGCGAATCGCCCAGGGAGAAGGTGCAGTCGTAGCGCTTGAAGATTTCGATGATGTCATCGAAATGGGTATACAGAGGGTTTTGTTTGTGGTGATACAGCATCCACTGGGCCAGGATGCCGCCGCCACGGCTCACAATGCCGGTGAGGCGACCCTTCACCAAAGGCAGGTGCTCAATCAACAGCCCGGCGTGGATCGTCTGGTAATCGACGCCCTGCTGGCAGTGCTTCTCAATGATGTGCAGGAAGTCGTCGGCGTCGAGCTTCTCGATCGAGCCGTGCACGCTCTCGAGCGCCTGGTAGACGGGCACCGTGCCGATCGGCACCGGCGACGCGTTGATGATCGCCGTGCGCACCTCATCGAGGTTGACGCCGCCGGTGGAGAGGTCCATCACCGTGTCGGCGCCGTATTTCACCGCCAGGCGCAGTTTGGCCACCTCCTCATCGAGATCGGACGCATTGGGGGAGGCGCCGATGTTGGCGTTCACCTTGCAACGGCTGGCGATGCCGATCGCCATCGGCTCCAGGTTGGGGTGGTTGATGTTGGCCGGAATGATCATCCGGCCCCGCGCCACCTCCTCCATCACCAGCGATTCGGGCAGGTTCTCCCGCTGGGCCACATAGGCCATCTCTTCCGTCACCACGCCCTGGCGGGCGTAATGCATCTGGGAATAGTTCGCGGTGCCGCGACGCTTCTCAATCCAGGCGCTGCGCATGATGGGCGGTGGCGAAGAACAGGTGACCGCAACAGAGCGGTGAGGGGGGTCCTGTGCCGATGCCGAGTTCATTTCCACTTCCCTGCGCCGGCATGACCCGGATCAGGTTCGGAGGGTGTGATCTCAGCCCGAAGCTGCACGGCTGATGGGCCGGCAGCGGGGCACCCCTAGTGACATTCGAAACCTAGCAAGGCCGAAACCGGCTGGGGCCTCAGCCCTGCAAGCCATTAAGCGCCGCGGCCACCACCCGGTGGTCGGAATCGCCCTGAAGCTGCAGCAGCAGGGCGCGGGCCTCGCCGTCGCCATTGCCGTCGCCGCGGTCCCGGTCGTGGTCGCGCACCAGGCGGCCGAGGATCTCGGCCCCGCCCACCCGCACGGTGCCATCGGCATCGGTGATGGCCATCGCCGCGAGCTCCAGCAGCCAGGCCGGATCAATGGTTGGCTGCTCGGCCAGAGCCGAAAGGATGCTGCAGCGCACCAGCCACTGCTGGTCGGCGGCAAACACCTCCCGCAACAGGGGCCAGGCCCGCTCCAGGGAGTGACTCACCAGGGAGTTGGCGGCCTCCGCCCGCACGTTGGCATCCTCGTCGTGCTGCACGGCGTTCACCAAGGCCTGCCAACCCACCTCGCTCTGCTTCACGCCCAAGCCGGCGCAGCTGAGCGAGCGCACCATGAAGATGCTCTGCTCCAGCCCCAGCAGCAGGAGCGGCACGGCCTGCTCATCTGGCACCTCCCGCAGGCCCACCAGGGCGGGCATGGCCCGGCTGGGATCGCCGGACACGATGGCGTCCCGCAGGGCGGACAGATCGGGGGAAGGGAGGGTCATACCCCTCCATCGTGACGCAGGGCCGCCAGCAACTCTCGCCGCCGCCGCCGCTGGCCCAGGGCACTGGTCACGAGCAGGCCTGTGCCGATCAGCAAAGCCGGCAGGGCCGGCCAGCGGTCGACGCCGCGGCGCTGCAGCAGCACCAACAAGGCCAACAGGATCAACAGGGGCGAGGAGAGGGCCAGCAGCCCCCGCAACCAGGGCCGGCGCCTCATGGCTGCTGCTCCATCCAGCGCAGCAAGCTCCAGGTGAGCACCCGGATGCCCACCGGCAGGGCCGCCTCATCGGGGGCAAAGGTGTTGCTGTGCAAGGGCGTGCACCCATCCGGCCCCGCCACGCCGAGCCGAAACATCGTGCCGCGGGTGCCTTCGAGCAGCTGGGCAAAATCCTCGGCGCCGAGGGACGGCTGCTCCAGCCATTGCACCTGGGGCCGGCCCAGCAGCTCCACCGCCGCCTCGGCCACCAGCTCGGTGAGGGCCGGATCGTTGTGCACCGGCGGCGAGATCACCCGGTAGCGCACCCGCGCCTCGCCGCCATGGCCCTGGCAGAGGGCGTGCACGGTGTCTTCAATCCAGCCGGGCAGCTGGGCGTGCACCTCGGTGTCGAGGCAGCGCACGGTGCCCAACAGGCGCACATGGTCGGCGATCACATTGAAGGCCTTGCCGCCCTCGATGCGACCGAAGCTCACCACCACTGGATGCAGGGCATCGAGGCGGCGGCTGATCGCCTCCTGCAGGCCGCTCACCACCCGGGCCGCAATCCAGATGGCATCGGTGCTCTGGTGGGGCCGGGCGCCGTGGCCGCCCTCGCCCAGTACCTCCACCTCCAGCTCCCCCGCCGCCGCCGTGAGGCTGCCGCTGCGCACGCCGATCGTGCCCGCCGCCAGGCTGGGAAACACGTGCACGCCAAACAACGCGTCGACGCCCTCCATGGCGCCATCGGCCTTCATCCAGGCGGCGCCCTGGGCGGTTTCCTCGGCCGGCTGAAACAGCAGCCGCACCCGGGCCGTCAACAGCTCGGGGCGGCGCTCAGCCAGGCCGGCGAGCAGGCAGGCCACCCCCAGCCCCACCGCGGTGTGCAGATCGTGGCCGCAGGCATGCATCAGGCCCTGCTGGGTGGAGGCGTAGTCGAGGCCGGTGCGCTCCTCCACCGGCAGGGCGTCCATGTCGACCCGCAGGGCCACCAGGGGCGCGGGGCTGCCATCGGCCAGCTGCTGGGGCCCCAGCTCGGCCAGCACCCCGGTGCGGCCGACGCCCTCGCGCACCTGCCAGCCCCAGCGGCGCAGTTCACCGGCCACCAGGGCGGCGGTCTGCTGCTCGTGGCCGCTGAGCTCGGGATGGCGGTGAATGTGGCGCCGCAGCTGGATCAGCTCCGGCAGCACCCCGGCCAGGGCACCCTCGAGCCCCAGCGCTTGCCAATCCAAGGTGCAGGGTGGTGCTGTCAAGCGGGAGGCTGTCATGCGGGAGGCCTTCATTCAGGAGGCCGTGTTCAGGAAGACAAGGCCAGGAATTGGGCCAGAGCTTCCACCGGCACGGGGGGCCAGCGCCGCGTCGATCGCAACCATTCTTGCTGCCGGTAGCGCGGATCGAGACCGGAAGCCGCGGCCCAATTGCTCTCGGCCTCGCCGCTGGCCCCCTTTTGCCACAGCAGGGCCGTGAGACCGGCGCGGGCGTCGGCAAACAGGGGGTAGCGGCGGATCAGGTTGCGCAGCTCTCGCTCGGCCTCAGCCCGATCCCCCAGCTGAAAGGCGGCGAGAGCGGCACTGGAGCGGGCCATGGCAAAGCCCGGGCGGGCCAGGGAGGCCGCCTCAAAGCAGCGGCGCGCGTCCTTCCAGTCGCCCAGCGAGCCCTGCACATTGCCGAGGTTGTAGAGGGCCGACGCCCGCGGTTCGCCCGCATCGCTGGGGGCTCGCTCCAGGATCCAGCGGTAGTCGGCCTCGGCGGCGGCCCACTCGCCCAGGGCCTCCTCGGCGGTGCCGCGGTTGAGATGGGGGTCGGGGCTCTCGCCATCGAGCTCCATCGCCCGGCTCTGGTCGGCGATGGCGGCGCGGGGATCGCCAAGGGCCAGCTGCACATTGCCGCGGTTGCTCCAGGCCGCCGCATCACCCGGGGCCACCTCCAGCACCTGGTTCCAGAGCGGTAGAGCCTCATCAAAGCGCCCCTGCCGGCTGGCGCTGAGGGCCTGATCAAACAGCTGGGGCAGCAGCAGCTGCACCCCCAGCAGCAGAGCCAACAGGGTGGACATCACGACCGGGGCCCGCTCATGCCGCCGCCCCGGCGGGCCAGCCCAGGTGACTGCGGCCCGCTGGGGTCACGATCCGGCCCCGGGGGGTGCGCTGCAGGAAGCCCAGCTGCAGCAGGTAGGGCTCCACCACCGCTTCGAGGGTGGCGGGATCTTCGCCCAGGCCTGCGGCCAGGGTGTCGAGGCCCACGGGGCCGCCGCCGTAGCCCTCCAGCATCAAGGTGAGCAGGCGCCGATCGCTGGCATCGAGGCCCCGGTCGTCGACGCGGTGCAGGCTGAGGGCTTCGGCCACCAGGGCTGCGCCGATCCGGCCATGGCCCCGCACCGAGGCCACATCGCGCACGCGGCGCAACAAGCGGTTGGCGATGCGGGGGGTGCCGCGACAACGGCGGGCCACCTCCAGGGCAGCGTCGGCCTCCAGCGCGAGCTGCAGCAAGCCCGCGGCCCGCTCCACGATCGCCTGCAGGTCGTCGAGGCCGTAGAACTCCAGCCGCTGAATCAGGCCAAAGCGATCCCGCAGCGGCGAGCTCAGGGAGCCGGCCCGGGTGGTGGCGCCCACCAGGGTGAAGGGCGGCAGCTCCAGGCTGCGGGTGCGGGCCGTGGTGCCCTTGCCCACGGTGAGATCGAGGCGGAAGTCCTCCATGGCCGGATAGAGGATCTCCTCAGCCACCCGGTTGAGCCGGTGGATCTCGTCGATGAACAGCAGCTCGTGGGGCTGCAGATTCACCAGCAGGCCAACGATGTCGCGCGGGCGCTCCAGAGCTGGCGCGCTGGTGATGCGGCAGCGCACCCCCAGCTCCTCGGCCAGCACCAGGGCCATGGTGGTTTTGCCCAGGCCGGGAGGGCCGTAGAGCAGCACGTGGTCGAGGGCCTCCTGGCGGGCGCGGGTGGCCTCCACGGCGATGGCCAGCACCTGCTTGAGCTCGCTCTGGCCGATGTAATCGGCCAGCCGCCGGGGCCGCAGGCCGTCTTCCCGGGCGGGTGCCACTTCCTCCAGCGCGGGGGTGGGATCCACCAGACGCGGCGGCCCGTCGGAGGGGCTGGCCTCCCGGCCGGGGCGGCCGCGGGGCGCCGGGGATCCCGAGGAAACAATCGCCATGCAGCGAGGGTACCGGGGGCTCCCTAGGGTCGGGAGATCCAAGGGACGGTTGCGGAGCAGCGATGGCCAAGGGCGGGGGCAAGAAAAGCGCCAAGGCCCAGCGCGATGCCGCCAACAAGCTGCTGGCCGACAACCGCTTTGCTCGCCACCAGTACGAGATCCTCGAAACGCTGGAGTGCGGCCTGGAGCTGTTCGGCACGGAGGTGAAATCGATCCGGGCCGGCCAGTGCAACCTGCGCGACGGCTTCTGCCTGATCCGCAAGGGGGAGCTGCAGCTGCACAACGTGCACATCTCGCCCCACAGCCATGCCGGGGCCTACTTCAACCACGAGCCCCTGCGGGTCCGCAAACTGCTCGCCCATCGCCGCGAGATCGACAAGCTGCGGGTGGGGCTCGAGCAGAAGGGCCTCACCCTGATCCCGCTCAACCTCCACCTCAAGGGCTCCTGGATCAAGCTGACAATCGGCCTGGCCAAGGGCCGCAAGCTGCATGACAAACGCCACGAGGAGCGGCGCAAGCAGGACATCAAGGACGCCAAGGTCGCCATCGCGCGGCTTTAGGGAACCGGCGACGGCGGCGGCGTGTCCGCGAGGCGCGAAGCCTTCCCGCGCATGGGCATCAGGAATTCTGTACAGCTTGTACAAAATCCTGGAGGGGCAGAACTCAGCATGGACAACGGCTGGAGTGAGCCCACTCTGGAGTCACCTCACTCTGAAATCAATTCAGGGGCGGTGGCGCTGACGGTGGCGCTGAAGGAGCCGACGGGGCGGCCGATGGGGGTTCAGCTGCCGGAGGCACCTGGGGCGTCTCCCGCTGCGCCGGTGGCGCTTGCGGGGGGGGCTCCGGAGCGGCCTGCGGCGGCGGATCGGCCCGCAGCGACAGGGTGATCAGGGCCGGCGCCACGCCCTCGTTGGTCACCAGCAACTGCACCGGTGAGCGCTTCTGCACCCCCAGGCTCACCACCCGCAGGGGCCCCTTGGCCTCCAGCAGGTCGCCATCGGGGCCAAACACGCTCATCTGCATCAGGGGCGAGCCGTTCACCCCCAGCACCAAGCGATAGCCAGCCGGCAGCCGCACCGGGAACAGCCGCGCCCCACCGGCCTCTACCTGGGCCGAGAGCACCCGTGTTTCCTGGGGCTGGGCCTGAATCGCCTCGATCTGCACATTGGCCAGGCTCTGCTCGGCCGCAGCAAACCAGAGCTGGCGGAAAGGTTCGGCGGGAATATCGGCACCGGGGCGGCCCGGCAACAGACTCTGGGCACTGCCCGACACCAGCTGGCGCAGCACCGCGGGGCTGAGCCCCTGGCTCACCAGGGCCTGCTGGCGGCGCTCCCAGTCGCCATTGGTGTAACTGCCCAGGCGACGGCGGATCTCGAGGGGCAGCTGCTCCACCCGGGCCAGCCACTCCTCGGCGAGCTCATTCCACACCTTGCGCAGGGGCGCGTCTTCGAGGGAGTCGCTGGGCAGGCGGCCGCCCCGCTCCGGGAACTGGGCCAGCAGGCTGGCGTCCACCAACTTCAAGAACCAGCCCCGATCCACCTGCATCGCCCGCAGCCGGTTGAGCAGCTGCTGGCGCTGATCCACCTCGGCGGGAGGCAGGCTGCTGGGCAGCTGCAGGGCGGCATCGGGGGTGGGCAGGGCCAAGCGGCCGCGGCTCAGCCACCACCAGCCCAGGGCGGTGCCCACCACGGCCGAGAGCACCAGGGCGATCACCACCGGCCAGATGCCACCCTCGGCGGCTTCCTCCCGCTCCTCCAGGCGGCTGCGCATGACCGCAGGGGTCGGGGGGGTGAGCGGTGGTGGCGGGCTGAGCGGTGGCAGCTCCGGCTCAGGGGCCGGCGATGGGGCGGCAGCCACAGGCGGGGGCACCAAAGCCACGGTGCGATCAGCGCGGGCCACCGGACCGGTGCTCTCCGGCATCGGCAGGGTCTGGAAGGCCGCCAGGGCCTGGGAGGCGGAGGCGAAGCGCTGGCCGCTGTCGCGCTCCAGCAGGCGAGCGATCTGGGCCTGCAGGGCCGGCTCGGCGCTGAGGCTGGCCGGCCAACGCCAGGCGAGGGTGACCGGATCCAGCAGCCGGGCCGGCTGCTCGCCGCTCAGCAGCACCAGGGCCACCACCCCAAGGGCATGCAGATCCATCCAGGGCTCGGGCTCAGCCGCGCGCGCCCGCTCCGGCGGCGCATAGCCCGGCGTGGAGGCCGGGGTGCCAGCCACCAAGCCGAAATCCAGCAGCACCGGCAGGCCATCGCTGTCGCGGCGCAGCAGATTGGCGGGGCTGAGATCGCCGTGCACCAGCTCCTGGCTGTGCAACACCGCCAGCATCGGCAAGAGCTGACGCAGCAGCAACAGCACCTCACCCGCACCAAACACCAGCTGGCGCTCGGCGCGGGCCGCCAGCAGCTGCTGGTACGTGCGGCCGGCCTGCCACTCGCGCACCAGCCACAACCCCTCGGCCGCCGGGATCACCGCCCCCAACCGGGGCACCTGGGGATGGAGCACCCCCTGGAGCCGACCCCAGCGCTGGCGGGCCCGCTCCTGATCGATGCCGGGGCCGAGCAGCCGCAGGGCCATGGGCGCCTCGGCCGCCAGTTGGTCGCTGGCCCGCCACAGCTCCCCCTGGGGAGCATCACCCGGAGGTGCAGCACTGAGACGCTGCTCCAGTCGGTAGCGCTCACCGATCAGCTGGCCCACCTGCGCTGCCATCAGGCCACTCCGGCGGCGAGGGCCCGCTCGGGCTGGTGCAGCCCCTTGGCGGCCAGCCACGCCGCGTCGTAAAGGCGGGAGCGGTAGCGATCGCCGCTGTCGCAGAGCACGGTCACGATCGTGTGGCCGGGGCCCAGGCGCCGGGCCGTTTCCACCGCCGCGGCCACGTTGATGCCCACCGAGCCGCCCAGGAACAGGCCCTCCTGCCACAGCAGCCGGTAGATGGTCTCGAGGGCGGTTTGATCGTCGATGCGCACGGCGTCATCGATGGGAGCGCCCTCCAGGTTGGCAGTGACGCGGCTGTTGCCAATCCCCTCGGTGATCGAACTGCCCTCGCTGCTGAGCTCACCGCGGGTGACCCAGGCGTGCAAGGCACTGCCATGGGGATCGGCCAACACGCAGTGCACCGCCGGGTTCTGCTCCTTGAGATAAAGGGCAACACCGGCGTAGGTGCCGCCGGTGCCGGTGGCGGCCACCCAGGCATCCACCGTGCCCTCGGTTTGCTGCCAGATCTCGGGGCCGGTGGTGTTGAAGTGGGCGCGGCGGTTGGCCAGGTTGTCGAACTGGTTGGCCCACACGGCCCCAGGGGTCTCGGCGGCGATGCGGCCCGAGAGCTTCACGTAGTTGTTGGGGTCGCGGTAAGGCACCGCCGGCACCGTGCGCACCTCGGCCCCCAGGCTGCGCAGCAGGCCGATCTTCTCGGCCGACTGGGTGTCGGGAATCACGATCAGGGCCTTGTAGCCGCGGGCATTGCAGAGGTGGGTGAGGCCGATGCCGGTGTTGCCGGCGGTGCCTTCCACCACGGTGCCGCCGGGCTGCAGCAGCCCCTGCTCTTCGGCCTCCAGCAGGATGCCCAGGGCCGCCCGGTCTTTGACCGAGCCGCCGGGGTTCATGAACTCGGCCTTGCCGAGGATCGTGCAGCCCGTTGCCGCGCTGAGGGCGTCAAGCCGAATCAGGGGCGTGTTGCCGACGGCGCCCACGAACCCTGAAGTGATGCCGGCCATACCCGCGTGCTGTGCGTGGCGGGATCGTAGGCAAGGCCTCTAGGGTCGGGCCTGAATTCAGCCGGGATAGGCGGCGGCGGAATGGGGCAGGAGCTGGGGGCGCGGTACGCGCAGGTGCGCAACCGCAGCCTCGCCCTGGTGGCGCCGTTGGAGCCGGAAGACCTGTGCCTGCAGGGCATGGCCGATGCCAGCCCGCCCAAATGGCACCTGGGCCACACCACCTGGTTTTTTGAGCAGTTTCTGCTGCGGCCCCAACTGGAAGCAGGGCTGCAGCTGAGCTACACACCGGCGCCGGCGGCCTGGAATTTTCTGTTTAACAGCTATTACGACGCCGTCGGCGCCCGCCACCCCCGGCCCCAGCGGGGCCTGCTCAGCCGGCCGCCCCTGGCGGAGGTGCTGGCCTGGCGGCAGCGGGTGGATGGGGCCGTGCTGGCCCTGCTGGAGCAACTGGAACCCGGCGATCCCAGGCTGGAGCTGGTGGAGCTAGGCCTGCAGCACGAGCAGCAGCACCAGGAGCTGCTGCTGATGGACCTGCTCGATGGCTTCTCGCGCAACCCGCTCGAACCGATCTACGCGCCCGAGCCGGAGGCCCGCTTCCAGGCCAGCAGCCCCGTGGCCAACCCAGCCGAAAACCCGGCCGACACCCCAGCGCCCGCCTGGCTGCACCACGGGGGTGGGCTGGTGGAGATCGGCCATCCAGGTGGCAGCTTTCACTTCGACAACGAAGCGCCCCGACACCGCCAGTGGCTCGAACCCTTTGCGATCCACTCCCAGCTGGTGCGCAACGGCGAGTACGCGGCCTTCATCGCCGACGGCGGCTACCGGCGGCCGGAGCTGTGGATGAGCGAGGGCTGGGCGGTGGTGCAGGCGCGGGGCTGGCAGGGGCCGCGCTACTGGCGTGAGGACGGGGAGTTTTCGCTGGCGGGGCGGCAGCCGCGGCGCCCCGAGCTGCCGGTGCGGCACCTGAGCTGGTTTGAGGCCGATGCCTACGCCCGCTGGGCCGGCGCCCGGCTGCCCAGCGAGGCCGAATGGGAGCTGCTGGCGCCCCAACTGGAGCAGGCCTTCGGGGTGCTGTGGCAATGGACCGCCAGCCCCTACCGGCCCTATCCGGGCTTCGCGCCGGCGGCCGGGGCGGTGGGGGAATACAACGGCAAGTTCATGAGTTCCCAGATGGTGCTGCGCGGCAGTTGCTTCCTCACCCCCGCCGGCCACGCCCGGCCCACCTACCGCAACTTCTATCCACCGGCGAGCCGCTGGATGGCCGCCGGCCTGCGTCTGGCCCAAGAGCTGCCATGACGGTGCAGAGCCCCCACCAGCTGATCGACCTGCACCCAGCCCCCGCCGACATGGCCCGGCTGGTGCGCGAGGGCATGGCGCAGCGGCCCCGGCAGCTGCCGGCCTGGTTGCTGTACGACGCTGAGGGCTCGCGGCTGTTTGAGGCGATCTGCGAGCAGCCGGAATACGGCCTCACCCGCACCGAAACGGCGCTGCTGGAGGAGCGAGCCCCGGAGCTGGCGGCGGCCCTGGGGCCTGGGGTGCTGGTGGAGTTTGGGGCGGGCAATGCCCGGAAAGTGGGCCCGCTGCTGGAGGCACTGCGGCCGCCGGCCTATGTCGCCCTCGACATCAGCGCAGCCCATCTGCAGCAGAGCTGCGTGGCCCTGCAGGCCCGTCACCCGGCGGTGCCGGTGCTGGGCATCTGCTGCGACTACAGCAAGCTGCAGCAGCTGCCGGAACACCCCCTGCTCCAGGGCCAGCGGCGGCTGGGCTTCTACCCCGGCAGCTCGATCGGCAACTTCAGCCCCGAGGAGGCCCAGGCGCTGCTGCAGCAGATGGGCCAGCTGCTGGGCCCCGGCGCCCGGCTGCTGATCGGCATCGACCAGCCCAAGGCTGTGGCGCGGCTGGAGGCCGCCTACAACGATGCCGCCGGCGTGTCGGCCGCCTTTGCCCGCAACCTGCTGGTGCGGCTCAACCGCGACTTAGCGGGCAACTTCAACCCGGAGGCCTTCGCCTACACCGCCCGCTGGCAGCCCGAGCACTGCCGCATCGCCATGGCCCTGGTGAGCCGCCAGGCGCAAACGGTGCAGCTGGCGGGGCAGACCTGGAGCTTCGCGGCCGGGGAACCGCTGATCACGGAATACAGCGTCAAGTACGACCCGGAGGCGTTCACCGCCCTGGCGGAGCGGGCCGGCTGGCGGGGCGCTGGCCGCTGGAGCGATCCGGCCGGCGATTTATCGCTGCATCTGCTGATATCGGCAGGGTCCCCGGTGGCGGCAGACTCCTAGGCAGAGGCAAGATCGCCATGGGTCGTGAGGAGCAACGGGCCACCATGCGCCAGGTGCGCGAGGGTCTGATCGCCGAGCTCGAGGAGCTGTATCGGGGCGCCTTCGACCGCATCAGCGACCACGACCTGGGCGAAGGGGCGATCGCCCGGCTCACCCAGCTGCTGCTGCGCTCGCGTGAGGCGGCCATCACGCCGCTGCAGCAGGAGATCGAAGCGCCCTTGATCACCAGCCCTGCAGGCAGCCCCGCGAGCAGTCCCACCAGAAGTCCGGCCCCCGAATCCGATCCCCAGGCCGCCCCGTGAGCTGGCTCGACGAACTGGAAGCGCTGCTGGAAGAGCAGGGGGCCCGGGATCGCCAAGCCAGGCTGGTGGGGCAGCGGCGCCAATTGCAGCGGCAGGCGGAGCAGGAGCGTCAGGCCCTGCTGCAACTGGCCGACGAGATTCGGCGCTGGCAGGAGCGGGTGGTGAAGGCCCGGGCCGCCGGCGCCACCGCCCTGGCCGAGCGCGCCGAGGCCCACCAGCAAGGCCTGATGGAGCAGGGCCGCCAGCGCTGGCAACAATTGAGCAAGCTGGGGGAAAGCTTCGCGGCAGTGGAGCGCGACCTGGGCGAGCTGGAGAGCCAACCGCGCCCGCCACGGGCCTCCAGCCTGGAGCAGGACTGGGCCGCCTTCGAGGCCGAGCAGGCCCTGGAGGCATTGCGACGGCAACAGGGCTAAGGACGCGGGGGACACCGCCGCCAGAACCTGGCTTCCCAAACGCTCCCCATGGGTGACGACGGGGAGGTTCTGCTGGATGTGGTCGGCCGGTGGGACCCAAGTTCGGTGTCTCCCAGATTCCGTACAGGCTGTACAGAATCCAGGAGAGCCCACAATCACAGCAACTGACACCAGGCCCAACCAAAGACCGCCATGGGTTTTCTGCTGTCCAAACTGCTGCCGCTGCTGCTCTATCCGCTGGGCCTGGGCCTGCTGCTGCAACTGCTGGGCCTGGCCGCGGCACCCAAAAGCAGCAACCAATGCGGTGGCAGGCGCCGTCAGGCCAGTCTCTGGCTCAGTGGCACGGGGTTGGGCCTGATCTGGGTGTGTGCCATGCCGCTCACCAGCCGCCAGCTGATCTGGGGCCTCGAGGAGCAGGCGGCGGCGCTCACCCCGCGGCAGCTGCCCCAGGCCGATGCGGTGGTGGTGCTGGGCGGCGGATTGCGGCCAGCCCTGCCGCCCCGGCAGGGGGTCGAAGTGGCGGAGGGTGGCGACCGGCTGCTGCGCGGCGTGCAACTGGTGCGCCGGGGCCTGGCGCCGCTGCTGGTGACCAGCGGCGGCCGGGTGAGCTTCACGGACAACGATCCCGCCCCGCCGGAAGCGCTCTGGGCCCGGGATCTGGCCCAGGAGCTGGGGCTGCCGACCGATCGGATCCTGATCAGCCCCGGCTCCCGCACCACAGCCGAGGAAGCCCGCGACATCGGCGCCCTGGGCCGGCGGCGCGGCTGGACCCGGGTGCTGCTCGTGACCAGCGCCTTTCACATGCCCCGATCGCTGGCCACGTTTCAGCAACGCAGCGGATTGAACGTGGTGCCAGTGGCTTGCGACTACCAGCTGCCGGATCGGGCCCACTACGGCCAGCCGACCGCTGGCAACACGCTCAAGAGTCTCTTGCCAGACGCCGAAGCGCTGTATCTCAGCACCGTGGCCCTCAAAGAGCACCTGGGGCTGGCGATCTACCGCCTGCGCGGCTGGAGCTGATCAAGCCTTGGGAGCCGGGGGCACCAGGCTGACCCCTTCAGGCGGCGGGGTGGGGTCAGGATCGGCGATCAGCATGTGCTGCAACACGATCTCGGGACGTTCACTGTCGCGCCAGCGGATCCGGTAGGCAGGCATCTTGGTGCCGCGGCTGGTGGTTTGCTCCACCGGCTCCATCACCCAGCCCCGGCGCGAGCGGCCCTGGGGGTTGCGCTTCACCACAGCATCCGCGTGTTTGAAGCGAAAACCGACGCGCTCGCCACTCATGGAATCGCTGGCCCCCTAATGGGGGAGATTGCCTACTGACACCATTATCCCATTGTGCTCGGCCGGCCCTCGGGACGCGCCTCGGGACGCAGGAGCGGGAAGGCGATCACATCGCGGATCGAGGGGCTGTCGGTGAGCAACATCACCAGCCGATCGATGCCGATGCCCAGGCCGCCGGTGGGGGGCATGCCCACCTCCAGGGCCTGGAGGAAGTCTTCATCCACCTGCTGGGCTTCGTCGTCGCCGGCGGCCTTGCGGGCCTGCTGGGCTTCGAGACGCTGGCGCTGGTCCACCGGGTCGATCAACTCGCTGAAGGCATTGGCGGTTTCGCGGCCCACGATGAACAGCTCAAAGCGCTCCACCATCCCCGGCTTGCTGCGGTGGGCCCGGGCCAGGGGCGAGTTTTCCACGGGGTAATCGAGTACGAAGGTGGGCTGGATCAGGTCGGCCTCCACCCGCTGCTCGAAGGCCTCCACCAGCAGCCGGCCCACGGAATCGGCCAGGGCGGGCACCTCCAGCCCCTGGACCGCCATCACCGCAGCAGCGTCCTCGCGGCTGCCGAAGCTGGTGAAATCCAGACCCGTGGCGTTCTGCACCAGCTCGTGCATCGTTGCCCGGCGCCAAGGGGGCGCCAGATCGATCGCCGTGCCCTGGTAGCTGATCTGGGTGCTGCCGCACACCTGCTGGCACACGTGGGCGATCAGCTGCTCCGTGAGCGCCATCATGTCGGTGTAGTCGGCATAGGCCTGGTAGATCTCCACCGAGGTGAACTCTGGGTTGTGGCGGGTGCTGATCCCCTCGTTGCGGAAGATCCGGCCCAGCTCGTACACCCGCTCGAAGCCGCCCACCACCAGCCGCTTGAGGTGCAGCTCGGTGGCGATGCGCAGGGTGAGGGGCAGATCGAGGGCGTTGTGGTGGGTTTCGAACGGCCGGGCATCGGCGCCCCCCGGCACGCTCTGCAGCACCGGCGTTTCGATCTCGAGAAAGTCGCGCTCATCGAGCCAACGGCGCATGGCACTCACCGCCAGGGCCCGGCGCCGGAAGGTTTCGCGGGTGTCGGGCGACACGATCAGATCGAGATAGCGCTGCCGGTAGCGCTTCTCCACGTCTGCCAGGCCGTGCCATTTGTCGGGCAGGGGCTGGAGCGATTTGGTGAGCATGGTCCAGCCCTTCACCTTCACCGACAGCTCACCGCGATCGGTGCGGCGCAGGCTGCCCTGCACGCCGATCAGGTCGCCCGCATCGACGAGCGAGGTGAGGTGGGCGAAGGCCTCGGGATCCTCCGGCATGGAGGCCGCCAGGGTGGCCTTCTCAATAAACAGCTGAATCGGGCCGGTCTCATCGGCCAGGGTGAAGAAGGCGAGCTTGCCCATCACCCGGCGGGTCATCACCCGGCCGGCCACCGCCACCGCCACATCGCGCTCTTCGCCGTTGGCCAGGTCGGCATGGGCCTGCTGCAACGCAGCGGTGCGGTGCGTGGGCTCGAAGCGCAGCGCATAGGGCCCCTGGCCCAGGGCCGCCAGGGCTGCGGCTTTCTCCAGACGGGTCTCGCGCAGCTCCGACAAGGCAGACAGGGGGCTCAACCCGCCCATCCTGCAGGAGCGTCAGGCTGGGGCAGGCGCGCCCCGCAGCACCATCAGCCGTTAGCCGCCAAGCCCGACTCGGCCATGCGCTGGGAGGCGTAGCCCGTGCCGCGCACGGTGAGGATCAGCTCGGGGTTGCGGGGATCGGGCTCGAGCTTGCCGCGCAGGCGGGCGACATACACGTCCACCACCCGCAGGTCAGC
>Ga0194110_10000884_pt1 | contig 38806 bp, 39 predicted proteins | sample TA2Kig1200mmetaG_FD_146192 | JGI IMG/M metagenome (GOLD analysis project Ga0194110, IMG submission 146192) | Freshwater microbial communities from Lake Tanganyika, Tanzania - TA2015032 Kigoma Deep Cast 1200m | ecosystem: Environmental > Aquatic > Freshwater > Lake | place: Tanzania: Lake...
CACGTACTTGTATCCCTTCCCATAGCCCAGGTCCTTCATGAGCGACGTGACCGCGTTGCGCAGGTGCAGCGGCACGGGTAAGTTGCCCAGCTCGCGGGCATCCCGCAGGGCCTCCAGTAATCCAGCATAAGAGGCGTTGTCCTTCAGACAGGTGGCCAGATAGGTCGTACCCTGGGCTAGATTGATCTGCGCTTCCGGCAGCCCGACGAATTCGACTGCCTGCACGACGGCTGTGGCCATGACCAGAGCCAGGGGGTTGGCATTGCCGATGTCCTCGGAGGCAAAGATGACCATGCGCCTGGCGATGAACTTGGGGTCCTCGCCTCCTTCCAACATACGGGCCAGCCAGTAGAGCGCCCCGTCCGGATCTGAATCCCTTAGACTCTTGATGTAGGCCGAAATGAGATTGTAGTGCTCCTCCCCGGCCCGATCGTACCGCAGCGCCTTCTTGAGCAGGGCCGCATCCAGGGCTTGCTCGTCGATCACAACCCGACCGTCCTTTTTGGCTTGAGTCTGAGTTACCACGAATTCGAGCGCGGTCAGCAAGGCACGGGCATCGCCGTTGCCGAACCCGATCAGGCGTCGGCGCGCTTCCTGCGTCATCTCGACCTTGAATCGTCCCATCCCTTGCTCGACATCGCCGAGGGCCCGGTCCAGAATCAACCCTAGGGCCTCGTCCGACAGGGGCTTCAGCACCACAACCATGGAACGGGACAGGAGCGGCGCGATCACTTCGAAGGAGGGATTTTCCGTCGTGGCGCCCAGCAGGATAACCGTGCCCCGCTCGACATGTGGAAGAAAAGCGTCCTGTTGGGCCTTGTTGAACCGGTGGATCTCATCCACGAAGAGGATCGTCCTCTGCCCCTGCAAGGCCCGCCGCTGCTCCGCCGCCTTGATGATCCCGCGCAACTCCGGGATGCTGCTGGTCACGGCGGAGAAGAAGACGAATTCCGCCTTGGTGAGACGTGCGATAATCCGGGCCAACGTGGTTTTGCCGGAACCGGGTGGTCCCCAGAGAATGACCGACGTGAGCGTGTCGGACTCGATGGCGCGCCTGAGCGGCCGGTCCGGCGCGGCAATCTCGTCCTGCCCGACGAAGTCCGCGAAGTCCTTCGGCCTGAGCCGCTCGGCCAACGGGGCGAAGGGATTCGGCGCCGCCTGTTCAGCCCGAAACAGATCCGGTTCGTGATCGTCCTGCATCTCCGGCTACCCCTCAGAGGTATGAACGATTCTATACAGAATAGGCTGGGGCCGCAAACATCCGCCGAACTGACTCGGTGGAGATGGTCCTTGACGGCTTTTTCAGGAGAATGGTAGGAAAAGGCGGGTCTTGCTTTTCCGGAGGGAGAACCGAGTGAGAGCCCAGGTCAACGGGATCAATCTGGCCTACAGTGATGAGGGGCAGGGCCTTCCTGTGGTCTTCCTCCATGCCTTCCCCTTCAACCGAGCCATGTGGGACCCCCAGATCAAGTCCCTCTCGGACCGCTTCCGGGTCATCACGGTGGACCTGCGCGGCCATGGCGAGTCTGACGCGCCGCTCTGGCGCTACTCGATGGACCAGTTCGCCGATGATGTGAAGGGGCTCCTCGACCATTTGGCGATCCAGCAAGCTGTGCTGGTCGGGCTTTCAATGGGAGGCTATATCCTGTTTGCCTTCTGGCGCCGCTACCCAGAGCGGGTGAAGGCGCTGGTGCTGGCCGACACGCGGGCGACGCCGGACAACGAGGAGGGTCGTGCGAAGCGGATTGCCATGGCTCAGGCCCTGTACAAAGACGGCCCCAGCGCCGTCGCCGACCTCATGATGCCGATATTGCTCAGTCCCGCCGCTCAGACAGGTCGGCCGGACCTTGTGCAACGGGTCCGCGACATCATCATGACCACGCCGTATAGCGGGATCTTCGGGGACCTCATGGCTCTGCACGACCGCCCCGATTCCGTGCCCTCGCTCAAGGATATCACCTGCCCCACACTGGTCATCGTGGGTGAGCAGGACATCGGCACCCCGCCCTCGGACGCCCGCCTTATCGCCGAAGGCATCAAGGGCGCGCAACTGGCGATTATCCCAGGTGCCGGCCATCTATCCAACATGGAGCAGCCGGAGGTTTTCAATCGGGCAATTCGATTGTTCTTGGAAGGGATCAAGAATTGAGTGATTGATTCAATTCCGGGTCAGTACGAGTCGCCGGCGCCGCCGCGGTGGATGAGCTTGAGGAACTCTTCACGGGTTTGCTGCTGGTTTCTGAACGCGCCGAGCATGGAGCTGGTCACGGCGATCGTATTCTGCTTTTCCACTCCCCGCATCATCATGCAGAGGTGGCGGGCCTCCATGACCACCCCCACCCCTTCCGGGTTCAGTTTCTCCTGAAGCGCCTCCGCGATCTGGACGGTGAGCCTTTCCTGCACCTGCAGGCGCCGGCTGAACATGTCCACGATCCGCGGAATCTTGCTCAAGCCGACTACCCGATTCCTGGGCAGGTACCCGACGTGGCAGCGGCCGAAGAAGGGGAGTAGGTGGTGCTCGCAGAGGCTGAAGAAGTCGATATCCTTCACGATCACCATCTCATCGTATTCGAGCGGGAAAAGGGCTTCGTTGAGGAGGTGGTCGAGGTTCTGCTTGTATCCCTGGGTCATGAACCGGAGCGCCTTGACCACCCGCTCAGGCGTTTTCAGCAGGCCGTTGCGTCTGGGGTTCTCGCCCAGCATCACCAACATTTTCGTCACCAGCTCATTGAGAGCCTGTGATTCGGCGGGACGCCCATTGCCCTGGAGAGCCGATCTGGGCTTGGCGAGCTTCTTCGTCGTCACCATCTTACCCGACTTTCTCCACTTCAGCCCGAACAGCTCGCACGGCTTCGGCCTGATCCTGGCCCTGCCGTAATATAGGCCCTGCATACTCGAAATAGTTGTCGCGGGTCTCGATGAGCCCGACCTTCTCCAACTGGCCGGCTGGCAGTTTGGCGACCAGTAGATCCCAGATCAAGCGAATCAGATTCTCCCCCGTGGTCGTCTGCCTGGCGAAGGCAGGATCACGGTTCAAATCCTGGTGGTCGAACCGACTCACCACCGTGTCCTGGACAATACGATCCAGCGCATCCGCATCGACGGCCCGACCGGTTTCTGGATCGATCGGTCCCCGCGCGGTCACGAACAGCACGTAATTATGCCCATGCCCGTTCGGGTTGTTGCACTTGCCGAAGACCTTCCAGTTATCCTCTTCAGACAGAAGGTCCGTGTGCAACCGGTGCATCGACGCAAACTGATACCGCCTGGTGACGCTGGCTTGGTCCATGGGAATGCTCAGGTCTAAGGTTCTGAGTTTTCAGTTATCAGTTATCGGTTCTCTGTCAGGAGACAAAACTGACAACTGAATGCTGACGACTGACAACTCGTTTACGCACTGAAGGAGCTTCCACAGCCGCAGGTGGTCTTGGCCTGTGGGTTCTTGATCGCAAAGCCCGACCCCTGCAGACTGTCCACATAGTCCACCTCCGCCCCCTGCAGCAGCGGCGCGCTCTGCGAATCCATGATGACCTTCACGTCCCCCTTCTCGATCACCGTGTCATCGTCGGCCATCTTGGACTCAAACGCCATCCCATATTGGTACCCGTGGCACCCGCCCCCCCGCACGTAGATGCGCAGGCCGACCACGTCCTGTTCTTCCTTCATGAGCTCGCGAATCTTCTGTTCCGCCACCGGTGTTATGGTTACCATCGTTGTATCCCCCTACCAAGCTTGGTTGACCCGCCGCGATGAATCGTGCAACGCGGCACCTCTACGACACTTTGCACTGACCGTCCACCGCCGCCCCCTCCCGTTTGGCGAGGGTTTCCTCGGGACCGCTCGGAGGCTCCCACTTCCGTTCCGGCACACGGACCACCACGTCTCCCATGACTCTGGCTTGACAACCCAGCCGGTGCCAGGGCTCGGTCAGGGCTTCCCGGTCCAGGAGGTCCTGCTCCTCGAATTCAATCTCGGAGAGGCATTCGCCTCCGACCTGCACTTCGACCCGGCAAGTGGTGCAAGAGGCATTGCCGCCGCAGTCATGGTTGAGGGGGAACCCGACCGCCTCGGCCGCCTCGAGCAGCGTCAAGCCGGCCGCCACATCTCCGCTCTTCCCCTCCGGATGCAGAAAGGTTATCTTGGGCATTGGAACCCGTCATTCGTCATCCGTCATTCGTGTACGGAGCAGAACCTTCCTTCACGAGCAACGGATAACGAGTAACGCCCTCCTCCTCATGCCGTCACTGGCGCCGGTTGGTACGGACACCGCTTGAGCGCGATGTGCTCTTCGAATTCGTGCCGGAACAGGCGCAAGCTGCTCTGTACCAGAACCGCCGCGCCAGTCACCAACGTGCAGTAGCCGGTCCCCTTGACGAACCCGCAGAGCTGCAAGAGGCTGTCGAGGTCCTTCGGGCTCCCCTCCCCCTGCTCGATCTTGGCCATCAGCGTGGCCAGATTGATGGTGCCCATGCGGCAGGGCGGACATTGCCCGCAGCTTTCGTTCTTGAAAAAGTCCGAGAACTTGAGGGTCTGCGCCACCATGCAGGTGGCATCGTCCACGACGATCACGCCGGCCGACCCGAGTCCAGTGCCGGCCTTCTTGAGCGAGTCGAAGTCCATCGGCAAGTCGAGCTGGTCGGCCGTGATCATGGAGAAGGACGGCCCGCCCGGGAAGACGGCTTTGACCTTCCGTCCGGCGGGAACGCCGCCGCCAAACTCCTCGATCAAGCGACGGACCGGGCTGCCCAGGGGCATTTCGTAGACCCCCGGCTTATTGACCGCCCCGCTGAGCGAGAACAGCATGGTGCCCGGGCATTTCTCCGTGCCGACCTTGGTAAACCATGCGGCGCCGTGTTTGAGGATGCGCGGCACATGGCACAGGGTTTCGACGTTGTTGACCAGCGTGGGCTTGCCGTAGAGCCCAAAGTCGGTCGGATAGAAGGGCGGCTTCTGGCGGGGCATGGCGGGCCGCCCCTGCATGGATTCCAGCATCGCCGTCTCTTCCCCTGCGACATAACTGCCTTGGCCGGAGAACAGCTCAATGTCCAGATTCATCCCGCTCCCCAACACGTTCCTGCCCGCGAGCCCCTTGGTCTTCGCCTGCTCCAGCGCCTTCTGTAAATTCTCCCGCTCTTCCTGATACTCGTGGTTGATGTAAATGAAGGAGGCCTTGGCCTGTACCGTGTAGGCCGCGATCAAGCAACCCTCCAACAACTGATGCGGGGCCTGTTTGAGCAAGTACCGGTCCTTGAAGGTGCCCGGCTCATGCTCGCCCGCGTTGCAGACGAAGTACCGTTCTTTGACCCGGTGATGCAGAACCTTGTCCCACTTCGTGCCGGTCGGAAAGCCGGCCCCGCCGCGGCCCCGCAGGCCGGACTGCTTGATTTCGTTGACGATGCCGTCGCGGTCCAGTTCGTTTACGCACTTGCGCCAGGCCTCATACCCTCCCGCGCGCAAATAGGGCTCAATGTCCCAGGGAGAACCCTCGAGCTCTTGCAAGAGTCTTGGTTCTGAGGCGATCACAGCTCCCCATCCTCTGAAATTTTAAGCAGACGGCAAGGTCCGGAGCATTCACTATAATGCCCGCCTTTCCTGGCAGTCAAGCCGAAAGCCTTGGATTAGGCCTGATTCTCAACCGGTTAGGCCTTGTGCCCTACCTCAAATCAAGTCTGTAGGCCCTTCAGGCCTTCAGCAGAAAATAGACGTAGGGTGAAGGAACAGCGGCGTGGTGGGAGCCCCGTTCGAAGGGAACCGTGGATGCGCGTAGAGAGGCCTCACACAGCACGCGGGGCCGGAAAGGCCCTCTCGCGGTCCAGTGTCGGTCTTATTTCAAGTGGCTGCCCGCTCCCATGAAGAAGAGCATCGGGATCGAGAGCATGAAGTTGATGCGCGAGGCCAGCAGCGCTGTACGGCCCCAGGCCGCCATTTCCGGCGGGGGCGGCGTCCCGTCCTTTGCCTGCTGCTCGACCGCCGCGATGATCTTCTTCTGATTGGGCCAGATGATCGCGTGCACGTTGGCCATCATGATGATCCCTAGCAGGCCGCCGATCCCCAGGGCGATGGCTCCGGTTCCGCCCTTGGAATAGAGGTAGAAGTAGAGGGCCAGGCCCGCGAGCACCGTCACGGTCGCCCCGTGCCGGAACCAGTTCAAGGCGGCCGGCATCAGCTTGGGAATCACGATATTTTTCGTCGGGCCGTCGAGGCTCTTGAGGAAGCCCGCGTTGATCAGGTTGAAGAAGTACAGCAGGCCGATCCACGTGATGCCGGCCAGAAAGTGTACCCACCGCATCAGCATGCCGAGCCAATCTGTATCCGCAGCCGTGCCCGTCCCTGCCGAAAACAGCAGTACGAGCACGATCGCCAGTACAAAGCCGGCTCCCATGGTCTGGTAAGGATTCTCGAGAAACTTCATTGCACCACCCCTTTCGGTTCACTGCTGAGTGGAAGTCTCTACAGCAGGCCGGGCGAGCTTGTCAAGCCGCCGACAGCCGGTCCACAAGGGCGCAGAGCTCCTTGACCGCGTCAGCCGACTTGGTCAGCGCAGACCGCTCTTCCGGGGTCAGGTCATATTCCAGGACTTTCTCCACGCCGCCGCGCCCGAGCGTGACCGGCACCCCGACGAACAGTCCATTGATGCCGTATTCCCCGTCGCACCGAGCTGCGCAAGGCAGCACGCGTTTCTGATCCTTGAGAATCGCTTCCACCATATCCACGGCCGACGCGGACGGCGCATAGAAGGCGCTGCCGGTCTTCAGATGGTTGACGATCTCCGCGCCTCCGTCCCTGGTACGCTTGACGAGGGCATCAAGTTTCTCTTTCGGGAGGCACTCGGTGATCGGACGCCCCTTGACGGTCGTGTGCTTGAGCAGCGGTACCATGGTGTCGCCGTGGCCGCCCAGTACCATGGCTTGCACATCGACCGCGGAGACGTTCAAGGCCTCCGCGATAAAGGAGCGAAACCGCGCCGAGTCCAGCACGCCGGCCATGCCCATCACCCGCTGCTTGGGCAGGCCGCTGACCTTATGGGCGACGTAGGTCATGACATCCAGTGGGTTCGTCACCATCACGAGGACGATGTTCGGCGACCGCTTGACCAACTCCTTCACGACGCCGGTGACGATTTTCGCGTTCGTTGCCAGCAATTCATCCCGGCTCATGCCGGGCTTGCGCGGGATGCCGGAGGTGATCACCGCGACGGACGATCCCGCCGTCTCCTCATACCCGTTGCTGCCGATCACGCGACCGTCGTAGCCGCAGATCGGGCCCGCCTGCGTCAAGTCCAGCGCCTTGCCCTGGGGCACTCCTTCCACGATATCCACCAACGCCACGTCGTAGCAGTTTTTCTCCGCCAGCCGCTGGGCCGCCGTCGCCCCGACATTGCCGGCACCCACCACCGTAATCTTCGCTCGCCCCATATCTACTCCTCGTCGCTCGTTGTCGATCGCAAGTCACCAGTTGCAAGTCACAAGTTACAAGTGGCCAAGTTGGACTTGCCACTTGCCCGCTTGGTCACTTGTCAGCTTGTTCCATTATCGTCGTGTCCCGTCCAGCCTGCCACCTTGAAGTTGATCGTGCAGACGAAGTTTTCACCGTCGTAGAAATTGACCTTGATCTTTTTCTTTCCGTAGGTCCTGGCCAGAAACTCTTCCGGCCGCTCCACCAGCTCCTGGTACGTGCCCGGCTCGTAGGAACCCAGTTCGGTGAAACTCACGATCATGCCGGCCTTGACCTCTTCGAGGATCTTCACCGAGCAGCGCGGGAAGATCTCCCAGAATTTCTCCTTGATCGCCTCCGCCGTCGGTTCCGGCCGTTCTTCGCCCGGCTTGACATCCCGATTGGCGAACTTCGCCTGGCGCCGCACGTAGGGATATTGGTGGCCGGTAAACAGCTTGTAGAGCCACCCTGGGACTGTAGGTTTCTCTGATTGATTTGGCATCTCCAGACCAACCTCATTCCCTGGCGAGCGGCAAGGGGCAAGCGGCAAGCGGCTGAAGAAAAAGCTGTATTTTCATTCCAACCTCTCGCCTCTCGCCTCTCGCCACTAGCCCCTCGCCTGATTCACGCCGTCAGCCGATGGTAAATTTTCGGCAGCCGTTCCGGGAGCGCGCCGATGTGATCGATGACCAGGAACCGGACATCCCCGTACATCCGCCGCACATAGTCATCGGCGTGGCGGTCCACCGTGATGCAGAAGGGATCGACCCCCTTCATACGCGCCTCCCGCAAGGCCATCTTGGTGTCCTCCAGCGAATACTCGTCGGCATAGCCGTCATCCAACGGCTTTCCGTCGCTGATCAGCAGCAGAAGGCGGTGGCGGGCGTTCCTGGCCAGCAGCTTGCGCGTGGCGTGCCGGACCACCGCCCCGTCGCGGTTCTGATGCAGAGGCAGAACCGAGCCGAGGCGCTGCCCGAGTCGCCGGTCGGCCGGTTCGTCGAAATCCTTCAGCACGAGAAAGTCCACCTGCTGTCGGCCCTGGCCTGAGTAGCCATACACGGCAAACTGGTCGCCGATGGCCGCCAGCGCTTCGCCTAAGAGGATGAGCCCTTCTTTCTCGACCTCAATCACCCGACGCAGGCTCTCCCTTGGGTCCTGCCCCTGCGCATCGATCTGGCGGCTGGTTGAGCCACTCAAATCCACGAGAATGACAGCCGCGACCTCCCGCTCACGCTTCTCCCGCCGCACAAAGATCCGGTCGGAGGCTTCCGCCCTGGCGGCCAGGTCCACCTTGCGCCCGATCGCTGCGTCCAGGTCGATCTCCTCCCCATCCATCTGTCCGCGGACCAGCCGGAGGCCGGGCGGGCGCAGGCTTTCAAAATACCGGCGGAGCAGCCTGACCGCCGGCCCATGAGCCGCCAAAGTGGCTTCAGCGAAATCGATGGAGCCTTCCGGCGCCACCCGCTCGATGACTCGACACCAGCCGGAGCGGTAGTCCCGGATCACTCCATCCCACTCATCGTAGAGAAAGGCCCGTTCTTGGGAGATAAGAGGTGAGGGATGAGGGGTGAGGGGCGGATCGCTGACCGCCAGCCATTGTTCCACGACGGAGCCGGGACGCCCGCCCGGTGCCAGGGCTTCCCCGGACTGCTGGCCTCGCAGCTTGTCGCAGTTCGACGGATCGCCGCTCCCCCCAAAGCCGGCCGACTGCTCCTCGGGCGCCGCAGACTGGGCGTTATCCTGCCCTGTGCCGCTCTGTTCGCGATCGGAGCTTCCCCCGCGACGGTCTCGCACTTGGTCCGCCTCCATCGCCCCACGATAGGCCCAGTTGGTGACTGGCCGGTACTTTCCCGAAGTCTCCTCAGAGGCCTTGGGTCCGGCCCCCTGCTCCACGTCGGAAGCCGGTTCCCCCTCGTCCCCTTCCTCACGCGTGGCTGAGGCGAGCGCCACTTCCAGCAATAGGTAGATGCGGTCCGCGACCCTGACGACCTCTTCGGCCGTGGCGCTCGGCGTCAGAACGGTCTGGGACAGAGCCCAGGCACGATCCACGAGATCGCGGATCGAGTCCGGAATCCGGACGGTGCCCGGCTCCGCCGTGGAGAGGAGCAACAGGGCATCCACCACCAGCTCGCGGACCGACAACCCCTGCAACAGGGACCTCGTCGTCACCGCTTCCCGCGCCAGCCGCGCCAGGTCCTGCTTGAGGCCCGGATATTCTTCCTGCAGTCGATACTCCACCCTGGCGTCTTCCAGCACCGTCCAGAGGTCGCGGATCAGTCCTGACTGGGGATAAAGACGAAACAAATCTTCCAGCGTCCGGACTTCGATTGTCCGCTCTGGCAGTCGCCCCTCTCCCTTACCCTCTCCCCTGAGGGGAGAGGGGTGGGGTGAGGGGCCATAGCGAAGCCGGACCGTCTCCGTCAAATCAGCCAGCCGTTCCAGCGACAGACTGTAGGTGCCGAATTCCAGATGCCCCGCCTCATGCGCCGTCATCACCCGATAGAGCCGGATGTTCTCTTCTCTGGTGGCATAGTGCCGCAAGAGAGCCGGGAGCGCGATCGTCCGCCCATCGGCGCTGACTGTCGCCCGAGCCGGCTTCTTGAGAGGCTCTGCCTGACCCGGCTTCGGCTGATCGGGTGCCGACAGGTCCACGATGGCCCGGATGGCCACGTCCGTTCCACAGAGCCCTTGCGCGAAGAGCTTCAGCGACCGGGCGATCTGTCGAAGCGGCACCCCGCTCATCGCCTGCTCCAGCGAGACCAGCGCCTTGTGCGTTTCCAGCGCGAAATAGGCCCGCGCTCCCTCCGGGCTGTAGGCCAGCACCTCCATCCCGCCTTTGAACCAGTCTTCGAACTTGTCTCCCTCTCCCTCACCCTCCCCCTGACCCGTTGTTGACCCGTTGCATTCCGTGGAGCAACGGGTCCCCCGAGGAGCAACGGATCCCGAGAGGGAGGGAGGGGTGGGGGTGCTTTGGCCCACCAAGGCCAGGACCTCCGGACACCGACGCAGATAGGCCAGCGCCGTCTCCGTGTCCCGCTCGGCGACCAGCAGGCCGTACCGGAGCACTTTGAGCCGCCAGCCCTCGGATGGCAGGGCTCTTAAGAGCGTCGGCGACTCGGCCAAAAATACGATGGCGGTCTTTGGATCACGGTCGGCCAGCGTGGAGCCAAGCTCGATCACAGTTGTCCTGACCGACGCTCCTTCGATATCGCCAAAGATCGCGGGGCTGGTCCGGAAAAATTCCACCGTGCCCAGATAGTCCGTCTTACCCAGGCTGTTGACGGTGATCAGCTTCATGCCGAACCCCGTCCAGGCCCGCACCTGATTCAGAGGGACCGCTGCGGCAATCACCGGCCCTTGACGGAAAAATTCGAGGCCGAGAACATGATCAATGGAAGCCAGATCGAGTCCCGCCTCAACCCAGGAAGCCAGTTGTTCGGAGGGAAGAACGGCCAGCAATTCCGGGGCGGCCTTGATAAACTCCAGCGCGACATTCACGTCGCTGTCGGCCAGTTCCAAGGCAAGCTTCAAGGCTTGCTCCCGGGCCGAGGCGGTTTCGAAGAGCCCCAGGATCAACGGGCTTTCCTTGAAATACCGCAAGGCCGTCGCGCCGGAAGACCCGGCCAGTGCCACGCCCAGGTCCAGCCAGGAAATAACCGCCTGCAATCCATCCCGCCGGTTCAGCTCCGGCAAGGCCTCGATCGCTGCCCGCAGCGCCTTCGGGGACGCCGCTTCGAGCTCATCGAGCAGAGCCAGCACCGCCGGAACGGTCTCGGCCTCGACCAACCGGGCCACGAGGTCAGTGGCCGTGGGACGATCCAGCCCCGCTGCCAGCCGTTCAACCAGCTTCTGTTCGAGATCGTGGGACATACACTCCCATGCCCGGCTCTCTATCCGCCATTCCTGGGAATGCGCGGATTGTAAAGGAGGCGGCCTTGCTTGTAAACTAGCGGCACACCTCGGAAGTGACGGCGGAGGCGGCTCATGGCTGGCCCGCTCTCAGCGAACCCCATGCACGCTAGCTCTCGTCTATCATTCTTGTCGAGGAAATTATCGGTCAAAGAAACCCTGATTTCCCTCGGTGTGCTTGTCCCGACTCTCCTCTATGCAATCCTCTTCCTGTATGCATGGCTCTTCTCCGATGTGCTGATCTTTCGGCCACAGCCGTCGAGCTATCGCGACACCGACGGCATCATCAAGCTTCCGACTCATGACGGGTTTCGCATTTCAGCCAGATACCTGCCCAACCCGAAAGCCTCGTTCACGATCCTATACAGTCATGGGAATTCAGAAGATTTAGGAGACATCGAGCCAGCATTGGCGACTCTGCACAACCTTGGGTTTGCCGTCTTGGCTTATGACTACGAGGGATTCGGCACCAGCCAGGGGGTGCCGTCGGAGCATCATGCCTATCGCGACATTGACGCCGCCTATGCCTATCTGACCACGGTGCTGGCCGTTCCGCCCGATCGCATTATCGCCTATGGCTTCTCGGTCGGCGGCGGGCCTGCCATTGATCTGGCTTCACGGAAACCGTTGGCAGGCCTCATTGTCGAAAGCGCGTTCGTCTCGGCGTTTCAGGTGGTCGTGCCGATTCCGCTCCTCCCTTTCGACAAGTTCCCCAATCTCGATAAAATCGCCGCCGTCAAGTGCCCCGTCCTCATTCTGCACGGAACGGCCGATTCGGTGGTCCCGGCGCAGCATGCGGAAAAACTGTTTCGCGCCGCACCAGAGCCCAAGCGGCTGGTTCTTGTAGACGGAGCGGACCACTTCGGGATCAAGTGGGATGGGCACAATCGTTATGCACGAGCCATGGAGGAGTTTCCTTCGCTCATCCGCTCTCATCGGCCGTGAGAACGCAACGGAGCGCGCAGCCGGTTGCATGATGAATCTGCAACCGGCTACACTGGACCCTCGCTTGTTCCGAATCGTACACACTGATGGCCGAGCCAAGCCAAGACAGCCTCGACAGGATGTGGAAGTTTGTGAAAGGGTTTGCCGAGAAGAGCGGCACGACCTTTCATCCGAATAGGGCCGTGACAGAGGCGGTGGTGAACGGCCTGGCCGCACACGTGGACGAGCTGGGCAAACCGCTCTGTCCCTGCAACTTCTACCAGGACAAGCAAGCCGAGGCGAAGCTGCGCCGCTGGATTTGTGCCTGCGATGAGATGCAGATCTACAAGTACTGCCACTGCTTGCTCTTTGTGCGGGAAGACGGTATGCCCATCACCGAATACCTCCCCGAGGACCACGAAGGACGGCAGGTCTACGGGCTTGTGACGGACCCATCTCCGGACAAGGGTCGCGCCCTCAGACACAAAGCGACTCCTCAGACGCTGACTCAGCCACAGACCGATCAAACCGTGATGCGTGACCCGTGACCAGTCAGAAAGTCCATCAAGTCCGAAAGTCTTCAAGTCTTCGGACTTTCTGACTTGATGACTTTACGGACTTTCCGACTTGATGACTTACCTCATCCCCCTGCACGCATTGCTTGTCACAGCCGGCGCTGTCCTGGCCGTCGACGCGGCGGTGAGCTCCATGGCAGCAGTGGACCCCAAGATCCTCCCGGTGACCAGCGATCTGGCCAAGAGCCTCCAAGCCCACGTGCAGTACCTGGCCAGCCCCGAATTGATGGGCCGCAAGCCCGGCACCCCCGGCAACCGGGCGGCAGCCGATTACATCCAGGCTCGCTTCCGCGAAGCAGGGCTGGTTGCATTGCCGTCCTTGGGCGGCTACGGCCAACAACTACCGGACGGACTGGGCGACAACCTCATCGGCCTTCGCCCAGCGTCTGCTCCGGCCGCGGTTGCTCCTTATCTCCTGATCGGAGCCCACTACGATCATCTGGGGGGCAACTATCTCGGCGCCGACGACAATGCCTCGGCGGTCGCCATCCTGATCGAAGTGGCCCGATTGCTGCCCCCCCTCCCGCACCACCACGTCCTGTTCGTGGCCTTCAATGCGGAGGAACCGCCCTACATCCGCACGCCTAGGATGGGCTCTCAGCACTTTACCGACCATCTGCCGCCTGAAATCGGCGCAGCCACGGCCCTCCAAGCGGTGATCATCATGGACATCATGGGCGGCGTTCATTGGGAGCCGCTCCGGGGCGCCATCTTTGCGGCTGGGGCTGAAAAGAGCCCGGCCCTGTACCGGCGACTCAAGGAGGCCGGGCAAGCGGCAAGCGGCAAGGGGCAAGGGGCGACGACATCCTTCCCCTCGCCACTCGCCTCTAGCCTCTCGCCCTTGACTGTGCTGCCGGTCGGCATGCACCTGGTCGAAGAAATTCCGCTCATCGGTCAGGTATCGTTCAGCGACTATGACGCCTTCCGGAACCGGTCGATCCCCTTTCTCCTCCTTTCTTCCGGAAGGACGCCCCGCTACCATCAGCCATCCGATCTGCCCGACACCCTGCACTACGAGCGGATGGCGACCACGGTCACCTGGCTGCAATTCTTGATTGCGTTGATCGACCAGGACAAAGAACCGTACCGGTTCGAGCCGGCCCGGATCGAGTTCACCGACGAGGCGACGATCTTTCGGCCATTGGTGGAGAAAGCCGCCGAGTGGGAGACGAGGATTCCAGGGACTTCGCTAATCTCGCTCTGGAGGCTGAAACGAGACCGTGACTGGTTGCAGAAGCTGAATCCCGCCCAGCCGACGCAAGAGGATATTACGAGGTTGGAACGGCTCTCGATTCGGCTGCAGTGCCTGCTCGCCGACTTCCCCGCTTGTTTCCTGTTGTAAAGAACCGCGCGATTTCATCCACGGCGAATGGCGGGACCGGACGCGGACGTAGCCCGCCCGTGACCATCCGAACGCCCTGTTGAGCCGGCACCACAGTCCCGATGCGGGCCGCCGCGATTCCGGCATGCTTGAAGCACCGCAGAATGACAGGTTCGCGCTTCGGATCGGCGCAGATGAGCAGGGCGCCGGAGGCGATGGCGCCTAACGGATCGATCCCGAAATCAGCGCAGAGCCTGGTCCCTTCCGGCAGGATCCGGATCGCAGCCTCCTCGATCCGCAGCCCGACCCTGGAAGCTTCGGCCAACTCGTAGAGCGCGGCGCTCAGCCCCCCTTCGGTCGGGTCATGCATCGCGTGGACGCCTCCCGCCGCCAGAGCCACCTGCGCGTCACGCAGGACGCTGATGCCCGGCCTGATGAAGTAGTTTCGGCAGCGGTCGACGAAGCGGGCCGGATACCGCCGGCGCAGCGCCGCTCCTCGTTCCCGCGCCAGGATCGAGACCGCCTCGATTGGAATGCCCTTCGTAAGCAGAACGGCATCGCCGACGCGGGCACCTGCCGCCGTCACCAGCCGCCGCTTGGGACAATCGCCGAGGAGACAGCCCACAATCACCGGCCTCGTGACCGCATCGGTGATCTCCGTATGACCCCCGATCACGGATACGTTCAAACGCCGGCAGGAGGCGGCCAGTTGCGAGAAGAGGCGGGATACCAGCGCCGACGTCGTTGCCCCGACAGGAAGGAGCCACGTCGCCAGGAACCAGCGGGGTGTGGCTCCCATCGCGGCCAGGTCGTTGGCGTTGATCGTCAGGACATAGGCTCCGCTCTCCCCGTCAACGAAAGTGATGGGGTCGGCCTTGGCGACCAGGTACCGGCCGCCTAATTCAATCGCGTCGATCACGGCTGCGTCGAGCCCAATGCCTGGGCCGACGACGACACGGCGGTCCCGGCGGCGAACCTGTTTCTGAAGATCGGCCAGGAAACGGCGAAGCAGGGAGGCGGGCAGCTTGCCGGCGGGGAGGGCACGCGTGGCTGTCATCGGCCCAACGACGCAGCCATCACGAACCGATCCCGAGCACTTCGCACACGCGCCGGCGTGGGATGCCTTTGAGCAGCACGCGTTTGTGGCGGGAATGGAGTCCGGACCGGACCGTCACCGCCGTCTTCGGCAGATCGAATCGTTCAGCGAGGAAGGAACAGAGGGCGTCGTTCGCGGCGCCCTCGACCGGCGGCGCGGCCACGCGGAACTTCAGCGCCTCTCCGTGGAGGCCCAGATATTCGTTGCGCGCCGCCTTCGGCTGGACATAGATGGTCAGGATCGCTCCTTCCTGACTGTTCTGGACAATTGCCCGACTCATGGAAGCATCGGCAGGGGAACCTGTGAGCCGACAACGCGAAGGAAACGAGAAATTCTCTTGCCCTCTTCAACAAGGGTGGCCCGGCTGCCCTTTACTGCGCGCATCCGCCGAGCACTTTCCGAAGTGCGCGGTGCGCGAGCACGAGGGTAGTCGGGCCACCCGCCCCTCCTACCCCTTGACCGCCTGGAGCGCCTCCCGCAGCTCCCCGATGCGCCTGGCCAGCAGGTCCAGATGCATATCCCGTTGAGCTTGATCGTCGCGGGTCTTCCAGAGGCGCCGGAAGATGATCCCGGTCTCCCACCGGAGCGTCCTCGCCTTCGCGTAGGCCACGGTCTTGGCTTGCTCTTCGGTCACGTCACAAGCGGATTTTTTCAAGGCGTAGAGTTGGTTGTGCAGCACGTCAAAGCCCTCTTCGCTGTACTGCCCTCGCACAGCCTTGATGCTGGTTTCGATCATGTTGGTCAGGTTGACCTGGGTCTCGATCCCGCTGGGCCCCTTGGCCTGCTCCAGGAACTCGCCGGCTCTGGGATGCATCAGGCTCCCGCAGCCGGTTAACCCCACCAGCACGAACCCAATGGCAACCAACCGAATACCTTGTCTGATTTTCATCCTCTACCTCCCTGGAAACTTTTGGCGAGAGGCTAGCGGCAAGTGGCAATAGATTGGATTGTCTCACCCATCGCCTCTCGCCTCTAGCCACTAGCCAGTCTCAAAAGATCGCCTTGACCAATTCCTGGATGCTCCGCTGCATGTCCGGGTCATCCGTGATCGGCCGCACCACGGCTGCCTCGCAGGCCCGAGCCGTGGGTACCCCTTGCCGCAGCAACTGGCCCGCGTAGATCAGGAGCCTGGTACTGACTCCCTCCTCCAGGCCGTGGTTCCGGAGGTTGCGGACCTTCTCCCCCAGCTTGACGAGCTTCTGGGCTATTTCCTTGTCTACGCCCGCTTCATGCTCGATGACCCGCGCTTCAATCTCACGCGGGGGGTAGCTGAATTCGATCGCCATGAACCGCTGTTTAGTGCTCTGTTTGAGGTCCTTCAGCACGCTCTGGTACCCGGGGTTGTAGGAGATCACCAGCAGGAACTCGTCCACGGCCTCGATCACTTGCCCTTTTTTCTCGATCGGCAAGAGGCGCCGATCGTCGCTCAAGGGGTGAATGATGACCGTGGTGTCCTTCCGCGCCTCGACGATCTCGTCCAGGTAGACGATCGCCCCATGCTTGACCCCGAGCGTGAGCGGCCCGTCGGCCCAGACCGTGTCGTCCCCTTTCAGGAGGTAGCGGCCGACCAGATCGGAGGCGGTGAGGTCTTCATGGCAGGCCACCGTGATGAGCGGGCGCCCCAGCTTGTAGGCCATGTGCTGCACGAAGCGCGTCTTCCCGCAACCGGTCGGCCCCTTGAGCATCACCGGCATGCGGTTGCGGGCCGCGATTGTAAAGAGGCCGATCTCACCGTCAACCTCGGCGTAGTAGGGTTCCTGCCTGAGCCGATAGCGATCGATCTCCAGCTCCTTGCCTTTGGCCGGTCCACTGTCGTTCGACGTACCCATTTGCGCTCTCCGGTGTGATCCAGGTCTGTCGTCAGCGCATTATAAGCGCACCGGGCCCTGCTCTCAAGTCTTGCCCGCTTCCGTCTTGTCCAGCACCTCGCGGATTTTCCGCGCTAACGCGTCCGGGGTAAAGGGCTTGCGAAGAAAGGCGACCTCAGCTTGCGAGAGACCATGCTGAAGGATGGCGTCATCTGTGTACCCGGACATGTAGAGGACTTTCGTGTCCGGCATGACTGCTCCCAACCGTTCGGCCAACTCCCGGCCGCTGCCCCCCGGCATCACCACGTCCGTCAGCAGAAGATGGATCGGAGTGTTCCGAGCCTGGCATTCCTGGCTGATCCGGATGGCCTCTGCGACATCACGTGCCGCCATGATCCTGTATCCCTGGGCCCGGAGGACCTCGCTGACCAGTTCACGGATCGTGGACTCATCTTCCGCCATTAAGATCGTCTCCGATCCGTGGGACGGGATAGCCGCGACTTGCGGAAGCATGGCCGCCTCGACTCTCTCCAAAACTTGCGGCAAGTAAATCCGAAACGTCGCACCGTGACCCGGCTGGCTGGCGACATCGATGAAGCCGCCGCTTTGTTTCACGATCCCGTAGACCGTGGCCAATCCCAACCCTGTCCCTGTTCCCTTGGCTTTGGTCGTAAAAAACGGCTCGAACACGCGGGCCCTGGTCGCGTCGTCCATCCCGACCCCTGTGTCACTGACCGCCAGCATGACGTAAGAGCCGGGCGGCACAAAAGCCGGTCGGTCGGCGGTGGTTCCCTCCAACTCGACATTGGCGGTTTCGACCGTCAATCGTCCGCCCTCGGGCATGGCGTCGTGTGCGTTGACCGCCAAGTTCACCAGCACCTGCCCGATCTGGCCCGGATCGGTTTTGACCCGCCACCGCGACAAGGGTCATGACGACGATAAGGTCCTGGAGCCGGAGGTAGGGAAGCCGGCGGGGGGGACTATCTGAGGACCTGTGGGATCGGTTGGCTTCATCGGGAACCGACCTCTCTGCCGATCAGAACTCGGTGGCGATAAAACTTGTCACCAATTGTACCGGATGATAGGCCCGCTTGGATCGAGCCAGGCTGGGAAGCCCCGAATCATCCATCGTGTTGACGAATTCGTACCCTTCCCCTGCCGCCTCCCGGCAGAATTCCTTGAACATGAACTGGGCGAGGCCGGGGATTGTCCGGTCCGCCACTTCGAACAGGACGCAGAACACAGAGACAGAACGGCGGCACCCAAAAGTGTAGCCCCGGATCGCCGCGCCGACCCTGACCACCCTTCCCACCAGCCCCAGTTCATGGTGATGGACCAAGGCTTCGCGATGGGCCGATTCGGCGTCGCTCAGCATGTAGGACGCCAGCTCATCGCACGGCTCCTGCTGTTTCTGCGCGGCCCAATTACGGAACAGGGCTAGACACTCGTCAGAGTCGGCTTCTTGATAGGCTTCCAGCTTCGCCGTCGCATAAACACGAACGAACCGGTTGCAGGCGGCGCGCTGGGACTTGTAACGGTCGCCGACAAGCCCGGCCAGATCCGAGGCCCGGTAGAGGTAGTCCGGGTCCTTGGGCACGAGGCGATAGCCGAGCGATTCAAAGGCGGGCTTGAACTCTTCCGGGATGTTTTCGATCCGGCTGACAGCGGTGCCTTTGTTCCGTTCCCGCATCAATGCGAAACACGCTGCCAGCACTGACGGCGAGGGGCAAGCGGCAAGTGGCAAGCGGCCGGATTCTTCCCTCTCGCCCCTCGCCTCTCGCCTCTCGCCCGTCTCCAACCGGAGGGGCGGGAGCGGCATGAAGACCCCATCCGCATACTCGGCGAACAGGCAGAAACACCCCGCTACCTCGGCCCAGCGATAGGAGAAGCACTCGCGCCAGACGACGTGCGGGGCAAAAGCATAGTGGGCCAGCGGCGTCTGAAAACCAGCCAGGGCACGCTCAAAGCGCGGCCGATCGTCCAGCGTAAGCGGACGAAGGGCGAGAGACGTCGCGTCGCCCCTTCGCCGCGTCGCCCCTTCGGAGGGGCTGGGACACGGAGACGCGGAGACGCGGGGGCTCTCACCACTTGCCTCACGGCTTACTGTCAGTCTCGCGGTGAGTCGCGGTACCGTTCGGAGGACCGCCACATCCTCCTGGAACGGACCGATCAACCGGGGGTGTCGAACGAGCGTCCCGATGGTCTCGTCCCGCTCGATCAGGCTCGCGATCTGATCCGCATACGCGCGAATGCCAGGCGGAGGGAGCTGATGGCTGATGGACTTCGGCGAGCTCAGTCGAGTCGCTGATGGCTGATGGCCAAGAGAAGCTTTCGCCTCACGCTCCTCGCCTGATTCCAGCCCCTCGCCCCTCGCCCCTCGCCCCTCGTCGGCGCTCTCGCGCAGGAACGGACACTTGCTGTCCCAGCCCAGAAGAACTTCGCTGCCGTCGGCGCTCCACATCAGCGCCAGCGGATAGAGCTGGCAATCCAGCGGGCGGCTATCGTAGATCCGACAGCGGCTGGTCGAGGGATCGAGGGCGGGACAGAGGTAGCCCTCGCCGGAAGGGTTCGGAACGACAGTGACCTGGCAGCCGGTCGGCTCGGAGAAATGAGCCGGATCAAGACCGTGGGAGACTGCGCCCTGAATCTCCTCGGCGGTAAAGTAGGGTCTCAGAAAACTGTCTGCTTCCGGAAAACGGCAGCAGACATCGCAACTGAAACAGGCCTGGCTCGGCACCAGTTGCGGCAGCGGGGCCATGGGAAGCAGCTTCGGGCGAGGCATGTGAAGCTCGGTGCCCATAGGATCGATAGATCAGTCATGATACGACGCCAAGGGTGGAGTAGCAAGGAATCCCCAGTCAAGATGCCCCCCAGCCTGGTGTTTTGCACGGCTCATCGCTGGGCCGGACCGCCTCAGCCAGGACCGCGGCCCTTGTATGGGCGACGGGGCCATGTTACGATCAGCGCCGTCTGGGGGCGGATCATCATTCGTCATTCGCCGGCGGGTGACGGGTGACCCATGACGATCGACGAATGGCTCTCACGCGCGATCTCGCATACCCAACCAGAACCGCAACCGACCTAGCTCGGTGCTTCCACGTTCGTGAAGCCCTGGTCCAGGATGGGCTCTATCACGGTTCTCAGAAGGGCCGCTCGGCAGGTGAAGAACCGCCTGTCGCCACTCGCTGGCGCATCGCCCCTGCTCCCTTCCTGCTTTCCCCCGAGGACGTGGCCTTCTTCCGTTCCCTGGGCAATCATCTCCTGGCCTTCTACCGGGCCCTGAACCGCCTGTATCTGGACAGTGTCCGTGGCACGCAGCCTGCGTGGATAGCCGCCTATCTCGACCAGGGAAAGCCGGAATCCCTGATTGCCTATAGCCGCATGAAGCGCTTCCGGGATCTCCTGCCGGGGGTCATCCGCCCGGACATCATCCCCACCGACGAGAGCCTGCATGGGTACCGGATGGTCATCACCGAGTTGGATTCCGTGCCGGGCGGCATCGGGCTGACCGGCGCGCTGGCAAAGGCCTATGGGCAAGTGGCAAGTGGCAAGTGGCAAGTGGAAAATCAGGCTGATTCTCTGGCTTCCACCTCTCGCCCCTCGCCTCTCGCCCCTCGCCTCTTTGAAATTGTCGGCGGCTTGGATGGGATGGCGCGCGGCTTCGCGGCCATGCTGCGAGCCCAGCTTGGCGATCGAGATGGGTGCGTCGCCATCGTCGTGTCCGACGAGGCCAAGGACTATCGTCCTGAAATGCAGTGGATGGCAGCGCGGCTGCGGAGTGCGGGGCTTGAGGCCTATTGCGTCGAGCCCCACGATATCCGCTTTACCGAGGAGGCCTTGCTGGTCGGCGGCGGAGTAGGCGACCGTCCCGTCTCGCTGGCCTATCGCTTCTTCGAACTCTTCGACCTCAAGAATATCCCGAAATCCGAACTGATCATGTACAGTGCCAAGAAGGACCGGACGTTCGTCACGCCTCCGTTCAAACCGGCGCTGGAGGAGAAGTTGGCCTTCGCCCTGTTCCACCACCCGGTCCTGACTCCGTTTTGGATGAAGGAACTGGGGGAAGAATCTTATGGCCTCCTGGCCGGCCTGCTGCCGCGCACCTGGATCCTGGACCCGCGCCCTTTGCCGCCGAGTGCCGTGATCCCCGGCCTGCGCCTAGCCGGACGCGCGGTTGCTGACTGGCACGAGCTGGCCGGAGCTTCCCAGAAGGATCGGCAGTATGCCGTCAAGCCCTCCGGCTTCTCGGAGCTCGCCTGGGGCAGCCGGGGCGTGTCGGTCGGCCACGACCTGTCCCAGACGGAATGGGCCGAAGCGCTGGACAAGGCATTGGCCTCCTTCCCGACCATCCCGTACGTCCTGCAAGAGTTCCACAAGGGACGGCAATACGCCCTGTCCTATTACGACGAAGGCGCCAACGAGATTGTCCCGATGGCCGGACGGGCGAGGCTGTCGCCCTACTACTTCGTCACCGGCGAGCGGGCCGAATTGGGCGGGGTGCTGGCGACGGTCTGTCCGTTGGACAAGAAGCTGATCCACGGGATGCGCGATGCGATCATGACACCCTGCGCGCTTCTCAAAGGAAGTGACGGGTGACGCGTGACAGGTGACGGGTTCAATCAGACGCACCACCTTCTTGTCACTCGTCACTTGTCACTCGTTACGGGTATTTTATGGCGGTAACGTTCTATCATGTAAACTGGTGTCCGGAATGCGCGGCTGTCCGGGAGAAGCTGGCGGAACTGGGCTTGGCCTATGAAGACGTGGTGGTGCCGGACTTCCGGCCGATGCGGAGCCAGGTCTATGACGTGTCGGGCCAGTATTACGTGCCGGTTCTGAAGGACGGAGACAAGGTCCTGACCGAAACGCGGGATATTCTGGCGTATCTGGACGAGCAGTACGGGAAAGACGGCGAGGGGGGCACCCATTGCACTCCCCAGAGCAACGGGTCCCCGGCAAGGGGCAAGGGGGAAGAGTTTCCTTCTTGCAACCTCTAGCCGCTCGCCGTCAACGAAAGGATTGAGACGTGGAGGCATGGAAACGGATCCTCGCTGACAGCATCGTGAAGCCGAAGGACCTGGCCGCCCATCTGGGCGTCGATCCCAAGGAGATCGAGGCCGTCGTCGGCGATTATCCCATGCGCATCACGCCGACCGTTCTGGCCACGATCAAGGAACAGGGCGACGCCATCTGGAAACAGGTCGTCCCCGACCCGCTTGAAATGGCCGACTTCGAAGCGCCGGACGACCCGCTCGAGGAAGATACGATGAGCCCCGTGCCTCATCTGGTGCACCGCTATCCCGACCGGGCCTTGCTCATGGTCACGAACCAGTGTCCGATCTACTGCCGGTTCTGCACGCGCAAGCGTCTCGTGGGCAAGCCGGGTTTCTTGAAAAAGGGCGAGCTGGACCGCGCCATTGACTACCTGCGGGACCATCCGGAGGTGCGGGACGTGATCCTGTCGGGAGGGGACCCGCTGCTCCTGCCCGACCACCTGCTGGAGCGCATTTTCAAAGCGCTGCGCACGATCCCCCATCTGGAGCTGATCCGGATCGGGTCCCGCGTGCCGGGGACTCTGCCCCAGCGCATCACGCCGAAGTTGTGCGAGATCGTCAAGAAGTACCATCCGATCTACATGAACCTGCACTTCAACCATCCGGACGAGCTGACCCAAGAGGTGAAGGCCGCCTGCGGAATGCTGGCGGACGCGGGGGTCCCGCTGGGCGCCCAGACCGTGCTGCTGAAGGGCGTCAACGACGATCCGGAAGTGATGAAGCGGCTCGTGCATCAGCTCCTGCTGGCCCGCGTGAAGCCCTACTACCTGTACCAGGCGGACCTGACCAAAGGCACGAATCATTTCCGCACGACGGTGGAAACGGGGATGGACATCGTCCGTGCGCTGCAAGGCCATACCAGCGGCATGGCGGTCCCCCACTTCGTGATCGACGCGCCGGGCGGAGGCGGAAAGATCCCGATCCTGCCGCCCGATTATCTGGTACATCTGGACGAGGACGGAGCCCTGCTCAAAAATTACGAGAACAAGGTCTTCCACTATCCCCAGCCCCCCCTCTCCCTCCCCTCTCCCATCACCCGTTGCAACGGACGGAGCAACGGGTCCCCGGGAGAGGGCTGGGGTGAGGGGCGGAAACGGGAGCTACCGATGGTCGGGTCTCACCATTTGAACGGTGCTCGCTTAGGCATGGCCGGCTGTGGGAACGGCGACAAGGGAGGCCTGCACGACCTGTGAAGCGTTCTCGCCAGTCCAGTCCTGAATCCCCTCGAAGGACCAGTCCTGAGGCTCCTCGAAGGAACGGCATCCTGCCCTACCAACGACTGAAGCAGCTCATTGCTGACCGGGTCATTCTGGCGGACGTGCCGATCGAGGACCGTCAGATCCAGCCGGCCAGCCTCGACCTGCGTCTGGGAAGGAAAGCCTACCGCCTGCTGAGCAGCTTCCTGCCGGAACGCTCGGAGATCAAGAGCCGCCTGACCCTACATGGGTCCGCCGGACAAGACGTCCTGGACTTCTACCAATCCGACCTCGTGATGTACGAGATGGACCTCAGCGGAGGCGCCATCCTGGAAAAAGGCCACGTCTACCTCGTGCCGTTGCTGGAGAGCCTGCACCTCACACCGACGCTGCGAGCCAGGACCAATCCCAAGAGCACGACCGGCCGGTTGGACGTCTTCACCCGCGTCATCACGGACCTCAACACCGGCTTCGACGAGATCCGGGCCGGCTACCACGGCCCCCTGTACCTGGAAATTGTGCCCCGCTCCTTCGCCATCAAGGTCAGGACCGGCCTCTCGCTCAATCAGCTCCGGCTCGTGCGCGGGCCGGCGACCCTGTCCGATTCCGGAGTCCGAAGCCTGCACAAAGCCACGCCGCTTCTCCACCACAGTGAGCCTGATGAGGGAGACGGGCACCCGGTGCCGTTGCGCGAGTTGCGGACCGGTCAGGGCCTCTTCCTGAGGATAGACCTGCGGGGTTCCGACAAGCGGCACGATTCAATCATCGGGTATCGGGCGAAGAAGAACAGCCACGTCATCGACCTGTCCAAGGTGGGCTACTACGCGGCGATGGATTTCTGGGAGCCGCTCCGGCGGCACCGTCACGACAGCCTGCTGCTCGAACCTGAGGAATTCTACATCCTGGCCTCCAAGGAGCGGATCAGCGTGCCGCCTGAGTACGCAGCCGAGATGGTGGCCTATGAAGCGGCCTGCGGGGAGCTCCGCACCCATTATGCCGGCTTCTTCGATCCGGGATTCGGCCATGGGCACGGTGAGATCAAGGGCACCCAGGTGGTGCTGGAGGTGCGGCCTCATGATGTCCCCTTCCTGATCTACGACGGCCAAACCTTTTTCAAGGTGGTCTACGAGAAAATGATCGAGCCTCCCATCCACGTATATGGATCGACTCTGGGCTCATCCTATCAACGTCAGGGGCTCACCCTGAGCAAGCACTTTAAAGCATGAGTATGCCACCCAAGGACCCGAATCAATTCGTTCCCCCGCCCCCGGCTTCACCAAGCCCTGCCGGTGAACGCGACCAGGGGGACAGGGGTTCGGGGGAAGACCGCCAGCTCCACACCGCCGAGCTGATGGTCGGCGTGGGAATGATGTTCGTCGGCTTCCTGAACGTATTGCTCTCGATCAGCGGTGGGTTCGAGATCAACGTCGTCCCGCTGCTCCTGTACTTTGCCGGCCTGGCTGTCTGGGCCCATGCCGCGATCGTCCATCCCACCGTTCGCTACATCGTGATCACCGTCGCGATCGCCTTCGGCCTGGCCTTTTTCCACTACGGCGAGGTGCTGTTCTGGCACAAACAGGTGGTGTTTTGGGGAACCGTCGCGATGGTCGTGTTCTTCATGTTCAAAACCGCGGCCCCAACCAGGCAATGAAGCTTTCAGCCGTCAGCTTTCAGCTTCACCCCCACCCTCCCCTCCCCCTTTCAAGGGGGAGGGTCTCGGGGAGGGGGTGCTGGCCGCTGATCGCTGAACGCTGATCGCTCAATGTTTATCAGCGTCATCATCCCCACGTTGAATGAGGAACGGGTCCTGCCGCGCACGCTTGCCCACACGCTCGCGCTGGGCTTCGACGAGCTCCTCGTCGTAGACGGCGGCAGCAACGACCGCACCGCCGAAATCGTGACCGCGTCGCGCGTGACGCGTGAAGAGACCGACGCGGAGACGCGGCGAGAGGAGGACGCGGCGATCCCCGCGTCCCCGCGTCCCTGTGTCCCCGTGTCGCCTGCACCCGTCACGTTACTGACAGCTCCCGCCGGGCGGGCGACCCAGATGAACATCGGGGCCACTGCCAGTCGGGGGGACATTCTCTTGTTCCTGCATGCCGACACGCTGCTGCCCCGCGATGCAAAGCGGGAGATCGAGGAAGCCATGAAGGAGCCAGCCTGTGTTGGGGGGCGATTCGACCTGTGCTTCGAACGGGATATGGGACTGGGCTGGTTGATCAGCCGTCTGATCAACCTCCGCTCCCGCTGGACCGGCATCGCCACGGGAGATCAGGCGATCTTCGTGCGGCGGCGCACATTCGACGAGTTGGGCGGGTTTTCGCCCATCCCGATCATGGAGGATATAGACTTCACCAGCCGGTTAAAACAGACAGGGCGGGTGGTCAGCCTCCGGTCGAAGGTCATCACCTCCTATCGGCGCTGGAAGACCCGTGGATCGATCCGCACGATTGTCCTCATGTGGAGCCTGCGGTTCTTGTACTGGATCGGCGTCAGCCCGCATAAACTGAGCCAGCTTTACAGCACGGTGCGCTGACAGGCGAGTGGCGAGAGGCAAGAGGCTATGGGCAATAAATCAGAGAACGTTCCGCCTCGCCCCTCGCCTCTCGCCCCTAGCCAGCAACGCGCTGACAGCGCGTTGATCATTTTCGGCAAGGCGCCGATACCCGGCCAGGTCAAGACACGCCTCTGCCCTCCCCTGACCCCGGACGAGGCTGCCACGTTGCAAGGCAGCCTGGTGCTGGATGCGGTCGAGCGGAGCCGCGCCGTGACGCGACAGGTAGATCGGTTTCTGGCCTGCGCTCCTTCGCGCGCACATGTCTTTTTCAAGATCCTCGAAGAACGGCAGGGGGTGCGGCTCATCGACCAGGTGGGCGAAGACCTCGGCCGGCGCATGGACCAGGCGTTCCAGGAGGTCTTTGCGCTGGGCTATCAGCGGGTTGTGCTGGTCGGCACCGATGTGCCGACCCTCTCGGCCTCGTCCTATGGTCAGGCCCTCGGTCTCCTGTCAGCCCACGACCTGGTGCTCGGCCCCTCGCTGGACGGAGGCTATTACCTGATCGGGCTGAAAAAACCTGCGCCGGCTCTCTTCACGGACATTCCCTGGTCCACCGATCAAGTCTGCTCTCTGACCAGGAAGAAAGCTGAGGCATTGGGATTGAAGACGGCGCTGCTGCCGGTCTGCCGCGATCTTGATACGGTGGATGACCTTCTGGCGCTGGCTGAAGAAGCTGGGATCGAGGCGACGGGGAGACACGGAGACGCGGGGACACAGCGATCGCCCCTTCTCCGCGTCGCCGCGTCGCGTTCTCGCCCCTCACCCCTCACCTCTAGCCTGTCGGCAAGGACCGCCGGAGTGATCCAGATGCTGGTCGGCCGGCACCGCAAAGAATTCGGCAATTTGGCGATTTGAAAATTCGGTGATTGATTCCACAAGGAGGAATTCAGCAAAATGAGTACCCTGCAAATCGTACATCACCAAATCACCAAATGGACCAATTCTCATGAGTGACCGAGTCGCGCTGATTACCGGAGGGGCGCGCGGGATTGGGCGGGCGATCGCGTTGGACCTGGCAGCCGGACATTGGTCCGTCGCCATCGCCTATCGGACCAGCGAGAAGGAGGCGGCGGAGACGGCCCAGGCCATCGTCGAGCGAGGCGGTAAATCTCTGGCGCTGCGAGGCGATGTTTCCGATCCGGCCGCGGCTCGTCAGCTCGTCCAGGAGGTGGAACGGACCTGGGGGAGGCTGGACGCTTTGATCAACTGCGCCGGCCCCTACCATCGAGTGAATTTACTGGAGGAAACCCCCGAGGGTTGGGCCGAGATGTTCGCCAACAATTTGCACCCGGCCTTCTTCCTGGCCCTGGCAGCGGTCCCCGGCATGAAAGCCCGCAAGTATGGCCGCATCATCACCTTCAGCATGGCCAACGCAGACCAGATGGTGGCGCAGCCGGAGGTCACGGCCCATTACATCGCCAAGTCTGGCCTGCTGATCCTGACCAGGACCCTAGCCAAGCTCCTGGCGCCGCATGGGATCACCGTCAACGCCGTCTCACCCGGATTCATTGATTCCGGCAGCGCGCCGCCGGGGGAACTGGCGGGGATGGCTAAGAAGGTGCCGGCCGGCTACATCGGCGAGGTGTCCGATACAGTCGCCGCCGTGCGGTTTCTGCTCTCCGATGAGGCCCGGTACGTGAACGGCACGAACATCCACGTCTCAGGCGGATGGGGAATTTGAATGGGAAGTTTTGAGCTTTAAGTTCTCAGTTTTCAGTTCAACTCATAACCGAGAACTCAAAACTGAAAACTAAAAAGCCTTTGGCCAGCTTATGACTGGCCAAAGGCTTTTTTGAGCAGCGGCTCGATCTCGCCTTTTTTTTCCATCGGGTCCAGGATGTCGGTATCCCCGTAGAACTGCCCGTTGATGAAGACCTTGGGAAGCGTCGGCCAGTTCGTCATCTTGCTCAGGGCTTCCCGCTTGGCCGGGTTCGGGAGCACGTCGACGAGCTCATAGGGATAGCCGTACTTGTCGAAGAACTGCATTGTTTCCCTGGTGAACCCGCACATGGGCATTTGCTTGGTGCCCTTGCCGTAGATCAGAATTTTATGGGCCTTGATCTCTTGCTGGATTTCCTCTTCTATCGGATCAGCCATCGATTTGACCTCCTCTATGAAAATTGGCGAGTGGCAAGCGGCAAGGGGCGAGTGGTAACGGGATTGCTCATGAGTTTTTCCTAACCTCTAGCCGCTCGCCCCTGGCCCCTCGCCAACGTTATCTTCCATCCGACGTCTCCGCCTTGATCTCCAGCGCGTGGATGCGGCCGTCTTTCATCGGCTCATCCAAGGCCTGGTAGACCATCCGGTGCCGATCCAAGAGATTCTTCCCCTTGAAGGCATCAGAGACCACCCGGACCATAAGGTGATCCATCGTGCCGGTCCGGTCTGTGACCGCCACCGAGGCGTCCGGCATGGCCCTTCGGATATAGTCTGTGAGCGTCTCACCACTGATCATGAGCTGCCTTGCACTTGCCCCAACGGGAGATTAGCATACAGTACCCCCGTTTCTGAACGCAATCGCCACCGGCAGGAGCGAAAAGACATGATCCTGACAGGGCGACAGCGGCTGGTCTTGGTGATCGCGCTGGCCGCCATTGCCTGGCTTGCAGGACTTTCCCATTCCGAGGCGACCCCAGCCCAACAGACCCTGACCATCCTCCATACCAGCGAGCACCACGGCCAAGCCTTGCCGATCGAGCGGCGGGGGGAGCCCAGGGTCGCCGGGATGGCGGGACGGGCCACGCTGATCAATTCGATCAAGAAGGAATCCGAGGCCGTGCTGCTTGTGGACTCCGGTGACCTCCTGATCGGTACGCCTCTGTCCTCTTTCTTCCGCGGCGAGCCGGACATCAAAGCGATGAACTTGATGGGCTATCAGGCGATGGCGGCCGGCAACCATGAATTCGACTTCGGGCTGGATCACGCTCGACGGCTCAAGCAGTTGGCCCAGTTTCCGATGCTCTGTTCGAACCTCACGAGCCAGTTGGCGGACCTGCCGTGTCAACCGTCGACGATCATCTCCACGGGAGGCCTCTCGATCGGCCTGATCAGCTTGTTGGGCCACAAGAACTTCCCGGACACTTTCAATCGGCAGGTGGCGAAGATCGTCGAGTTTCACGATCCCATCGAGACCGCCCGAAGCCTGGCGCAGAAACTGAAAACCTCACAGGGGGTGGACTTGCTCGTGGCGATCACACACCAGGAGACAGACGAAGACCTCCTGCTGCTCGCACAGGTGCCGGAGATCGACGTGATTGTCGGCGGCCATACGGAAGGATTCGACGGGTTACGGACAGCCGCCGCACCGGCGCCGATCGAGGAGTTGGCCAACCCCGGTCCGCTCTTCGTGAAGACGCATCGTCTGGGACGAACCCTGGGACGGCTCGACCTCGTTATCAGCAAGCAGGCCGGGACTGGCCGCGCCCAGGTTGTTCGGGCCAGGGCCAGGAATCTCCCGGTGACGGAGTCCATCCCGCCTGATCCGGCCGTCCATGCCCTGCTGGAAGATTATGCCAAGCAGTTGGAGAGCCGGACGGGGGAAGTGATCGGGCGCTCGCTGGTGGCGCTGGAGGGGGAGAACAACCGGATCAGGACGAGCGAGACGAATTTAGGCAACCTGCTGGCGGACTTGCTGCGCGCCGAGTTCGGCACGGAGGTCGCGTTGGTCAACAGCGGCCAGATCCGCGACAGCATTCCCGCCGGGCCGGTGGATGTCAGACGCTTGCTGCGCGTGCTGCCCTTTGACTCGTCGACCGTGACCTTCTCCCTCACGGGGGAACAGATGGTCCTGGCTCTGGAAAACAGCGCCAGCCGCTTGCCTGGCGCGATGGCCGGCCGGTTCTTGCAAGTCTCCGGCCTCTCCGTGCGCTATGACCTCTCCGCGCCAGCCGGCTCACGGGTGCGCGAGGTCTCGGTCAGCGGACGACCCTTGGAGGCCCAGCGACGCTACTCGGTGGCGACCGATGCCTTCCTGGCCGACGGAGGGGACGGCTATACGATGTTCACAGCCGCCCACGACCGGGTCGAGCGGCAGGTCCCGCTCCGCGATCTGCTGCTGGCGGCGCTCCAAACCAAGCCCCTCAAAGCCTCGGTGGACGGCCGGATTCAGTTCATCGAGCGCGCCGGACCGTCTGACTCTCGTGCTGAGCCCCGCGCCGAGTCTCACGAACAACAGCCGCTTGCCCCGACTCCCCATCCCGTGCCCATGCCTGGCCACTAAGGTTCCGCTTTTCCCGATAGCGGAGGCCCCTCTCGCGCCGCGCCACGGCTCGCGGCAATAACATGGAACGTCCTGAACGGCAAGAGATAGCGAGACCGCCCCTCGATGGAAAACAAAGAACACTGTACAAAGGTCGTTGATTGGGTACAATTAGTCGATGCCTTCGATGACCCCTTTTGAAAACTGGCGGGTTAGAACCAAGCTGATCGTCATCACCCTCCCCTTCATCGCCCTCGTCACCATGCTCGAGGCAGGGGCGGTCTATGTACGAGAGACCGCGAGCTTGGAACGCAAGCTGGCGCAGAGAGCCCAGAATATCTCGACTCAGATTATGGCGGACCGCAAATACTACACGTCCGTCGTCTTGCCTCGCGCAGTCGAGCTCCCCCCTCGCTTGGCGGCCCCGCAATTTCGCGACGAACCGCCATGAATAATGCGGGCTAGTCGCCCCGCTTCATCAGCTCCAGAATGATCTGGTGGTCCTCTTTATCCGCCCAGCGCGAAGGCCGGTAGCCGTTCCAGATAGAGTCCTTTTTGACAGCCCCGCGTTCCAGCAGGAATTGCAAGATCTCCGTGTGGCCGCCGAATGCGGCCGCGTGTAAGGCGGTCCAGCCCGTGATATCTTGGGCGTTCACATCGGCGCCCCGGTCCAACAGCAGGCGGACCGTCTCCATGTGGTTGTTCCAGGCCGCCAGCATGAGCGCCTGCGTCCCGAGAATGGGCATCTCACCGTTGACATCCATGCCGTCATCCAGCAGCTTGGTGACCTGCTCCGTATCCCCCTGCGAGGACGCATGCAGCAACGGCGAGGAGCAGCCGGGCAGGACGATCGTCACGGCCAGACAGAGCGCGAGCAGGCGCACAAGCGAGCACTCAGACATACGGACAGGACCTCCCGGGGACCCGTTGCTCCGGGAATGCAACGGGTGCCCCCAGCAGCATACCAAACACTCGGCAGAGAAGCCAGCCAGGACCAGTGATTCCGAGCCGGCTCCAAGCCGCATGTCCACATCTCTCTGAACCAGCTCCCCTGCGCCGACCGGGTCTCCCCAAAAATCTCGTGACTCGGCCCACCTCACTCTGCTATGGTCCCCGCCGTTTGTCATCGGCCTGGGAGGACCTGGTGAAAGAACACGATTGGGAAAAGCTCTGGCGAGGAAGCATGGGGGTCGCGCTCCCCGTCGCCTTCGTGTCCGCCGCCATGGACCGGACCCTCATCACGACGGTCACGGGCTTGTGGGAGAACCTCACGCCGTGGCGGTTGCTCTTTTTCCTCTCATCCGCCTTCCTGTTGGCGGGCCTCGCCCGAAATTCCTCGCGACTCAGAAAGCTGGCCGAGCTTCAGGCCGGTGTCCCCGCCGCGGATCTAGATTTACCTGAGGAGAAACGTCCCCCCTCGGGCTCCCATTTGACCCGCGCCTGACAGCCGTCAATAATGGTTCCTCCGGCTCGTGGCCGGTTCGACCCTGCACAGGATCGCGTTCCGTCGTGCTGACGGGAGAGGGACTGCGTGGTAAACGGCAAAGTCACCGGCTTCACCGCCGCCTGCGTGCTGGTCAGCAACGTCATCGGCAGCGGCATTTTCACCACCACCGGGTTCATGGCGCGAGACCTCGGCGACCCCTGGCTGATCCTGCTGCTCTGGACGGTGGGCGCCCTGTTGGCCCTCACCGGAGCCCTGTCTTACAGCGAACTCGGCGCCGCCATTCCACAGGTGGGAGGCGAGTACCTCTACCTCCGTCACGCCTATGGGCCTTTGTGGGGCTTTCTCAGCGGGTGGGCTTCTTTTGTGGTCGGCTTCAGCGCGGCGATCGCCGCCGGTTCCGTCAGCTTCGCCGCGTACCTGCTGCAGGTGCTTCCGTTCAGCCACGAGCCGGGCCCCGCAGCAACAGTCCTGGCCCTCGCGCTGGTCTGGGTGCTCACAGGCACTCACATGGCCGGTGTGGAAACAGGCGGCGTGCTTCAGCGCCTTCTGACCCTGACCAAGGTGGCTGCGATCCTGGCCCTGGTGGCCGGCGCCTTTCTGGTTGGTCGCGGCGATTGGGGGCACCTGACGGTCCGCGCTCCAAGCACGGCACCGGGCCTCGGAACCGTCGTCGTCTCGTTGATCTTCGTGATCTACGCCTATTCGGGTTGGAACGCGGCCGGCTACATCGCCGGCGAAGTCGCCGATCCGGGCCGCGCGATTCCCCGTTCCATGATCAGGGGCACGCTCTTCGTCGGCGTCGTGTACTTGCTGCTGAACGTCGTCTACCTCTACGCGCTCCCGGTCGCGGCGCTGGCCCAGCCTCCTCTCCTCCCCGTCGCAGAGAAGGCCGCCGTTGCGCTGTTCGGAACCGTCGGCGCGGCCCTGGTCTCGATTCTGCTCTGCATCTCGATCGCCGCGGCGGTCAGCGCGATGGTCTGGGCCGGGCCTCGCGTCTACGTCGCGATGGCGCGCGACGGCATCCTGCCCGCCGGTCTGGCGGAAGCGCGCGGAGCAGGCGGCGCGCCCTCGAGAGCGATCCTGCTCCAGAGCGGCTGGGCCACGGTCCTGATCCTCTCCGGATCGTTCGAGCAGTTGGTGGTGTACACCGGCCTTGTCCTGACCCTGTTCAGCGCGCTGGCGGTCGGAGCGGTCATCGTCCTGCGGCGGAAACGTCCCGACCTGGCGCGCCCCTTTCGCGTGCCGCTCTACCCCTTTGTGCCGGTCGTCTACCTGGTGATCGCCGCCACGGTCATCCTCTACGCCGTCGTCGAACGTCCTGTTGAGTCGGCATGGGGCGTCGCCACGGTGCTGGCCGGTGTTCCGTTGTATTGGCTCCACGGCAGGCGCCCGCAACAGGCATGAAGGGAGAAAAGATCTCGATCGCTCTGAGACCGTGGCGGCTCTTTGGTTGTATTTGGCCGGCAAGCTGCCTATAGTACGCGCCGGAAGACGAACTCACCACGCCGGGGGCAGTACCCGGAGCCGATCATGCCAATCAGCCCGCTTGCGGGAAAACCGCCGGAGCCTTCCACGCTTCTCAATATCCCGCGGCTGATCACCGCCTACTATGCGGATCGTCCCGATCCCGCCGTCCGCGAGCAGCGCGTCGCCTTCGGCACCTCCGGACACCGGGGCTCCGCGTTCAGGCACTCGTTCAACGAAACTCACGTCCTGGCCATCACCCAGGCCATCTGCGCCTACCGCAAGGAGCACCGCATCGACGGACCGCTCTTTCTGGGCATGGACACGCACGCCCTCTCGGAGCCGGCCTTCGCGACCACGCTGGAAGTGCTGGCTGCCAACGGCATCGACGTCATGATCGACCGTGACCGCGGCTATACGCCGACGCCCGTCATCTCTCACGCCATTCTCACGCACAACCGCGGCCGGCAGACGGGGATGGCGGACGGGATCGTGATGACGCCCTCCCATAATCCGCCCGAGGACGGCGGCTTCAAATACAACCCGCCGCACGGCGGTCCGGCGGACACGCACGTGACTAAATGGATCGAGGACCGGGCGAACGCGCTGCTCACCGACGGCCTCCACGGGGTCTCGCGCCTGCCCTACGAGCGGGCGCTGCGGTCCGCGACGACGCATCCGCATGAGTACCTCGACGCCTTCATCCGCGACCTCGCGGCTGTGATCGACATGGAGGCAATCCGCCGCGCCGGGCTCAAATTGGGAGTGGATCCGCTCGGCGGGTCCGGCGTCGCCCTTTGGCGGCCCATTGCGGAGCACTACGGCCTCGACCTCGACGTGGTGAACTCATCGGTCGATCCCACCTTCCGGTTCATGCCCCTGGACTGGGACGGCAAGATCCGGATGGATTGTTCATCGCCTCACGCGATGGCGGGGCTGATCGCCCTCCGTGAACGCTTTCATGTCGCCTTTGCCAACGACCCCGACAATGATCGGCACGGCATTGTCACGCGGAGCGCCGGGCTCCTCAATCCCAATCACTACTTGACGGTCGTCGTATCCTATCTGTTCAGCCGGCGCAGCGGCTGGCGCGCGGACGCCGCAGTCGGCAAGACCGTGGTGAGCAGCAGCATGATCGATCGGGTGGCGGCGAAGCTGGGCCGCCGCTTGTTCGAGGTGCCGGTCGGGTTCAAATGGTTCGTCGACGGACTCTTGAACGGGTCGCTCGGGTTCGGCGGAGAGGAAAGCGCCGGCGCGTCGTGCCTTCGCCGCGACGGGACCGTGTGGACCACGGACAAGGACGGCATCATCCTCGGGCTCCTGGCGGCGGAGATCACGGCCCAAACCGGCCGCGACCCGGGGGAACTCTATCAAGACCTGGCCCGGGAGTTTGGAGCCCCGATCTATGAACGGATCGACGCGCCGGCCACACCGGAGCAGAAATCGGTGTTGGCGAAGCTGTCCCCGCAGCAGGTGCGGGCCACCGACCTGGCCGGCGACAAGATTCAGACTGTGCTGACGACGGCGCCGGGCAACGGCGCCGCCATCGGAGGCCTGAAGGTCGTCACCGAGCACGGATGGTTCGCCGCGCGCCCCTCCGGCACAGAGGATGTCTACAAGGTCTATGCGGAAAGCTATCGAGGCCGCGACCACCTTCGCCGTATCCAGGAGGAAGCGCAGGCGCTCATTGCAAAGTCCCTGGCGTCTTGACCGCAAGGCCTTGACCTGATGCAGCCGCGACCCGGCCGCCTTTCCGGCGGGGTCGAGCCTCTGGCTCAGACTGAAGGCGGGACATCATTGAGGTCGTCTGAACCGGAGCCTGCGGGGTTACTGGGCGGGAGACGGCGGTCCGTTATCCTGCAAGACTTCCTTGACGGCTTCGAGGAACTTGTCCAGGGCAAACGGTTTTGCAATGGTTCTTTGGGCCCCCAGGCAGCGCGCGATGTTCAGGAAGTCGGCCTTCCCTTTGAGGCCCCCGCCGGACATGGCGATGATCTTCGTTTCCGGCGCGATCCGCCGGGCTTCCCGAATCACCTCGACGCCGTCTTCTTCCGGCATCAACATATCGGTAATGATCAAGTCCGACGGCTGCTCGCGCAAGCATTTCATGGCAGCCCTGCCATCGGCGGCTTCCGTGACCGTATGACCCGCCCCCTCCAGCAGGTCCCGGAGCATTCTCCGGATGGGCGCTTCATCGTCGATGACCAGGATGGTGGCCACGGAAGGCTCCGGCTCGTGCATAGGCATCAGGGCGCAACTTCGCGTCTAGCTTACCTAGCTATACTTATCGGTCTGCGCGGGTGTAGACTTGAGGCCGGCGCGTCGGATCGGTCAGGGGAAGAGGCATGGCGGACAAGGAGCGTAGGCCAAGGGAGAGGCCCCGCAGAGAAGCCGCAGGCGGGACTCCGCCGGAGGCCCCGGAGCCACCCGGAAATCGTGCAGACCAGTTCCGTGGCCGGGCGCTGAGCCGGCGTGCCCTACTGGCCGGAACCGCCTCGTTCGCGGGCCTCACCGCCGCCGAAGCCCTGCTTGCCCCCCTGCAAGCACAACTGCCGTCGGTCCCTGAGGACCCGACGAGGGTGCCGGGAACCGCCCCCAGCCCCTACGGAACACGAGCCGCGTTTGAGCAGGCCATACGTCTCGCAACGGCCTCCCATTCGCTCACCCCGTTGGAGTCATTGCACGGGATCGTGACTCCTTCTTCGTTGCACTTCGAGCGGCACCACAACGGAGTTCCGCTCATTGACCCGGCTCGACATCGCCTGCTGATCCACGGGCTGGTCGGACGGTCCATGATCTTCACCCTGGACGAGCTGAAGCGCTTCCCATCCGTGTCACGGCTGGCGTTCATCGAATGCTCAGGCAATACCGCCGGCGAGTGGCATGAGCCGGGCGGACGCACCGTCCAGCAGACGCATGGACTGCTCAGCACCAGCGAGTGGACGGGCGTCGCCCTCGCGACGGTCCTGCGCGAGGCCGGAATCAAGCCTGAAGCAACCTGGATGCTGGCGGAAGGGAGCGACGCCGCGGCCATGACGCGCAGCATTCCCCTCGCGCCGGTCCTGGACGAGGCCCTTCTCTGCTATGCGCAAAACGGGGAAGCCCTGCGTCCGGAGCAGGGCTACCCGCTCCGCCTGCTGCTGCCCGGGTGGGAGGGCAACGCCAACATCAAATGGCTGCGCCGGTTGAAATTGGGACCAGCGCCCTTCATGACCAGGGAAGAGACCTCCCATTACACCGACCTGATGCCGGACGGCACCGCCCGGCAGTTTACCCTGGTCATGGATGCCAAGTCCGTGATCACGAATCCATCGGGCGGGCAGCGCGTTCGGCGCGGATTCGTGGAGATCCGCGGGTTGGCCTGGAGCGGGCGAGGACGCGTGACTCGCGTCGAGGTCAGCACGGACGCAGGCAGGACCTGGCAGCAGGCATCCCTCCAAGACCCGGTCTTGCCGAAATGCGCGACATCGTTCCGGCTCCCCTGGCGCTGGGACGGACGGGAAACGGTGCTCCAAAGCCGCTGCACCGATGAGACCGGCTACGTGCAGCCGGGCCGAGAGGCCTTGGTCGCGGCCCGGGGAGTGAACTCGGTCTATCACTATCATGCCATCCAGAGCTGGAAAGTGTCGCCTGATGGGACGGTGGAGAATGTCCATGTCTAATCCGTTCCGGTTCGCCGTTCAGACGGTGGTCCTCGCGACCGGCCTTGGAACAGGCTGGACGTGGGCCGGCACGACGCCGCAAGCCAACCCATCGCTGCTTGAGCTGGGCCGCCCGCCCACGGAAGCCGAGGTCGGTGCCTGGAACATTGATGTCTCGCCGAGCGGCGCAGGCCTCCCCCCAGGCAGCGGGACGGTTCAGAACGGAAGGCAGGTGTTCGCGCAGAAGTGCGCCATGTGCCACGGCCGGACCGGCGTCGAGGGACCGATGGACCGGCTGGTCGGCGGGCACGGCACGTTGAAGACGGACCGACCGATCAAGACGGTGGGAAGCTACTGGCCCTATGCAACGACGCTCTTTGACTACATTCGTCGCGCGATGCCGTTCACGGCACCGCAGTCTCTGACTCCCGATGAAGTCTATTCCCTCGTCGCCTGGCTCCTGTATCAGAACGGGATCGTGCCGGAAGACGCCGTCATGGATGCCCGCACGCTGCCGGCCGTCCGCATGCCCAACCGCGACGGCTTTATTCCGGACCAGCAACCCGACGTGCCCAAGTAGGCTGAGTCATGTGCACGGCAACGCGAACCCGTTCCGGTTTCGCCGCGAACCGGCTCCTTCGATCTTGAGACAAGCGGCTCAACGGTACGTCACAGGCCATCGCAACGTCGCTGATGCACCGGGAGATGAGAAGCTGATGGCACTCAAACGGCGTCAATTCCTCCAGGCCAGCATGGTTGGTCTCGCAGCCGCCGTCCTGCCATCGACAGGACAAGCTGAGACCACGCCGGTGCGCACCCTGCGCATCGCCTTGCTCCATCTCGCTCCGCTTCCCGGCGACCTAACGCACAATCGCCGGCTCGTCGAAACGGCCGTCACCGCCGCCGCGGGGCTCGGCGCAACCTGGATCATCACGCCGGAGCTCTGCATCACCGGCTACACCTTCGCCGACCGGATCGGCACGGAGTGGATCGTGCCGCAACCGGACCTGTGGATGACACAGTTTTGCCGGCTCGTGGCCCGCCTCCGCGTGACGGTGTTCCTGTCCCATCCCGAACGGGATCGTCATTCCAGGAAACTGCATAATACGGTGTTTGCGATCGCACCTGATGGCAGGATCGTCGGCAAGCACCGCAAAATCAATACGCTGCGAGTCGGCTCAGAGGCATGGTCGAGCCCTGGGGAACAAGCGACAGTGGTCCCCGTGCCTCCGTTCAAGAACGTCGGGATGCTGATCTGTGCGGATGCGTCGTCGAAGGAAATGGCGAGAAGCTTCAAGACCCAGGGGGCAGAACTGCTGGTGTCATCTGCCGCCTGGGCGCCGGGTCACCATGGCCCGAACGGCGAATGGGAACGATGCACCAACGAGACCGGACTCCCGCTCCTGGTGTGCAATCGGACCGGGCCTGACCGGACCCTCGATTTTACCAAGGCCGAGACGGTGGTGGTGAAAGACGGGCAGCGGCTTCTGTCGTTGTCCTCGGAACGCTCCGCGATTTTCACAATCGAGTGGGATCTGCAGACCCAGAATCTGGCCAGGCGGGAGTACCAGACGGTCTACCTGTGACCACAGGCTTACAGGCATCGCGCCTGTTTAGGCGCATACCCCCTGCATAGGATATGGAGTTAGGCCCCTGCGGCCGGAGACGTCCCGCCGCCGTATTCCTCGCGGTAGATGAGGATGGCCGTGTGCAAGAGTCCCACGATGATCGGGCCGAGGAACAACCCGATGATGCCGTAGATAGCCAGCCCGCCCACGATGCTGAAGAACATGAACAGGACCGGAATTTGGGCGCCCTGCCCGATCAGCCAGGGTTTCAGCAGGCTGTCCACCATCGTCACGATGCCCACGCCCCAGGCCAGCATCGCCAGCGCCTTCCACAGCGGCCCCGCCCACCAGAGATAGAGGGCGACCGGCCCCCAGATCAGCGCCGTGCCGCCGACCGGCAAGGGCGCGAGCACCATCGTCATCGCGGTCAGAAACATCGGGAACGGGGCCCCGAGCACCGCATAGGCCAGCCCCGCGGCCAAGCCCTGGGCGATCGCCGCGACCAGGATACCTTTGACGACCGCCCGCAGGGTCTGGTCAAGCCGGACAAAAATCTTCGCCTTGTGCGACTCGTCGAGCGGCACCACCCGGTAGAAGCCGGCGAACAGGCGCGC
>Ga0194110_10000886_pt1 | contig 38749 bp, 36 predicted proteins | sample TA2Kig1200mmetaG_FD_146192 | JGI IMG/M metagenome (GOLD analysis project Ga0194110, IMG submission 146192) | Freshwater microbial communities from Lake Tanganyika, Tanzania - TA2015032 Kigoma Deep Cast 1200m | ecosystem: Environmental > Aquatic > Freshwater > Lake | place: Tanzania: Lake...
GAGGAGATAAATGAGGAAAAAGCAAAACGAATCGTTTCAGCAGGTGTAACCCAGGTTTATGTCAGATCTCCTCTCAGTTGCCAGTCGCGGATGGGCGTCTGCCAATTCTGTTATGGCTTTGACCTCTCCCGAGGGCGTGTGGTGGGCAAACATGTCACGGTGGGCATTATTGCTGCCCAGAGCATCGGGGAGCCGGGTACCCAGCTCACCTTGCGCACCTTTCACACTGGAGGCGTAATGGGGTTAGACATCACCAGCGGTCTGCCTCGGGTGGAAGAGCTCTTTGAAGCCAGAATACCCAAGGGTCAAGCCATTATCTCGGAAATTGATGGGATGGCAGAGGTGCTTCCCACAGAAGAGGGCTATAAGATTAGGGTTGCCAACTCTGAAGTCTATCGGAACGAACTGCCTCTCCCGCCAGATATGGAGCTGGTAGTTGGTGATGGTCAGTGGGTGGACATAGGCACGGTTCTGGCCGCATCTTCAGAGAGTATCTCAGAAGAGGAGAAGGATGGAGCATCGGCGGTGCCAGCGGTGCTTGCCCCTATTAGCGGCACGATAAGTGTCGAAGGAAACAACATCGTTATCAACTATGAGGAAAAAGAGGAGGAGACGTATCTTGTTCCCTTCAGCACCAGCATTCGGGTGGAGAATGGTTCCAGGGTTAGGGCTGGAGACCAGCTTACCGACGGGCATGTAAACCCCCAGGACATTCTGCGTATCAAGGGAAGGGAAGCAGCCTCGCGCTACCTGGTGGACGAGATACAGAAGGTCTATCGCTCTCAAGGGGTTAACATCAACGACAAGCACATTGAGGTAGTGGTGCGCCGAATGCTTCAGAAAGTAAGGGTTGATTCTCCAGGCGACACTGAGATACTTCCAGGGGATCTGGTTGATCGGTTTACCTTCGAGGAGATTAATGCTAGGGTGGTGGCTGAAGCAGGAGAGCCAGCCACGGCCCAGACAGCTCTTTTGGGAATAACCAAGGCTGCTCTTAGCTCAGAAAGCTTCTTAGCTGCGGCTTCTTTCCAAGAGACCACCAGGGTTCTGACCGAGGCAGCCATCGGCGGTAGAATGGACAGAATGCTGGGTCTGAAGGAGAACGTCATCATAGGCAGGTTGATTCCTGCCCAGTGTCTCTCAGAGGAGGAACTTAAAGCCGGGTTTGAACTTGCGCTTGGAGCGGAGGCTGAAGGGGAGCTGGGCGAGAGGGAGGTAGAAGTCGAGTCTTTATTCCCACTACCGACTGCTGAGGCATCCTGAAGAATCATGTCCCAGCAAAGAGATGCTAAGGTGTTGCTCCTGGCAGGCTTGGCTTCTTGCCAGCTACTGGGCTTTGCTATCTAAGAGGACGGTAACCGGGCCGTCGTTGTAGATTTCCACCAGCATGTGTTGCTGGAAGCGGCCAGTGGAGACTTTGAGCCCACTGGCCCTCGCTACCTCTACGAAGCTATTGAATAGGGCTTCGGCTTCACCGGGCAAAGCAGCTTGGGTGAAGCTAGGGCGGCGGCCTTTCCGAGTATCAGCCAGAAGCGTGAACTGACTTACGGCCAGCAGTTCTCCTCTTATGTCCAGAAGCGACAGATTGAATTTGCCTGCTTCATCTGAAAAGATGCGGAGGTTGATTGTCTTGTCGGCCAGGTATCTGACATCTTTCTCTGAATCGCCTTGGGCCACCCCCACCAAAGCCACCAGCCCCCGCCCAATCTGAGACACCTTCTCTCCGCCAACAGTCACTGAGGCTTGAGTTACCCGCTGGAGCAATGCCTTCATCGGATATTTCCTGGCAAAGACCAGCCCGTCAGCGAGTCTGGGACATCACCGGCCACGCTCTTCTGAGCCGGTCCCTCCGCGATAGCTGTTTTTCCCACCCCAGCCTCACCGATGATTATGGGGTTATTCCTGGTGCGTCGGGAGAGGATTTGTATCACGCGGCGAATCTCCTCTTCCCGCCCAATCACGGGGTCAATCTTGTCTAGTCTAGCCAGTTCGGTGAGATCGCGCCCATATTTCTCCAGACTACGATACTTACTCTCGGCCCTTCTATCGGTAACCCGGCGGGCACCGCGATTGTCATGGAGAGTGCGGTATATGCTCTCCTGGTCAACGCCAGAGGAGCGAAAAATCCTGGCCGCTTCGCCCTCCTCTTCCGCCACGGTGCCAATAAGCAGATGCTCCGCACCGATGAACTCGTCCTTGATTCTCTCGGCCTCGGCGCTGGCGGCTTCCAGCAAGCGGGGGGTGCGATGGGTAGCGAAAATCTGTGCCCCTTCGTAGGTGACCGTAGGAGTCTTGTCTAGGGCGGTCTCCACCTGCTGCCTAATGGCCCTGTCATCCACTCCTAGTCGTTTCAGCAGCTTGGCAGCCAGGCTGTCTTCTTGCCAGAGCAAAGCAAGTAAGACATGCTCTACGTCCCACTGATCATGCTTGAAATATCGAACCAGCTCCTGTGAGGCTGCCAGAACGTCTTGAGCTTGTTCAGTAAATCGCTCCGGACTTATGGGTGCCATTGTTATACAGTGCTCCCAGAAATGTCTGAACAACAGGAGTGCTCAGCAAAGGCGTGCGCTCGAGATCCCCCTGCCAGTTGTAAGATTCTATGGGCCTATGTGGTAGTTGTCAAGGAAGGGGTGTGCGGTGTCCAGGACATGCTATACAGTTTTCAGGCTATGGGCGTGCTGGGTATACTAAGGAGGACGCACCCTCTTTCTACACACAATATGTTACGCTGCCTTCATTCAAATGGGTCTGCGTCAATAACTGTGATGGTGCCTCATGCAACTTTGGCATATGGCCTCCTTCCGTTGGTCAGGAGTATTCTCTGTCTGAAGTTGGCCCTATTTCGATAGCCATAGGCTACCCTTTTTACCACTTTGATGCGGTTGTTCTTGCCCTCCAGGAAACCGTTGGTATAGCGATGGTCGAAGTAGTTGAGGATCTCATTGTGCCACATGCGGAGCATGGGCAGCAGGCCTTTGAAAGGCGTAGGACCATCTTCTCTTACGGCATCTTCCCACTGGGCTAGCCTGGCTTCAGCTTCTGCCCGGTCAATGACCTCCTGCGCGGGGCCATAGAAACCCTCTCCCGCAGCTTCGATACCATCATCGTTGACGGGGAGGCCGGCCTGGAGCAACTGAACAGGCAAGTCATGCGCCGCGTGGATACCCTGGTCATTGTCAGCGACGCCACATCGAGAGGCCTGCGCACCGCAGCCCTGATCAAAGGGATGGTACAGAACGACAGGGTGATACAATGTGAGAAAATGGGCCTGGTCTTCAACCGGGTGCAGGGCGGCGAGGAGTTGCTGCGGCGATTCGCCCGGGAGACAGGCCTGCCGGTTTTCGGCTACATCCCTTATGACGAGACCATCGCTTACCACGACCTCCTGGGCAAATCGTTAACTGAGGCCCCCGCCTCACCAGCCCTGACCGCAGTCCGCGACATCGTCCAGAAACGCCTCTTCAGCGAACACTTCGGCTAGCGGCTGTCCCAAAGGCAGGTTAAATCGGTCTTCTTGTCATCGGCCCCTATCTTAGCATGGCAAGAGCAGCAGCGAACGGCGAGATCCTACTGGTTCTCTCGCAAGGTCTGACCGCGAGCAAGCACGGGGCAAAGAGATCAGCCATGCCGCCTAGTGGAGCTCAGAAAACAGCTTACCCTGTCCTGACCTCGGTCTTCGTTGTCTGTTCTTCCACCACACTGCCAGATGCAAGATACCACCAGTGCACAATGCCGCCCAGATCGATATTAGGAGAGCACCTGTCCCATCTAGCTCAGAGTAGTTCCAAACTACGAGGACAATGACGAGGCCAGACTGAAGCATAAGGAGTAGACCACCGACAAGAGGCCACCACCAGGCAATCACACCAGGGCCTACGTACCATAGGAGAGTAAGCATGAAGAATGGCAGAAACTCAGAGACTGGTAGAGGAAGCTCTGAGTTGGTTCTATCGGCAATGATTTGGACCAAAAACCATGTGCAAATGCCAACCCCAGCACCCAAAGAGATTACCCTGGCTGTCCAGCAGAGCCAGCCCGTATTCCGTCGTGTTTGAATCCTCACAGCCACCTACCCCATAGGATGAAGTCTGACATTTACTCATGTATAAAAGCCAGCTAAGGCGCATAAGCCTCCGAGACATGTCCGTTGCTTTGCCAAGCACCAGGCATGTCGAAGACAACAAGCGCCTTTGATATTTCCATATAACATGTAACACTGTATCACATATGGTATACGTTGTCAAGCGCCCGAATTGACACCCACCGTCCGAAAAACGTACAATGGGCACTGTCCATCTGCCACGGGAGCAGGTACGGTGTGCCCAATGCCGGGAATAGCGAAGGAGGAGAAAGCTGGTGCAATATAAGAACATCATCTTCGAGAAGAAGAACAGGATAGCCAAGATCACCCTGAATCGTCCCAAGGAACTGAATTCCATTGATATGGATACCCACCTGGAATTGCAGGCGGCGCTAACGGATAGCGAAAAAGACCCAGAAATCCGTGTAGTGGTCATCACTGGTGCTGGCCGGGCCTTTTGCGCTGGCGCGGACCTCAAGTCCGCCGTGGCGCTGAATGATAAGCCGCAGGAACTGGCTGCCTTCGGTCAACTCTTCTATGACACCTATAACATGATCGAAAACCTGAGCAAGCCGGTAATAGCAGCCGTGAACGGTATAGCTCTTGCTGGCGGAATCGAGCTGGTCGAAGCGTGCGATATTGCCATCGCGGCCGAGGATGCCCGCCTAGGCGATCAACATGCTAGCTTCGGGCTTATCCCCGGCGGCGGCGGTACACAAAGGCTTCCCCGGCAAATACCGCTGAAGAAGGCCAAAGAGCTTCTGCTTACCGGAGACTGGGTAACAGCCAAAGAAGCAGAGGCGCTGGGGATGGTAAACAAGGTGGTCCCGGCTGATAAGCTTGAGGAAGCCACCATGGAAATGGCACAGAAGCTGGCACAACGAAGCCCCATGGCGTCGAAAGCTATTAAGATGCTGGTAAACCGGGGGATGCAGGTTGACCTGTACACCGGTTTGTTGCTGGAAAAGGGAGCTTCGGCAGCCCACGCCTCAACCGAAGACATCCGAGAAGGCTTCAATGCCTTCATGGAGAAAAGGAAGCCTGATTTCCCGGGTAGATAGCTCGGGTAAGGGGATGGTTTCCCGCTACTTCAGAGACTGGCTGGTTTCATCCGACAACGTTCAGCGTGGTGCCATGCCACCCACGCACCCGAGAGACAGTCTGAGAGCAACAAGACGACACCGGCTAAGGTACTAAAGGAGGCTAATCAATGCAATACGGGCCATACGAACACCTCATTCTTGAAAAAAAAGGGGGGATAGCCAGGATTACCATCAACCGTCCGGATTCACTGAATGCTTTGCATCCCGACACCCACAGACAATTGCAGGATGTGCTCCAGAAGCTAGACTTGGATCCAGAAGTGAAGGTGATAATTATCACTGGCAAAGGCAGGGCCTTCTGCACCGGGGCAGACCTGAAGCACATAAGCACCCTGGTGGGGAAGCCAGCGGAGATAGTGGCCTATGGCCAACTCTTCCACGATACCAACTACCTCATTGAACACATGAACAAGGTGGTGATAGCCATGGTAAATGGTCTTTGCCTGGCTGGCGGTATCGAAGTGATGGAGGCCTGTGATCTGGCCTATGCCTCCGAGGATGCCCGGATAGGCGACCAGCATGCGGCCTTCGGACTCGTCCCCACGGGCGGCGGATCGCAACGGCTTCCCCGGCTGATACCGCTAAGAAAAGCAAAAGAGCTTCTCTTAACTGGTGACTGGCTAACAGCTAAAGAGGCGGAACAGTGGGGCTTGGTAAACAAGGCTGTGCCGGCGGATAAGCTGGAGGAAACAGTCATGGCGGTGGCCAACAAGCTGAAGGAACGAAGTCTCATGGCCTCCAAGTTCATTAAGTACGAGGTAAACCGGGGGATGCAGGTTGATCTGTATACTGGGGTGGAGCTGGAGAAGGCAGCTTCCATGGCCCACTTCCAGACGGAAGACTCTAAGGAAGGGATAGCGGCTTTCATGGAAAAGAGAAAGCCCAACTTCCCTGGAAGATGAAGTTGACAAAGACGATCCTGGTTGATTAGATTGATGATGAGTCCCTTTCCCTGGCCAGGGAGGGGGACTCATGACATTAGGCCAAGAGGAGTGTATGTTCAAGCCGGTTAGCAGCAAGGTGAGCTTTCCTGAGATAGAAAAGGGAGTATTGCGTTTCTGGAAGGAACAGCGTATCCTCCAGAAGACCACCCAGCTTCGCAGCGGCGCGCCTCAGTTTACCCTTTATGATGGGCCTCCTACCGTCAACGGTAACCCGGGTATTCATCACGTTCTCTCCCGGGTATACAAAGATGTTATTCCGCGCTACAAGACTATGAAGGGCTTCTGCGTTTTCCGTAAGGCAGGCTGGGATACCCACGGCCTGCCGGTGGAGCTGGAGGTGGAAAAGGAGCTGGGGTTCAGCAATAAGGCCCAAATCGAAGAGTACGGGGTCGGTCGGTTCAACGCCCGCTGCCGTGAAAACGTTCTCAAATACCTCAAAGGTTGGATAGAGCTTACCGAGCGCATAGGTTTCTGGCTGGACATGGATCATCCTTACATTACCTTCGACAACAGCTATATCGAGTCCTGCTGGTGGATCATAAAGACGCTCTGGGACAGGGGCTTGATCTACCAGGGATACCGCGTGACGCCTCACTGCCCCCGCTGCGGCACCTCCCTCAGCTCCCATGAGGTAGCCCTGGGCTATGAGGAGGTCGAAGACCCGTCAATATACATTCGCTTCCGGCTGAGGCGTGACCTTCAGCCAGCCGAGGCCAGGGCGCTGCCCCTGCTGGGGTATGACTCTCAAAAGGGCCAGTGGAAAGGGGAAAGGCCCTCTATTCTGGCCTGGACTACCACTCCCTGGACGCTGACGGGCAACGTGGCCCTGGCTGTAGCTCCTGAGGCTGACTACGTGCTGGTGCAGTCGCGAACCTCACAGGGAATCACAGAAAACCTTATTCTGGCGAAGGCCCTTCTTGACCAGGCCCTGGGTGCTGGGAACTGGGAAATAGTGGCGGAGTTTCCAGGCAGGGATCTGGCTGGCCTCCACTACGAGCGCCTCTACGAGCCGAAGGAGTCTTTCGTGGTCGGCGACCGGAAGGTGCTCCAGCACAACTGGGTGGTGACCGCCGATTTCGTCTCCATGGAAGATGGCACAGGGGTAGTGCACATCGCCCCTGCCTTCGGGGAAGAGGACTACGACTTGGGGAAGGCGGAAGATTTGCCCATGGTACAGAGCGTAGACCTGGATGGCAAGATGATACCTAATGATAAGCCCTGGGACGGCAGGTTTGTGAAAGAAGCCGATCCCATGATCCTGAAGGACCTGGAGCAGCAAAATCTCCTGCACCACCAGCAGACAATCACCCACACCTATCCCTTCTGCTGGCGGTGCGATACGCCGCTACTCTACTATGCCAAACCGTCGTGGTACATCAAGACAACGGCGCTCAAGAAGGAACTCCTCTCCGGCAACGAGCAAATCAACTGGTATCCCGAATACATCAAGCACGGGCGATTCGGCGAGTGGCTGGAGAACAATGTGGACTGGGCCCTTTCCAGGGAGAGGTTCTGGGGAACTCCTTTGCCCATCTGGCGGTGTGAGCAATGTCATCAGCCAGAAGCCATAGGCAGTATCGCTGAGCTTCAGAGCCCGCCAGACCTGAAAGGAATGGCTGAGCCTCTCGATCTGCATCGCCCCTTTGTAGACCAGATAACCTTCCGGTGTTCGAAGTGCGGCGGGACGATGAAGCGTGTCGCTGAAGTACTGGACGCCTGGTTTGATTCAGGAGCCATGCCTGTAGCCCAATTCCACTATCCTTTTGAAAACCAGCAGCAGTTCGACAAGAGCTTCCCGGCTGACTACATCTGTGAGGCGGTAGATCAGACCAGAGGCTGGTTCTATACTTTGCACGCCCTGTCCACCCTGCTGCACAAGAAGCCTTGCTTCAAGAATGTCATCTGCCTGGGACACATCCTGGACGCCAAAGGCGAAAAGATGAGCAAGGCAAAAGGAAACGTGGTTGACCCGTGGACGATCATCAATAATCAAGGAGCAGATGCCTTACGCTGGTACATGTTCACTTCCACCCCAGCAGGCAATGTGAAACGCTTTTCCCGTGACCAGGTGACAGAGGTCTCACGGCGCTTCCTTTCCACTCTGTGGAATACCTATTCCTTCTTCGTACTATATGCCAACATTGACCGCTTTGATCCGGCCACAGCCCAGGTGCCTCAATACTCCTCTGACCTGGACCGATGGATCACGTCTGAACTTAATCAGCTCATCCTCGACGTCGGCCACGAACTGGACAACTACAATCCCGCGGACGCCGGTAGGAGGATCGAGGAATTTGTGGAACGCCTCTCCAACTGGTACGTCAGGAGGAGCCGGCGACGCTTCTGGAAGAGCGAGAACGATGCCGACAAACTGTCCGCCTATTTCACCCTTTACCACTGCCTGGTCACCTTGTCAGAGCTCCTGGCTCCCCTCACACCCTTCATCGCCGAGGAAATCTATCAGAACCTGGTACGATCGGTGAACCCACAGGCGGAGGAAAGCGTACACCTCTGCGCCTTCCCGCAGGCAGACCCGTCCCTGATAGACGAACTTCTGGATGCCAATACGCGGTTGGCCATGAAGGTCTGTAGCCTGGGGAGAGCCGCCCGTAGCAAAGCCGGTATCAAGGTGCGCCAGCCTCTGCCCGTGCTACTGGTCAAGACCAGATCGAACAGTGAACGGGACGGGCTGGAGAGAATCGCTTCTCAAATACTGGAGGAGCTCAACGTAAAACGAATGGAATTTGTCAAAGACGAGAGCGAGCTAGTTGATAAGCCAGGTTACTCCTTAGCCGCCGAGGGTGATCATGTCGTGGCTCTATCTACAGAAGTCCCTAGCGAGCTCATAGAGGAAGGGCTGGCGCGGGAGGTAGTGCACCGCTTGCAGACGATGCGCCGCAGTGCTGGCTTTGATATTGCCGACTACATCATAACGCGTTACCAGGCAGAGCCGCCTCTCCTACAGGCTGTCCAAAACCAGTCCGATTACATCCAGCAGGAAACGTTGTCCCGTCAACTCCTATGCCAAGCGCCGCAAGAAGGCGACTATACAGAGAAGCACCGCATCGATGGCCGCGATATAACGTTAGGGGTAAGAAGAGTGGAACCGTAGCGGCTGACGTGGAGTAGCACTAAGTCGCCTGTCTATCCAAATACTGCGATATCCCTCTTCGCTCTCAGTTCTGTGCTCGAAAACGCCAATACCTATTCACATTACTGATGGCTTTCGCCAGCCTTTCAATGCTGGGAAAAACTGGCACGCCTGCCCGAGCCAGACTGTGCTCGCTTTCCAAGCGTCGCCTCTCCGCCGGGCCTAATGGCAAGACAACCGCTACCGGCTTGCTGCACTTCTGGCTAAAGTCCACCATAGTGCCGGTCAGCGCGTCGGTCACCTCACTGGAGAAAGAGTCCAGAATCACGCCGCCATTCTGGTACACCACTACGAGGTCAATATGAGGCTCGGCAGCTAACAACTGCATAACCTGTCTGAGAACCCCTGCATCCCTGTGCCGCTGACTCAAATCTACCGGGTTGCACAGGACAGTGCCTACCTCACCCAGAAGACTGGCCAGTTCCTGCTTCGTTCCTTCCCTCAAAGCTGGCACATCAATTCCCACGGCAGCACAGGCGTCCGAAATCAGCACGGCTTCCCCACCACCCCCATCGGTCACCCCGCAGATAACGCCAAGGTTGCTGCGCGGCAGTACCCCCAGCTTCTCAAAGACTAGGATGGTATCCATCAGCTCGTCCAGCCCCCCAACCTCCACTGCGCCTGCTTGCTTCAGCGCCGCCGACCATACGGCATCAGCGGCTGCCATGGCCCCAGTATGAGAAGCTGCCGCCCTGGCGCCGGCGGCACTTCTACCGCCTTTCCATACCACCACAGGTTTCACCTGGCAGGCAGCGCGCATTACCTCTAAGAGGCGGCGGCTATCTCGCGGCCCCTCTACATAAACTCCGATGATGCTGGTCTTGGCATCCACGGCCAGGTACTCCAATACTTCAGCACCGCCCAGGTCAGAGGCGTTCCCTATGCTGATGGCTTTACTAAAGCCTACGCCGCGCATCAGCCCAAACTCAAGAACCTTTCCTAAATGTCCACTACTCTGAGATATGAAACCCACCTTACCCACCGCCGTCCGTATAGCGAACGGGCCATAGGGTATTCCGTGCTCTGGAGAATAGACGCCGAAGCAGTTGGGACCAATGATCCTGAAACCACCTTGTCGTGCCCGTCTGGCCATCTCCTCCTCCACCAGGGCCCACCTCGCATCGCCGCTCTCACTGAACCCAGCAGTGAAGAAATAGGCTGCCTTTATCCCCTTGTCAGCACAATCCCTCAGGAGATCAAGCACGGCAGCACGGGGGATGCACGTTATGACCAAGTCTACAGGTCCTGGAATTGACCCCAAGTTACGGTAAATCTTCAAACCGAAGACTTCGCCGCCTTTTGGGTTGACGGGGTATAGTCCACCCTCAAAACCACATGAAATCAGTCCTTTCAGCCACTGTGAGCCTATAGCTTCCTCGTCTCTGGAAGCACCAACCACGGCAATGGAACGCGGGTAGAAGATAAGCTCCAATTCCTTCAGTTTCCGCGAATTCAAATCGGCCTGCACCTATGCATCTCCACACACCCTCGGCTTCACTTCAGAGAATTTGCTGTCCAGGAAAGTCTGAAACAGAACACAGCATCGCAGATTCAAGAAATTGGAGCAAGGAATGGCATAGGGTGTTTCACCAAAGGCCTTGTATGACCTAAACCCCACCGAAGAAAGAAAACGCGCCGCGCCGAACGCACCGATCGGTAATCTGAACAGATTTCCCTCATTCACATACCGAAGGCGATGCCAGCGCGAAGCCAGGCGCACCACGGCTACATCAGGAGGACGGGCGTTGGGCCAGCGTAACTTCCACTTGCATCTGCTCGCTTCCACGCCAGAAAGTGATTGGCACAGTGTCTCCTGGATCGCGGCTTCGGATGGCCTCTACCAGTTTGCCATTCGTTTTGATTTCCACACCACCAAAGCCGACGATGACATCGCCACTCTTCAACCCCGCCTCAGCTGCTGGACCACCAGTGGCCACTTCTACCACCAGCGCTCCCGAATCAACAGAAAGCCCGTACTGGGCCTTTAAGGCCGGAGTGACCGTAAGGATGCTGACTCCAAGCCAGGCAGCACCCACACGTTCTCTCCTAATCAAACTGCTCACCACTGGGATAGCCGTATCTGTGCTTATGGCAAAGCCAATGTTCTCCGCCTTAGCCGCAATTGCCGTATTGATGCCCACTACCTGGCCTGCAAGATTAACCAGCGGCCCGCCGCTGTTCCCTGGATTAATAGCGGCATCGGTCTGGATAATGTCATGGAGGACGACGTCATCCGATATTCGAATAGAACGTCCCAGATTGCTTACCACTCCTTTTGTCCAGGTAGGGCCTCCCGACAAAGCGAGAGCATTGCCAACAGCCACTACATCCTCAAGCACTTCGAGCTTCTCCAGCGAATTGCGCAGAAAATGGGCAAAGGGAAGACTCTCCGTGCCCGGATCAATCCGTACCACTGCCAGATCAGTCCAGGGGTCTGTCACCCATTTTGTAGCATTGAAGGTCCGCCCATCGCTCAGCGTCACCTTAATATTCCTGGCACCTTCAACCACATGGCTGTTGGTCACAACGTAGCCATGAGGGTCGATGAGAACCCCACTTCCAGCACCTCTCTTCGGCACAGGCTGGAAGAATATGTCGCGATCCACCCACTCCGTAACAATAGACACTACCGTTGGCGCGACCTTTTCCACTAATTGGCTTGTCGTCAGCGTATCCGCTACCGCTTCATCGATATAGATAGGGCTCCAGTTCGGGTCAATAGGCCCGCTGGATGCCTTTGACGCACCATCACGGCCTAGACAGCCTGAGCTGACTAGCAAGCCCACAACCAGCAAAACAAGCAGGATATGTCTCAGTTTACCCATCTTCCACCTCCAACCAAATTATAGCATCTTTGTTTGATAAGGGAAGTGAACCTGTCGACCACAAGCAGAAAGCTGTCGCTGGCTTAGGGGAAAAGGATAACTGGCCCAGCTATTACCCTGGCCGCATCTCTGGAGATATCAAGCAACGGTGACGGATGGAAGAAAAGGACAATCACACCCAGACAGGCAATAGCCAGAGCAAACCTTAGGGGCCAACTCGAGGGAACGGTCTCGCTCGACGCTGGTGGCACAAACCAGCTTACTCTGATCACCCTGAAGTAATAGTACGCTGATATCGCTGTGTTAATGACGGCGATGACTACCAGCCAGGTCAGGCCCTGGTGCACCGCAGCATTGAAAAGGTAGAACTTCGCCAGGAATCCAGCGGTGGGCGGAAGGCCAGTAAGAGAGACGAGGCAGAGAGTCAAGGCCAGTGCTAGAAGCGGGGCACGGGCGCCTACCCCTGCGTAGTCCTGAATCATGTCACTCTTAACCTTGTTGGAGATGGCAATCACGGCGAAGAAGACACCCAGATTAGCCACGGCATAGCAGCCGATGAAGAACATAAGTCCTGTGGGACCGAACATGACGGTATCACCAGTCTCCGCCAGCCTGCTCACTGCCGCCAGACCTACCATCAGGTAACCCGCCTGAGCGATGCTGCTGTAGGCCAGCATGCGCTTGATATTGGTCTGAGAGATAGCCACTATATTGCCGACGGTCATAGAAATGGCGGCCAGGACGGCGAAGATCATGGCCCAATCGGAAAGTATCTGCTCTGCTCCAAAAGCTTCGAAGAATACCCGCAGGATAACCACAAAGCCGACTGCCTTGCTGGCCACAGAAAGGAAAGCTGTCACCGGAGTAGGGGCGCCTTCGTAGACATCGGGCACCCACATCTGGAAGGGGATCGTAGCGATCTTGAAACCGAACCCGCCGATCAAAAAGACCAGTCCCAGAAGCAGCGCGGGGTTATCTCCCAAACTCATTCCCGACAGCGCCGTGCGAATAGCTCCGAGTTGTGTCTCACCACTGATCCCAAAGATAAGACCCATGCCAAAAACGAGCATAGCAGAGGCAATCGCCCCCAGGAGCAGGTACTTCAGCCCCGCTTCCGTGGACTTGGAGTCCTTCAAGAAGGCAGCCAGGGAGTAGAGGGATATGCTGGTCAGCTCCAGCGAAACATAGATGGCGATCAAGTCCCTGGAGGCCGCCATGACCATCATCCCAACCACGGAAAGAAGAATTAGAGCATAGTACTCTCCCTGGAACCGCGCGAACTTAGCAACATAGTCTCTGGAAGCCAGGATAACCAAAATAGCCGCTCCAGCAAAGATGAACTTGAAGAAGATGGCAAGCTCGTCTATTGCCAGCATGCCACCAAAGAGAGAGTCAGGCGACTCCCGCCACAAAGCGGCACTGCAACCCAAAGCCCCCAGCAGACCGACTACGCTAACAACCGCCAGCACGGTCTTCTGGCGCACAAACAGGTCGAGCAGAACTACTGCTACGGCAAAGCCGACCACAATGAGCTCTGGAGTCATCAGATAGTAATTCAATTGCCACCTACCGAGACCATACCGGCTATTTCAAGCAACCTCTTGGTATCGTCATGCAACTCAGCCCAAATTGCTGGCACTTGTTCCTTCGGGACCCAGATAGCCTGCCCGACATCACTAGCCGGCTTCAGCTCCCCTCCCACCAGCTTGGCCAGATAATCGATGTAAACAACGTGCAACTTTGTCTCTTCCCCTTCTTTCACTACCCTGTCAAAGGGAACCAGCGGGGCAACCAGCTTTATTTGCAGATTGGTTTCCTCTAGCACTTCCCTCTCGATTCCTTCTTCAATCCTTTCACCCAACTGCAGCTTACCGCCGGGACAAATCCATTTTCCCTTCCAGAAGCCACCTTTTTCATCAACATGCTTCACTAGCAGTATTCTCCCCTCATCGTCCTCAATAACCGCTCCCACAGCCACCATCATTTCCACCACGTCCTCTTTGCTACTCCCACGCCAGATCGCCTCTGTTAAGGCACTAACCTTGCCACAGTATCAGTCCCGACGCTTATGACATCGGTCAGGACCCTGGGATAGATACCAACCACCATGATCGCTACCACCAAAGAAAAGGTAGAGAGCTTTTCCACCAGATCGGCGTCCTTGGCATGCTCATATTCCGCCTTCGGCTCACGGTAGAAGACCTTTTCTATCATCCACAAGATGTAGCCAGCAGTAAGAACAACGCCGAGCAGACCCACAATGGTATAGATTCTTATGCCTTCCACAGCAGTGCTACGAAAAGCCCCCAGGAAAGTCAAGAACTCCGCGGCAAACCCTGCGGTCCCCGGTAGCCCCAAGGAAGCCAACCCAGCCACCGTGAAAACCACCACAATAACGGGCATGTTGCGGGCTAACCCGCCGAGGGAAGGGATATGACGGGTATGAACCTTCTCATAGACCAGACCACACATGGCAAAGAGGAGACCAGTAATTATCCCGTGGGCAAACATCTGTAGGGTAGCTCCGGTGAGGCTGAGATGCCCCAGGGCAAAGATACCCAATAGTACGTAGCCCATGTGGCTGACGCTGCTGTAGGCAATCAGCCTCTTTAGATCCGTTTGCCGCAATGTTATCGCCGCTCCATATAACACGCCAATTACTGCAAAAACGATGATTACGGGGGCAAAATCTTTGGCCACCCCCGGGAAGATGCTGACACAGGCCCGGATCATGCCATAGCCGCCCATCTTCAGCAGCGAACCAGCCAGCATGACGCTCACCGCCGTTGGCGCATCAGTATGCGCATCGGGCAGCCAGGTATGGAACGGCACAACAGGCAGTTTTACTGCAAAGCCAACCAGTAACAACGCAAAAGCGACGGACAAGAATGGTATGAGGTCCGCATTAAGGCCGGCATCGCGCAAGGCTATCATGTCGAACGCCGACGCTCCAGCAGGAAGTACCGGTGATGCTTTGAAATAAAGTAGCAATATCCCGGCCAGCATCATGGCGCTGCCGAAGATAGTGTAGATCAGGTACTTCATGGCAGAGTAGTCTTTTCTGCCATAGCCCCAGCGGGAGATAAGGAAGTACATCGGGATGAGCTCAATCTCCCAGAAGAGGAAGAACAGCAGGAAATCAAGGGAGAGGAACACACCCAGGATGCTGGTTTCCAGAATCAATAGATAGGCGAAGTACTCCTTCGGCCTCAATGTGACCTTCCACGATATTAGGACAGCTATGAAGCCGAGGAAGCTGGTCAGCAACACCATGGGGAGGTTCAGGCCGTCAGCGCCCAAGTAGTAGTGAACGTTTATCTGAGAGATCCAGGAATACTTCTCTACAAACTGGATCCCCGCATCCGCACTCCTATCGAACAGGCCATAAGCAATTGCCGCCAGAACAAAACTGGCAAAAGTGAAGCCAGCCGCAATCCACCTGATGGTGCGAACATCAGGCCGCCGCAAAAGGGCAATGATGATTGCCCCTAGCGCAGGCAGGAAGATAATAAGAGACAAAGGACGGATATCGGCAAACTCCAAACCTTAACTCCTCATACCCTTTTTATCCCTGGGATACCTCTCATTCCTTCACACCTATGTAAACAGGTAAACGAACCCCACAATAGCCACGATTCCGATAAGCATGACCGTGCCGTAAACCTGAAAGCGTCCTGTCTGGGCTTTCCTGAGAATCCGGCCGCCAGCTAATGTTCCCCAGGCTACCCCGTTAACCAGGCCATCGATGACGTAAGTATCAAACAACTGGAACAATCGAAACAGACCATTGATCAGCACCTTAACGACGAACACCTTTTCATAAAGCTCATCCATCCAGTACTTCCGCGAAAACACCTTATACGGCACCGGAAATAATCGGCCTATTGCCTCACCCGTCGGCTGTCGGCGGATATAGATTGTATAGGCCAGCCCAACCCCCAGAAGAGCTATTATGAACGATGCAATGGGAAGATAACCATGCGAGGAAACATTGAATACACTGAAGACGAAGTGCCAGGATTGTTCGATATGCTCACCAAAGAAACGACCAAACCAGCCGTTGACGTTGATCCAACCTGAGCCGATGGCCAGCGCCGTCAGGATAAACATGGGAATGAGCATCACCTTGGGCGACTCATGGAGACCGCCGTGTCCCCCGTGTCCGCCGTGCCCGGAAGCTTTGTTGCCCCGGTACTTTCCATGGAAGGTCATAAAAACCGTCCTGAACATGTACAGAGCTGTCATAAATACCGTTATCATAGCCAGGTAAAAGAGGACGGCGCGAGCATCGCCCAGGTCTGAAGCCACATGTAGAATCTCATCCTTGCTCCAGAAGCAGGCTAGTGGCCAGATACCGGCTATACTCACCGTACCAATAAGATAGGCCACATATGTCCAGGGCATGTGCCTGCGTAACCCGCCCATCTCCCGCATATCGAAGGTTCCCGTCGCATGATTCACACTTCCTGATGCCAAAAAGAGGAGAGCTTTGGCAAAGGCGTGGTTAAACAGATGAAATATGGCCAGAAAGGTAACAGCATTAGCAGCATGCAAGGCAGCATGGGAATCGCCGCCCTCATGAGCCAGCTTAGGAAACAGCACCAGCCCCACTACCCCCAAACCAAGCACCATGTAGCCCAACTGGCTCACAGTGCAGTAGGCCAGTACACGCTTGATATCATTGGCCACCAAAGCCATAGAAGCAGCAAAGATTGCCGTAAAACCACCGATGGCTGCCACCAGCGTCAGAGCTGTTTCCGACCCGGTAAACAAGGGAAAGGTGCGCGCCACCAAAAAGACACCAGCAGTCACCATAGTGGAAGAGTGGATCAAGGCACTGACTGGCGTGGGACCTTCCATAGCATCAGGTAACCATACGTGGAGCGGGAACTGGGCGGACTTGCCCACCGCCCCAGAAAAAATGCCTATCGCTGCCCATGTCAGCACACCCGTTGACAGCAGCCCCGCTATTGCCATCCCATGCAGCACACCAATATCGGCAGTGCCCGTCTTGAAAAAGAGATAAAGGACAGCCGCCAGCAACCCGAAGTCACCCACACGGGTAACCAGGAACGCCTTTTTCGCCGCTGCGGCCGCTGACGGCCTGTGGAACCAGAATCCAATGAGCAGGTAGGAACACAACCCCACTAGTTCCCAGAAGACGAATAGTTGAATCAGATTGTCGGCCACAACCAGGCCCAGCATGGATCCGGTGAACAGTGACATGAAAGCATAGTATCGGCAATACCCAGCATCCCCATGCATATAGCCCTGGGAGTAAATCTGGACCATAAGGCTACAGAGGGTGACCACTACCACCATGATGCCGGTCAGCGAGTCCACCATGATTCCCATTCTGATGGTGGTGTCGCCAATGATAGCCCATTCATGTGGTTCAAAGGATAGTGCCCCTCCCTCATGATGCACGCTAAGCAAAGTCCACAGAGCCAGAGCCAGCGATATGCCTATGGAGCCAATAGTAACGTAGCCTGCATAGAGGGCTTTGTGGTTGAAAAAGGGGCGGATTATAGCCGCAATAATAACAAAGGAAAGGATAGGCAAGAGGAAGATTAACCAGACGCCAACCTCAGGAATGTTGGTCATCAGGCCTTCCTCAAAATCTCCTGCACCACATGGTCTTTTTCCTCAGGAATAAGAATGCGATAAGTAGCCGCTTCGCCACTGGTCGGGCTTTCAGGGTCAACCAGGAGGCGAGTGGGGATCCCCTCTCCCTCAAAGAACTCCTTCCACATCTCGGCTATCATCAGACTGGGAGCCGTCTTAATCTGAACCCACATTTCTATCCCTTCATTAGGTCAATATCGTCGGAGTCCACCGTCTTCCGGTTGCGATAGAGAGCCATGATTATGGCCAGGCCTACTGCCGCCTCCGCCGCAGCCACCACCACGACAAAGATGACGAATATCTGCCCAGAGATCAACACCGTATCCTTGGCCAGGTATTTCGAGAAGGCCACCAGAGCAATATTTGCCGCGTTGAGCATCAGTTCGATGCACATCAGAATCACTACCGTATTCCGCTTGGTCAGCGCACCATAGAACCCGATACAGAAGATGATTGACGCCAGGACTAGATAGTGCTCCAAACCTACCGACATCTACTTCTCCCTCATTATGACTATAGCCCCCAAGACTGCTGCCAGAAGCATCACTCCGGCAATCTCCAGGGGTAGGACAAAGCCATCCTTGCTGAAAAGCGCCTCTCCGATTCTACCAGTGAGGCCAGTGCCACTTTCTTGCAAGCCTGGCAAACCCGGATTCGCAGCCACCCCCCAGTCAGTGGCTGTCATGGTGTAGATCATGATCCCCAGGAGCGCTGCCGCAAACACCAGCGCCGGCATTTTCAGCCGGTTGAACAGGCTGCCACGCCTCGCTTCCCTGGTAAACATGATAGCGAAGAGAAGCAGTATCCCCACAGCCCCAACATATATCAGCACCTGCACTGCAGCCAGAAAATCAGCGTCGAGGGTCACATATATGCCGGCCACAGTAAAGAAACCCAGAACCAGAAACAGTGCAGCCCGAAACACGTCCCTCAGAAATACCACCGCCACTGCTGATCCTACACCCACTACCGCCAGAATCCAGAAAGCAGCATCTAGTCCCATAACGACTGACTCCTCCTCCCAGCCTTATCTAGCAGAAGCGTCTGGGCTGGCAAATTCTCTTCAATTTCTGGGTGAAAGTAAGCACTCAACTCTTTGCCTTCTGTACGCTTTTGCTGATCCCTGGACAACACTAGATCACTCCTACGATAAGTGCTGCATTCGTATTCGCGGCTGTAGAATAGCGCATCGTAGGGACAGGCTTCAACACATAGGCCACAGAAGATGCAGCGCCCGGTATCGACCTCGAACTTCTCCACTACATACCTGTTCTCATCTCTTTTTGTAGAGGTTACGATTTCGATGTTGCCCTGAGGACAGCTCTTCGCACAGGTAGCACATCCGGTACACCGCTCCTCATCCCAAACCATCCGATAGCCTCGAAACCGCTTCGAGACGCTAAGCCTCTCTTCGGGATATTGGGTGGTAATACGGTGGCGCAAGACGTGTCTGAAGGTTACCCCCAACCCCTTGGCCAACCCCTTCCCATAATGCTCAAGCTTTAACTTCAACTCTCCCCTCTCCCAACCTGTAGGCCCTGGAGAACACCAGCACTAGGACAATGGTCACAGCCCAGTTCACAAACAGCATCCACCACGGAATATCTCCATCAAAACCGACCATCTCACCAGCAATGATGAACAGGTTGATCAATGCCAGTGGGAACAGGAACTTCCAGGCGAATCCCATCAACTGGTCAATGCGCAGCCGTGGGAAGGCAACCCTCAACCAGATCATCAAGCCGAACACAAACACTATCTTGACCAGAAACCATAGAATCCCGATATACTGCCCGCCCGGCCCTTCCCAACCCCGGAAAAAGAGCGTGGCTGCAATGGCTGACATGGCCAAAGCATGACCGTATTCAGCCAGATAAAACATGGCAAACTTCATCCCCGAATACTCAACATGAAAGCCAGCAACGATCTCTGAATCAGCCTCCAGCAAGTCGAAAGGCCCGCGGTTGATCTCTGCCATAGCACTTGCCAGGAAAACCAAAAAACCCAGAGGCGTCAACAGGAACAACGGAATATCATGTGCCTGAACGATGCCATTCATCGACAGCGACCCTGCTATGGCTACGACACCCAGAATCGAAAGCACCAGCGGTATTTCATAGCTTACCATCGCCGCCATAGCTCGCATGGCACCGATAAGCGAATACTTATTGTTTGAGGCCCATCCTGCCATGAATACTCCCACCACACCCACCGAACTTATGGCCACTACGTAAAGAATACCCACGTTTAGATCAGGAATAAGCCCGTGTCCTTCATGAAAAGGTACCACGGCGAAAATCAGTAGTACTGGCAAGAAACCAACCACCGGCGCCAAGAAATGCACCACTTTGTCTGCCACATCAGGAACAATATCCTCTTTCAACAATACCTTGATAGCGTCGGCTATTGGCTGAAAGAGTCCCCAGGGGCCAGCCCGGTTAGGCCCCATCCGCATCTGAAACAGTCCGAAACCGCGCCGTTCAATATAAATGAACGCCATCACCCCCGCTATGACAAAGAGCAAAACAACAACGGCAAATACCCCAAAATGTGCCCAGTAGTTATCAAAGGGATAGAGATTATTCATCGGTCTATCTCACCCAGGCAAACGTCAATACTGCCGAACGTAGTAACGATATCGGCCACCTTCCAGCCGATAACCATCTCCCGCAAAGCTGTAAGATTGATAAGCGTTGGCGCCCTGATGTGGAGACGGTAGGGTGCAATGGAGTTGTCCGAGACCAGGTAGAAGCCCAGCTCTCCCTGGGGGCTTTCGACATGTCCGTAGGCTTCACCCTTCGGAGGGTGCAAGAAATGAGGCACCGCAGCATTCATCTGGTCACTCTTCGGCATCTGCTCTATAGCTTGATTCAAAATCCTCAAGCTCTGTCGCATCTCCTGCATCCTCACCCAGTAGCGGTCGTAGTTGTCACCCGTCTCGCCAGTCGGGATATCAAACTCAAAGCGATCGTACACAGAGTAAGGGTCGGCCTTGCGGATATCCCACTTCACGCCGGTAGAGCGCAGCACCGGGCCACTAATAGAAGCATTGATAGCCAGTTCCCGGGGCAGAATACCGACCCCCTTCGTCCTCGCCAGCAGAATCTCGTTCTCAGCCAGAAGGTCTTCATACTCTTCTAGATAGGCAGGCATCTCTGCTACAAAGCGCTTCAGGGCAGGCAAGAACTCAGAGGGGAAGTCGTGGCTTAGTCCACCAATACGCATATAGTTGTAAAGAAGGCGCTGACCACAGACCATCTCAAACAAGTCCAGGAGCTTCTCCCTCTCCCGGTACATGTACAGAAGCGGAGTGAACACGGAAGCCCCCAGATCATTCAGAAAGAAGCCTATAGCTGCCAGGTGATTGGAAATACGCATCATCTCATCCATGATCACTCGCATATATTCGCCGCGCTCCGGCACAGTGATGCCAGCGAGCTTTTCCACCGCCAGAACATAAGCATGATTGTTGGTCATGGAACTCAAATAGGACAACCGGTCGGTGAGAGAGATAATCTGGGTATAAGTGCGTGTCTCAGCCAGCTTCTCTATCCCCCGATGCAGATACCCGAACTTTGGCTCCAAATCCATCACTACTTCGCCATCCAGGGTCACTCGCATGCGAAAAACTCCATGCGTCGAGGGATGCTGCGGTCCCATATTCAACACAAAACGCTCGGTCTTAACTTCCATAGCCCAAGCCTAGCTAATTCCTACATAGATTCCACAGTATCCTGGGCACGCTGCGGAGAAACGACCGGGCTGGCCACTCCAGCTCCCTTTTTGAAATCGTGGCTGCCAAGCACAGCGCGCCCTCCTCCCCACCCAGAGGAGCCTCACCATACTCCCCTATGTGGCGGTCGAGCTGGTTGATCAGATTCCTATCCCTCTTGATCCTGGTTTCTACTTCCTGCGCCTCTCCAGAGCTAATTAGCCCCGCCATCTTCTTCGATTCATTGAGAGCTAGCGCCGCTTCATAGGTAACGTCAGCTATCTCACTGCGGCTAAGCCATTCTGTTTCGTAGCTCAGTGTGCGCGTCCAAGCCGGAGCCAGAAGCGCTTGTCGATGCTGCTCCAGGGTGTGGCAGAACAATCGGTATCCGAACTCCTCAGGCCGGTCGAAAACCTGGCTCCCCGGATCAATGAACGGAGCCAGCGGCGAGATATGAGGGTGCACCCTGGCCTGGTGGTCGAACTCTTTGTGCAGCCGCCCGAGATAGTCAACCGTATCCATCACCGAGCGATAGCCCTGCTTCGGCAAACCGATCATGTAGAAGAGGTCAAACCTCTGGCAATCGTTTTCCAGAGCCGCCTTGATAGTCTCCTCAATATCCACATTCCGCCACCGTTTCCCAAAGGCATATCGTACCTCTTCATCATGCGACTCCGGGGATATCTGGACATTGTAGTGCGGGATAGCATCCCTCACCCTTTTGAAGAAATTGGCGCCTGCTGGGGCAAAAAGTTCCAATACAATCGGTCCCTTGGCTCCCTTTCGCCTGATTGCCCGAAGGAGAGAGTCAGCATACTCTTCACCGGACTGGCGAATGTCACCTATTATGAAAACCGGGCCACGGAGATAACGCTGGATGCTGTAGATATCATCCGCTATAAGGGCCGGACTGCGATAGGCCACCGCCCCACGATTGCACATCCGCCTGAAAGCGTAACTAGAACCGCCGCAGGTGCGGCAGTTCATAGTGCAACCCCGGCAGGTGAAGACGGCGGTAAGAGGATAATCCATCCAATTGCTGAACGGCAGCACTCCAGAAAGAGACCGATATTTGATAACCGACCTTACCGGGTAACCATAATCCAGAGGGATGTCGTCAAGGCCCGACGGCACCCAGGAAAGATCATTGTGATGAGCCACACCATCCTTACCTTTCCAACTTAGGTTGGGCACATCCTCCACCCCAGCCCCTCCCTTAATAGCGCGCATGAGCTTGAGTATCGGCCCTTCAGCAGAATCACCACGTATCACAAAATCAACCTGCGGATAGCCAATCAGTTCCTCATAGAAAAAAGTGGCTGACAGTCCGCCGAAGATGATGGGTATCGACGGATGAAGATTCTTAACGATTCGGGCTAATTCCAAACTGCCTTGCGCATGAGGAAGCCAGTGAAGGTCAACCCCGAAAGCCTTGGGATTAAGACCACTCAGGAATTTCTCCACATCAAATCGAGGCTCACTGAGCATCCGATTGGCAATATTGACAATCCTGGTTGGCACCCCATTCTTCTCCAGGTAACCAGCAATGCTTATAAACCCGATGGGATACATTTCAAAGATAGGCGACGAGGGGATGACGTCACTTATCGGGCCATAGATTATGCGCCTTTCCCTGAAGTCGTAGTTGCTGGGCGCGTGCAGAAGTACAAGATCGGGCATGCTCACAGGTAATCCCTCCTTAGAGGGTAGCCCTTGAATCCCTCCCACATGAAGATTCGCTTCAAGTTGGGGTGCCCCACGAAGGTAATGCCCAGAAGGTCAAAGATTTCCCTTTCCTGCAAGTCAGCTCCACACCACACGCTGACGACAGAAGGCACTTCCGGCTTCTCCCGGCTGCAGCGCACCTTTAGAACCAGGCTGTGGTTGCGCTCCAGCGACGTCAGATGATAGACCACCTCCAGATAATCTAGATAGTCAACACCGGTAACGCAATTCAGGTAATTGAAATCAAAACCGGGCGTAGCCTTAAGGAACTGGACTACCTGCAAGAGAAGATCGGGCTTGATAACGACCCAGGCATCGTTGGCTTCAACGACAGCCTGAGGTATGTGCTTTGCTATTTGCTCAGCGATACTCTGACCAACAAGCGCCTTTGTCATGCCCAACTAGTTCCTTTTGCTCCTGCCTGGCACTATCTTTCTCAAATCAGCCAGAATAAACTCGTCCCGAACGCTCCGCCTTTCGATCTTCTGGTGCAACTGCATGAACCCGTAAAGCAAAGCCTCCGGACGCGGAGGACATCCCGGGACATAGACATCCACGGGGATAACCCGATTCACACCTGGCACCACACTATAGGAATGAGCGAACGTGCCGCCACTTATGGCACAGGCACCCATAGCCACTACCCACTTCGGCTCAGCCATCTGATCATAGAGCAGCTTAAGAGCTCTAGCCATCTTCCAGGTCAAAGTCCCAGCCACAATCAACAAATCCGCCTGCCGGGGTGAGGCACGAAAGATTTCCATACCGAAGCGCGCTTGATCAAAACGCGAAGCTGCGGTAGGCACCATCTCCATTGCACAACAGGCAAGCCCAGAACCGAAGGGCCATGTGGAATAGTGTCGTCCCCAGTTGAAGACCTTGTCTATGGTCGTCACCAGCAGATTGGGCCTCGGCCCTGGCTCCAGCCATTCAACCTGGTCCGGAAGTGGATGCTGCGATCGGGCAATAAGCTCCTCGATTTCCTTGCCCTCAGCTTGATCCATCTCCTCTAAGAAGAGATCAAATCTCGGTTTCTCTACTTCCATCGCATGACTCCCTTTTTCCAGGCATAGATGTAAGCCATAACGATAATAGAAAGCAAAATGGCTACAGCGGCCAGGCCGAAACCAGCCAGCCGGTTGATATTCACCGCCCACGGATAGAGAAAAACGGTCAAAACGTCAAAAGCAACAAATAGTATGGCAAAGAAGTAGAAACGGAAGTTGAACTGCACCCACGCTTTGCCCACGGGCGTCATGCCACACTCATAGGTGGAGTTCTTCACTGGATCCGGCTTGTTCTTTGAAGCAAGACCAAGAAAACGAAGAATCATAGGGATGAGGAGGAACATGAAGCTGACCAAGACAGCTATTATGAAGAATAACCCAAGAAGTCCGAAGTCCGCTAGCAAATCCCTCCCCCTCTATTTGCTGGCCAATAATATAGCACATGAAATTCTGGCAAATCAAATCATAATCGGCAGCCGGCCAACGAGCGAAATGCACCCCTCGGAAATAGAGCCATCTCCTGTTATACAGTTAGCCGACAGGTTGCCGCTGCCTAGCAGTTCGATGCAGCATGTGCGACGTTCCAGGGACAGGTTCCCTAAATCACTCCGAACTTGCCTACAGACTGTCTCTTGTGGTATAAAAACCTGGGCAGTTCTATAAAGAAGTGGTGCGATGGCAAGGCCTATAGCTGTCGAGGAAAAAAGGGAACGCAACATAGAGCAGATCACCTGGAACGGCCTGATCTGGGTAAATATCGAGAGACCGACTAATACGGAAATCACGTACCTGGCTCGGGAATACCACTTCCATCCCTTAGACCTGGACGACTGCCTCAGCCGCAGGCAGCGCCCCAAGATGGATGAATATGAAGACTACCTGTTCATCGTGCTCCATTTCCCCGTGTTCAACAAGGAAGCTGGGGTAACCGTCCCTAGCCAGGTATCCATCTTCATCGGCAAGAACTATCTAGTTACCGTACACCAGGGGGCCCTCAAGCCCCTCGTGAAGCTGTTTAAGGACTGCCAGTTGGACGAGGAGGCACGCCAGAAGAATATGAGGAGCTCCGGCTATCTCCTCTACCACCTCATTGACATATTAGTCGATTATTGCTTTCCCATCGCCGACAAGATTATGGAGAACCTGGAGAAAGTGGAGGACGATCTCTTTGACCCCACAACACCTGATCCGATAGAGGCACTTGCCGGACTCCGACGGGACATCATTTCCTACCGTCGCATTTTCTGGCCCATGAGGACACTTATTAGCAGTTTAGGCCCCAAGACAAAGCGCTTCACTAAGGAAGACCTGGAGGTCTACTGGGGAGACGTAACGGACCATGCTGAAAAGATTTGGGATACTCTGGACGAGTGCAAAGAGACAATCGAAGGGCTGAATGACACTGGTTCCATACTCGCCTCACATCATCTCAATGTGGTGATACGCATCTTCACTGTTGTTGCAGTAGTCTTGCTAATTCCCACAATAATCGTCGGCGCCTACGGAATGAACATAGGCCTACCCGGGGGCTATGACGAAGATAGCCTCATCACTTTTTCCATCATAATGGTGGTGATGATCGGCATTATCGGTTTCGTACTATACCTTTTCCGCCGCCGCCGCTGGATTTGATGCACTGAAACGAGCTGCTTGTCACCCATTCTATTCTATGTATTGATCTCAAAGAGGTGTTATGCGTATTGAAATCCTTGGAGCTCATATGACAGAGATAGTTAGTATCAGGCCCACAGCACTGCTTGTCGATGATGTTCTAGCTCTCGACGCTGGTAGCCTTTGCTCCAGCCTGTCTCTCCCCGCTCAGCAAAAACTGAAGGCCATCCTGCTGACTCATCACCACTATGACCACATCAGGGATATCCCCCTCCTGGCCATGAACCTCTCACCAGAACGCTCGATTGAGATCTATTCTATCGCCGCCGCGTTCGAAGTTCTTTCCACCCATCTCCTTGATGGTGCCATGTATCCCAACTTTCTAAGGTGGCCCGAGCATAATCCGGCGGTAAAGTTTACTAGTATAGCGCCTTATGAACCTACCGATATAGCTGGATACAGTGTTCTGGCCATCCCCGTGCCTCACGCTGTGCCCACAATCGGTTTTCAGGTTGCCTCTGGTGAAGGTAAGAAAGCATTCTACACCGGGGATACCGGGGCTGGTCTGTCTGCCTGCTGGCAACACGTTTCCCCGGACTTGCTGATCACCGAGCTCAGCCTGCCCCAAAAGAGGGAGCAGTGGGCCAGGACGACAGGGCATTTCACTCCACAACTGCTCAAAGCCGAACTGGTGCAATTCCGCAACCTGAAAGGGTATATCCCTCCCACCATCCTGATCCACATTAACCCCTCCTGGGAGAGCCAGATTGAACGGGAAGTGGCTGACGTGGCTCGAGAACTCGGAGCCAGTATCACACTGGGATACGAAGGCATGAAAATTGATCTTTGAGAACGGAGAGCCTTTATTTGTCATTGCGAGGGGAGGCTGTCTGAGAACTTGCAAAAACGGGTAGCCTGGAGCAGATGCTCCAACCTTCCCTGACATTAGGGCAGGCTGTCCGAAATGTCATTCCGTACTTGATACGGAATCCAGGTGGGGTGGAGTAACTGGATTCCCGTCTGCGCGGGAATGACATCTTTATCCTTTTCCGACAGCCTCGACGGAGCTTAAGAGGTGGTTTATCAACGCCCCTATGTCATTGCGAGCTCGCCGCAGGCGAGCGTGGCAATCCCAGGGCGGTGGGGAGTTAATGACACTACTAAACCTCCTTAATGATATTGCTTTCGCCTTCCCGCGGAAAGATAATGGACTCAAATGCCCTCAATAACCGATCGCGCTGTGGAAATCCGTTTCTTGGTCGATAGTAACGCTGGCAAGCTCGCCCGATGGCTGAGAATGATGGGCTATGACGCCCTCTTCTTCAACAACATCGACGATTCGGTGCTGGTGGATATGGCGTTCAAAGAGGGAAGAGTGATTCTGACCAAGGACACCCAGATCGTAAGAAGACGGCTGGTCACCAACGGACAACTCAAGGTTATCCTTACCCAGAGCGATGACCCTAAAGAACAATTACGCCAGGTGGTGAAGGAACTGAAACTGGACTGCCGTCTCAAGCAGTTCACCCGCTGCCTGGAGTGCAATCAAACCCTGGTGCCCCGGAGCAGAGAAGAGGTGAAGGAACTGGTGCCGCCCTATGTTTTCCGCACTCATGTTCAGTATATGCAGTGTCCCGCCTGTCTCCGGGTCTACTGGCGCGGCACACACTGGCAGCGCATGAAGAAGGAACTGGAGGCCTTCGCCCGTGATTACGCTGGAGAGCAAAAGTGAGCTTCACAGGGGTTGTGTGCCAGGCGCAATAGGCCAATGTAGGGACAGACCTTCAGGTCTGTCTCCACCCAAGGGACTTCTCGGACAGGTGTATAATAGGTCGTCCCAGGACAAGTGAACCCCACTCATATTATGTGATTGTCTGACCGACGAGGAGCTATGATACAAGCAATTAAGAAGTCTCGGACATGGTGCGAGATATTGATAGAATTAGAGCATTGTGTCATAATTTGCCACAGTATGCTAGATTCATGAGTCTGAGCTTGTGGGAGACATCAAGATGAGGCTTCCAACCACAGCAAATGTCGTTATCCTTGCCTCAAACTACAATCCGTCCATTGTGTCTAGGGAATGGCTGCATCGGAAAGGAGTGTTTACCGAGACAGTAAAAAACTTTGTCTTTACCCCAGTATTCTCCCTGGTGGAGAATGAGCAATGCAGTCTCACCGTCGATGAGGCTAGGTTGCAGTACACGGTGAAGACGGTGACGCAAGAAAACTTGGCTTTGTTGGAACTTATTCCCCGACGTTTTGTGGAGGCTCTCCCTGAAACTCCTTACAAGGCTCTGGGCTTCAACTACATCTATGTGGTTCCTGAAGAGAAGTGCAACCTCGAGAGCCTACTATCGCCGAAGCGGCGCCGACTGGCCCAATTGCTATCGCCATCCTACCAGTTAGGTATAACGGCAGTGTTCGAATTCCACCAGTTCATCGTGCACTTGACAATTTCGCCTTCGTTTGGCAAGGCCAAACAGACCGGAATCAGTCTAAACTTCCATGCAGATGTACAGCAGACAAGTGATATCGTGAGTAGGTTGGCCTTGCACGCCGAAACGGTCAAGAAAGCCGAGTCGGTTGTTCAGGGGGTTTGCACCAATGGTTAAGGAGAAGTTTGGTGTGTCTACCCACGGAAAAAGCGAGCTGGCGTCGATACGCGCGTTGTTTTCTCCCGCACAAACGCAGCGATACCGTATCGATACATTAGCTGGCGACCCAATTATGGAGTTTGGCATGCAGGCTGAACCGACGGGAACGATTTCCGAAGAAGCTCTGAGGTTAACAGTGCTGCTTGCCTGCTCCGGCGCAATCTCAGCACAGCGGGATTGGAGAGAGAGCAGTCTTATCAGTCAACTCGATGCCGAGAACACGTCACTCAGGGTTGAGAATAGGCTCTTGCAACAGAGGCTTGAAATGATCGAGCAGCGGTTGGCGAATCTGGAGGCCTCGATGCCCAAGGAACACGTTGTCATGCTTAGAGAGATCACGGAACAACAGGCTAGGCAAGAGATACGCCAGCTATTTGCCGGTGGCGAGACGCTGTATTATTCAGATATTGCAGAAAGGCTTGGGCTTCGACTAGATCTCGTCGTGAGGATTTGCCAGGAATTGCAGGATGCAGGGGAGATAGAAGTCGATGGCAAAAGAGTATAATGATGCAGGTGATGCATTAAGAGGGGAGCGTATCGCAGTCGAAGCGCGGGACATTGACAAGATCCGCTACAAAGAAGGGGGATCTGGTAAACACGGAATACAATTCACAAAACTGAGGGACTCAGCCTACTGTGTCATTGAGATACCTTTAAAGGCTGTAAGGGAAAGGAAGTCGAAGTGACGCGTAGTAAATCGGACTCGAAGATCTTCGCCCAAATGTACGCAAAACAGCCAACACCGGAGATCCTGTTCTTAAATTAGCCTCCATATTTCATTGAGGGATATTTCCCCAGCCCCGACACAATCACAGAAGCGCGAGCCAGCTTTTTCGAACTCGCCGGCAGGACATTGATCAAAAGGAGGGAAAGGGCTCGACCAACCAATTTCGACCTGCCAGCGACGTAACTATGACAATAGTATGTAGGTCTCAGAAAGATGGCCAGTAATCTAGCCTCCCAGCTCAATCAGCGTCTCTCTCCGGAGATCAGGCAACTGCTCCGCATAGCAGGTGAAATGGCTCTGGAACGGGGGCAGGGTCTATACTTGGTGGGCGGGGTGGTGCGTGACCTTCTTCTGGAGCGGGCGAACCTCGACCTGGACCTGGTGGTGGAAAGAGATGCCCCACAGCTCGCCAGCCTGCTGGCGGACAGGATAGGCGGGAAGGTGGTCATTCACCAGCGCTTCGGCACCGCCAAACTTCGCCATCAGAATCTGACTATTGACCTGGCGACAGCGCGCGCCGAGACCTACTCCCATCCTGGTGCTTTGCCCACCGTGCAGCCTGGCTCCATCACCGATGACCTGGCCAGGCGCGATTTCACTATCAATGCTATGGCTATCCGCCTCGACCCGGACAACTTCGGCCAACTGGTCGATCCCTTCCAGGGAGAAAAGGATCTGGCACATAAGCTCATCCGTGTCCTTCACCCGAGAAGTTTCATCGACGACGCCACCCGTATGTTGCGGGCTGTCCGCTATGAGCAAAGGTTCGACTTTCGATTGGAGGCGACTACAGAGGAGTTGTTAAAGCGAGACCTGTCCATGATTCACACTATCAGCGGCGACAGGATACGGCACGAGCTGGAACTGATCTTCAAGGAAGCACGTCCCGAGAAACCGCTGCGGCGGGCCGCAGAGCTAGGTCTGCTCCAGGAAATACATCCCGCCCTCAAAGGCAACGGGTGGATAACGAAGGCCTTTGAGCAGGCCAGATCAACCGCTAACCCGCCATCCCTGGGTCTCTATCTCTCCCTCGCCGTTCACCACTTCAGCCAGGACGAGGCCGAAGACTTCATCATCAATTTGAACATACCGAAGGCAACAGCACGGGTTATCCAGGATACCATCGGCCTCAAGGAAAATCTGGCCTCCCTGGAAGCGCCTCAGTTATCACCCAGCGCTATCTATCGCCTCCTCCAAGACTATTCGCCGACATCAATTTCGGCCTGGGCCATCGCTTCCGAATCGCCCCTGATTCAACACAGACTCCACTTATATCTTGATAAACTACGTTATGTAAAGTCATCGCTCCACGGCCAGGACTTGCAAGATATGGGCTTACCGCCCGGCCCACGAATGGGTCAAATGCTGAAGGCGCTGCATGAAGCCAAGCTTGACCAGAAAGTCAAGACCCGCGCGGAGGAAGTAGCCCTGGTGCGTCGCTGGTTTCTACAGGAGGAATGAATTGGATCAGACATGCTGTGTTTGCAGTGAACCCTTAGACCCTGAAAATACGTCTCGATGCAGCCTTTGTGGCGGCAGCTTTCACATGGCCTGGTCAACCAAGGTGCACATGAAGGAGTGCGGGCACTATTGGCTCAATCAAGAGACCTGCGGCCTGGTTTTCCTTTGCTCTCTCTGCCAGGCAGAGCCTCCTGGCTACCAGCCGTCAATCTCCCAACCACTCTAATACTTCTTGAGGCATCTGTTGCAGTTTCCCTGTCCTGACCGTGCAGTTTGGCAGTGATTCCAGAAACACCTTACCGTAGGACTTTGTCTGCAAGCGCTTGTCAAGAAGGATCACCACCCCACGATCAGAACGGCTGCGGATAAGACGCCCAAACCCTTGCTTGAACTTCAGCACCGCCTGAGGGACCAGATATTCATTGAAAGGATCATCGAATAGTGCGGCACGGGCGGAGAAGACAGGGTCGGTGGGCACACTGAAAGGCAGTCGGGCGATAACCAGCACGCTGAGTCCCCTCCCCACCACATCTACCCCCTCCCAAAGCGCAGCAGCGCCCAGAAGCACGGAATTCTGGTTCGCCTTAAAGTTGTTGAGCACCTTCTTGGGGCTGCCGTCTATCCCCTGCCCCAGGACCAGGATACCTTCTTCCTCCAGCGGCGGCTGGACAGCAGCATAAGCGCTGCGAAGAGCAGCGTGCGAGGTGAATAGCGCCAGGGTACGGCCGCGGGTGCCCCGGCACACTTCCACCAGTGTCTGCCCCACCCCTCGCTGGTAGGCAGCTTTGTCTGGCTCACTGATATCGCCAGGAAGATAGATCAGAGTAGAACTCATGTAATCAAAAGGGGCTTCTATCATCAACTCATCAGCCTCTTCCAGACCCAGGCAGCCCTTGATATATTCAAAACTCCCTCCAGTAGTGAGAGTGGCACTAGTAAGCACAACGCAATCCTTGCGGGAGAATAGCAGCTTCTCTAGCAACTTGCCTACCTGCAGTGGAGCGGCTTGGAGATAGACGTCGTCCTGCCAGGTAATCCCAGCCCAGCAGATAGTATCAGCGTCAGGCTTGGCTATGACCGCATCCATCCGAGAACGCAGACCAGAGATCCGCTGCCGCAGAGAAGATATCTCAGACAGACAGCTATTCAAGTCCGGGTTTCTCTTGTCAGGGAGTTCTTCTATCATCATGCAAAGCTCACCCAACCCCTTGTCAACGCTGCCAAGCTCAAGGTCGAGGTTTTCCCAGGAGAGTTCCACCCCTGACCAAAGGGCGTGGCGGCGAACCTCTCTGGTGAACCGCAGGTTGCGCTCATATTCCGCTTGCTCTCCCAGCAGAAGATTCACCAGGTACTTGATTACTCCAAGAAGCTCAGCCACGCTGGCTCGCACCACCTTCCCCTTTCCCAGCAGGTCATCAACCTTCTGCTCTATCTCCCTTCGCCTCAGCGAAGCTACCGAAGCAGCGCGTAGGTAGCTGCGAAGATGGAACAGAAAACCTCCTTTGTCCCCTAAAGGCTCCAGACATCCATAAATGTCTCGGCTGCCGATTCGGTACCCCAGTTGCTCCGTTGCCTCCCCCTCTAGATGATGAGCCTCGTCTATCACTAGATAACTGTATTCAGGCAGTATACCCCGACTCTTGGCCAGGTCAGACAGCAGCAGAGCGTGGTTGACCACTATCAGGTGAGCACCCTCTGTCTTCTGCCGGGCACGATAGAGAAAGCAGCCCGCAGGATAATAGGAGCAGCGCTCCGTCACGCAGTTGTCCTCAGAAGCACAAACCCTATCCCATAGGTAGGTCTCGTTGCCAACGAGATTCAACTCAGCCCGATCGCCACTGTTGGTAGAGGATAACCATAGCAGTAAACGCAAGAGGAACCTGGTCTCTTCCCAGGGCAATTCAGGGGTCTTACGCCAGGAATTCCATTTCCTGAGACAGAGGTAGTTGGTGCGTCCTTTAAGCTGAGCAACACGCAGATCGGAGCTTATGTCCTGATCCTCAACTCTGCCGAGAGTTGCCAGCAGGTCAGGAATATCCTTGTTCATCAATTGTTCCTGAAGATTGATAGTATTGGTGGAGATAACAACGGGAGCACTGTTTCGGAAAGCAAAGAAAACGGATGGCAACAGATAGGCCACGGACTTGCCAATTCCGGTACCCGCCTCAACTATCAGATGCCGCCCACTATTCATAGCTTCGGCCACCCACCGCATCATGGAAACTTGCCCGGGCCTGTACTCAAAGCCTGGGAACGCCTGGGACATAGGGCCACCCTCACCCAGAATAGCTGCCAGCCGATCTATGTCCAGGGGTTCAAGAACACTCTCGCGGACAAGCGGCCGGCACTGAGCTAAGTCCATTGTGCCTGGAGTGAAGTCTGCTTCCCAGGCTTCTCTATCCCAAAGAGAGACCCCACCTGCCTTGATCCTCTCAGCTTCCAGAAAGAAAGGACGCCACGGCCACGCGCTTGCCATAGTCATGCGATTGACCTCAGCTACCACAGGAAGATCAAGACCGGCAACCCTGTCCAGCAGGGCCAGAAATACCCCTTTGGCTGTCGCCGCATCGTCCAGGGCCCGATGGCAGACAGGGCAGGGTATGCCCAGTTGCCGCGCCAGCGCCTGAAGGCTATAGTCATCCAACCACGGAAACAGGATATTGGCTAGCTCATAGACGTCGTAGGCGGTGTTAGAGAAGCTCAAGCCCGCGGCGCGCAGGAAATCAAGATCAAATCCAATGTTTTGCCCTACAATAGGGTGATCCCCGACAAAGGAAAGAAGCTGGCCAGCCACAGACGAAAAGACGGGCGCTGACTCCAGTTCTTCGGCTGTGATGCCGGTGATCAGGCGCACGCGGTTTGGCAGAGGACGTTGCGGATTGACCAAGGTGTGAAAGGTCTCAAGGCATTCGTTTCCCAAAAAAAATTTTACCGCCCCTATCTCAATAATCCGATCACTCTCCGGATCCAGTCCGGTAGTCTCCAGATCTAGCGCCACACAAATCTGGATCACGTTGAAGGAACCTCGCCCAGTTCACTAATGAATTCAGTAAGCTTCACCTTGTCTTAGCCTCCGGAAGCCTGCTGTAAGTAATGGCCACTCATCCAACGGGGTAGATGCGTCAGGATATGCTCAAACGCCCAAGTATAGAAGTAAATCTCAAGGAAAGCCCGAGGTAAGCGACCCAGATAGCAAAAGAAAAGAAAGCGACGTAAGGGCATTTTGAAAGCCCCAGCAGCAATGCCTACAAAGTCAAAGAAGAATAGAGGCAGAAAAGCAAAAAGAGCAACAGCAAAGTCAGCACGGCGTCTCACCCATTTCTCTGCCGCTTTGTACCTGCTGAAGCGCTCCAGATTGAACAGACTCTTCCCGCCGTAGCCAACGTAATAAGCCGTGATTTCCCCCAGAGTACTACCAAGGCTGGCCAGTATTGCCACTGCGACCACGTTTCCTGAAGCAGCCACAACCACACTCAAGGCCTGGCCCGGCAGAAACAGATGGGCTGGAATGATAACGCTCAGGCTGGGTAACAGATTCGCCAGAAAGACACCAAGATAGCCAAACCTCTCAAATTCAGCCGGAGGCACGAAGTGGGACACCAGCAACAGAAGCACAACAGCCAGAAGAAAAGCAGCTACCATAATCAAGAGAGCTGTCAACCTTCTGGCAGTAAGCCGAGGAATAACCTCTTGCAGGTCGGATACCCATTCAGCCATTTTCATGTTCAGATGGTCTCTGCCAAATACACCTCTACCTTGTCATGCTTCAAGCGGCGATATATGTCCTCGCCTTGAGCCTTATCCGCCACTAGCGAAAAAAGGGCAGGGCCAGAGCCAGCCAAATGAACCTGGGAGGCACCAGCAGCCAGAAACCGAAGCCGATACTCGTCAAGTCCAGGCAAACAAGCGAAGGCGATATCATCAAAGACATTGTGGCACATCTCCACCTTGACCGCCTTTCTTTTCTTTATCATCTCAACCATCCTGCGGGTGTACCCACCATCAGAAAAATGAGACTGCCTAAGCCTGGCATACATTTCCCTTGTTTTGTTGGCTATCTCGATAGGCGGCTTTACAATTGCAACCCAGGTTTTAACCAGGCGCGGCAGCCTGGCTATCTTTTCACCCCGTCCCTGCAACAAGGCTGTAGTTCCATCACAGAGAAAGAAGGGAACATCAGAGCCCAGGCTAGTAGCCAGGTCTCGTAGCTTATCACGGCTGAGATTCAGTTTCCAAAGCTCATTAACAGCTTGCAGGGTTAACGCAGCGTCGCTGCTACCACCCCCTAACCCACTGGCGGGCGGAATATTTTTTTTTAGGGAAACGAATACCCCCAGCCGCGAACCAGTGGCATCCTGCAGCATTCTGATAGCCTTAAAGACCAGATTGTGCGGAGAAACGAACTGGGGAACGTCGGAGGCTAAGCAGATACTCTCTTCCAGTTGGAAATGGAGAGTATCGCACAGGTCGATAGCCTGCATCACGCTGGCTATTTCATGATAGCCATCGTCGCGCCTGCCCAAGACTTCCAGGGTGAGGTTAATCTTGGCACAAGCCTTCTCCAATCTAGCCCTAGGGCTCTGCATCCTTGGCATTTATTTCTTCAGATAATCTTGCCCATTCATCGAGGCCCAGAGTCTCAGCACGGCGCTTTGGGTCTATCATCGCCCTACCCAAGATACCAGCCGCCTCCTGCGGCGATACTCCCAAGCCCTGAGCTAAGGAATTACGTAACTGCTTCCGGGGTGCGCTGAAACCAGCCCGCACAACAGTGAAGAACATGTCAGTTTGGGATACCTTGATCGGGGGTTCTTTGTGAAGCCTGATCCGCAGGATAACGGAGTCAACCTTTGGAGGCGGATAGAAACTTCGAGACGGGACACGTCCAACAATAACCGGTCTACCATAGAACTGGACGCTAACAGCCAGTATACTCATCTTCCCAGGCTCAGCCGCAATAGCTTCTCCCACTTCCTTCTGTACCATAACCACCATCACGGACGGCTTGACAGACGCCTCCAGAAAATGGCGCAGGATGGGCGAAGTAATATAGTACGGAATATTGGCCACCACTTTGTAACCATGGGAAGTGCCTTCAGGTCCAGCAGTGGCCAGAAGCAAGGTGGGATCTGTTTGAAGGATATCGGACTCAACTATGCTAACGTTAGCCATCTGAGAGAGCATTTCTCTCACCGCTGAGGCCAGCCCGCTGTCTGCCTCAACTGCTATAACCTTCCGGACACGCTTGGCAAGCTCTCGAGTCAAGATGCCCAGCCCCGGACCGACTTCTACTACCGTGTCCTCTGACGTCACCTCTGCTGCTGACACTATGCGGTGTAAGACCCGCCTATCAATAAGGAAATGTTGCCCCAGGCTCTTCTTTGCCCGCAGCCCGAACCGACTAATCAAGCCCCTTGTCTCAGCAGCAAGCGACCTAGACATCCACAATACAGTGCACAAGAAAAAGGGTCGTGCACCCACTTTCGACACTGCCTTGCGGCTTTCCCTTACCTAGCAGCTCCGACCAGGTAAATCTGTGGCACCCAGACGCTGCTATTTACCGCTGCTTCCTTCCGGACCTGACGGGGTTCATAGTGTTCTGCCGCACAGGGCCCAGTCTTCAACACCGCCCAATAAGGGCAGTCCCACAAGCTCAGGAGCCTGGAGTGGGAATTCGGCCCCGCTATAGCGGATCTCGGGTACAGGGCACCGCTAACTCCCCGCCTAGCACGACCCAAGAGCAATGGTAATCCGACCTGCCCGCTTCTGTCAACGTTACTAATTGTCTTGTGGTAGTCTGTATAGTGTGTATGGCAAAGACTGGTTGTAGTGTCATGCAAGCGCCGATGGTCGGGTTAGGAAACCCGACCTACAAGCACTGTCAATGCGAAATCAAAGTTAACAAGCAGGGTTAGAGAGGAATTTGCCAAAGCAAGGCCTCAACATCAAAGAAAGGAACCAGAGCACCATTCCGCAGAAAGGCTACTTTTCGAGGAAGAGCCCGCGAACACCATCGGCTTTGAAGGGGCCACCATGGCCGGAAAGGAAAGTGGTCGGTGCATAATCGAGTAGCTTTCTGATGCTCTCTCTTGCTTGATGCTCGTCCTTGACCCAGAAGGGATATGCCGGTCTTTTCAGAGCATTAAACCTGCCAACAACCAGGTCTCCAACTAGGGCGGCCTCCCCTGGCAGAGCTATCGAGACTGACCCGTCTGTGTGGCCAGGCGTTCTGACCCATTTAGCCGCTATTCCGTACTGTTCCAAATCTCCTTCGTCCCCCTTGAGAAGAACATCTGGCTCGAAACCTCGCGTCCTGGTCTTGCTGGCAAAGAAACCCAAGACCTTTTCGAAGGTATTCCTGGGATGCAGCGGCATATTGCGTCCCTTCCGGGGGGCCTCAGCATCTAACTCGTGAATGGCAATGGGCGCTCCGGTCCTGGCCTTCAGGCGCAAAGCGTTACCAAAATGGTCGATGTGACCGTGGGTTAGCAAGATCAACCTGATTTTACTAAGGTCGATCCCCTGCCTCTCAAGTCGCCTGACCAGCCTTGGTCCATTCCAGGGGGAAGAGGTGTCCGCCAGAACCCAACCGTCCTTCCCCTGAATCAAGTAGGCCCTACCACTTATGAAAGTGAGGGCAACTATCGATTGGTTATTCAATTTCCTTCCTTTAACTCGGCAACGCAGGGCCAGCCCGAGAACTGCGCTCGCTAGTACCATAAACTCAGCTATTGGGTAGCCCGGCGAGCGGTGTGGAATGTGCAGGTAGAAGCAAGAATACACTTTGCGGACGGGAAGATCGGGCGGAACTGTCAGGGTGCCATTCACACGACGCTTAGCCTGTCAGCTTCTTCTCCAGCCAACCCCATGTCTCTTTCAAGAACTCATATTCGTCTTCAGTTATTGTGTCCCGCTGAGGGTGAGAATACCTTTGCCTCACCGCATTGAGCTTATTTAGCCACAAGAGCTTCTTTTCTCGCTTGACGTTTTCCATACCTGGTGGAGTGAAATAGGTACCGAGCAACGACCAATTGCCTGTGATGATGGAGTCATAGTGGATCGTATTGAGAAAGTTCCAATCAGGTTCTGCTGCACCTGCTTCTATTCTGGCGGCAGAACACTTTATTTGAATGTCTTTTGGGACTCCTTCGATCCACCATGACTTGTCCCCATATTCCATCCTCAGTTTCGACGTAATGAAACTGTGAATCAGTGGCTCAATGCATTTGTGGCCAAGCTCCCATGAGGGAGAATTGAAGACTCCAGTATGCTCCTTTATCCACTGATCAAGACCTGCTGGCTTGAACTGAGGAAATTCGTTGTTGATTGCATGAAGAAACTCCATGAGGACCTTCTCCGTTGCACCGCTTCCAAAGTAACTCCTAAGCTTTTTGACACCATCACTGTCCAACTTCCTAACGAATTCGGTGACTGGAAGCAGATACGGAAACACTTTCTCCGCTAGGTCTTCAGCAGTCATATCCTCTGGGTGCAGATTTTCAAACTTAACCAGGTGATCAATGATGTGGTCCACAGTTTTGATGGTTGCAGAGACTCCTACGTTCATCGCTATGAAGCCACCTAGGCCACTCCCAGCGCTCCATTGGGCTTCCAGTTCCTGCTCGATGAAGCCAAAAACACGATTGAAGAACAAAATGGACTTCTCAAGCATTGCTTCATAGCTGACATCTGTCAGATAGCCGCTCTTGACTAATCTTCTGCCTTTGGCTTTCCCAAAGAAACCAACCTTCTCGCTGAATCCCCACTTCAGAAGCGTCTCAAGAGTCAAGCATCTAGTATCTGTCCGCTTCTCTTGTGCCAAGACAATTCTGCCGTAAAAGGGACTGCTGTCATCCCTATTCAAATCAGTAAGTAAGCGTGTCTTTAGGGCTGACAGTGCAGTGTTGTGCTTCAATGGAAGTCGGACAATCAGCTTTGAGGAAAAATGTTAGGCCCTCCTGGGGAAGTATAATGATCGATAGGAGGGAGTAATACTGTGGAGAGAAGTCAAGGTAGGCACATGAGTGCTGAAGAGAAGCTGAGGGTAGTGGAGGAGGGGAGGGGGTCGGGGGCCACGATAAGCGAGGTATGCCGACGCCATCAGATTGCCTACACCCAGT
>Ga0194110_10000916_pt1 | contig 38159 bp, 32 predicted proteins | sample TA2Kig1200mmetaG_FD_146192 | JGI IMG/M metagenome (GOLD analysis project Ga0194110, IMG submission 146192) | Freshwater microbial communities from Lake Tanganyika, Tanzania - TA2015032 Kigoma Deep Cast 1200m | ecosystem: Environmental > Aquatic > Freshwater > Lake | place: Tanzania: Lake...
TACTTCGGACAGACAAAGAGCCAGATCAGGTCGGGACACAATTGGAGTGAGGGTTCCGTCATAGTCCAGAAAAAGAAAAAGATTCTGGGCCTGCTCAATTTTGGCTTGAATATTTTTCCAATCTTCGAAAAGATGTTTCACAGTCTACTCCACCCTCTCCCCAAGGAGACTGTGTCGTAAGTCCATTCATGGTTCGACAGGCCTGTTCTGAGCGAACCGTTCATCCTTCGAGAGCCTCAGGATGAACGGTAAGTTGAAGGGCTCACCACGAATGAACCACGGGCATTAAAAATCAATTACTTAACCGTTTGGCATTTGAAATTTGGAATTTTTAATTATTCTCCCTTTTCAATCTCCATGAAGATCTTCCCATGGTGAAAGATTCGCACCCCAGCTGTCTCTTCAGAAACGACGATGGCCAGGGCATCAGTCAGACTGGTGATCCCTGCTGCAGCCCGGTGACGACTCCCAAGACCTAATGGAATTTCGATATTCTCTCCTGAGGCATCGAGGTGGCGACCTGCTGCCAAGATGACGCCATCTTCCCGGAAGAGGAAGGCTCCATCAATGGAAGAAAATTCTTTAACAGTCTCTTTTAACCGAGGGTCCAGGATGTTTCGTTCTTCTTCCGGATACCCTTGAAAGGGGTTGATCACCATAGGGTGTGAGAATTTAAGAACATCTTCATGTTTCCCGATCACGAAGATGGTTCCAACCGGTTTTCTTCCCTCCTTCCCTTCTATAGAGATCTCTAAAGCAAGGTTTAAAAGAATTTCGAAGACTTCAGGCCTTGCGATCTCTGAGATCACTGGGAGGTCAGTAGAGGAGATGATCTCAAACTCCTTTCCAAATTCGAGGATGAGGAGATTATCGAGGGCTTTAGATTGAGGGATGCCTGAGAGGCAGACCCATTTATCCCCCTTTTTTACCAGACCTTTGGAAAGGGCTTGGATGATTGCCATCTTGATCTGGTTAATCCGACCCAAAGGGACGTCAGGAATTTGGAGCACCTTCTTGAAAATTGAACTTGCTTCTTGGAAGGTAACTTGGTTCTTAATAGCTAAGATCAGTTCGATTCCCTTTTCTTGACCTATTTTAGCCAGGGCATCGTAGTCTTCGAACATATCTGCGTAAAGCAATACCCCCTTTGAGTGAGTCTTCTTCGCAATGGAACAAGCTGTCTCTACCATCATCCGGTTCTGCTGTTTCACTATTTCCTCCCTGCCATTAATGACTTTATTTTCATTTTATTTTATTATACAAATAATTAGGTAAAAGTCCAAATTTCAAAATCCCTGCCTGCGGCAGGCAGGCAAATGCCAAATGGATGGCAAAAGCTAAAACGTTTTTGAAATTGGATTCCTACATGTTTAAATTTAAGAATTTTCTTCTAACATTTTGCCCCCTCACCCCCTCCGTTCGGCTGAGCTCACGACGAAGCCCTCTCCCCCGTTGGGGAGAGGGAGGGGGTGAGGGGAAATTTTAAATATTTTTAGCTATATTTTATTTGGCATTTGAAATTTGTCATTTGACATTTTTTTTCGAGGGAGATATGGGATTTCGATGTGGGATTGTAGGTCTTCCAAATGTCGGAAAGTCCACGATATTTAATGCCCTCACTGCAGCTGGCGCAGAAGTAGCCACCTATCGATTCTGTACCATCGAACCCAATGTAGGCATTGTTCCGGTTCCAGATAAAAGACTGGAAAGTATTGCAAAGTTGATCCAACCCCAAAAGGTGATCCACACCACGCTCGAATTCTTCGACATTGCAGGATTGGTCAAAGGAGCCAGCAAAGGGGAGGGGCTGGGGAACCAATTTTTGGATCACATTCGGAACGTCGATGCGATCGCTCACACCGTTCGATGTTTTGATAATAAAAACGTTGCCCATGACTTCGGTTCGCTTGATCCTGTGAGGGATATTGAAGTCGTTAATACGGAATTAATTTTAGCTGATATTCAGACATTAGAAAAGAGAATGGCAAAAGTGGAGAAACTCCATCGGGTGGGAGCAAAGGATGCTGCTTTGGAAATGGAGATCTATCAAGAAACCCGACGGACTCTTAACCGAGGTTATATAGCAGGAAAACTCCAATTTACAGGTGAGCGAAAAGCGATCATTTCAGACCTCCATCTTTTAACTGCGAAGCCTATTTTTTATGTGGCCAATATCGATCAGGCAGAGTTAAGAGGGGAGGGACCTTGTTTAAAGGCGATGATGGAGTGGGCACAAAAGGAAGGAAGTAAGGTGGTCATCATCTGTGGTGATCTGGAAGCCGAACTTTCAGAGTTGAAGGAGGAAGAAAGGGAGGAGTTCAGGAAAGAGCTGGGTTTAGAAGGTTCAAGCTTAGAGCGATTAATAAGGGTAGGATATGAGCTCTTGGAGCTTGTTACCTTCTATACAACGGTCAGTTCCGAACTGAGGGCATGGACGGTTATAAAATGGACACCGGCGCCAAAAGCTGCAGGAAAGATTCACACCGATATGGAGAGGGGATTTATTCGTGCGGAAGTAGTATCCTTTAATGATTTTATGGCCTGTGGTTCGGAACATGCGGCCAAGGAGAAGGGACTGCTTAGATCGGAAGGAAAGGATTATATTATTCAGGATGGGGATATCGTCCACTTCCGTTTTCATGTATAATTTGTAAATAACCAATGACCAAGCACCAATCATCAAACAATACCAAATATTCAAATTCCAACAGCCAAACATCGTTTCGTGATTGGGATATTGGATTCCTACATGGTTAAATTTGAGAATTTTCTTCTAACATTTTTTGTACCCCTCACCCCCTCCGTTCGGCTGAGCGTTCGACTGAGCTCACGCCGAAGTCTCACGACGAAGCCCTCTCCCCTGTTGGGGAGAGGGGAAGGGTGAGGGGAAATTTCAAATATTTTTGGCTAGAATTTTATAAACAACTTTTATATTTCCAGAGGTGAATAATATATTGAAAAGGTTGAAATACCTCTTCCATATGATCCCTGTTCTCTGGTCTCTCATCAAAGATCTGATTTTTGAAGAGATCTCCTTAGGAGAGATCAGGATGAACTACCTTTTTGGGAGAGCCAATGCCTATGATGGAGCCAATCTATTAGAAAGTTCGATAAAGGTCTACGAAGAAATATTGAAGAAGGACCCGCAGAGCATTCCTGTTTTTTTAAACATGGGAGGACTCTATTTTCGCAGGGGGATGTTTGAGAAGGCCATCCATTATTATGAAAAGGTGACCCATTTAAATCCAAAACACTATCAAGGACACTATTGGTTAGCCATGTGTTATTGGCGATTACAACGATATTATGCAGCGATCAACACCTTAGAGGAGGTCATTGAATTTTTACCAACCTTTAAAGATGCCCTCAACCTGATGGGCGAATGCTATGAACGGATTGGGGAAGGGGCGAAAGCAGAACATTACTACCTCAAAGCCATCAATGCAGATCCCACCGGAATCATCATTCACAGGGGGATTTTAGATCAATGGGCTCAAGATAAAAAAAGGGAGGAGAGAATAAAACATTAACCTTTTCCCTCCTCTGGCTTTTTCTTTGCAGCAGCAAATTTCTCTTCATCCATGACCCGAGGGGAGATGCCTCGGAACCCACCAAGGTTTGTATCAGGGGGGAGGAGAATCCAGGCAATTCCAAGTTCTTTATCAACCTTGATCACCTCGTCTCCGGGTTGCAGCTTTTTCATATTAACGAATTATACGAATGATAACGAATTGAACGAATAATTGATATTCGCTACCATTAGCAATATTTGCTATTAAATTTCAAGGACTCAGATGATCTGGGTGGTTAGGCAATTCATCACACATCAAACATTGGAGGTGGAAGGGGAGAATGACCGCATTCTTCCCTCCTCCCGGAGGGAAGAATGAAGGCATACCTGCCCTTTAACATGTTAGGTTCAGGGCAGGTATGCAGTCTTGAGGGGAATATTAATAGCGGATTTAACTTCCTCTCAAAATCCCTCTTTCGTTCTTGGTTTCTTCTTATCCGATCTTATGTCTTCTCGGAAGCAGTCGCCTCTTCCTTCTTGATCTCCAATTTTGATTTGATCTCGCTGATGAAATAGACAAGGGCACCGACACCAATCAAGATCAGCAGGATGGGGACAACCGCCATCAACCCTTTGATAAACATCGACCACCAAGTGACCAGAAGGATGAGTCCCACAATGATGACCACAATCCCGACAATAATTCCCAATATATTCGACACCACGATCACCCCCTTCAAGGAATTATATTGACAATGAGAAAATTAACAAATGATTCAGAGGAAGTCAAGGTCTATTTCCTATGGTATTTTTATATTGAAATTGGGACAAAACCTTGATAAATTTTGATTATTCTTTTTGGATGAATGGAGATAGGAGGGAGTTAGATGTCTATTCATATGAAAGGAAAGTCCATAGCCAGTCTCGGAGATCTGACGAGGGAGGAGATTGAACAGATCCTGAAAACTTCAGAATTACTGAAGCTTCAACTCCTTCGGGCTCAGGATCACCCTTTATTAAAGGGAAAGACATTGGCCATGATCTTTGAAAAACCTTCCACACGAACTCGTGTTTCATTCGAAGTGGGCATGTGGCAACTCGGAGGCTATGCGCTCTATTTGAGTGCCAGTGACCTTCAGTTGGGTCGTGGGGAGACCATTTCTGACACGGCTCAGGTGCTTTCTCGTTATGTTGACGGAATTATGGCGAGAGTCTTTGCCCATCAAACCATCCTTGATTTGGTCAAATATTCGAGAGTCCCGGTGATCAACGGCCTTTCAGACTTCACCCATCCCTGTCAAGGACTATCAGATCTTTTCACCATTTATGAGAAGAAGGGCCGGCTTTCAGGATTGAAGCTCACCTATGTGGGCGACGGGAATAATGTCGCCCATTCACTTCTTTATGGATGTTCAAAAGTTGGCATAAGTATTACCCTTGCCTGCCCGAAAGGATATGAACCTGATCCAGAGGTGGTATCTCATGCAAAGAGAGAAGCAAGAAGAAATGGTTGTGAGGTGAAAGTGACCGACGATCCAAAAGAGGCTGTCAAGGGTGCTGATATCATCTATACTGATGTTTGGGCAAGTATGGGCAAAGAGAAAGAGCATGATGAACGAATGAAGATATTTAAACCCTATCAAGTGAATAAAAATTTAACTAAGGGAGCCAAAGGGGATTATCTCTTCATGCACTGCCTTCCAGCCCATCGGGGGGAAGAGGTGACCGATGAGGTCGCTGATTCAAGAAATAGTGTCATCTTCGATCAGGCGGAAAATAGACTCCACACACAAAAAGCCATTATGTCATTGATTATGTGAATGTTAGTTGACAGCTCGGAGTTAAGAGTTTGGAGTAAGATCTCAAAAAACTAAAGACTTTGAATAACTCCGAACTCATTTATAGAAAGGGAGGAAATAATGTCGGACCTTAAAGGCAAGGATATTCTCCACGGGAATCAGTTTTCTAAGAAAGACATCGATGCGATTATTAAGACCACGGCAAATTTTGAAAAGGCACTTAAGGGAAAGGATTCGTTAACGCTATTAAAAGGAAAGATCTTAGCGACCCTTTTCTTTGAGCCGAGCACCCGAACTCGACTCTCTTTTGAAACGGCCATGCACCGCCTGGGTGGAGGGGTTGTGAGCATGGCCTCCGGAGAGAGTTCCTCAGCGGCAAAAGGCGAGACGGTTGCGGATACAGCCCGTACGGTCTCTCAATATGCGGATGTAATCGTGATCCGCCATCCACGCATCGGGTCGGCCAAAGAGGCAGCAGATTCAGCTCCGATACCTGTGATCAATGCAGGAGATGGGGCAGGCCAACACCCCACACAAGCACTCCTTGATATTTATACCATTTATAAGGAACGAGGCTCTCTCAAAAATCTAACGGTTTCTATGGTGGGGGATTTAAAATATGGACGGACCGTCCATGCCTTAGTCGAGCTTTTATCACTTTTTCAAGCACGACTTTATTTCGTTTCTCCAGGGCTTCTCCGAATGCCAGAAGAGATTACGTCTCATTTAAAAGAGAAGGGAATTGAAATTGTAGAAACAGAGGATATAGGGGAAGCAGCTAAGGCAAGCGATCTCATTTACATGACTCGAATCCAGAAAGAGCGTTTCACAGACCTCTCCGAATATGAAAAGACCAAAGGTCGTTACATCATCGATGGGGAGTTTCTCAGAAGACTCAAAAAGGAGATTACCATTCTCCACCCCCTTCCCAGGGTAGATGAGATCAGCACTGAGGTAGATGGTTATCCAGGGGCCGCTTATTTCAGGCAGGTGAGAAACGGCGTCTTTGTCCGGATGGCCCTGCTCGCCATGGTCTTAGGAAAGCGTTGAAAATAACTTGACATTAATAGTAAATTTGTATAGAAAAGTCATCATATGATCTTAGGGCTCGAAGAGATTGAAAAAAGGGTTTGGGAAGAGGAGAAACTCTTCCTCATGAAACAGGTCGGGGTTCTGCTGATAAAGAATGATGCGATCAAATTTGGAGACTATATATTAACGTCCGGTAAGAGGAGCCCTTACTATATCGATCTGAGGCTGACCATTTCGAGTCCGATCACCATGGACTGGATTGCCAATGCGTTGACAAGAATTATCGTCAATGAGATCGGTAAGGAAAAAATCGATAGTGTATTGGGAGTTCCTACCGCAGGGGTTCCATTTGCCACTGTGGTCAGTCAGAAGTTGGGCCTTCCATTGATTTATTATCGACAAGCTCGCAAAGAACATGGAGTGAGAAAGAAGATTGAAGGAATTCTGGGACGGAATGATCGGGTTCTCATCGTCGATGACCTCATCACCACCGGTGAGAGTGTGATTGAAGCAGCAGAGGTGGTCAGAGACCAGGGAGGTGTGGTCAATGAATTGGTTGTTCTATTGGATCGTGAACAAGGGGGAAAGGAGAAGCTCCGGTCATTTCGGATTGAACCTCATATCCTGTTTAATATATCCGATGTAATGGCGTGGCTGAATAAAGTAGGACTGATTGAGGATAAGATTTACGAAACAGTTCAAAAATATATTGAAGAAGAAAACCAGGCACTTAAAATTTCTCCAACCTAATCATTCGAATCATCTCTCAAGAAATATCGGTTGAGTCGAAGTAAATATCTAATCCTACACCATTTCCTTTTGGAATGAGATGGGATAATCACCTGTGAAGCAGGCGTAACAAAAGTTTTCCTCTTCACCTTCTACACATTTTTTCAGACCTTCTAAACTTAAATAATATAGGGAGCTTGCGTTGATAAACTTCTGAATCTCCCTCACTTTATGGGAAGAGGCGATCAACTCCGATTTTTTGGGTGTATCGATACCGAAGTAACAGGGATGAGTAATAGGGGGAGAACTGATTCTTACATGAACCTCTTTTACCCCTGCATTTCGAAACATCCTATTAATCTTTCGGTTGGTGGTTGCCCGGACGATAGAATCATCCACTGTGACGATCCGTTTCCCTTTTAGTAATTCTTTCACAGGATTGAGTTTAATCTTAACGCCAAAGTGGCGAATCTGTTGTTCAGGCTCAATGAAGGTCCGCCCTACATAATGATTTCGTATCATACCCAGTTCTAAAGGAATCTTCGATTCAAAGGCATAGCCCAATGTAGCAGGAAATCCAGAATCTGGAATGGGAACGATCATATCCACCTCTGCTGGCGCTTCTTTGGCAAGTTGAACTCCAAATGATTTTCTAACTCCATAGACATTTCGGTTGAAAATAAAACTGTCTGGGCGGGCAAAGTAGATGAATTCAAAGATACATTGATGATATAGTTTTTGAGGAAAAGGTTTAAGCGATTTCATCCCATCTCCATTGATGAGAAGAATTTCCCCTGGTTCGATTTCTCTTAGAAATTTTGCACCGATCAGGTCAAAAGCACAGGTCTCTGAGGCGATCACGAATGCATCCTTGAGGTGACCGAGAACCAAGGGCCTAAAACCGAAGGGATCTCTGGCTGCCACCATCTCCTTCTCAGTCAAAAAGAGCAGGCAGTAAGCCCCTTCGACCTGTTTAAGGGCTTGAATGGTCCTCTCGACAAAGGTTTTTTCTTTTGATCGGGCGATGAGATGGACGATTACTTCAGTATCCATATTCGATTGGAAGATCGAACCATTCGACTCCAGTTCGCTCCGGATGAGGAAGGCATTGGTCAGATTGCCGTTGTGGGCAATGGCCACCCCTCCTTTTGCGTAATCAATAACAAAAGGCTGAGCGTTTTTTAGCTCGCTTGACCCTGCGGTGGAATAACGAACATGGCCGATGGCACTTCTTCCAGAGAGTCTTTTCAGGATATCACGAGTAAAGATCTCAGAGACCAGCCCCATCTGCCGATAATGGTAGAGTTGTTTTCCATCAGAGGAGACAATCCCTGCACTCTCCTGACCACGATGCTGAAGGGCATAGAGGCCTAAATAGGTATGATTCGATGCTTCGGGATGATTATAGATGCCAAAGATGCCACACATGGAGTTTCACCTTCCATAAAAACGCATGGAGCAAATGACATAGTTTATAGTGTGAAAATCCCAATTTCCAAATCCCTGCCTGCGCCTGCCTGCGGTAGGCAGGGCAGGCAGGCCAAATAAATTCTAACCAAAAATATTTGAAATTTCCCCTCACCCCCACCCTCTCCCCCAAGGGGAGAGGGCTTCGTCGTGAGACTTCGGCGTGAGCTCAGTCGAACGCTCAGCCGAACGGGAAGGGTGAGGGGTACACAAAATGTTAGAAGAAAATTCTCAAATTTAACCATGTAGGAATCCAATATTCAACTCAAATGACCAAAATTTTTTTAGAATTTCGGTAATTGAAGTTTATTTGGTGCTTGGAATTTGGTGCTTTAATCACTGTAGCCATTTGGATGATTTCGATGCCATTGCCAGGCAGTTTCAACGATCGTCTCAAGATCAGGGTATTTTGGAATCCATCCCAACTCTTTTTCAATTTTTTTTGAGCTAGCCACCAGTTGGGCAGGGTCACCTTGTCTTCGAGGTGACACAACAGAGGTAATCTTTCTGCCCGTAACTTTTTTCACTGTCTCGATTACCTCTTTCACAGAATATCCATTTCCATTTCCCAGGTTATAAATTCCAGAAATTCTCTCTTGTCCTAATTTTTCGAGGGCTAATATATGGGCCTGTGCAATGTCCGTCACATGAATATAGTCACGGATACAAGTACCATCAGGTGTTTCGTAGTTGTCGCCATAAATAGCAATAGAGTTTCCTTTTAATGCCGCCATAATACATATAGGAATAAGATGTGTTTCAGGACAGTGGTCTTCTCCTAATCCTCCCCCTAAATCTGCTCCTGCTGCATTGAAATACCTCAGTGATATGTAATCCAATTTTTTAGTATAATAAAAAGCCTTTAGGACCTTTTCAAAGATCCATTTTGTCTCACCGTAAGGGTTCGTTGGAACGCATGGATGTTCTTCAGTTATGGGAATCTTTTTAGGTTCTCCATAGACTGAAGCAGAGGATGAAAAAACAATTTTCCTAATGTTAAAATCTACCATAATTTCAATTAATTGTATGCTATTTTTTACGTTATTTATGAAGTATTTCAAAGGGTTTTTTATCGATTCTTCAACTAGGCAATCAGCGGCAAAATGCATTACAGCATGTATGGAATAGGATCGAAAAGTATCTCTGAGTTTCTCTAAATCAACTAAATCTCCTTGTATAAATTGAGCATCGTGAACAGCTTCTCTGTGACCAGTTTGAAGATTATCATAGACAATGGGGTGATAGCCTTTTAGGAGGAGTTCTTTAACCACATGACTGCCGATATATCCTGCCCCTCCAGTGACAAATATGAATGACATATAGACCTTTCAACATTATATAACTATAAAAATTTATAAAGGATTTACCTAACCTTGTCAATGAAGTCAAATAAAAGATTCATTGACGTAAGGGGCTTATTCTTATAAAATCTTTCAGCCAGAAGACTGCTTAAGCCTTTATAAGAATTTGGCTTGGAAAATAGAGTAAAGGAGGAGAGATATGGAACTTTTGACAGCCATTAAAGGAAGACGAAGTTGTCGGAACTTTTCATCTGAACAGATTAGTGAAGAGACTATTGAGAAGATTCTTGAGGCTGGAATTTGGGCACCATCTCCCCTAAACAGTCAGCCTTGGGAGTTTATCGTTATCACGAATCAAGGGGTTAAAGAGAAAATCTTTTACGAAGCTGAGAGGTGCAGAAAGTGGGCCCTTGAAAAGAGCGGCTGGAAATGGCTGGGACCCTATCAAGTCGACTTTCTCCAATCAGCCCCTGCCATCATCGCTGTAGTGGGAGACCCTAGGAAGACTGGAGTGGATATGTTCATGGAAGAGGGTGGGGTAGCCTATCAGGCTGCCTGTGCTGCGGCCATACAAAATATGCATCTCGCAGCCCATTCTTTGGGTCTCGGCAGCCTATGGTTCACATTATTTGATAAGAGGGCCATGAGGGAAATAATTGGTATTGATCCGAACAAAACTCCTCTGGCGCTTATTTGCCTTGGTAAGCCAGCCAGCCTCCCTCCACAGACACCAAGAAAGGATGTAAAGGAAAAGACGACTTATATACGGTGAGTTTAGTTTGGAAAGTCAGAGTTAAAGGGAAAGGCATCCCGACCAAGGAAAAGCTGATCGAGCTTGGAATCGAAGAAGGCGAATAAGATAAACCTAAATTGAGCGATTTTTCATTATTAATTACATCAAAGATACTGGATTCCTGCTTCCGCAGGAATGACGACTATCACTCATTTAATGAAAATGTCATTCCCGTGAAACTTGTCCTCGAAGTCTTTAATCGGGGAACGGGAATCCAGAAAGGTTTATTTTTAAAAATAGTATTAAGAATCGCTCAATTTAGGACAAAGTAAATAGAAAAGTTCAAAGGTTGAGAGATAAAAACTCAAAAGTTGGAACTTTTGAGAACTTAAATATGAAATGTAACACATTGACAAACGCTTCGACGAAGTGATAGATTGTGAGCCAATGATGGTAAGATCAACAAACCTTACGACAGGAGAGTGAAGATTATGATAGACGAGACGGATATGAGTACAGAAATGAAATGGTTCTATGAGGAGCGTGCCAAAGTAGTGGTAAACAATCTCCAGAAGAAGAACATAAATGCTCAATATGTTGCTACTCGGGCAGAAGCACTTTCCACTGTTCTGAAGATGATACCTGATGGGGCAAAAGTGGTCCGCGCTGACTCGATCAGTGTAGACCAGGTGGGCATTATTCCGGCGCTTAAAAAACGCGATAGAAACAAGGTTATTGACCCGTTTGAACGGGGAGCAGATGGTTCTTTAACCCCAGATTGGAAGATGTGTCGGGAAGCCTTTTCCGCCGATGTATTCCTGACCGGAACAAACGCTATTACCCTTGATGGGAAGCTTATCAACACCGATGCTATGGGAAACAGGGTGGCACCCATTATCTTCGGGGCCGGAGAAGGTTATTTTGGTAATTGGTGCGAACAAGATTGTCAAAGATGTAAATGAAGCCCTCGATCGAATTCACAATGTCTGTGCGCCAATAAACGCTAAGCGGCACGCCCTTAAGCACCACCGTCCAGAGATGGGTGAGTTACCTTGCGCGAAAACCGGCAGGTGCGTTGATTGCGGCCATGATTGGAGAATATGCCGTGCCACGGTAATTATCGATGGAGCAATCGTCCATGTAAGGGGACGGATAAATGTGGTACTTGTCGGTGAGGAATTGGGTATATAAATTCTGCCATTCGGTTCTTAATCAATGGTCTTAGGTTTCTTTAAACTCAATATCATGACCATCGCCAGAGCAATAAGAACGATGAGGCCAAGCCAAGCAGACTGATAATTTCTTAGAGTATCAAATACCCACCCAGTGAGAGTCGGACCTATGACTCCTCCAATAGATGCAAACCCTATAAGGGTTCCTAACATCGTTCCAAAGGAACCAATTCCAAAATAATCCCTTAAAATGACTCCTCTTAGGACGACACCGCCCCCGAAACCCAGAGGAAAAAAGAAAAGAAAAAGGAACACAAGCCATTTTACTTGAACATAGCAAAAAGCCAACAGACCTATAACCATAAAAAGATAGGTCATGGCCATGACGTACCTTTTCTCAAAAATATCAGCCCCCCACCCAAACCCAAACCTTCCTGCAATGCTGCAAAGTGGAATGGCTGCTACAACCAGACTGGCGGTTGGCCTTGATATTCCTGCATGACTTAGGTAAGGCATGACATGGGTGACGACCGCTGAGAGGGTCATCATCCGGATCGCTTCGGTAAGGATTAAATATATAAAAGATCTATTCTTTAGTGCAATCCTTAAACTAAATTCAACTTTCTTCGTTTGGATTTTCTGATAGGAGACAGGATCCCCAGGTAACACACCATCCGCAAGATATTCATATTGTTTTGGTTTATTGCGGATAACAAATGCTAAAGGTATCCCAAAGATCCAGAGTCCAAATCCGAGAATGATCAACGCAGTCCTCCAATAGAAAGCGTCGATAAGCCAGACGATAAGTGGGACGATCAGTCCGCTTGCACCGAATGCCGAAGACATTACACCAAATGCCTTTCCTACGTTTTTGTCAAACCAGGTAGCCACAGCAGTCAACGTGACGAGGCTCATACATCCACCTGCCCCCAGGGCTAAGATAAAAAAAGCACTGTAGAATATCAGGAGAGACTGCGTGAGGCTGAGAAGGATCAGGCCAGAACCTGTGAGGATGATTCCACCCAAAATGAGTTTTCTTGAACCAAAGCGATCGACAAGCAAACCGACAAAAGGAGAAAAGATCCCCGCCTCCAGACCTCGAAGACTGGCTGCAAAGGAAACTTTGGTATAGCTCCAGCCAAACTCTTTGACTAATGGCTCAAAAAAAGCTGTAAAGCCATAGAAGATAATACCGCTCACATAGAGACTAATGGGGAAGCTGGCGGCTACGACCCACCAACCATAAAAGATTTTCTTAGCCACAGGTTCTCTTTAATAGATTAGCGCTCAATCCTTGCCTTGATTTCCACACACTGAAGTGAACCCCGTTAGAAATTCCAGTGGAGCACTAAAACTCGCCGGAATCATTCTAAAATATAACCCCGTTGCAGAGTAGCGGGGGCATTATTTCTAACAGGGTGAAATAGCTTAAACAGCCCTTTCATCTTTAGCTACCCAAACCTCTCTTTTAAAACCCTCAATGCTTCATCTCTGGTTTTGATCTCACCCTCGAGCTGCTTCTCAAGGATGAGGTTTAGGATTTCACCCACCCGTGGTCCGGAAGGGTATCCCAGGGCCATTACATCGTGGCCATTGAGGAGGGGAGATGGATAGACAATATCTTTTTCCTTAAATAACTCCAAGACCCGAAGACAGTGGCCTTCGATGACATCATCGATCTCAGCGGATAAGATCCCTCGACTTGCCTCTTTATCAGCAAGGGTGTGCAGCACGAGCAGAGGCGTTTCATCTCCCATCTGATTGACCAACCTTTTTAGGGCTGTCTCTTTTGTCTCCTTAGATAAGTTGAGAATCCTCATATGATTCTGGATAAGGCGAAGAATTCTATTCTTCATCTGATTTGAGAATCGGAGTCTTTCCATGATCCCTTCTGCTCTTTTATAGGAGTGGGACTCGTGGTCATAGAAGTGAACTTTTCCTTTACCATTTTTTAAATAGGTATCCTGTTTTCCGAGATCATGGAAGAGCGAAGCATAATATAATGAAAGCCAGTCTTCTTGGGTGAGGGAGATATTTCTTTCCTTCAGAGCTGTCCACTTAGAGGCCCAAAATATTTTTTCAATCATGAGAAAAGTGTGGGAAAGGACATTGAGGTGATGGTGTTCGTTTTGATCAAGGTTTTCAAGACCCTTTAACTCTGGCATTAGAGTGAGGAGTAGACCTAATTCATGAAGGGATTTCATTCCAATGGCTGGAAAAGGGGAAAGGAAAATACGATCCAGTTCCATCTTGATCCGTTCCTTAGGTAATTTCGCAACGAGGACCCTTTTTAAAGAGATCTCCTCTTTTAATGCCGGATCGATTACGAAGCCTTCAAGGGTGCAAAGGTAACGGATGGCCCGTAGCATCCTCAGAGGATCCTGATCGATGGAGGAGTCGGATACAGTACGGATCACCTTATTCTCAATATCCTCAAAGGCCTCTTTAACCCAATGGAATGTTACATCGCAGAGGGAAAAGGCAATGGCGTTGATGGTGAAGTCTCTTCTCTGAAGATCTTCCTCGATGGTCTGTCCCTGGAAAAAAGTGATATCCATAGACATTTCTTTCTTTACCGTTCTATAAGTGATGGTATCCGTCTCCTCTTTTCCCACTCTAAAGAACCGAATTTTGAAGGCCTCCTCAATCGTTGAAAGGAATGGAGAGGCTTCTTTTGGTAGGGTAAAGTCATAATCTATTCGGTGGGTCGAGAGAAAGAGATCACGGATGTATCCTCCAACCAGAAAGAAAGATATCTTCCTCTCCTTTGTCAGGTTTGACAGTTTAGTGAGGATTGGATCTTTGAGGATCCTTTCCCTTAGATCCCTTACATCCATTTTGGGTTTCAAATTGATAAAGCCTTTTTTTTATGATACCTTATACAAAGAATAGTCGATAGAGGGGGGGCTTGTCAATTGTCGTTTCGACTCGAAACCGATAAGACGATCAGAGAAGAGTTGGAAGAACAGGAGAAGAAGATTCTTTCAACTTATGCGATGTTGAGTTCAAAAACAAAAGGGCGCCAATTCTTTGAGGAAGAATGTTCACTTAGGCCAGCCTTCCAACACGACCGAGATCGGATCATCCATTCTAAGTCTTTTAGAAGACTGAAACATAAGACCCAGGTTTTTCTTGTTCCAACAGGTGACCATTACCGCACCCGATTGACCCATACCCTCGAAGTTTCTCAGATTGCACGAACCATTTCAAAGGCCCTCCACCTCAACGAAGATTTGACAGAAGCCATCTCATTGGGCCACGATCTTGGCCATACCCCATTCGGGCATGCGGGTGAGGATACCCTCAATGAGATCGTCCCAGGAGGATTTAATCATGCCGACCAAAGCCTGAGAGTGGTTGATCTTTTGGAGAGGGATGGGAAAGGTTTGAACCTCACATTTGAAGTGAGGGATGGTATTTTGAAACATACAAAAGGAAAGGGAGAGATCCTCTGTGAGGATCCTCATGGGATGCCTTCAACCCTTGAAGGTCAGGTGGTACGGATGGCTGATATCATTGCCTACATCAACCATGATATCGATGATGCGATTCGAGGTGGGGTGATCTCCCAGGATGACATTCCTGAGGGTTGTCTAAAATGTCTTGGCAATACCCATTCAAAAAGGATCAATACAATGGTCAATGACATCGTCACAGAGAGTTTAAAGGTGGGAGGTGAAAAGCTCTCCATCTCAAATGGAGTTCTTTCGGCGATTTGGGATCTGAGGGAATTCCTCTGGGACAGGGTCTACGAGAATGAAACTGTCCATGCTGACTTTCACAAGGCAGCCAAGATTTTAAAGGAACTTTATCAATATTTTATGAATCATCCAGATTATTTTTTAGGGGTGATCGAAAAAGAATCCCTTTACGATTCTCTGGAGCGCTGTGTCTGCGACTTTCTTGCTGGCATGACAGACCGCTATGCCTTCAATCTTTATGAAAAAATTTTCCTTCCCCTTCCCTGGATGATTTTATGAAGTTAGAGATCGGAAGGACGACTCGAGCACTGATTATTTTAAAGATAAGCCCCTCTGAGTGATCATAACTGGAGCGAGAAGAAGGGATTTTCAAAGTTTTAATGCCTTAAACCACAATGTGAATATGGATTACATTTTTAAAGCATAATCTTGCCCACCTTCACTTTTGAATGGGCAAATCTTAAAAAGCATAATTTCTTGACATTATTCATACCTTATGATAATTTTTAAATTTAATAGGAAAATCATTTTTTTCTAACCCTTAGAAGGAGAACCGAAAATGGCAAGAGAGATTTTAATCGCCGATTCGGATAAGGCTGATCAGGCGGGGTTTAAAAAAATTTTTAAACCCAAAGATTATCACCTCACTTTTTCCGAGGGTGGAGAGGAAGCCCTCCTGAGATTAAGATTTTTCAAACCGGATATAATCATTGGGGAGAGAAATCTGTATGAAGCCATTAAAACTGATCAGGAGCTTAAGCATATTCCGTTTATCCTCCTTTTAGGTATTTTTGAAGAGGTCTCGGATTGGGACAAAAAGTATTTCCAAGCAGATGGAATTATCACTAAACCTCTACGTGAAGATGAGATCCTCAATTTGGTCGACCGCCTGATGGAAGGATTGGGTGCAGGGGTGAAACCGGAAGGGGTTTCTGAAAAGGATTGGGAATGGAAATCTTTTGCTGATACCGGGAAGACCTTTGACGAGAAAAAAGAGGAGCTTTTTTTAGGTGAACCTGGAGATGTTGAGGAAGAAGAGATCATCGAATTGGTGGATGTAATTGAGGAACCTGAGCAAAAGATGAGCATTGATGATTTTATAACCCTGGGGAAGGAGGAAACTTTAGGAGAAACCCCCTCTTTTGTATCATGGGAGAAGCAGGAGGAGGAGAAGCCTTCAGAGGAGGAATTCATACTTTCTGAGGAGACGGCTCTCCAAATTAAGGAAGAGGCGACTCCTAAAGAGGCTTCTTCTGATGAAGATCTTTTTGAGAAGATTGAATTGGAGGAGATACTCCAGAAGGTAGAACAACTTCAGCCCTCCATCGAGAAAGAGTGGCCTGAAGAAAAAAAGGTGGAGGTCTTAGAAGAAGTGACTGCACGTGGAGAGGAACCTGTAGAAAAATATTTGGGTTTCGAAAAATTTGAAGCTGCCCTGAAAAAGGAAGTGAAACCTGAGCCAATGAAAGAGGAATTCAAGCCATTTTTTATTGAAGAAAAGGAGGAGGAAGTTCCGGAAGAGGTTGCCCTTGAAGAAATACCTGAGGAAAAAGAACTGGAAGAGCTTTCTGAGGAGAAATTTCCAGAAGGCCTCCTGGAGGGCCTTGGGAAGGAATTGGAGGGGCTTGAGGCGGAAGAGGTAAGTGCCGTTGAGGAGCCAGAAGAGGTAGGGATCGAGGAGCTTGGAGAGGAGGAGATTAAAAAGATCTTGGAGGAAGAGGTCATCCCTTCCTTGATAGAAGCAGAGGAACCGGTGGAAGAGGTAAGTGCCATTGAGGAGCCAGAAGAGGTAGAGGTTTCGAGGATCTTTGAAGAGGCAGTCAGTCCCCCTCTCATTTCTGTCGAGAAGCCAGTGGAAGAGGTAATCCCTATTGAGGCGGCCAAAGAGATTGAGATTACAAGGCTTGAGGAAATGGAAGCTCCAAGGATCCCCTTAGAAGAAGTTAGGCCTCTTTTAATAAGGTTAGATCAGAAATTTGAGGAAATTATCTCCAAAGGGGTTCAGGAGATGATGCAAGATTTCATGAAAAAGATTATTCCAGAGGTAACGCAGAATATTCTTTCCCTTACCTTGGATCGGATTGAGAGGATGGTGAAAGAGATCGTTCCAGATTTAGCAGAAAAGGCAATTCAAGAGGAGATCAAACGGCTTCAGAAGGGAGAGAAGGATTAGGGGGAAAAGGTTGCAGCGATGGCCGAAAAAGTCTTGGATAAATCCTATGACCCTCACCAGGTGGAGGGGAAATGGTACCATTATTGGATGGAGCGTGATTATTTCAGAGCCTATGAAAATTCAGAATGTAAACCTTATTCCATTGTCATCCCACCTCCAAATGTCACTGGTGTCCTTCATATCGGACACGCACTGAACAATACCTTGCAGGATATTTTAATAAGATTCAAGAGGATGCAGGGCTATAATGTCCTCTGGATGCCGGGGACTGACCATGCAGGCATCGCCACCCAGAATGTCGTGGAGAAACAACTCATCGAAGAAGGTCTCGATCGGCATGCCTTAGGAAGAGAGAAGTTTATCGAACGGGTCTGGAAATGGAAGGAAAAGTCTGGTGGAACGATCATCAGCCAGTTGAAAAAATTGGGGGCTTCGTGTGACTGGAGTCGGGAACGGTTCACAATGGATGAGGGCCTTTCCGAAGCAGTCAAAGAAGTATTCATTCGCCTCTATGAGGAAGGGTTGATATACCGTAGCCATTATATTATCAACTGGTGTCCACGATGTCAGACCGCCCTGTCCGATTTAGAAGTCGAACACCATGAGATTTTAGGGAAACTCTATCATCTCAGATATCCCTTTAAAGAGGGTGACCACTTCATGGTAGTGGCAACCACAAGACCTGAGACCATGTTGGGGGATACAGCAGTGGCGGTCAATCCAGAGGACCAGCGTTATCAAGCCGATATCGGAAGGAAGATCATCCTCCCTGTCATAGGCCGGGAGATTCCTGTCATCGGAGACCCCTATGTGGATGTGGAGTTTGGGACGGGTTGCCTTAAAATTACCCCTGCCCACGATTTTAATGATTTTGAAATTGGATTGAAACATGGTCTTCCCCAAATCAAGGTGATCGATGAAGAGGGCCGAATGAATGAAAAGGCAGGCCCTTATAGAGGGATGGACCGCTTTAAATGTCGAAAGAAGATCGTTGAAGATTTTGAGCGGGAGAGGATACTGATAAAAACAGAGGACTACCACCATAAGGTGGGCCATTGTTATCGTTGTAAGACGATTGTAGAGCCCAACCTCTCCCTCCAGTGGTTCGTCAAAACCAAACCCTTAGCCCAGACAGCCATGGAGGCTGTGCGAGGCGGCCGTACTCGAATCATCCCAGAGGTCTGGGAAAAGACCTATTTTGAATGGATGGAGAATATAAAGGATTGGTGTATCTCCCGTCAGATCTGGTGGGGTCACCGCATACCTGCTTGGTATTGTGAGTCGTGTGGAGAAGTCATTGTTTCCAAGGAGGAGACGACCTCCTGTCCGAAGTGTGGTTCGAATCACCTCAAGCCTGAAACCGATGTCTTGGATACCTGGTTCAGTTCTGCCCTCTGGCCATTCTCCACCATGGGTTGGCCAAAGGAGACCGAGGAGTTGAGGCGATTCTATCCCACCTCTGTATTGGTTACAGGCTTTGATATCCTGTTTTTCTGGGTGGCGAGGATGATGATGATGGGGCTGAAGTTTATGGGAGATGTTCCCTTCAGGCATGTCTACATCCATGGTCTGGTAAGGGATGAGAGAGGTGAAAAATATTCGAAGACCCGTGGAAATGTAGTCGATCCCCTCGACCTGATCGATCGCTTTGGTGCGGATGCCCTCCGTTTTACACTGGCTTCGCTGACCATGCCCGGAAGCGACTTGAAACTCTCGGAAGCAAGGACAGAGGGTTACCGACATTTCGTCAATAAGATTTGGAATGCCTCAAGGTTTGCTCTAATGAACTTAGATGATTCAACCATCATGCAGAGTGAAACTCGTGTCATCCGTAGTAAGACAGATTACAGTCTTCCTGACCGATGGATCCATGGGAGATTGAACCAGACGATCCGTGGAGTTAAGAAGTCTTTGGAAGAATATAAATTCAACGAAGCTTCACACATCATATATCAATTCATCTGGCATGAATTCTGTGATTGGTATCTCGAGCTGATCAAACCGTATCTCTATCAGGGTGCTGATGCGAGGCGAAAGAGGCTTACACAAGAAATGCTCTTAAATATACTTGACGCCTCGCTGAGACTTCTTCATCCTTTCATGCCATTCATCACGGAAGAGATTTGGCAGAAACTTCCTCTGAAAAAAGCGTGTACCTCCATTATGGTAGCTGAATTTCCATCACCTCAAGAAGAGTTTGATGACGGCGAGGTGGCCGATGAGATGGAATTGGTGACCCAGGTCATTACAGCCATTCGAAATATCCGTGGAGAGATGAACGTTTCTCCAGGGGAACAGATCGAGGTCATCCTGCGACCAAAATCTCAGGAGATTGAGGAGAGGATCAGAAGAAATCAGTCGTTCATTCAAAATTTAGCTAAGGTTAAGTCCTTGATGATCGGGGAGAAATTCAAAAGGCCCTCCTACAGTGCCTTCGCACAGGTTCAGGATATAGAGATCTTCGTCCCCTTGGGTCGATTGAGGATGGAAGAAGAGGCGAGGCGACTTCAAAAAGAGATATCGAAAATAGAAAAAGATATTGGCTTCGTGAATCGTAAGCTCTCCAATGAACAGTTTCTGTCCAAGGCGCCCATTGAAGTCGTTCAGGAAGAGAAGGAGAAGGCTTTGCAGTACCAGAGCATCCGGTCCAAATTAGAAGAGAATCTGGAGAAGGTTAAAGAAGTCCTTGTAGGCTGAATTAAAATCCCCCCCCCTTTCCCCCCTTTGCTAAAAGGGGGTTAGGAGTGAAGAATGAAGATGGATATTGAAAAAGTGGCAAGGTTGGCACGCCTCGAATTGACCGAGGAAGAGAAAGAGACCTTCGGAAATCAATTGGGGCAAGTCCTCACCTACATGGAGCAATTGAATCGACTCGATACCACTGGGGTTGAGCCCACCTCTCATGCCATTCCCCTTTACAATGTTTTTAGAGAGGATGAGACGAATTCTTCTTTTCCCAGAGAAGAGGTTTTGAGCATCGCACCTGATCAAGAGGATGGACAATTTAAAGTTCCAAGAATCATTGAATAAGAAAATGGAATAATGGAATATTGGGAGGGTGGAATAATGGGACTATACATGACGACATAAGTCCTGTGCAGTTTGTCATTCCGGGCTTGCCCCGGAATCCAGTGTCTTCCTGGATTCCTGCTTTCGCAGGAATGACGACTTTTGGTGTGATTAATGTCGCTATGTATATTTAGACAAAACCAAAAAAGTGATAGAAATTCTTCTTTACCCAATATTCCACCATTCCATCATTCCAATGGTAGATTGATATGAATCTCCACAAACTAACCATTCACGAATTGCACGAGCTTCTGGTAAAGAAAGAGGTGACTTCAAAAGAAGCTACTGAAGCTCTTTACCGACGAGTCAAAGAGGTAGATGTTAAGATTCAAGCCTACCTCATGTTGACAGAAGAAGAGGCGTTTCGGCAGGCGAGTGAAGTTGATCTAAAGATTTCGCAGGGGAAAGAGATCGGAGATCTTGCCGGTATCCCAATCGGAATTAAAGATATCCTCTGCACAAAAGGTGTCCGGACGACTTGTGGTTCCAAGATATTAGAAAATTATATTCCTTTTTATGACGGGACTGTGGTGAGAAGACTTAAAGAGAATGACGGGGTGATTCTGGGAAAACTCAATATGGATGAATTTGCCATGGGATCCTCTACAGAGAATTCGGGATTTCAAATCACTCGAAATCCTTGGGATATTGGTCGGATTCCAGGTGGCTCCAGCGGTGGTTCTGCAGCAGCTGTTGCTGCTGATGAATGCATCGCTTCCCTTGGTACGGATACAGGGGGTTCGATCAGGCAACCAGCATCCTGCTGCGGTGTGGTGGGTTTGAAGCCGACCTATGGCAGGGTATCGAGATATGGGCTGGTGGCCTTCGCCTCCTCATTGGATCAGATCGGCCCGATCACGAAAGATGTGGAGGACTGTGCTATTCTGATGAATGCGATCAGCGGCTACGATCCTTATGACTCAACCTCTGTCAATGTTGAAGTTCCAGATTATAAACAATCATTGGTTCAAGATGTCAGTGGGATTCGGATCGGAATTCCCGATGAGTATTTTGTGGAGGGGATGGATCCAGATGTGGAGAATTCGGTGAAAGAGGGGATCGAGCTCTATAAAAAGTTAGGGACTGAGGTACAAAGGATCTCATTACCTCATACTCCATACGCCGTGGCCGTTTATTATATCATCTGTACAGCTGAAGCCAGTTCTAACTTGGCTCGATACGATGGAGTAAAGTATGGATTGCGTTCGAAAGGGTACCGGGATTTGATGAATATGTATACACAAACCCGCGAAAACGGATTTGGGAAGGAAGTGAAACGGAGGATCCTTTTAGGAACTTATGTCCTCTCCGCGGGATATTATGAAGCCTATTACCGAAAGGCTTCCCAAGTAAGGACATTGATGAGGGCCGATTTTGAGGAGGCCTTTCGGAAGGTGGATGTCATCGTAACGCCTACTGCTCCCACCCCCGCTTTTCGAATTGGTGAAAAGGTAGAAGATCCACTGCAGATGTATCTCTCCGATATCTTTACCATTCCGGTGAATCTTACAGGGATTCCTGCGATCTCAATCCCTTGTGGTTTCAGCCGGGAAGGACTTCCCATTGGCCTTCAGATCGTGGGGAGACACTTTGACGAGGGGAATCTCTTAAGGGTCGCCTACACGTTTGAGAAGAACACAGACTTCCATCTTAAGAAACCCCAGATTTGAAAAGATGGAGCAATGGAATACTGGAAGAATGGAATGATGGGAAAACACAAGAAAGATAAGGAATTTTAATTCAAAGATTTTTACTCATTATTCCAATATTCCAACATTTCTATTTTTGGGTCATTTCTTCCAACCATTTGAGGTAAGATGAAGAACCTTCGACAATGGGAAGGCCAATGATCTCAGGGACGGAATAAGAATGAAGGGACTTCACCTTTTTCTCCAACTCCTCAAACCTATGTTTTTGCGTCTTAATGATCAAGATCCATTCTTTTTCGTCACAGATCTTTCCCTCCCAGCGATAAATAGAACGAACTGGAGAGATGAGATTGACACAAGCAGCCAAACGCTCCTCCACCAACGAATGGGCAATCTTTGACGCCTCTTCTTCAGAACTGCAAGTGACCAGAACAACGATTGGTTCAGACATAGATCTTAAGGTTAAGATTAAAATGTTAGTTAACGCTATGCGCATAGCGCTAAGCGCTTAGCGTGTTTAAATTGTAACCAGTGGGTCATTAAATGTTTCGATTTTTTTCTCTTCCACCAGACCGTCTTTGGTCCAGCCTCTCTTCTGATAATAGATATCGAGAATGGCCTCATACTCTTCCAGTTTCAAAATCTTTCCTGCATGGGGACCTTCGGTCATCGGCAATGTGAAGACCCTTTCTGGAGGATAGTCATCCTTCCGGGAGATGCCGAATCTCATGTTGATTGCCCGTGTGAGGTCATAAAGGCCAATGGATTTCTCGAGGAGTTGATTCAGCTTCATCTCCACTCCAGTCGTGGCCGAATAGAATTCTGCGTATTGATTCTCATCAAAACCTAATTCGATCCAAGGCAATCGACATACTCCAAGCATGTCGAATAAAGGCCTAAGCGTTTGATGATAGATGACCAAATCGGCCTTCTTTTCCAGAGGCCAGGCCATTCCCATCTCCAATTCCTTAGCAATCGTCCAGGCCCGGGTGTGATGAGCACCGATATCAGAGGTAGCATATCCTAACGCCATGGAGATGGCAATCCGTGCGTCATAGGCCGATTGTTCCAATCCTTTCACCTGTGAGATGATGGGACGAAGTTGGGGCCACTGCTTGATCACTCTGAGGCTCCCTTCTGCAAGGACATTTCCAATTCCTTTTCTGTGGGCGATCCTTTGAATCATCTCTAAAACCATCTCCTCTGATCCCCATTTTAAGTTGAGACTATCCAGATCCTTTTCAGAAAGGAGACCGGTCTCCTGGGCCTCCATCAGCACTCCAATCAGATTTCCAGCAGTGATGGTATCTATTCCAAGCTCATCACAGAGTTGGTTTGCCTTTAGGATGGCAGAAAAATTTTGAATCCCCACATTCGGGCCAAACATACAGGCTGTTTCATACTCAGGTCCCTCCACCGCTGTCCCCCGGTATTTCCCATCTTTGACGAGGCAAACATTTCCACAGGCCATCGGGCAGCCGAAACATGAGGTATCACCAATTTTATACTTTGAGAGCATCTCATAACCATTTACCTTCTTGGCATGCTCAAACACACCTTCTCTAAAATTAAATGTGGGCATCACCCCTGCTTCGTTGACATAGTCGATGACAGACATCAGGCCCTGTTCCTGCCAGAAGGCAAAATTCTTATTCTCCCTTAAGCTTCTGAAAGAGGCTTCTGAGGCCTTTTGCAATCTTGGAAGATCGAAGACAGGAAGGTCTTTTGAACCTCGGACAGCGATGGCTTTGAGATTTTTTGACCCCATGACCGCACCGATTCCAGTCCTTCCTGAGTTTCTTCCCCAATCTGAAGTCACACAAGCAAACCGGACTCGATTCTCCCCAGCAACTCCAATGGTCGCCACTTTAATATGCTCGTCCTTAAGCTCCTCTTTGACCATTCCCTCTGTTTCAAGACTCCCTTTCCCTTTCAACCTCTCATTAGGGATGATCCTCACTTCACCATTATCGATCCATAGATAAGAAAGGGTCTTTGCCCTCCCTGAGATGGCTAAGGCATCGATGCCAGCCTGTCGAAGTTCTACACCGAAAGAGCCTCCCATATTTGAATCTCCATATATCCCTGTCTCTGGAGAGATGGAGATAAATGCGGTCTTCCCGGATGCAGGTAGGTAAAGACCAGCAAGGGGACCAGGAGAGATGACTAAAAGATTTTCCGGACCCAATGGATAGATGGGGCCCTTTTGGAGATGATCCCAGATGAGTTTCGCCCCAAATCCTCTTCCGCCAATATATTTAAGTGCAAAGGCCTCGTCAAATTCCAAAGGCCGCATCTCTTCCCGATCAAGATCGATTTGGAGGATTTTCCAAAAATATCCGCCCTTAATCTTCCCCTTTTCCCTTTTCGATGTCGGCATATCTCAGAACCTTCCTTTCTCCTTTTTCAACATACTCAACCTCCTTCATGTGTACGTATTTCAGCACGCTGGCCATTCGTTGAGGTTGGCCCAGGACATGCTCTGGTAAAAAGAGGAGAGCATTTTTTGGACAGGCCTCCACACAACGGGGATTTCCGTTGCAGAGATTGCACTTGAATGGAGTGTCTATCTCTTCGTGGAGGAAGATCGCACCAAAAGGACACGAGATCACGCACTGCTGACAGGAGATACATTTCTCTCCATCAATGTCATAAATGCCATTTTTTGTCACGATGGCTCCTGTTGGACAGTTCTCCATACATTTGGCAACCTTGCATTGTCGGCAGACAATGGGCATCCTTATAATGGGGTGGGGATAGATCACCATCACACGAATGGCGCTCTTCTTGGGATTGTTCACCCCAAAACGTTGAATGGAGCACACCAGTTCGCAGATCTTACATCCAGAACAACGTTCAGGCACCACGGCCAATTTCCAAGACATTTTTTCCTCCTAAAGCGAAATAACCAATCACCAAATCCCAATACACAAATAATCACCCCTGCCTGCCGGCAGGCAGGAATTATCAAATTCCAATAACCAAATAAGAATAAATGAATTTAAAAAACCAATTTTGGACATTGGAAATTGGAGCTTATCTGGTAATTGGTGCTTGGAGCTTGGTTATTATTACATTGAACCCATTTATATCCTGCCCAATATCTTCCTAAAAGCCTTTAGCGCATCATCAATATCCTCACTCGTCACATCCAGATGGGTGACCAGACGAATTTGTGTCTTGCCTATAGCTTGGATGAGCACCCCTTCTCTTAGCATCATCTCTTTCACAATAGCCGATGTCATTCCAGTTTCGGTTACATCGAAGATTACGATATTTGTCTCAACATGCTCAGGAATAATAGAGACCCCATTCAGTTCCTTTAAACCCAGTGCCAAACGCTTTGAATTCTGGTGGTCCTCTTTCAAACGCTCCACATGATGATCCAGGGCATAAATTCCGGCTGCTGCAATGATCCCTGCCTGCCGCATTCCACCTCCAAACATCTTTCTAAAGCGGTGAACACGATCGATAAAGCTTTTAGAACCTGCGACCAAAGAGCCAATTGGAGCCCCTAATCCCTTAGAAAGACAGACCGATACAGAGTCTGCCCATTGTGAGTATTCATGAGGTTTAATCCCTGTGGCGATCGAGGCATTCCAAAGCCTGGCTCCATCGAGATGGACCAAAAGTCCTTTTGATTTGGCCAATCGGTAGATTTCAATCATTTTTTCTATGGGATAAATGGAGCCTCCACCACGATTGTGTGTGTTTTCAATGCAGATCAGTTTTGTGACGGGAAAATGGTGATCATCCGGTCTGATCGCCTCCTCGATCTGAGAGGCATCGAGAACCCCACGAACGCCTTTGAGACAATAAAATTGGATACCTGATAGAGCGGCTCCTCCTCCACCTTCAAAATTATAGGGATGAGAGGTCGCTTCAATGATCACCTCATCGCCTGGCTGGGTATGGGATTTGATGGCTAACTGATTGGCCATCGTCCCTGAAGGGACAAAGATAGCGGTCTCTTTTCCAAGAATTTTGGCCACTTTTTCCTGAAGTGCATTGACTGTAGGATCCTCACCAAAGACGTCATCGCCTACTTCTGCTTCCGCTATGGCCTTTCTCATTCCAGGGGTGGGTTTTGTAACCGTATCGCTTCTGAGATCGATGAAACGCTTCATGGCTTCTCACTATGACAATTTATTTTGAAACCCATTTTCAAACTTCTAAAAAATACAATTTTAAATAATCGGTGTCAAGGACTAAAGCCATTCTCCATACCATAGGGTAATACCTTACTGAAGCGTGGGAGTTTATTGATCCGGCAGGGATGTCGGAGAAAATCTTATAGCGGTAACCTTAATTTGCCCCTCAAACCAAGGAAAGATGAACTAAAGAAGCCAGGGACTGCTATACTATCAAGGTCGTTACCCTTACCCAAAAAAATCTTAAATCGTCCGCTTGATAAGATTTTGGAAGACATTCCTGGCGGATCTGCGGAATAGGCCCCTATTTAGTGAGGAGTTACATCATAGGTGAAAAATCCCTTGAATTTCGTTATTTGTTGCGTTATTTTAAATTAAAAAGGAGGCCAAGGTAACATTCATGTTAAAAGGGGCGATACTTTTTTTCGCCTTTTCCATTTTTCTTTTTGGTTGTGCAACCAAAATTACTGTCCTACCTTCTCTACCGCCTGCTCCATCTCAACCCATGCCTCCTTCTGAGTCCACCATCCCTGAAGTCTCCTTGATTGAAAAGGAGGTTGAAAAAAAAGAAAAACAAGAGCTGCTCAGTCCTCCCATTACCTCTCCGCCTCCATCAGCACCAGTACCCCCTGTGGCATCTTTACTCCTTCCCGACATCGCCATCACCAATATTTTTCTCGATAAGAAAAGGAGATTAGTCGCAACCCTTGCCAATATTGGGAGAGGTCCGTTTCCAATGAAGAATGGAAATCTGATGGTATACATAGATGGTCAACTCAAAAAAAGTTTTCCATTGAGCAATGTTTCTCAGGAATCATTTCTCCAATCAGACGAGAGCCTCAACTTCACTACTTCTTTAACAATCTTCGGCCGCCATGAGATTAATGCCCGGATTGATACAGACGTCGAGATGAGGGAGTTGAATATAGAGAATAACCATTTCAAGAAAATATTAGAAGGCCTTCCCATTGGGCCTGATATCGTGGTGAAGGATTTGGATTTGACAGAAGATTTAGAACTCTATATCATCCTCTCCAACGCCGGAGAGGCAGATCTTCGGAAAGGTGTAACTTTCAGATTCAAAATCTTTGTGAATGATCGGAAAATTTCCGAATTTGAGCATTTCATTTCTGAGGTTTTAAAAGCCCATTCGGGAAATCATTATAAGATTGCACCCCCTTATCGAGTTGGAATCGGTGGGATTTCTAAGGTGAAGATCTCTATCTCCCCAAGACTCCGTTCCGATGACGTACGTTTAGAGAATAATCTCCTGGAGAGAAAATTCGTCATCTTCCCATTTACCCTCGTATCCCAGGGGAAAGAGGAGTTCTCTTTTTCAGTCTTAACACCCCATCCTAAGGATGAAAACCGAGAAGAAAAGATGAAGGTGGAGGTGAGATGGGATGGAGGGGGTTATCCGCTCATGCTGTCATTTAAGGGAACAGGATTTACCCAGAGTTTTCCAACCCTCACCGGGAAAAGCCCGCTCAAAATAGAATTTCCGATCCATTTAAAAAAGGATCAGGAAGAGAACCTGTGGAGGGTTTCTGTCACCAACCTCATCGATAAGAAGGTGGAGGGGCACCTCATCATTCAGCATCCATGATTGAGTCGTCATCGCTTAAGGAGTAATGGTGGAAGGAATCTATTGGGTTTTAGGAATAATCGTTGTCATTGCCATGGCTCTTTTCTTCTTGATGGAACAGAGGTGGAGAAAAATTTTTGAGGAGGTGAAGAAAGATCAATCTTCTCAACCGATATGGGCTTTGATGCAACAACAGATGGAACAATTGAGGGGACAGATGAGCGACGGTCTCAATAAGAATCTCTCCCTCCTCAACGAACAATTGAGGATCATCAATGACCAGGTAAACCAGCAACTCCAAGTGGTGAACCAACAGCTTCAGAACTCCAGCGGACAGATTGGTCAGCGTCTGGATAGCGCAGCGAGAGTGATCGGGGAGGTGAAGGAGAACATTGGAAAACTTTCCAGGGCGAGTGAACAGATCTACGAAGTGGGTAAAAACATCGCAACCCTTCAGGAGATTCTTCGGCCACCCAAATTGAGAGGAGGATTGGGAGAACAATTTTTGGGTGAATTATTATCCCAGATCCTTCCCAAAGAATTCTTCACCCTCCAATATCAATTTTCCAGCGGGGAAAGGGTAGATGCAGTGGTCAGATTGGGTGAGAAACTCGTACCGATCGATTCAAAATTTCCACTCGATAACTTTAAGCGAATCATCGAATGCAAGACCGAGGATGAAAGAAAGGCTTCCCAAAAGCTTTTTTATAAAGACGTCAAGAAGCATATCGATGACATTGCAGGCAAATATATTGTGCCAAAAGAGGGAACATACGATTTTGCCCTCTTATATATCCCTGCAGAGAATGTCTATTATGAGACGATCACCAAAGATGAGTCATTTGGAGAGGAGAAGGGAATTTTAAATTATGCATTGAGTAAAAAGGTGATCCCTGTTTCACCTAACTCTTTTTATGCCTATCTCCAAGTGGTAATTCTGGGATTGAAGGGATTAAAGATTGAGGAACACGCACGGGAGATTCAGACTCTCCTCATCAGTCTTGGAAAGGATTTAAGAGAATTTCAAGAGGACTTTCGATTAGTGGGGAAGCATATCACCGATGCAAGGAATCGGTTTGATGAAGCCAGAAGCCACTTAGAAAAATTCAGTCTTAAATTGGAACAGATTGAAAGCCAGCCTTCATTGCCATCAAACCAAAAACAGGTTTCCCCTCACCCTTCCCCTCTCCCCACTGGGGAGAGGGAGGGGTGAGGGAGACTTCCTTATGAGGGAAGTCTTTCTAAGGGAAATAGAGGATAGATAAAAAAGGTGATTCCTACCAGAGATGACTGTTTGAGGCTGATGGGTCAATATGGGATGCTGAATCACATTATGGATCACAGTATAGAGGTGGCGAAGATCGCTCTTTTCCTCTCTGCGGAGCTAAATAAAAGAGGGCAGAAGATTGACCTCCATGTAGTGGAAGCAGCCGCATTATTGCATGACCTCACTAAAACCGAAGGCCTTAAGACGAAGGAGGATCATGCTCAGACGGGATCTGAGGTCTTAAAGGGGATGGGGTTCGAGAGGGTGGGAGAAGTAGTGGCAGATCACATTAAGCTATTGAAAAAAAAGGATCTCTCTTCCGTGTCGGAAGAAGAAGTTGTCAATTATGCAGACAAACGAGTCCAACACAATCAGGTTGTTTCATTAGAAGAGAGATTTACCGATCTCAAGGAACGATACGGGGAGAATCCGAAGGCCTTTGAACAATTTGAAAAATTGAAGAGAGACACTATTGAAATTGAAAATAAAATCTTTTCTATTTTAAAGATCGACCCAAAAGACTTACAAAACCTTTAGCGAGAGTGGGATTTTGAAAAGGAGAGTTTTTACCCCGTTAGAAGAAAGCCCCGCTTTTTAAAACGGGGATGGGTTGTGTATCAGAATTTTAATATCTATTAGAAAGGATGGGGTTTAAAGCCTTGTCCTTTCTAACGGGGTTAACCAATGGCAAAAACAAATTTTGAACAAGGCCCCATTCGACCTCCCAGTGAAGCTTACAGCCTCCTTCTACGGGTTTCTCGGAATTGCCCGTGGAATCGTTGCGAATTCTGCCATGTTTATAAGGGAGAGAAATTTAACTTGAGGACCGTGGAGGAGGTTAAGAGGGATATTGAGGCTGTTAAGGAGATCGTTTCAGAAATCAAAGCCTTATCTTGGAAACACGGATTCGGAGGGGAGATCGTAGCCCCTTTAGTTAACTTTATTTTACAAAACCCCCAAAATTATCCCGATGGTTACCGGAGTGTAGCCTTGTGGCTTTATGGCGGAGGAAAGAACGTCTTTCTTCAGGATGCAAACAGTCTGGTTCTCAAAACAGACCAATTGGTTGACATATTGAGATATCTGAAAGAAACATTTCTCACCGTCGAGAGGATTACTACTTATGCCCGGGCTAAAACGGTTTCAAAAAAGACGGTCGAAGAGCTCCAGGACCTTTATCATGCTGGGCTCTCAAGAATCCATATCGGACTCGAGAGCGGGTATGATCCTCTACTTCAATATGTAAAGAAGGGAGTGACGCCACAAGAGCATATCGATGCTGGGAAAAAGGTGAAGGAGTCCGGGATTTCTCTTTCCGAGTATGTGATCCTCGGATTGGGAGGGAAAGGAATGTGGAGGGAGCATGCCATTGAAACAGCAAAGGTGCTCAACCAGATTAATCCGGACTTCATCCGGGTTAGGACCCTGAAGGTTTTGAAAGTGATGCCTCTTTATCAGAAAATTGAAAAAGGAGAATTCATCTTATTGGGCGATGATGAGATCGTCGTGGAGGAAAAGCTTCTCATTGAAAATTTGGAGGGAATTGCGAGCACATTTGCAAGCGATCATATCCTCAATCTACTCGAAGAGGTAGAGGGGAAACTTCCTGAAGAGAAAGAAAAGATGTTGGCAGTCATCGATCGCTATCTCTCTCTATCTCCAGAGGAAAAGATGAACTTTAGATTGGGGAGAAGAGCAGGGGTTTATCGATCCTTAGAAGACCTTTCCGATCCAGAACTCAGGAGCCAAGTGGAAAAGGCTCTAAAAAAAATCGAATTAGAGAAATTAGGTGGGATTGAGAAAGTTCTCTCCGAATTGATGGAGTCGTTTATATGAGTAAAGGTGTGGAGCTTCGTATCGAGGTGCAGGGATAAAAAATTTTAGGAAATAAAACTGGAGTTTCCTGAATTTTTACGAGGCTGATTATGTAACTGATTGAAATAGTTCAAAGACTTTGAAAAGCATAAATGGTCAAGGATGTCATTCCCGTGAAACTTGTTCCTGCGAAAGCAGGGAACCAATTAGAAACTGGATTCCTGTTTTCACAGGAAACCCTGGATTCCTGCCTCCGCAGGAATGACGATCCGGGAAGAACAGGATGGCATAAATTGTTTATTGGTATAACACATTAACCTTTAAATATAGAAACTCAGGAAACTCCGGGAAATAAAAAACTTGACTTTTAAAATATCGTTGGTTTAAGATGAGCATAATTTTTATCGGGGGCATTAGATAAGATCTAATAAAAGAAGGAGGTGATTTAAATGACAAAGGCGGAACTGATCGCCAGCATTGGGAAGGAGGCCAAAATCTCAAAAGCATCAGCAGAAAAAGCCCTGAATGCGTTCACAGGTACTGTGACGAAGGCTTTGAAAAAGGGTGATAAATTGACTCTGACAGGCTTTGGGACTTTTTCTGTGGCGAAGAGAAAGGCGAGAATGGGAAGAAATCCTCAAACAGGAAAGGAAATCAAGATTTCTGCCACAAGAGTGGCAAAATTCAAGGCAGGCAATCTGCTGAAGAGTGCGGTAAAGTAATCTTTTATAGACTAAATTATGCTTTACCAATTTCAGATTTTTTAAGGGAGGGTCAAAATCCTCCCTTTTTTTATCATCCGAGATGATAGAAAAATTGCTACCTCAGAGAGGGTCTATAAACAGGTTTTAAACATTGAGCCCCCAAAAGTTTACTCAAGAGCCACAAGATGTTGTGTTTTCTTAAAGAAAAGACACAATTGTTTAACTTATTGAAATCTTAAAGTTTTTTAAAAGTCTTTTCACCGATGGATTCAATTTTATAAATGAATTGGGAACGAAAATTCATTGAAAATATTTATTTCCACAGGATTTTAACATTTGGGAAGGTGCTTCTCCAAACATTGATTTTTCTGTATTTGAAGGCTATATGCTTATTTTCCCCTTGATCTTAAGCCGATTGCATTAACCTTCCTGTGGAGATGAAGAAGGGATCGGCAAAAGCCAAAACCAGAGGTGGGAATGATAGGAAAAATCGATGATAGAGAGGAATGGAAGGTCCATAGCCCGTAAAATAGAGCATTGTCCAAACATAAAATCAACCCATTCGACTCCCCGGTCTGATCCTTCGGCTATACTGAGGACAAGCGCCCGGGGTATGGCTTCGGCGTGAGCCTTCGGCCCGAACTCAGGCCGAGGGCTCAGTCGAACGCTCAGTGTTGATACTGAGTTGAAAGATTAAGGTCTTTTTGTTATCGTTTTAAACGGGTTATCATAAGAGGCAATGATGAAGCATGTCATCCTTGGAACAGCTGGGCATATTGATCATGGAAAGACCGCCCTTGTGAAGGCACTCACTGGTGTCGATACAGATCGACTAAAGGAAGAGAAGGAGAGGGGAATTACCATTGAACTGGGGTTTACCTTCTTAGATCTTCCCAGTGGTATTCGATTGGGAATTATTGATGTACCAGGACATGAAAAATTTGTTAAACACATGGTTGCAGGCATATGGGGGATTGACCTCGTTGCGCTGATCATAGCTGCCGATGAAGGGGTGATGCCTCAAACCAAAGAACATTTAGATATTTGCAAACTTTTAAGAGTCAAAAAAGGGCTGACCGTCCTGACTAAGATTGATCTCGTTGATCGTGAACTTTTAGAGTTGGTCAAGGAAGAAGTGACGGATATCGTCCAGGATACATTTTTAAAAGATGGACCCATTCTTCCCATTTCCTCCTTAACAGGTGAGGGTATTCCAGAACTTATTTCTACCCTGGACCTTCTTTCAAGAGAGGTCCAAGAGAGATCATCGGAGGGTCTATTCCGTTTGCCGATCGATCGCGTCTTTGTCATGAAAGGTTTTGGTACTGTAGTAACCGGAACCGTGATTTCAGGAAGTCTTTCTTTAGGAGAGATGGTTGAGATCCTTCCGCCTCAGTTAGAAGGGAAGGTTAGAAATCTACAGGTTTATAATGAGCCCGTTGAAAAAGCTGTGGCAGGACAGCGGGCGGCGGTCAACCTCCAGGGGATAGAGACTTCTGTAATCAATAGAGGGGATGTCCTGGTTCGTCCTCATACCTTCACTCCAACCCAAATCATCGATGCCTATCTTGAATATCTGCCCAGTGCTCCAAGGCCTTTAAAGAGCCGAACGAATCTTAGATTTCATATTGGGACAAACATTACCACTGCATCGATTTTACTCCTCGATAGAGAGGAACTGGTTCCAGGAGAAGGAGGCTTTGTCCAATTGCGATTGGATCGAACTGTGGTGGCTCTGCCTCAGGACAGATTTGTGATCCGAGGCTCTTCAACTATTCAAACCTTCGGAGGAGGTGTGGTGCTGGATATCCACCCAGCCAAACATAGAAGGTTTTCCCAATCGGTGATTGCTGATCTGACTCTTCTCAAAGATGGAAATAGTGAACAGACTCTCGCCCAGCATATACTCTATTCAGGAATGGGAGGGATCGCATTTGAGGATCTTTCGCACAGAGTAGCCATGACTCCGACTGAGATTCAGATGATCTTAAAAAGGATGATTGAAAGAGGGGATATTCTTTTAGCCGACCCTGAAAGAATGAAAGTCATTGATATCACTCAATACCTAAGGTTGAAGGAGATAGCCTTGGTTCAGTTAAATGAGTTTCATCAGAGGTATCCGATGAAATCTGGATTGGCCAAAGAGGAGTTGAGAACGAAAATTCCTATGGAAGTAGATGTAAAACTCTTCCAAATCCTTGTGAACGAATTGATCCAATCCAAAGAGGTCATTTTGGAAAGGGACAAGTTAAGACTACCAGGGCATCAAATCTCATCCATTGATGAGAAGGGTCTGGTTAAAAAGGTCGAGGAGACCATTCTCAAAGGAGGGCTCCAGCCCCCTTCCCCCAAAGAATTGTCAGAGCAGTGGTCTGAGGAGGAAGAAAAGGTTCAGGCCATTTTCGAACATCTTGTCCATGAGGGGAGGCTCGTTAAGATCAGAAGTGGAATATATTTCCATCAAGTCACTTTTGAAAATTTGAAGGAAGAGTTGGTGGCCTATTTGAAACGAAATAAAGAGATTACAACCCCACAATTTAAAGAGATCACAGGGGCTTCGAGAAAATATACCATCCCATTGATCGAATATTTTGATCAGATCAAATTGACCCTAAGATTGGGGGATAAGAGGGTTTTAAGGACAGGAAAAGATTTGGGACAAAAAGATTCTAAATTGAAATAAGTGATAGAACGGGAGGGGAGAGGTATTTGAGATGAAAGTGAAGAAAAAAATAACAAAGAAGAAGCTGAAGGAGCCAGATGAATTTATCAGTTTCACAGAGAAGGCCTTTCAATTTATTTCCCATCATCTCAAACAGATCACCGCAGGAGGGATCATTGTTTTGATCCTCATTTTGTCCATCTCCTTTTTTCAGAGATCGGAGAGGAAGAGGGAAGAGGAGGCCTATCGGAAGTTTAGCTTTGCCGTAGCGATCTACCAGATAGTCGATTCTCCACAACGAGAAGGATCTCCATCCGAATATAAAAATATTTTGGAGAAGTTTGAGGAGATCCTTAAAAAATTTCCAAAAACCTCATCGGGGAAATTATCTCTGTTATACAAAGGAAATATTCATCTCCGTCTGGGTGAATTTGAAGAAGCAAAAAAACTCTATCAAACCTTCCTTCAGAAAGCGGGGAAAGAAGAGCTTTACCGCCTCTTTGCATGGGAAGGTCTGGGATATGCCTTTGAAGGGATGAAAGATTATGAAAAGGCAGTCAATGCCTATCAAGAGGTCCTGAAGTCAGGTGAAAGTTCTCAGTGGAGTGGTATCTATTTAAGTTTGGGGCGATGTTATGAAAAATTGGGGAGAAATAATGAGGCATTGGAAAATTATAAGGCTTTTTTAAAGGTTTCTCAAAAATCCTCCATGACGAATGCAATTTTGAGAAAGATCTCCCACCTTGAGAAATGAATTTTAAATGACGAATACGGCACCCCTGCCTACCGCAGGCAGGCGCAGGCATCCCCTCCTCCTCCGAGGGGGGAGGTCGGTTTCGACTCGCAACGAGGTGGGATGGGGGTGAAAAATTTATTTGATAAAAAAATTTTAATACCTTATATTTGTGACAAAATTTTCAAATTTGAAATGATAACAAATCATTAAAAGGGGTGTTCAATGAGAAAAATAATGAGCGGGAATGAGGCCATCGCCAGGGGAGCATACGAGGCTGGTGTAAAAGTCGCTGCGGCATATCCAGGCACCCCCAGTACTGAAATCTTAGAAACCATTGCACAGGAATATAAAGATATTTATGCTGAATGGTCACCTAATGAGAAGGTGGCATTAGAAGTTGCCTTTGGAGCCTCCTTAGCAGGTGCAAGAACAATGGCCTCGATGAAACATGTGGGTGTAAATGTTGCAGCCGATCCCTTTATGACCCTTTCCTATGTGGGTGTGTGTGGAGGTTTGGTGATCGTAACCTGTGATGATCCAGAACTTTATAGTTCCCAGAATGAACAGGATAATCGACATTATGCCAGATTCGCAAAGGTTCCTATGTTTGAACCGAGCGATAGCCAGGAAGCAAAGGACTTTATGAAATTGAGTTTTGAGGTGAGCGAGAGGTTTGATACCCCTGTGATGCTGAGAAGCGTTACCCGAATCTCTCACGGAAAAGGCATAGTAGAATTAGAAGAACCAGTCATTCCTCCGGTTTCTATAGAAATACGAAAAGATACAGCAAAATATACGATGCTCCCATCCTATGCACGAATAAGACATGGAGTCATTGAGGGGCGTTTTCTTAAACTGAAAGAGTTTGCTGAGCAATTTCCGGGGAATCGAATGGAGCTAAATGATCCGTCGATTGGATTTATTACAGCAGGGATCTCATATCAATATGCAAAAGAGGTCTATCCAAATTATTCATACCTCAAGCTTGGTATGGTATGGCCTTTACCCAAGAATTTAATCGGAGATTTTTTTAAGAAGGTAAAAAAGGTTTATATTGTTGAAGAATTGGACCCTTTCCTCGAAAAAAATATTAGGGCGATGGGGTTTAAACCCAAAGGGGGGAAGGATCTATTCCCTATTTGTGGTGAATTGAACCCATTCCTCGTAGAAAAGGGATTGCTGGGAAAGAAGTTTAAACCTCCAAAACCTGCACTTAAAGAACCCCTTCCTCCGAGACCCCCCAATTTATGTCCAGGATGTCCTCATCGGGGACTCATGTATGTTTTAAAGAGGTTAAAAGTTTACACCGCTGGTGATATTGGATGCTATACCTTAGCTGCTTATCCTCCCCTAAGCGTTGTCAATAACAATATCTGTATGGGAGCAAGCATTGGTGCCGTCCATGGTATGGCAAAGGCATTGGGAGAGAAAGGGAAGGGGAAGATCGTCGGTGTGATAGGGGATTCCACATTCCTCCACGCTGGAGTCCATCCTTTAATGGACGTGGTTTATAATAAAAGTTATGCGACCATTATTATACTTGACAATCGAACCACTGGAATGACAGGCCAGCAGGAACATCCAGGTTCAGGATATACTATTAGGGGAGAGACCACCCATCGGACCGATTTCGTTGAATTGGGCCGGGCTTTGGGGATTGAAAATCCGAGAAGGATAAACCCGTGGAATTTAGAAGAGACAGAAAAAGTGGTAAAGGAGGAACTCGAAAGGGATCAACCTTCGCTTGTCATCAGTGAAGGTCCTTGCATCCTGCTACGAAGGGCTTTTAAAAATTATAACAAACCCCTTCAGGTAGATTCCACCAAATGCAGGGGATGTAAAGCCTGTGTCAACTTAGGTTGTCCTGCCATCTCGTATCAATTGGTAGAAGGGGAGATGGCGATGACGGCAGACGGGAAGAAAAGGAAGGGGATTTCTCAGATTGAAGCAAGCCTTTGTCCAGGATGTCATCTCTGCTACCAGGTTTGTAAATTTGAAGCCATTCAGACTTTTGAAGAGAAGCCGATCTTTGGATTCGAAACGATGTAAGCCAATGGGATAATGGAACACTGGAGTTTTGGAATATTGGATTCACCCATTATTCCATCATTCCTGATCTCTTAATAGGGGGAGAGAATGGAAAACAATACTGTGAACGTGTTAGTTGCCGGGGTTGGAGGACAGGGTGTCATCCTGGCCAGCGACATCATGGCCGAAGTTTTTATGGAGTTGGGTTATGATGTGAAGAAGAGTGAGGTTCATGGGATGGCGATGAGAGGAGGAATTGTTACTTCTCATTTTCGTTTTGGCAAAAAGGTCTATTCCCCTCTGATCAAGGAAGGAGATGTGGATATTCTCTTTGCCTTTGAACAATTAGAAGGCCTTCGATGGCTCAACCATTTGAAGCCGAATGGTAAGATTATCATGAATGATCATAAAATTAATCCCCCTGCGGTCAATTTAGGAGAGATGGAATACCCCAAGGCCATTCCTGAAATAATCAGATCGAAATTTAAAGATTTCTATCTGGTAAAAGGAACGGAGATCGCACTGGAGTTGGGAGATGTCCGTGCCGCCAATGTGGTGCTTTTAGGGGGCATCTCAAAATTTTTTGAGGTCAAGGAGGATATCTGGCTGAAGACGATCCTGAATTACCTTCCTACAAAGGTTCATGAATTGAATAGAAAAGCGTTCTTCGCGGGGAGGGACCAAATTTATTAGACTTAATACGAACATTTAAATATTCTCAATTTTCCCTCACCCTCCCCCTCTCCCCCTAATCTTTACCCACAAGTCTAGCTATGGGTAATCCAAAAAATCAAGCGTAAATACTTGAAATCATTAGGAAATAAAAACTAGACATTTTAAATGCTATATGTTATGAAATCATTAGAAAATATAAA
>Ga0194110_10000917_pt1 | contig 38153 bp, 26 predicted proteins | sample TA2Kig1200mmetaG_FD_146192 | JGI IMG/M metagenome (GOLD analysis project Ga0194110, IMG submission 146192) | Freshwater microbial communities from Lake Tanganyika, Tanzania - TA2015032 Kigoma Deep Cast 1200m | ecosystem: Environmental > Aquatic > Freshwater > Lake | place: Tanzania: Lake...
AACGCCGCAGCGAACTTCTCGCTGATCCGCGCGCTCGATCACTTCTCGGGAGTCGTCGTCTTCCCGGTAACGGCAGCGGGGGGCCTGGTGTTCGCGGTGCTGTTCTCCGCAGTCGCCTGGAAGGAGCGGCCGAACCGCTGGGGCCTGTTGGGAGTGGCCCTGGCGGTGATTGCCGTGGCGCTCGTGAACCTCGCCGCGCCGAATGGCGGCGCGGTCCCGCGGGCCGAGCCGATGACCAGCCCCTTCGGCGGACCGGACAGGTCAGGGCAGCCTGCCTCTCGAAGTGAGCAACCGCAGGAGCGAGGTGAGAGCATGACCTCGGACGAGACCAACCCGGCCGGCCTCTGGGACCTGCGGGAGATCGCCGCGGCGCCCCTCAACGTGAAGGTCGTGAAGGAGGGCGCGACGGGCTGGGGCGCCTCGCGCGTGCGCACGCGGGAGGTGCGCTACGTCTCGCATCACTGGTCCGGCGGCGAGGTCGTCATCGCCGCGTACATTGCGATTCCCGCAGCGAAGGGGCCGCTGCCGGCGATGATCCTGGGCACGGGCGATGCGGAATCGGGGATCGAGTTCGCGCGCGCCCACCATGTCGTGACCATCGTGATCGATCGGCCCGGCACGGGGGAGAGCACCGGCCCCGAGGACGACTACCGCAACTGGGTCCACTTCGCCGATCCGCGCGAGAGCTGGATGTGGCACTACATCACCGCCGCGCTGCGTGCCGTGACGCTCGCGGGCACGCTGCCGGAGGTTGACCCGGCACGCATCGGCATCACCGGCGGCTCGCGTGGCGGCACGATGGCGTGGATCGCCAACGGCGTCGATCCCCGGATCAAGCTGGCGATTCCGGTGGCGACGGGCGGCGACATCGTCCGCGCGCTGGACCACGGCGGCTGGGCGAACTACCTGCATCGCGACGAGGCGGGTCTGGCGTACATCCCGGACGAGTTCCACACCTTCGCGAAGTACTACGACCCGATCCTCTACGCGGGCAAGCAGCACGGCGCGGTGTTGCTGATCGTCGGCGCGCAGGACGAGTACTTCCCGCTCTACTGCACGCAGACCAGCGCGGAGGCCTCCGCGAAGGACGAGTTCCGCCTGCTGATCGTGGCGAACTGGGACCACGGCTACTTCTCCGCCGACAACCCAGAGGTCGATGCCTTCGACAACAGCGCCGAGGCACGCGAGAAGCGCAACTTGGCCACCGGCGCGGCCATCGAGGCCTGTCTGCGCGGCTCGACGATGCCGCCGATGCCGGAGTTGACGGTGAGGCGCGAGGGCGAGGGGCTGACCTGCAGCATTGCACCCGGGCCGGGCTCCGTCGAGCGCGTTACGCTGCAAGTGTCCCTCGACGGAGCGTACACCTTCCGGGAGATCGCGGCGGAGGCAGTGGGAGGGACGTATGGGGCCAGGGTTGAGGGCGGCGATACGGCCGTCCTCGAAGGCGCCGCGCTCTTCGCCGAGGTTGAGTACGAGGGCGGCCCGGTGCTTACGTCGGTGCCCTGGCTTGGGCCGGCCTTCGAGCAGCGAATGCGCCCCTTTGCCGGGAATTAGGGACAGGCACCAATTTCCGGCATGACGTCCGCCGGAAATTGGTGCCTGTCCCTAATTCCCGCAAGGAGAGCCGCATGACGGGACTCGTGTACGACGACGCATACCTGACCCACGGCGATCCCCACCATCCCGAGAACGCCGAGCGTTTGCGGGCGGCGGTCGCGCACCTGAAGGCCACGGGCCTGTGGGATGCGATGGTGCACATTCCGCCGCGTCCGGCGACGCTGGACGAAGTGCTGTGGGTGCACACGGACGACTACATCGAGGAGCTGCAGCTCATCTGCAAGCGCGGCGGCGGTCACCTCGACATGGATACGTGTGCGACGAAGGAGACGTACGAGGTCGCGCTGCTGGCGGCGGGCGGCTGCCTCGCTGCAACCGAGGCAATCCTGGCGGACGAGGTCACGAACGCGTTGTGCCTCGTGCGCCCGCCCGGACACCATGCGCTCCCGAGCCGGGGCATGGGGTTCTGCTTCTTCAACAACGTGGCGCTCGCCGCGGAGTTGGCGATCCGGCGCGCGCATCGCGACCAGGTCAGCATCGTGGACTGGGATGTGCATCATGGCAACGGCACGCAGGAGGCCTTCTTCGACCGCGGGGACGTGCAGTACATCTCGATCCACCAGGGCGCGCTCTACCCGGGAACGGGCTCCGTGGACGAGGTCGGCCTCGACGCGGGCGCGGGAAAGAACGTGAACATCATGCTCCCGCCCGGCGCCCAGGACCGGCACTACGTCGAGGCCTTCCAGCAACTCGTGATCCCGCTCCTCCAGGCCTTCGAGCCCGAGATGATCTTCGTCTCCTGCGGCTTCGACACGCACGCCGCCGACCCGCTGGCCCGCATGTGTCTCACCAACAGCGGGTACTACGAGATGACCCGGATGCTCGCGGACTTCGCGGAAGCGCAGTGTCAGGGCCGGCTGCTCAACGCCCTGGAAGGCGGGTACGACCTCGGCGCGATGGCGCACGGTACCGAGGCCGTCTGCCGGGCCCTGCTCGGGATGGAGCCGCCCGAGCCGGAAGACCTGCCCTTCACGATCCACGAGTCCGTAACGCACCAGGTCGATGACTGGCTGCACCAGAACATCGGCCTGCACCGCGACCGGCTGGGGCTATGAGGCTTGTGGGCGCAGCACGGGTTGTGTTGACAAAGGCAGGGTCGGGATTGGCATCCCGACCTACGAGATACGTAGACGGTGGAGGAGGGGTACTCCTCCTCGATCGGGTGGGTCGGGATTGGCATCCCGACCTACGAGATACGTGGGCCGCGTAGGAGAGGGGTCCTTCCGCCACAGAGCCCCTCTTCAACGCAATCCGTGCTGCGCCCACTGACTGGGAGGGATGTCCTCTGTGAAGACTCACCTGCGCTCCATGCAACTGAAGACCGGCGAGACGATGGACATCTTCCGGGTGAGCGCGCCCGACGAGGAGTTCCGGGAGCGCATCCTCGCCTTCCTGCACCACAAGGGCCAGCCCTGGCAGATCCCGATGGAGCAGAACCTGGACGCCGAGCTGGAGGGCCTCGGTCAGCACTTCTACATCGGCGTCATCGGTGAGGAGATCGTCGGCAATGCGAGCAGCGTCGAGGGGCTGGAGCGTCCCGTCGGCATCCTGCAGCACGTCTTCACGCCGCCGGCGAGACGGCGCCAGGGAATCTGCTCGGCGATCATCCGGGCCTACGCGGAGGATTTCGACGCGCGAGGCGGACGGGCGGCGTATCTGCACACCGGCTACGACAGCCCGGCCTACCACATCTACAAGGCGGCGGGTTTCGTCGGCTACCTCGACACGGGCATCATGGAGCGGTTCCCGGACCCGCACTTCCACGAGGACTTCTGGGCACCAAGGCCGGTGACGGTGCGCGACACGAGATGGGCCGATTGGGCGCTGCTCGACGCGCTGTTCGGCATCGGGGACGGCTGGTTCCTGCGCAGCATCTACGGTCGCCACTGGGGCCGGTCGGGCTACGAGGGGCAGTATGTGAACAACCGGAAGGAGCTGGCCGAAGGACGCCTCGCGCAGATGAAGGTCCTCGAAGCGGAGAACGGTGCCGTAGTGGGTCTGGCGCAGCTGGGGCCCGACCCGATCTTCCGCGGCGACACGTGGCTGCTCGACTTCTTCGTGCACCCGAACTACTACGGAGAGGGCGAGCGGCTCCTCGCGGCGACAGACCTGCGCCGGGGCGCCAAGGTGCAGTGCTACTGCGAGCCGACCCAACCCGAGAAGGCCCGGATGCTCGAAGCCGTGGGGTTCTCGGCAGAGACCACGCTGCCCCGCCAGGTGCGGCTGGGCGAGGCGTGGCTCGATCTCACCATCTACGCCGCCAAGTGGGAGTCATACTGAGTCTCGGGTAGATACGGGAACAGTGGGGCGGGCATTCCTGCCCGCCACAGCCTCTGGCGGGCAGGAATGCCCGCCCCACTGTTCCCGTGTTTCCGCGAAGCGCAGTAGGTGGTCTCGTGAAGCCGCTTTCTGTCGCGGCGACCGTCCTCGGCCTCGGTATTGTCGGCTGTTCGTCGTCGCCCGCCTTCCAGGCCCCCCTTCGCACCACCGGCAGAACCCGAGCGGCGCGTGGAGCGTAGGACCTTTGTGACGAGCCCAGTGCGGTCAGCCTTTCCCGGAGGAAGGCCGTGGCCTGGCATCATCTCGATGCAGATCGACCCGGTGAGCGGACTGAGGTATCAGCAGAACTACTGCGACGGCGGGCACGACGTACCCCGGGGTCGGGGTCCGGGGATCAGCGAGAGGTTCTACGTGCCTGAGGGCCTGCACCGGCTGAGCATCTACTACGCGAACGACGCGCGCTTCTACGAGCCGAACCGCGGGCACACGTTGTACGTGCAGGCCGAGCAAGACGGCTGCGCGGCGTGCCCCATCCGGTACACGGTCTCCGGGGTCTACTACCAGTTCGCGGTACTCGGCCCGACCGCGGTCACGCTGGTCATCGACCGCAACCTCTCGGTGAACGTCATCCCCTCGGCCATCTTCGTTGACCCGATCATCCTGGGCGACCTGGACAAGCCCCTGACGGTGGCCGACGGCGCAGTGCTGCAGGAGGCGGTCGCCGAGGCTCGCAAGCTGCTTGAGGCCACGCCGCCTACCGCGGCCTCGCCCGAGCAGGCGTCGCGATGCTGGCACGCCGCGCGGTTGCTGGGCAATGAGCCATCGCGGACCGAGGCGTATCTGCGGAAGAGCCTCGAGCCGATGGCTCCGGGCCAGCGCGCCGACTGGCTGCGGAAGGTCGCGGAACGTCACATGACCGAGGGGCTGTGGGAGACGGGGCAGCTCGCAGCCAACCTGCTCGTCGAGGCGGACCCCTCCGCCGAGACGGCCCTGTTCGCCGCGGGCCTGTGCGCAGGCAGGATCGAAGCCGCGGCCTACGTTCACACGGGCGGACCCGGGACCCGCTTCATGCCGCTACTGCCGGCGGGTGAGGCCTTCTTCGAGACCTACTTGGACCTGGCTATGGACGGGCTGGCCCCCGAAGATGCGGCCGCCTCGCTGGCCAACATCGCCCGCGGGAACCTCACGCCCGAGCGCTGGTACTATGGCTGGCTCGCCGCGCGCCGGCTCGAGCGCCTGGAACGCCTCGACCTGCTGACCGCTGCGGAGGTTGCACAACTCACGCGGCTGTCTGCGCGCCCGGCGGATGATGCGCGGATGGTCAGACGCCGGCTCCTCAGCGACGTGGCGCCGGAGGAAAGGGATGAGCTGAACCGTCGCCTCGCCGAAGAGAAGCGCTTGATCGACACGCGGAGGCGGTGAACGCTTCCCCAAACGGACTCAGTCGTTCACCGGCCCATGCACCGCCTCGAAGACCGCCAGGCACTTCACGTCGTCCAGGATGTGCCGGTTCTCGATGGGCTCGCCACCATCGGGCTGATAGGTGACGTGCAGGTAGAGCTGGTCGGCGCAGGTAGTGCTGGTCGGCGTCGAGATCGCCCAAGCTCTCGGCCGGGATCTCCGCGACCACCGCCGACGTGTTGGGCTCGATGGTCACGTAGTCTGCGTGCGCTACCCACGCGCTGCCGGATAGGTCGCAGACGGAGACCGTCAGCATCCCCGAGGAAGCCTCGAGCGTGTCGTTCAGCAAGTACACGCGGAACGTGTCACCCTCGCGCGCGACGGAGGGCATCAGCAGGCGTGAGGCGCGACAGACCGCGGTGAAGCCGACCTTCTTCCCGAAGTAGTAGTCCACGACCGCATCGACGTGCTCGGGCCAGTTGTCGAAGATGTTCCACCAGAGGATTCCACCGCACTCGAACTTGCGGCGCCGCGCGCGCTCGATCCACTCGCCCAGGCACCAGGCCTGGCCGTACTGGCTGGCGGCGATGTACTCAGTCAGGCTCTGTGCGTCGCGGCCGATGAGGTTGCGGATGCCCTCGTCGGTCTTCCAGCGGCGCTGGAAGTCGGTCGTGGGAACGGTGCCGACGTGGTGCTCCCAGGCCTTGTTCGCAACGGGCCACTGGTCCTCGGGCGCGAGGAAGCGCTCTGTGCTGCTGCGGTTGGCGGCGCAAATCCGGCCGATCTCGCTGAGGAACTTGCTGGTGTCGGTGAAGTACATCGGATGCCGCGCGCGGACCGAGTGGTCCCACAGGTGCACGTCGCCCTCCTCGGGGGCATTGGGGTTGCCATGACCGGAGGGGTTGAAGGGGCTTGACGGGATGTAGGTGCGAGTGGGATCGAGCCGCGCGCAGACCTCCGGTAGCACCTTGCGGGTGATGTGGTTCTGCAGGTAGCCGTCCGCCTCGCCTTCGCCCCAGCCGTACGCGCAGTCGTTCTCGTTGTCCCCGGCCCAGAGCGCGAGGCACGGGTGACCACGCAGCGCCCTGACGACCCACTCGGCCTCCGCGCGCATCTGCCGGTGGAAGCCCTCATTCTGAGGGTAGAGCCCGCAGGCCATCATGAAGTCCTGCCAGACGAGGATGCCCATCTCGTCGCACAGGTCGTAGAACGCGGGGTCCTCGTAGATGCCGCCGCCCCAGATGCGCACCATGTTGCAGTGCGCCTCGCGGCACAGTTCCAGAACCGCGCGCAAGCGGTCGGGCGTCACGCGGGCGAACATCGCGTCGGTGGGCATCCAGTTCGTCCCGCGCGTGAAGCACGGCACGCCGTTGACGGTGAAGGTGAAGCGCGGCTCGCCGGACTCGGGATCATTCAGGACGAGGTCGAGCTTGCGGATGCCGAACGAGACCGGCTGTTCGTCGATGACCTCGTCATCGATGAGCATGGCTACCGTGCCTCGGTATAGGTTCTGCTTGCCCATTCCATGGGGCCACCAGAGATGGGGACGGCGGACGTCAGTGTGCATGTCAACGGTGGTCAGCCCCGGACTCAGCGTCTCTGCGCTCTCCCATTCCATCTCGTGCTCGTGGTTCATGGCCACAAGACGCACTACCACCTCGCGCGGGTCCGTGCCCAGGTTCTCGACCTCCGCCTCGAACCCCAGCCAGACCTGCGGCTCGCCCAGCCGCTCCGTCCACTGCCAGAAGCCCCGGATGGCGATCTCCGGCACCGCCCGCAGGTAGACCGGCCGCCAGATGCCGACCGAGACGATCCTCGGCGCGATGTCCCAGCCGTAGCTCATCTGGGCCTTGCGAGCGTAGAGGCGCTCCTTCGGGCTGAAGAAGGCGTTGACGTTCGGCGTGTCATCCGCCGTCATGTCGGCCTTCACGGCCTCGAAGGGCGAGCGCAGGCGAACCGCGAGCGCGTTCGGCTGATCCCAACGCAGTTGGTCCGTCACGTCGAGCACGAGCGGCACCCACATGTTGCGGCTCGCGCCGATCTCCTCGCCGTTGAGGTAGACCGTCGCGAAGGTGTCGAGCCCCTCGAAGACCAGCTCGATGCGCTTGCCTGACAGCTCGTCGCGGTCGGGCGTGAACGTGGTGCGGTACCACCACTCCTGCTCCTCGACCCAGAGGCACTGCTCGTAGTTCAGGCCGAAGAACGGATCGGGGATCACGCCCGCGGCCATCAGATCGAGGTGCACCTGCCCAGGCACCGTCGCGGCCAGCCACGCCGAGTCATCGTGGTCAGCCAGGTGCGCGCCGGCGGCTTCTCCGGCGCCGTCGTCGAAGTGCCGCAGCTTCCAATCGGAACCGATGGGTGAGTGCTTCAAGGTCATCCCCGGCTCGGGTCGAGAGGAGTAACGCCAGCGCCCGAGGCCGGGGGCGGGCTTCGACGGGGAAGGCGGGAGGTCCTCGTACGTGAGGTCACGCCATCGCGCGGCACCAGGGGACGACGTTGGACCTGTCACGGAGGCGATCCGCGTGCGCGTGGAGCGCGAGCAGGCACTCCTGCACGAGGTCCTCGGCCTCGTTGGGGTCGGAGACGAGGCGGCGCGCCTCGCGGAGGAGGCGCGAGCGAAGCCGGTGCGCCTGAGGATCTCGCGTCACGCCGGCAGACGCCGATCGGACGTTACGAGGTAGGTGCATTGGCACCCAGGGCCGGTTCGGTGGGTCGAGAGGCACACGCGAGGGTAGGCAGCCCCGAGCACGGGTGGGACTGAGGCGAGCGGCCCGAGGTTACGCTGCCAGCTCCTGCCAGCGGCGCTCACGTTCGCTCCAGAGCACGCCCACGATTTCGTAGTTGAGTAGGGCCGTGACGACCGACGGCGGCACGGGGGCTTGCGAGTCGTTCAGGAGAACATATGCGCGCGAATCGGCGGGTCGGACCTCTCTCGTATCCACCCACTTCATGATCGCGGACTGGGCGGTGTCCTTGCTGGGGCGGTTGACCGTCTGGAGTACTCTCTCAGGCGCTCTCCGAGACTTGGGGATGAGGAAGTCGAACTTGTGGTCGTAGCCGCTCTTCCCTGTGAAGTGCACGCCAGGAGAGTAGCGGATTTCGTGGGCGTCCAGCCACTCGACAACGTCTTCATAGAAGAGGCTTGTGACATAGGGCTCGGCAGTGTAGAAGAGGTCGTTCACCGCCAGCATCGCCTGAACCAAGGAGTGCTTGCGGAGAGCGAAGCTCTCCGGCGACGCGCGGAGTTCGAGTTTGTCCCCATTCAACTGCACGCCAAAGCCGTTCAGAGTCACCTGTAGCAGATCGCTACGCTTCGGGCTGTCCAGGCTGCACCCGCTGTGACGCAAGTCGTTGATGACGTAGCCGTCGTCGGTGAGGATGAAGCTACCATCGTCTCGGCGGGCGTAGATCTGCAGGTAGTCGTTGTGGCGGTCGAGGTATGGCGTCGTGATCTCCACCCAGTCGCCCACCTGGCGCAAGGAGGTTCTGTCCCTCAACCACGCCCAGTAGCGATCGAGCAACTCCTGTATCTCCTCGATCATACGAAAAGCCTCCTGCGAACGAGCGGGGCCTCGATGATGCCGCAGTAGCGCACGAAGTCCTCAAACAGAGCCCAGCGATCGTCGGGGTCTCTGAAGACGCCCTCAGCAAGAGGGATGGCCCACTTGTCAGCGTGGCCCTCGCGGTAGACGTGCAGATGTGGGCAAGCGATCTCTTCGCCATCGGGGTTGCGGTGAGGCTGGGCGCCGAAGTCCAGTCGCGCCAACACGATGACTCGGCGTGCCCGGGTCTGGTACGTGCCTTTCACAAGGTCAATGTGCCCTCGGTGAACGTCGAGTAGAAAGGCTTCGCGACGGTCGAGGGACACCAAGGGAACCGAAACGGCCCCGCCCAACACCGGGTAGTCGCGCCATTCCTCGTCAGCTTGGCGCTTGTGCATCGCGATGAGCGCGTCCGCCTCGGCCTGGGCGAGGACGATGTCCGCCACGGCAACGGCCTCCGTTCGGTTGAGCAAGCCGATGGGACTCCGGCACACGTGATCTCATGTTGGCCGCCCGGGGGCAAGACTCCTGCCTCGGTCCTGGCCTCCGAGACGGGGAGGTGCCTGCCATCCCGCGTTGAAGTTGCGCCCCGTTGCGCAATGTCCTTCAGGAGGCTTGTGATGGGTGACCTGAAAGTCGCGATCATGCTCGGGAGCTTGCGGCTGGAGCCGTATGAGGGGATGAAGAAGGCGGCGGACCTGGGGGTGACGGGCCTGCATATCAGCGTCGATGGCGGAATGTTCGCGCCCGAGAACCTCGATGCCGCCGCGCGCAAGGAACTCGTGCACCATGTCGACACCCTCGGCCTGGAGATCTCGGCGATCTCCTGCTGGGGCGGGCAGGTGGACCTCACGGAGGCGGACCAGCACGAGAAGAACCTGCCGTGGGCCTTCCGCGTGATGGACCTCGCGGCGGACCTGGGTTGCGGAATCTGGCAGGGGCACATCGGGATCATCCCGGGAGACTTCGAGTCGGAGAAGGGCAAGGCTGCGCTGAAGGCGGCGCACGCCATCGCCGAGCACGGGGAGAAGGTCGGCGCGTGTCTCGCGATCGAGACCGGCCCCGAGCCGCCGGTGGTCCTGAAGCAGCTCATCGAGACCGTCGGTAGGAAGGCCATCCGCATCAACTACGACCCCGCGAACCTCGTCCTCTGGCCGCCGCACCTCTTCCAGTTGGAGGGGAGACCGTACGACAAGGAAGAGGCGATGAGGCTGTACGACCCGCATGAGGGTGTGAAGACCCTCGGCCCGTACATCGTCCACACCCACGCCAAAGACGCCCTCGTCCACGAGGACGGCCGGCGCCAGGAAGTGCCCCTCGGCGAGGGCTGGATCGACTGGCCGCGGTACGTGGGTCTGCTGAAGGAGCAGGGCTTCGACGGCTACTTCGCCATCGAGCGCGAGGTCGGCGAAGACCCGGTGGGCGACATCACCAAGGCCGTCAGATTCCTGCAGAGCCTGTGAAGCCCGATGACCGGACGCGAGCGCCTCTCAGCCATCTTGCGTCGTGAGCCGACGGACCGGCTCTCGTGGAGCGTGTTGGCTGACGGGCACACGCTCAGCGCGTGTCCGGGGCTGTCGTTCCATGACTTCTGCCGGCAGCTTGGGTGTGACATCCTGAGCCTCAACGGCTGGGGCACGCCGCACGGGTTCGCCTCGCCGGCGCTGGAGTGGGGGGCGGGCGTCGAGGCGAAGGCGTGGACGGAGGGGGAGGCTACGAACTGGGAGCTGCGCTCGCCGGAGGGGACACTGCGGAGCGTGTGGCGCGGCAGCCATCCGGTCAAGTACTACGTGGAGACGCTGGAGGAGCTGCGGCTGTATCGCGCGATGTGGGAGGGGGCGCGGTACGTCGAGCGAGATGACCGCGAGGCCTTCCGGGCGATCGACGAGCTGCTCGGCGACGACGGAGTCATCACGCGCTTCTGGGGCCCCTCGACGATCCCCCGATTGCTGGAGACGGACTTCGGGGTCCAGAGCTTCTACTATCTGCTGCACGACCACCCGCAGGAGATGGAGGAACTGATCGCGCTGATGCACGAGCGCGAGCTGGAGGCCTTCCGCATCCTCGCGCGGGGGCCGTGGGAATCGGTGACGCTCGTGGAGAACACGAGCACGCGCTACATCAGCCCGGACGTATACCGGCGGTACAACGGGCCGCATGTGCGGGACTTCGTGGAGGCAGTTCATGCCGGGGGCAAGGTCGCGATCCTGCACATGTGCGGGCACGTGCGCAACCTGCTGGAGCAGATCAGGGACACCGGCGCGGATGGGTCGCATGCGCTGACGCCACCGCCGACAGGCGACACGCCGTGGGAGCTGGCCCTCGACGTCCTCGGCGAGGAGACGATCATCTTCGGGACGCTCGACCCGACCGTGTGGGTGCTCGGGCCGGTGGAGCAAATCGGGGAGGCGCTTCACACACTCATCACGCCGCGCATCCGCCGCGCGCACTTCAGCCTGCTCGTCGCGTCGGATGGGATCAGCGTGCCGCTGGAGCGCTTCGAGGCCGTGGCGCGGTGGATGGAGGCGAACGGGCATCGCGGCTGAAGCCGCTCCTACCACGGCAGGGGCTATGTGGCAATCCACGATGTCGCTTCTCGGGCGCCATGAATGGCGCCCCTACACGGGCGGGCGCGATGAATCGCGCCCCTACATGGGAACGGCTCGGACGTGAATCGCGGACCCCGATCTAGGAACGCTGACGGCGCTGGCGGAGGACGTCGAGGAGGGCGGCGACGAGGACGACGGAGCCGACGATCACGTTCTCCCAGATCGACGCGTTCTTCGTGAGGACGATGTTGATGCCGTTGTAGATGACCCCGAAGATGCAGGCGCCGAGGATCGTGCCGAGCACGCTGCCCTCGCCGCCCATGAGGCTCGCGCCGCCGATGACGGCTGCCGCAATCGCCCGCAGCTCGTACATCACACCGGCGCGCGGATCGCCCACCCGGTTGTAGGCCGCATCCAGCACGCCCGACAGCCCCGCCAGCAGCCCGCAGAGCATATAGGCCATGATCTTCATGCGGTGCACGTTGACGCCCGACAGCCGCGTGGCTTCCTCGTTGCTCCCCAACGCCAGGAGGTACCGGCCCCAGAGCGTGTAGCGCAGCAGCACGATCGAGGGGATCGCGACCACGACCATGATCAGCACGGGCATCGGCACGCCCCACGGCTGCCCGTTGCTGAGGTAGTTGAAGGCGCCGAACTGGTCCTCGGGGATGGCGATGGTCTGGTTGGGGGAAAGCACCCGCCCGAGGCCGCGCAAGATCAGCATCGAGGCGAGCGTCACCACGAACGGCGCGAGCCGAGCCTTGGTGACGAACAGCCCGTGCAGCCAGCCGATCAGCCCCGAGACGGCGAGCACGATGAGGATCGTCGGCGCGATACCCACGCCCTGCTTCACCAGCAGACTCGCCGCCAGCACGCCGCCGAAGGCGATCAGCGATCCGACGGACAGGTCGATCCCCGCGGTGATGATGACGAACGTCTCGCCGATCGCGAAGATGGCCAGCAGGGCGATCTGGCGCGAGAGATTCTGGATGTTGCTGACCCCGCTGAAGCCCTCGCGCGCGCGCTCACCCGAGGCCAGAATGAGCAGCAGCAGAATCAGCAGCGAGAGGAAGAGACCGACTTCCTTGGTCTTGAGGAGCTTCATGGGTCAGGAGCCAGGAGCCAGGAGCCAGGAGTCAGGAGCGCAACACCACACGCGAGCCCGAGCTCTCCGGCTGATGGCGCTGCCGGCTGCAGGCCCCTGTCTCGGCAGCGCCTCAGTTCCCAAGCCGGCGCCGGATGGCGGCCACGTAGCCAGCCAGAACCTTGCTGGCCTCCTCCAGCTGCGACTCCTCGGTGGTAGGGTCGGCGTAGCCGAGGTCCCGGCACAGGATCAGGTAGTAGCGACACTCCTCCGCCGACCCCTGGGCGATGTTGAAGAAGCGGAGCTTCTCGGCATCGGTCTGCCGTGCGAAGCCCTCGGCGATGTTCGCCGGGATCGACATGGCGGCACGTCGCAACTGCCCCGTGAGGCCGAAGAGCTCGTGGCGGGGGAAGGCTTCGGTGAGCCGGTAGGCCTGCAGGACGAACTGGTGGGCCCTCTGCCACGCCACGACCTCCCGGAAGTCCTTCGCAGGCCTTGGCTCGGGCGTGTCAGCCGCGTCCATCCTGCCCACCTCCCTCCTTCGAGTGTGCGCGCCCGCTCGTGCCTCTCCTGGCTCCTGAACCCTGGCTCCTGGCTCCTGCCGTTACGAGCTCTTCACCCCGAGCGAGTCCAGGTACTTCATGAACTCGGCGACGTTCTCGGGGGTGACGACGGTGACGCCGGTATCGATGACGCCCTTCTCGGGTAGGAGCGGCTTGACCGCATCCGCGCCCAGGACCTTCATGGCGTAGATGAGCTGGACCGACAGGTACCCGAAGAGGTAGGGCTTCTGAACGACGGTCGCCTTGATCTCGCCCTTCTGCAGATGGACGAGGGTTTGCGGCTCGGCGTCGAAGCTGACCACCTTGATCTTGTCCTGCTTCTTGGCGGCGAGGACGGCCTGCGTGATCGCCGGCGCATCGTACGACCAGATGCCCAGGAAGCCGTTCACGTCCTGGAAGGCGTTGATCACGTCCTCGGCGTTGCGGCGGGCCTTGGCCGGGTCGGCGTCGTCCTCGCGCACGTCGGCCAGGTCGATCTTGTACGCCTTCGCCGCTTCCTCGAAGCCCTGGATGCGCTCCTTGGCGTTCTCGGCGCCTCGGTCGCCGACGAAGCCGATCAGCTTGGCCCCCGTGCTCCCGAACACCTTGCCCGCCGCCTCACCAGCGATCTTGCCGGCCTCGTAGTTGTTCGTGCCGATGTAGGCGAGGCGCTTGGACTTCGGGGCATCCGAGTCCATGCAGAGCACGAGCATTCCCGCATCCACCATCTCGTCGATGACGGGCGAGAGCGGCTCGGACTCGCGCGGCGAGATGGAGATGCCGTCCACGCCGGAGGCGCGGAACTCGTCCAGCAGGCGCCGCTGCTCCTGCAGCGTGCCGGACTGCGGCCCCTTCCAGGAGGCCTCGCACGGCGGCAGCCCGCCCGCGGCCTGCTTCTGCTTCAGCAGGTCGGTGATCTTGGTGAAGGCGGTCTCAACGTTCTCCGGGAGCTTCACGCCACCGCCCAGCACGGGCATCGCCGACGGGTCCTTCGCCGCGCGCTCCATCCCGACCACCATCGGGTCCCAGAAGGGGGCGATGGCATTGGTCACAATCCCGATCTTGACGCTCGCCTCCACCTTCGGCGCCTTCTCCGGGATCGTGCCGGTGTCAGCCGTCTGCGTCTGAGGCGGGGGCTGCTGTTTGCTGCACGAAAGCCCGGCCAGGGCCAGGCCGATCAGCGCTGCGCACAGCAGGATGAGGGTCATCGGGTGGCGTCTCATGGCTGGAGCGCTCCTTTCGTACGGCCGCAGACGACGTCGCGTATGCTGCCGTCTGTTCCGCCCGCGGCCCCCTGACTCCTTCGTGCGTCGAGGAGGGCGCGTAGGCGGACGGTGAGCTGGGCGGGGAGCAGGTCCCGGTTGTGCGGGGTCACGACGACGATCTCCACATCAGGTCGAGCGCGGATGGCGTCCAGGAACGTGTTGTGGCGCGCCTGAAGGGTGCCGAAGACGGGCGTGGGCGCGTCCAGGCAGCGCACGATGGCCTCGCAGAACGCCGGGCAGAGGAGTTCCATGCGCCCGATCTCGTCGCAGACGATCAGGTCCGCTTCCCCGATCGCGCTCAGCAGGGCAGGCACGCCGATGCGCTCGATGTCGGGTACGTTCACACGATAGCGGCTCACCCGCGGGCCGGAGGCGAGGTCGGTCGAGGCCAGCACGCCGATGGGGCCGCGCAGGTCGCGAACGGAGAACCCCGTCCGGCGTCCGCGCTCCTCGATTGCCTCCGTCACAAAGCCCCCGAGCCTCACCTCACCCAGCAGCTCAAGGGTCCGACGGATCGCGGTCGTCTTCCCGACGCCCGGCGTGCCGGTGATCAGGAGGTTGGTGATGGCTGGAGAGGTCAGCGCCAGGTCACCTCCACGCTGGTCCTGCCCCGTGGGCAGGCGATCCACAGCCACCGGCCCCACGGCTCGTCGCGCAAGGTGGTCTCGCACGGCCTGGCCGAGGACTGCACGCGGGCCACGTCGCCGCGACACGGGACCTGCACCACGCACCCCTCGGGCCAGTCGCACGCGACGGTGAAGCTCGTGGCCTCGGCGGAGACCCGTGCCTCGGTCAGACTCGCTCGCGACCTCGCGAACCACCAGTAGGCCAGCTCGTCGTTGCCCATGTGTCGGGCGAGGACGTTGTGCGCATCGAGCCAACGGAGGGTCTCGCGGACCGCCTCGCGGGCGACCTCGGCGCGGTAGAGGTTCACCGGGTGGAAGAACATGTCGGCCGTCAGGTGGAAGCGGGCGGCCATCTCCAGGCCGCGGTGCAGCTCCGTGAAGTCGCTCGTGAGGTCCTCGTAGCGATAGCCGCACTCATAGAGCGTGATCGGCTCGGAGAGGAACGGGAGGCGCTCATTGCCGCCGCGCCAATCGCGCAGGAAGTGGTACGGGAAGCTCGTCCCGAAGACGTAGCCGATCAGGTTCGTCGGGTTCAGCGGGGGAGAGGTGCGATGGATGCGCGAGTTGTCCGCGCAGCCCCCCGCTTTGAGCATCCACTCGGCCGGCTCGCTCCAGCCGACCCAGTGGCACCAGTGGAAGACGCTGCACGCCGCGCGCTCGCCGAAGGCCTGCTCGTACCACTCGGCCTGTTGCAGGACCTCGGCTTCGGTGAAGGCGTACGGGTGCGGGAAGTCGGTCTGGAAGTCATAGTGCATCGAGTTCTCGTGACCGTTCGCCTTGATCGCGTCGAACTCGGCCTTGCTCACGGAGAACGCGCCCTGCTTGTCGGGCATCAGGTTCAGGTGATAGGGCAAGCCCATCTCGCGCATGAAGTCGCTCGCGATCACCTGCGTGCCCGCGGCCGCTTCATCGTCGCCGCCCCAGTACAGCAGCACATCCGAGGGCTTGCCCGACCCCGGCATCGGCGGCACCGGCGCGATGAAGGGCTGCCCGGTCTGCGCGATCACGTCGCGGAGGAGGAAGAGCAGCTGATCGGCATAGGGGAGTTCGGGCTCGAACTCGCGCGCGGGGATCGCGTCGGACAACCGATAGTACCCGTCGCCGTCGTAGTCCGCATCCACCGGCCGCCCCTGGTGCGCGACCCAGATGTGCTGCGCGAGGTCGAAGGTGAAGTACAGGCAGGCTCCCTTGCCGAGGCGACGGTAGGTGATCGCCGGGAAGTGCTGGAGCTTGCCGTCGTTGTGGGAGAGCATCGCCAGCGGCTCGGCGTCTCGCGGGAAGTGCAACCACCGATCCCCGAGGATTGGGCTCGGGGCCTGAGGGTGGAGCGGCCAGAGTGCGCCCTGTGTCAACGGGTGCTCCCGGAGAACGAAGGCGCCACATGGGGCATAGGGGTCGGCATCGCCGCGCGTGGTGAAGTCCTCATCCGCGACCCCGAACAGGTCCTGCAGTGCCGCGTCCGGGTAGCCCGGGTTAGAGCCGATCAGGAGCCCGCCGTCCTCCACCCACCGTTCGAGGCTGTCACGCGCGGCGCCGGTGAGCCACTCGCCGGCCTCGCTCGGCAGGATGAGCGTCGAGATGGCGCTCAACCTCCCCGGTGTGATCGACTCCGGTTCCAGCGGGACCGCCTTCAGGCCCAATTGGTCGAGGATCTCGGCGATGTAGGCGCTCCAGTGGTTGCGCTCGGAACGGTTGTCGGCCTGCTGCGCAGCGGAGGAGACAACGAACCCGGGGACGAGAGACCGCGGTGAGGTAGACATGCCGGCCCTATTCGCCATCATCGGGCGCGTCCACTGCAACAGGTGTGAGGGGCAGCCGCTGACGATGTGAGGGAGGGAAGAGCTTGGGGCACGGCCAGGAAGGCCGTGCCCCAGGAGTTGTGCATCGTACGTCTGAACGCACGTAGGCCTACGAGCTCGGCACCTTGGTCTTCATCGGGCCGATCGTCTCCTCGTCCGCCGTGCCTTCCTTGTAGACCAGCTTCACCCAGACGTCGTCGCCCGGGTTGAGGGTGGTCGTCCACGTCACGTTGGCGGTGCCGCCGGTCACGGTCTGGAAGATCTGCGCGAAGGCCGCCGACAGGGCGCTCGGGTCGTTGGCCTGCACGAACTCGCCGCCCGTCTCGCTGGCGACCTGCGCGAGGTTCGGGTCGGCCGCCGCATCGACGCCGACGGTGTAGATCGGGAGCGAGGCCGCCTGCGCCGCCGCAATCAGATCGGCGGGGGTGATGTCACTGTCGTTGTCCCCGCCATCGGTCACGAGGATGACAGCATGGCCAACGCCGGTGCGACCCTTGGCCACGAGTTCGTCGACGCCCAGTTTCCCGCCGCTCCACACAGCCGTGCAGCCCCAGTTGGCGCCGATGCCATCGATCGCCGTGTTCAAGGCGCCCTTGTCGCTGGTGAAGTCCTGCACGATCGCGATGTTCGCCATGCAACCGAACTGGATGACCTCCGCCCGGTCGTTGGCGCCCATCATGGAGACGAGCTGCTTGGCGGCCTCGCGCAGCGCCTCGATGCGCGTCGAGGCGCCGTAGGTCGTGCCCATGCTGCCGCTGGCGTCGAGCACGAGACTGACGTCGGCGTTCTGGCCGCCGCCGCCGCCGCAATTGCGGTTGTCGGTCCAGGTGGTGATGGTGCGCTGGACCCACGTGCCGGGCACCGCCGCAGTGTCGCCCGTGGGCGCCGCGACATCGGGCGCCTCATAGAGCGTGAGGTCGGCGCGGGGCAGTGGGCAGGGCACGGCTGCACCCGCGAGGCTCGGGGCCATGTTCACCGTGACGTTGCCGGGCACGATCGGGCCGCCGCCGCCGGGCGAGGGCAGAGTCGCGCCGAAGTCACCGCAGCCGGCAATCACCGCGCCCAGGAGGGCGAGTGCTGCGACCAACATGCAGAGACGGGTTATCGGTCTGGTCATTCGGAATCCCTCCTTTACCAAGTGACGCTGGCGCGCACGCCGTAGCCGACACTGCCGTCCGGCGTGGCAATCAGCGAGGTAGCGGTGGTGCCGCCCGAGCAGTTCGTCAGGAACGCATCAACGACGCAGCTGTTACTGGCGAGGTTCACGTGCCGCCGGACACCCAGCGTCCATGGCAACTGGATGGTCGGCGTGTTCGTGGTGTTGTCGATGGCGTTGTCGCCGCACAGGATCGGCGTCACATCGCCGTACACCTTCCAGTTCTTGCCCGGCCCGAGGGGCGCCGTCACGCCCAGGCCCAGGCCGACGACCGTGCCGAAGCTGTCAACGGACGCGGGAAGCCCGATCCCGATCGGGCCGGTGACGGGCGCCGTACCCGGGAACACGGCGAGCTTGGGATCGATCATCCAGAGCACTGATCCGTCGGGAATCCCAATCGGGACCTCGAGCGTGAACACAGTCTCCGTGTCTCCCGCGCTCGCGCCGATGGCCGTGTTGGTTCCCTGCATGTCGAGGATCTCAACGCCCGGAACGATCGACCAACCCCACTGCGGTATCGTCGGATCGACGGGCCGCCCGACCCACTTCGCCCACACCGCCGGGCCGCTGAGGTCGGAAGCCCGCACGGCGCCCAAGATGGGCGGCACGCCCGCGTTGTCGAAGTCCACGTAGCCCGCCCCGATGGTCAGCTTGTTCAGCAGGCCGTACTCGGCGGTTCCGGTGAACGTGTCGTTGGAGCCGTCCCAGTAGCGCCAGTCGATGGTGGTGCGGAAGTCGTTCTTCGCCAGCGCGTTCGGCGACTTGAGGTTCGGCGTGCCCAAGGCATCGTCTTGCGCCACGCTCGCGGTCGCGAGAACCGCCAGCAAGCACAGGGCCGTCAGGCCCAGCATCAATCTCATCAGCAACCGTCCCCCTTCCGGATGGTTTGTGTTCTGCGAAGACTTGCGGCAACTGCGGGGGCCCTCCAGGCCCATGGGTGCGTGTCAGCGGAACCTATCACCCCCTGTGTCAGCATGTGGTGAATTCGGCTTCGCTCTCGGCAAGAGGAACACCTTGCCCACCCGGAGCGGTTTCCGCCTCCGCCACCGGAAGGAGGCCGCCCTCCGGTACGCGAAACCGCCCGCGGGTGAGAGCGATGTATGTCCTGTTATTGGTCTTCGCCATCGCCTCGTCGGCCACCTCCCAGGGTGTGAATCTCGTTTCCAACCCCGGCTTCGAGACCGGTACGGAGGGGTTCGCCGGCCTGTGGGTGAGGGAGCCGGGCGCCGGTACGGCCTCTGTCGTCGCGGACAACCCACACGACGGCGCGGGCTGTCTGAGGATCGAGCACACCGGCGAGAAGGACTGGAGCTTCAGCCAGGCGGCGCGGGCGCCGGTCTTGCCCGGCGAGGTTCTGCGGCTGGGCGGCTGGGCGCGGGTCGAGAGGCCCGGCGGCCGGGCCGAGCTGTCGGTGATCCTCCATGACGCCCAGGGCCAGGCGATCAGTTGGAGCTTCTGTGCCGCGCAGGTGGGTTCGAGCGAGGCGTGGACGAGGCTTGAGCGACGCGCGGTCGTGCCCGAGGGCGTTGCGGCCGTCACGTTCCGAATCATGGGCAGCGGGCCGCTCACGGCCTGCTTCGACGACCTGTTCCTTGTCAAGGAAGGCAGCGTGAGGGAGATGCGCGAGAAGGGCGGGTTCCCGGGGCACACGCTGGATACCGAGGCCATTCGGCTTCACCTTCGGCCTGACCTGACGTTCGACGTTGCCGACAAGCGGACCGGCAACACGTGGGAGTCGGCTCTTGCTGAGACCTCGTGGATCGTGATCGAGGCGAATCTCAGCGATCGCTCCGCCTCGCTCCGCGCGCGAACGATCGAGAACGAGACGCAGTACGACATCGCGGTCGCAGTCTCGGGCCAGGAGGCGTCGTTCACGATCTCGGCGCCGCCGGACGCAATGGTGGACCAGCCGCTGACCTTCCCGCCTCCCCTGCAGAGCCGCGAGGGCGACTACGCGATCGTGCCGTATGCCGAGGGCCTGGTCTTGCCGGTGGCGGAACTCGACCTGAAGCGGGATCTGTGGTACGAGGGCTACAAGACGACCATGGCGTGGTGCGGAATCACCAACCTCACCGACGGCCACATGGCGCTGCTTGCCACCCCGGCGGACGGCGGCCTCCTCGTGCGCCCGCAGGGCCCCAAGGAGGCGCAGCGCCTGGGCCTCGCGACGGCCTGGATCGGGGAGAAGGGGAGGTTCGGGTACCCACGGACGGTGGTCTACGTCTTCCTCGCCGAGGGCGGGCACACCGCCATGGCGCAACGCTACCGGCAGTGGGCGGAGGCCGAGGGCTACGTGAAGCCCTTCCGCGACAAGCTGCAGGACCGCCCGCACCTCGACCGCCTGCTCGGCGCGGTGGACTTCTGGGGGCGCAAGGGCACCAACGACGCCGCGTTCTACCGGGAGCTGCGCTCGTTGGGGATCGACCGCGCGATCTGCTCCCTCGGCGGCGGGTGGATCCCGCCAAAGGGCGTCTCCGACCTCGTGCGCGAACTGAACGCGATCGGCTACCTCCCCAGCCACTATGACATCTACACGGATGTGTGGCCGGGCAGCGAGAACGACGAGCCGAAGTATGCGCGCAAGCACGGCTACCCGGACGACGTGTACGTGAACGCCGACGGCTCGCTGCGCAAGGGCTGGGTCATCCGCGCCAAGGACGCCGAGTACCAGGGCTACTACATCTGCTCGTCGCAGCACGCGAAGGAGGCCATCCCGCGCATCAGCGCGGACCTGGCGGAGAACCCCTACACGTGCCGCTTCATCGACGTGATCACCGCGATGGGGCCGAGCGAATGCTACAGCGACGCCCATCCGCTGACCCGCAGCCAGGACATCGAGGCGAAGCGGTCGATGCTGGGCCTGGTATCGAGCAGGTTCGCGCTGGTCACGGGCTCGGAGGAGTGCCGCGATTGGGCGATGGCCGTAACCGACTACGGCGAGGGTACGATGACCATCCGCGCGGCCAGCAACGCGGGCTACGACTGGTCCACGCCGGTGGAGCCGGACGCCGAGTACGTGAAGCTGAACGCGGACGGTCGCTATCGCGCGCCGCTGCACGGTCTTGCGTTCCACGACTGTCATGTGGCAACATGGTATACCGGCGACGGGGCGACCAAAGTCCCGGCGGCGTGGCCGAAGAAGGACCTGCTGAACATCCTCTACGGCGCGATGCCGCTGTGGATGCCGGACGCGGACCTCTGGGCGAAGTACCGCACCGAGTTCGTGCGCAGCTACTTCCGCGTGTGCCCCGTCTTCCGCGCTGCCGGCTATGACCGCATGGTCTCACACGAGTTCCTGACCGCCGACCGCCGCGTTCAGCGCACGCGGTTCTCCGGCGGCGTGACCGTCATTGGGAACTTCGGGCCGGAGCCGCACGAGCTGCCCGCGGCGGATTCCCCCACGGGGAAGGCACTGACCCTTCCCGAAGCGGGATACGCAGTGGGCGGCCCGGCGTTGGTCTCCTATCGGGCCGAGATCGACGGCGGCCTGGTCGAGTACGTGGAGACGGGCGACCGGGCGTGCGTGCACTCGGCGGATCGCGTGCATGACGGCGGCGCCCTCGCAGCGCAGGGCACGGTCATCGTCGCGCACGGTGGGGAGGGGCCGTTCGTGGTGGTGTTGGAGGGGACCGGACCGATTGCCCTGCGGGAGAACGGCCCGCTGGCCGGACGGAGCCTGGCGAAGGCGTATGTGGTCGCAACCAACGCGGCGGGGGAGACGGTCGAGGTGGCAAGCCAGGCCGCGCCCAGGACCTTGACGCTGAACCCAATGCCCGGGATCGAGCGTTGCGAGATACGATACAGACAGGGCACGCGGTAAGCCCCCGACAGGGAGATCGCGATGAGTCACGAGGATGAACGCCTGACGTTGGAGGGCGAGAGCGACGAGACCCGCCAGGAGCGGATCGAGCACTCGCAGGAGCGTCGCTCCGTGCGTGAGCTGCGGCGCCGACGCGACCGGCAGTTCATGGGCGTGCTGCTGATCTTCGCCGTTCTCTTCTTCGGGATCGGCGTCGTGCTGGCCCGGCTGGTTTGGCGGCCGAAGGCCTCCGCAGCCGCGCAGACCCTGCCGGCCAAGGCCACCTCGACGCCGGCCAAGGACGACCCGCCCGTCGATCCCACCGACCCCTCTACGCCGGCCGCCTCCGACCAGCCGGCCTACGACATCACCACCCGCGAGCCGATCCCCTTCGAGAGCAAGGAGGCCTTCGTTCAGCACATGGAGGCGTGGCGGCATGAGGAGGACAAGTGGCTGGATGCGCGCTGGGACCGCTACCAGAAGTGCGTCGAGCTGGGCGATCTGAAGGTTGACCGCGTCAAGCAGGCGTTCCTCGCGACACCGAGGCAGCTGTTCTGTCGCGAGCGGAACCTCCCGCAGGCCTATGCGCACGCGTATCTGGACATCGGCTACGGGGTGACGATCTCCGGTCCGCACATCGTGTGCCGCATGACCAACGCCCTGGACCCGCAACCGGGCGACAAGTGTCTCGAGATCGGTACCGGCTCCGGCTACCAGGCGGCGGTGCTCGCGAACCTGTCGAACCAAGTGTACTCCATCGAGATCATTAAGGACCTCGCCGCGGAGACCGAGAAGATCTACGAGAAGCTCATCGCCGAAGGCTACGATGAGTACAGGAACGTGCATCTCAAGGCGGCAGACGGCTACTACGGCTGGGAGGAGTACGCGCCCTTTGACCGCATCATCGTGACCTGCGGCATCGACCACGTGCCCCCCGATCTCCTGAAGCAGTTGGCGCCGAACGGGGTCATCGTCATTCCCGTCGGCACCTACGACGCTCAGAAGGTCCTGAAGATCACGAAGAAGGTCGGACCCACCGGCGAGATCGACCTACCGGAAGAGGACCTGTACCCCGGGCGCACGAAGCCGATCCAATTCGTGCCGTTCACCAACGAGAGCGGCGGCACGCACTACCGGTAGGAGACCGGGGAGGTCCACCCTCATCGTCAGCCAGACGACTCGCAGCCTCGCGGCGGTCTGCCTCTTCTCGGGCGCGCTCATCGCCACCGAACTCGCGGTGATGCGCACCTTCTCCGTCGGCTCGTGGTCGAACTTCGGCCACATGGTCATCAGCATCGCCCTGCTGGGCTTCGGGTTCTCCGGGACGCTCCTCACGTTCATCCAGAAGCGCGTCGAGAAGGACCCGGAGCGCTGGCTGTACGTCTCCGCAATGTTGTTCATGCCGGCCATCGCGTTGGCCCACGTAGCCGCGCAGTACGTTCAGTTCAACCCCGCGCTGATCACCAGCGACCACCGGCAGCTGTGGCTGGTGGCGGCGTACTACCTCGCCTATGGCGTGCCGTTCATCGTGGGCGCGATCCTCATCGGCGTGTCGTTCATCGCGCTCCGCGAGCACATCCATCGGCTCTACTTCTGGAACATGCTCGGCTCGGGCCTGGGGGGCCTCGCCCTGCTGCCGGCGATGTTCCTGTTGCCCCCCGAGCGCCTGTTCATTCCGATCTGTGTCGCGTGCCTGCTGGCGGCGGGGGCGTTCTGCTGGTACGAAGAGAAGGGCCGGCTGGAGCTCGACGCTTTCCGCCTCGGTCTCGCGTTGCTTCTCGGAGCGGCGGCCATGGGGATTCTGGTCTTCCACGGGCAAATCCGGGTCTCCCCGTTCAAGTCGATCAGCTACGCCCGCAAGCTCCCCGACTCGAAACACGTCGCCCGCACCTACGGCCCGATGGGCGTCCTCGATGTGTTCGATTCGAGCTTCTTGCACTTCGCGCCGGGCCTGAGCCTGCGCGCCGCGCTGGACCTGGATGAAATGCCCGACCACGCGTACATGGGCCTGTACATCGACGGGGGCGGACCGATCGGTGTCATCCGGAAGCTCACTCCCCGGGAGGGCCGCTACTCAGGCTACCTGCCGATGGCGGCGGCGTACCGCGTGCTGGACAAGCCGAAGGTGCTCCTCGTGCAGCTAGGCGGCGGGATCAGCGTGTCGGTGGCGCTGGAGCAGGGCGCCGGGCAGGTGACCGTCGTCGAGTCCAACCCGCAGACCATCCGTCTCATCCGCGATCACCCGACCATCCGCCGGTTCAACGGCGACCTGCTCCGCGACCCCCGCGTGACCGTGCGCCTCGGCGAGGCGCGGGCCCTCGCCGCCACGACGAGGGAGCGCTACGACCTGGTGGAGGTCAGCCTGATCGACTCCACCGGCCTCTCGCAGCCGGCGGGCTATGCGGTCGATGAGAACTACGTCTACACGGTGGAGGGTATCCGCGACTACCTCCACTGCCTCAACGAGGGCGGCATCCTCTCGCTGACCGTGTGGAACAAGCTGGACCCGCCGCGCAACGTACCCAAGCTCCTCGGCACGGTGATCGAGGCCGCCCGACGGGAAGGCTCCGGGGACCCCAAGGATCGCATCTTCGTCTTCCACCGGTTCCTCTCGACCGCGACGATCATGGTGAGGAAGTCGCCGTTCGACCCCAAGCAGGTCGAGCAACTCCGGGCCTTCTGCAGACGCATGGCGTTCGACGTCCCCTACTACCCGGGGATGCCGGCCGACGACGCGCAGTTCGACCGGGTCCTGACCGCGTTCTGGGACAGCTACCGACAGTCGACTGCCGAGGGGGCGACGGCGGAGCCTGAGCCGGCACCCGCCGGCCCGGGGGCGCCGCAGCGTTCGCCGCTGGACATGGGGCGCTACTACCGGGGCTGCGCGCAGTGGCTGCTGATCGGCCGGAGCCGCGAGTTGTTCAGCCGCTACGTGTTCGACGTGAGCCCGGCCACGGACAATCGCCCGTACTTCACCGCGTATCTGAAGCCGCGCACGCTGCCCTTCTTCCTCACCCGCCTGAAGGACATCTCGGACGAGTGGGGCTACATCCTGCTGTGGGGCACGCTGCTGCAGTCCGTGCTGTTTGGGCTGCTGATCATCGCGCTGCCGCTGGCCCTGCGCCGCCGGGAGCTGTTCAGCGGGCGGCGGGGCACGGGAGGGGTCATTGCCTACTACTCGTGCCTGGGGCTGGGGTACATGCTGGTTGAGATGGTGCTGATCCAGAAGTTCGTGCTCTTCCTGGCCGCTCCGATCTACGCGGTCTCCATCGTCATCACCTCGATGCTGATCCTCTCGGGGATCGGCAGCCGCTTCTCGGCGCGCTACGCCGCCGACCGCGCGCGGGGCGTGCGCATGGCCGTCGCGGTCATCGTCCCGATCATGGCCTTCTACGCCCTCTTGCTCGACCCGATTCTGCGGGTGCTACTGCCGTTGCCGCTGGTCGTGAAGTTCCTCGCCGCGATCATCATCATGGCGCCCGCGGCCTTCTTCATGGGCTTCCCCTTCCCTAGCGGCCTTACCGCCCTTTCGCAGTCCCGCCCGCAACTGCTGCCCTGGGCCTGGGGCATGAATGGCGCGCTGTCGGTGACGGGCGCCGTGCTCACGAAGCTGCTCTCCATCTCCTTCGGCTTCCCGGTCGTCCTCCTCACCGCCGCCGCCATCTACGGCCTCGCCGCCGCAGTGTTCCGGGCGAACGAGGCCGGCGCCGACCTGCCGCGCACCACGGCTCGCGCTAACGCCCCTCAAGCCGGTTGAGCACGGCCCCCAGCTTGCGCTCGATCCGTTCCGTACCGTCGCCCAGCAGCACGGAGGCCAGAGCCGCGGTGAAGGCTCCCGTCAGGATCGCGCCCAGGATCACCAGCAGGACCGTCAGGACGCGGCCCGCATCGGTGCTCGGGTCGTGGATATCGGCGAACCCACCGGTCGTCACCGTCGCGAAGCTCCACCAGATTCCCCCGCGCAGCGCCGATCCGTACTCACCGAGAGCATCCCCCTCGATCGCCCCCATCACGATGCCCCCCAGGATCAGGAAGACCGCCGTAGCAGCCAGTGGGCGGTTCAGGACCCTCATGTTGAAGGACCGCCCGATGGTCTCGAAGCCTCTGAAGACGAAGGCCACTGCCCGGAAGGCGCGCAGGAGCCGCATGACCCGCACCATGCGGACGATGCGCACCACACGGACGACCCGGGTGATCCGCCCGATGCGAAGCACACCGAGGTGGAGCAGCGAGAAGGGCAGCGACGAGACGAAGTCGATCCAGTGCCGACGGAAGTACCACATGCGCGACTCGGCGAGGGACATCTTCCAGAAGAACTCGGCGAGGAATACGAGGCAGATCCCGGTGTCGATCACCGCGAGAGCGGTCATGACCCTCGCTCCCGCCTGTTCGCCGTAGACGGACTCCCAGGCCAGCATGCCGAGCGCGACGACGATCAACGCCAGGATGGTGGCCTCCAGAGCCACGGCCCGTTGACGGGAACCCAGACGCTCCACGACCCGCGCCTCCAGTTGCTTCCGACGCCGAACCTCGGTCAGGCCCTCAATCGCCTCGCCGACGCTCGTCCATTCCTCCTGCAACTGCTTGACATGCTCCCGAGTCGCGTCGAAGCGCTCCCAATCGCCCTCCTGGGCCGCGCGCTCCTGCTCCTGACCGCGAGCCAGCGCCTCCTCGGTCAGCCGCGCCTGCGTGCGGCGCGCGGAATCGGCAAGTCGTCCCAGTTGCTCGAGGCTGAGAGCCGCCAGGTCGGGCGCCTTGGCCTCGCGGAACACCTTGATCACTGCTTCTGGAATGCGATCGTGCATGGAGCCCTCCCTCCGGCAGTCGCGACACCCGTACGCGCTCGGTCCCGCCAGCTTAGCCTAGAATTGGTGCCGGGAGCAACGGTTCATGCGGCGGTCCCGGCCCGCTGGACGCCTCCGTCGCCCGCGAAGGGCGTCCACCTCCCTGAGGGGAACCCCGCCTCGGCCATGACCTCACCCCTCCCCTCAATCCGAAGCACCGAACCGTCCCCGTCCCTCGGCGCCTCGCTTGCCGTCGGACTAGGGGGCGCCGGGGCGGCGGCGGCGCAGGTCGTGGTGGTCCGGGAGCTGATGGTGGCTTCGGCGGGCAACGAGCTGTCGATCGCCGCCGTGCTGTCCGCGTGGCTCCTGTGGTCGGCAGTGGGCTCCTGGATCGGGGGTCGGGTACTGGGCCGGTCCCGGAGGTCCCCACTCTTCCACGTCAGCCTCATCGCGGTGGTCGAGGTCCTCGTGCTCGCCCTCGCTCTTGGGCTGGCGCGGGGAGGTCTGCATGGTCTGCGGGAACTGGCGGGTGGCGCTCTCGTGACGTGGCGCGTCGTTCCACCCGCGGGTGGGACACTCAGCCTGCCGCAGTTGGTCCTGCTGACCACCATCGTCACGGCGCCGGTAGGGATGCTCCTGGGATGGCAGTTCGCGGCCGGATGCGCGTTGTTGAGCCACGGCGCGGGCGCCATGAATGGCGCCCCTACACAATCGGGCGCGATGAATCGCGCCCCTACAGAGGAAGGCGCCCGTGCGCCCGGAGGCGGGGCGGCGCAGGCGTATGTCGCCGATTCGCTAGGTCACCTGGCAGGGGGCGCTGCGCTCAGCTTCGCGGCAGTGACCAGAGCGCCTGCGGAGCTGGTGTTTGCCGCGGCGTGCACCTTGGTGCTCGGCGGCGTGTGGGTGTTGCGGCCGACCGCGGCCCGGTTCGCGATGGGGCTGGCGCTGATCGCGGCGCTGCTCGTAGGGGCCTCCTGGTTCCGCCAGCGGACGCTCGGGTTGCGCTGGGCGCCGCACGCGCTGGCTGCCTCGATGGATGGGCCGATGGGCAACGTGGCGGTGCTTGGGGGCGAGGGAGGCGAGCGCAGCTTCTTTGCCAGCGGAGTCCACGCGTTCGAAACCGCTGCCGCCCTCGCCGGCGAGCAGTGGGTGGACATCCCCCTGCTTGCGCACGATGAACCCAAACGAATCCTGCTGATCGGCGGTGGGCCGAGGACCGTGCGGGAGGTCCTGGGCCACCACCCGCAGCGCGTCCTGTACTTCGAACTCGATCCCACCATCATCCGCGCCGTCCGGCAGTACGCGCCGCCTGAGCTGGCCGGCGTCCTCGACGACCCGCGCGTGCAGGTCTCGCTGGGGGATGCCCGGCTGCACTTGCCGGCGCTTGCGAAGGCGGGCGAGCACTTCGACGTCGTGCTGGTGGCGCTGGGCGACCCAACGACCGCGCAGCTCAACCGCTACTACACACGCAAGTGGTTCCGGCAGGTGCGACGGGTGATGGCGCCCGACGGCCTGCTCGCCTTCCAGGTGATGTCCTCCGGGGACTACCTCAGCCGGGAGCTGCGGGAGTACAACGCGTGCGTGTACCAGACGGCGCGAGCGGCCGGGCTCCAACTGAGCGTCTTCCCGGGTGTGCACGCCACGATGATCGCGGCCCTGCAGCCCAACGCCGGCGCGATCTTTGAGAACGCCCTGGCTCTGGACCAACGCATTCGCTCGCGGGGGCTGGACCCCGCGACGCTGCTCGCCTCGTTCTACGACGCGCTCGATCCGTTCCGGCGCGAAGACCGTCAACGCGAACTCGAGCAGACCACGGATGTGCGCCTGAACGACGACTTCGCGCCGACCTGCTACTACTACGCACAGCTGCTTTGGGCTAGCTGGTGGCGAGGCGCCGCGGCGCCGGTTCTTGGCCGGGCCAGAGCGCTGCGGACGGGGCACGTGCTGGCGCTTGCGGCCCTCGCGACCGTGCTCCTCGCAGCCTTGTCGCGCTGCAGCAAGCGGCCCGAGCGCATCACCGCGCCCTACGCGCTGCTGGTCGCGGGCGCGGGCGGCATGACGCTGGAGGTCGTGCTGCTGATCGGGCTGCAGAGCGTGTACGGCTACGTGTACGGCCTCGTCGGCTATGCGGTGGGGATGCTGATGGCCGGGATAGCGCTGGGGGGCTGGCTGGCGCAGCGTCGCCCCGCGAGGCGCCCGCACCTCGCGCTCGCCGCGACCCAGGCGGGCCTCGCGGTTGCTGCCGGGCTCTCCGTCGTGGGTCTCATCGGGCTCCGCTTCGCGACGGGCATGGTCGTGGCGACCGGGCTGCTGCCGGTGGGCGTCATCTCGCTCCTCATGGGCCTCACCGGTGTCGCCGTCGGCGCGGCGTTCCCGAGAGCCCTGAGCCTCGCGCGCAGCGGGGACGTGCGCGGCGCCACGGCGCTCTATGCGACCGACCTCATCGGCGCCTGCGGCGGCGCGCTACTCTCGGGGCTCATCCTCATTCCGCTGCTCGGGATGATTGCCACCTGCCTGATCGTCGCCGCCTTCGCGGCCGGATCGATGCTGCTGTCGCTTCTTGGGAGGGAAGGAGCTTGACCGCGCTCATGGTTCTGCTCGCCGCACTGCTCGTCTGCGCCGTTGCCTGGCCGGAGGAGACCAACCGAGTCGTGGATGACGCCGTCCTCGGCCAGAGCGTCGCGGCCGACGAGTTCAACCAGGCCTTCGAGGGGCCGATCCCCATCAACCTGCACTTCCCCGATGCGCCGAACGCGGATACTGGCCTGATGGTGGTCCTGCACGGCTGGGGCGGCGAGTATCACCAGTACGACACCTACTGCGAGGACTGGCGGAACCGCTTCAACTGCATCACGCTCCAGGTGAACTACCGCGGCTCCTCGAAGGCCACGCAGCCGTACGACTTCGGCAAGTACCAGGCCATCGACGTGCTGCGGGCGGTTCACTGGGTCCTGGCGAACTACCCCGTGAACCGCCGGAGGATCATCGGTTGGGGCGGCTCAGGAGGAGGGAACGTGGTCCTGCAGTGCGGGAAGATGGCGCCCCACACCTTCGCGCTCATCATCGAGCACGCGGGCATCACTCACCCGACGAGCGCCGCTGAGATGAAGGCCGGCTGGGACCGACCCGATCGCCCGGGCGGCTGGCAGGGCACCGCGCTCGGCGGCACCAAGGACTACCCCGAGCCCGAGCGCCTCATCCGCGACCCCATCTACCACACGGCGCTGTTCAACACGAAGGTCTACATCTTCCACCCCGACCTGGACACCACGGTCGGCGTCCAGCACGGCATCGAGATGGCGTATGCCCTGCGGCAGGCCGGCAAGGACGTGGTCTTCGAGATCATCGAGGGCGGAGACCACGGTTCGGCCGGCGCCCTCGATCCCCGCGAGCGCGACCGCAAGCTCTCGACCGAGTTCCACTGCACCGACGACATCCTCGGCCGCCGCAACGAGGGCCCCCTCGACTTCGAGCGACGGGAACCCGTGGTCCTTCCGGTGAACGACGGGCTGGTCTACCGTGTTGTGTTTGATGAGACCGGGCTGCCCAGCCTGGAAGGGCCGGTCCAGTGAGAAAGGCGATGAAGCCCATGAGCGAGGACACACCGAAGAAGCCGCGAGCGACGTTGACCATCGACGGGAGGAACGTAGGCCTCAACCGCTTCGTAGAGAACTCGCTGGTCGGGGTGATCGAGGGCTATCTGAGCGCAATGAAGGACATCGAGCCGGGCGAGGTTGTCATCAGGATCCCGGCCGAGCAGCGGAAGCCGTAGGACGGTTGCGGAGGGGCGGTTCACGGCCTTTGGCCGTCGCCGTTCTCCTGCACTCCTACACTCCCGGGCTCCTGCTCTCCTGCCGTCTCCAGCCCGTCGGTCGTCATCGCCTTGTCGAAGAACTCACGGATTCCGCAGAAGACGCCGAGGGCAGCTCGGTGGCGGAAGTCGACGCTCTTCAGCGCCGCCTCCTCGTCGGGGTTCGACAGGTAGCAGCACTCGACGAGGACGCGCGGGCAGTCCGTCTCCCGCAGCACGTAGAACGGTCGCCACGAGATGAACCGACACTGCGTCCCGAGCGCGGCGCCGAGGTTCGCGTGGATGACCTTCGCCGGCAGGATGCTCATCGGCGTCCAGTAGTACGTCTCGGTGCCGCCGACCGAGCGGCTGGTTCCTTCACCGGTGTCGTTGTTATGGACGCTGACGAACAGGTCGCAGGCCGCCTGTTTCGTCAATTCACGGCGGGGATCGAGGTCGCTCGCCTGCCCTGCGCCCGGGCTGCCGAAGCCGGCGTCCGTCTCTCGCGTCATGAGCACGCGCGCGCCCCCCGTCTCAAGCAGCTGCTTGAGACGCAGCGCGATGTCGAGGTTTGCCTGTTTCTCACGGAGGCCTGTCGGACCGATGGCCCCCGTCCACGCGCCCCCGTGCCCCGGGTCGATACCGATCAGCTTGTCCTGCAGCCCGGCGGACTGGTAGGGGCGGCGGATGTCGATAGCCATCGTGTCATCGCTCGGGAACCCGGCGGTGTAACCGGTCTGCTGGCGCTGGGGAAGATGGAACGTCAGCTCGGCGGTGTTCGTGGTCTTCTGCACCTGCTCGATGGCCAGGACGGCGTCGGCGCCTTCGAGCTGCCGCACGCCGTACTGGGACAGGCGGCAGTTGAACAGCTCCAGGATGAGCGCCGCGGGCCGGAGGCGCTGCACGATGCGGAACGGGACCGGGGCGGTCAGCGAGATGACAATGCGCGTGCCCTTCTCGAAGGGCCTGACCGATACGTCTGTGACCTTGGCTTGCGAGGGCGCGCTGCCCTCAGGAAGCAGCTCGACGATGTCTGCGCTGACGTAAGCCTCCTGGCTGTCGCCCAGGCGGATGCGATACCAACCGCCCTCCTTGCGCACCACCGGCAACTTCAGGCCGCTCGGCAAGACGGTGACGCGGTCGTGCTCGGTGGTCGGCCCACTGCGGATGGCCGCGTTCTCGACGAGTATCTTGACCACGCGCTCCGTCTGCGCGTGGCCCGTCTGCGGCAGACACGATAGGCAAAGCCCGACGACCCAGAGCATGATCTCGGCCTCCGAATGGTGATGCGATGGCGGGCTGCAGTCGGTTCCGCATCGGTTCCACGCCCACTCACCATACAACACCGGACCGGGGCTGCGCAACGCACGAGGTGCCTTGGCGAGCTGTGGGGAAAGAGCATGGACTGCGTGTGTCACGGAGAGAACGGCCATGAGAGACGCGCTGCGTTGGGTCTGCGAGGAAGCGAAGCGGGCGGGGGCGGATTTCGCCGATGCTCGCGCGGTGGACTCTACGTCCACCAGCCTCCGGCGGCAAGACGGCAAGACCGATCGCCTGCGACAGGGCAGTTCGCTGGGCGTGGGAATCCGCGTGCTGCTGGAGGGCGCCTGGGGCTTCGCCTCGACGAACGAAGTGGGCCGCGACGACCTGAAGCGTTGCCTGGAGGCGGCGGTGGACATGGCGAAGGCCTCGCAGGCGCGCATTGCGGAGCCGGGCGTGATGGCGACGCTCGAGGCCCACCAGGACGAGTACGTCGCGCCCTGTGAGGTCGATCCGCGCAGCGTTTCCCTCGAGCGGAAGATGGCCGTGGTGGACGCTCTGGAGGCGGCGGCGACCGCGCAGACCGCGGACCGGACCGCCAACAGCTTCGCGTCGTATGGAGACGACGTGGTGCGTGAGACGGTCTGCAGCACGCAGGGCGTGGACATCGACCAGACGGTCACGCGCACCCGGTTGAGCGTGCGGGTCACGGCGGCCGACGGGGATGTGCGGCAGAACGGCTTCGAGCACGAGTCCTCTCTCGGCGGGTTCGAGGTGACCGAGATGGCTGAGCCGGCTAGGCTCGGCGAGAAGGCGGGGAGCACCGCGGTGATGCTGCTGACGGCGGCGCGTGCCCCGTCCGGCAAGTTCCCGGTCATCTTGCACCCAACGATCGTGGGGGTCTTCATCCACGAGGCGCTCGGTCACAACGCCGAGGCTGATGCCGTCATCAGTGGCGACTCGATCCTGGACGGCAAGCTCGGCACCCCGGTCGCCTCCGAACTGGTGACCGTCGTCGATGACGCCACCATCCCCCTCTCCTGGGGCTCTTACCGGTACGACTCGGAGGGCACACCGGGCCAGCGACGCACGCTGATCGAGAACGGCGTGCTGAAGGGCTACATGCACACCCTGGAGACCGCGGCCAAGCTCGGGGTGGAGCCGAACGGCAGCGGTCGTGCGGATGGGTATGCCTCGCGGCCGATCGTGCGGATGAGCAACACCATCGTGCTGCCGGGCAAGTCCACGCTCGAGGAGCTGGCGCGAGACATCGACTTGGGCGTGCTGCTCGAAGGCGGCGAGTGGGGCTATGTGATGACCGCCAAGGGCCAGTACACGTGCCACGCGGGTCGCGGCCGAATGATCCGCAACGGCGAGATCGGCGAGCCGCTCAGGGACGTGTCGGTGGCCGGGATGATCCTCGATACGTTGGCCAACGTGGACGGCCTGACCGAGGAGTTCGAGCTGCTGACGATGGGCGGCTCGTGCGGCAAGAACGGCCAGTCGATGCCGACCAACGGCGGCGGCCCGTACGTGCGGGTCAAGGAACTCATCGTCGGCGGACAGGAACGGCTGTGACGACGCTGGTGGGTGCTAGACAGGAACCCGCGATTCTCGCCCGAGCCGTCCCCGTGTAGGGGCGCGATTCATCGCGCCCGCCCATGTAGGGGCGCCATTCATGGCGCACAAGAACCGATGTCGCGGATTCCCATGTACGTGCTGGGTGACGGGCACGGCAAAGGACGACCGCAGGAGGCGCAGTGATGGGCGATCTACTCGACATTGCGGTGCAGGCGTGTGAGGTGGCGATGGGCGCGGGGGCGGAGTTCGCTCAGGCCCATGCGAGCCGGGGGCGCAACTTCTCGGTATCGCTGGAGAAGGGCGCCATCGAGACCTCGCAGCAGCGCGAGTCTAGCGGCGTGTCGGTAAGGGCCTGGTGCAGGGGCGGCGTCGGCTCGACCGGCGTGAACGTGCTGGACTGGGACCGGATCGAGGAGGCGGCGCGGGGCGCCGCGGCTCTCGCGAAGCAGTCGGACCCCGACCCGGACTTCGTGGCGCTTCCCGGACCCGAGCCGCTGCCCGAGGTGGAGGGCCTGCATGATGAGCGCATGGCCGGGCTGTCGGTCGCGCAGGTGGTTCGCTGGGCGCTGGAGGGCACGGATGAGGCGCTGGCGGCGGTGCCCGAGGCCATCGTCAGCGGCGGCGCAGGCTTCGGTGTCGGCGATTCGGCGATGGCCAACTCCGTCGGGGTGCAGGTGACTACCCCCTACAGCGGCCTCTCTTGCTACATTCGCGCGGTGGTGCGGCGAGGAGACAGCGTGGGCACGTGGTTCGAGCACACCTACGGCCGCGTGATGGAGGACTTCAAGCCGGAGGGCATCGGGAAGGTCGCAGCCAAGGGCGCGCTGGAGTACCTCGATGCCCGCGACATCCCCTCCGGCGACTACCCGCTCGTGCTCGGCCCGCAGGCCGCCGACAGCATCTACTACTCCATCGCGAGCCAGGCGAACGCCGAGGATGTGCAGCGGAAGCGCTCGTACCTGATCGGCAAGCGCGGCCAGCGGATCGCCCCTGAGATCCTCACGATCACCGACGACGCGCTCATCCCGCGCGGCCGTTCCTCCAGCCGCTGCGATGCGGACGGGGTACCGCACCGGCCACTGACTATCGTCCAGGACGGCGTGCTGGTCTCGTATCTGCACAACCACTACACCGCGAACAAGGCCGGCGAGCCGAACACCGGCCACTCCGCGGGCGACGGCATCAGCCCCACCAATGTGAACGTCTGCCTCGGGACACGCCCCGCGAAGGACCTCATCGCCGAGATCGATGACGGCCTCTACGTCACAGCCGGCGGCCCGAGCGCGGACGGCACGACCGGTGACTTCTCGTCCACCCTGGACTTCGGCTTCAAGATCGAGAAGGGCGAGATCGCCTACCCGATCCGCAACGCCGCCCTGGGCGGCTCCTTCCTGGAGTTCCTCCAGGGCCTGGATGCGATCTCCTCCGACTACCGCGAAGAGCCCGGCGCCAAGATGCCGACCATGCGGTTCAAGACGGTTAGGTTGGCGGGAAGCGGATAGGGCCCCGGAACTCCTATCGCGCTTCGCAGAAACACGGGACCGGTGGGGCGGGCATTCTTGCCCGCCAGAGGCAGTGGCGGGCAGGAATGCCCGCCCCACTGGCTCCGTGTCTACGGGTGACTCACTAACCGCCACGGCACTCAGGGAGGCACGCACCCCGTGAAGACTCGGCTGTGGCTCGTGGGCTTCGTCGCGGCTTGGAGTGTGCGCGTGTGCGCGCAGCGCGTCGGCTTCGTGGAGGACTTCTCCGTCCCGGGTGAGTGGCAGATTGCCGACTGGCCCGGTCTGACGGGGATGGAGTCGATCACGAGCGACGGTCAGCAGACGACGTTCACGACCCTCGCCGGCACCTTCATGACGGGAGCGTCGGCCGCCTGGGCGCCGACCTGGCCGGACTGGGACAAGAACACGCCCGCCGGCCTCGCGATGATCCACCGCAAGTACCCCGTCACCGTCGACTTCGACCGGTACCACTACCTCGTCGCGCGGGTGACCTTCGCCGGCACCCACATGGCCCTCGGCATCAACGGCTGGGACACGAAGGCCTGCTACACAACGGGTTTGCACGCGGTGGACCTCCGCGACCTGCAGAAGGGCAGCCTGCAGGGCCAACAGCCGGTCGAGCTGCGGCTCACCTTCCTGAACACGGGCGGGAAGGTGACGCTGGACGAGGTGCGACTGGTCGAGTCGCTGACCCCCGAGGAGCAGGCCGGCTTCATCCCCGCCGGCCTGGACTTGCGCCTGGAGCGCCGCGAGCCGCAGCCCTACCACGGCCTGGAGGCCCTGAACGCCCGCGCCGGTGCCCCCGTTCGGCTCGACATGCCCGAGGAGAAGGCGATCTTCCGCGATACGAGCACGGGCGCGGTGGTCTGGAAGCTGACGCGCAGCGTGCGCCTGGAGATGGCCGACAAGTTCAATGCCGACGGGTCCATCCTGCCCATCTACAACCGGAGCTTCCGCGGGTTCGTCGTCTACGACCTGGGGAAGGGGGCCATGCGCGAGTTCCCCGACCTCCGCGGCGCGCCCGTGATGACCCGCGCCGACCCCTCGGTGATGTACCTCCTTCAGAGTTCGGAGGCGGATGGCAAGGCGCACTACGTCATCCAGTCGGTGGACCTGCGCACGGGCGCGGCAACCATGGTCACCGAGTGGGACAGCACGGATGAGGGGGGTTCCGAATTCGGGCCCTCACCGTACTCGGGCAAGCTGATCCTCGGCCTCAAGGAGGGGCGCGCGATCTACCTCATCGACCCGGCCGCCCCGCCCGATCAGCGCGTGCGCCGCGTGCCGCTGCCGATGCGGATGAAGGGTTCGAGCTACTGCGACGAGGACCGCAGCATCACCTGGCAGCGGTGCTACTTCTTCCAGCCGTGGCGGATGAACCTGGCCACCGGCGACATCCGGCTCATGCACTACCCAACGTATGGCGGCCACGAGATCTTCGGGCGCGGCGTCGTGGTCGGGCGCTATGGCACGATGATGCTGACCCACAAGGTCGGCCTGCTGCCCTGTGACGAGACGAACGGCGACCAAGTGCGAATCTGGTCGAACTGGACGGCCGATGTGCCTTCCGACTACGGCCAGCTCTCCGACGACGATCGGTGGCTCGTGACGAACGGCACGGACGGCGCGGTCGCCGGCAAGCGGCTGCTGATCGACGGCCACGAGACCGGCACCGTCCTGCAGATCGTGCACGACTTCACCTCGCGCAACTCGTGGGACAGCAACACGTACTCCCGCATCAGCCCCGACGCCACCAAGATCGCTTACATGTGTGACGTGCTAGGCGATACGGATGTCCATGTGGCCGTCACTCGCCGCCCGGAAGCCCCACGCAACGTGACCCTGACGCGCGAAGGCGCCTCCGTGCGTCTCGCCTGGGAGCCGCCCGCTGTCGCGCGGGAGACCGCGGGCTACAACGTCTACCGGAGCAGCCAGAGCGGGCGCGGCTATCAGCGGATCAATCCGGCGCTCATCGCCGCAACGGAGTTCAGCGACACGCCGCCGGCCGGCCCCGCCTGCTACGCCGTCGCCGCCGAGGAGCACTCCGGGCTCGAGGGCCTCTACTCGGCAGAGGTCCGCACCGGGGACGCGGCCGCTTACCGCATCTACGCCGACCCGGAGGAGGGCGTGCTGACGCCGCCCATGCGCCAGTACTTCGACGGGAGCTGCTCCAACTTCCGCTGCGCGCGCCTGTGGAAGGAAGCGCCGGAGGAGGTGACCGGGCAGACCGCACTACAGGTCAGCGTGCCCGCGAGCGGCTCGTACATCCTCTGGCTGCGGGGACGCGGCCAGGGCGCCTTCCGGTGCCGCGTCGGCGGACGCGAGGTGACGGTGCGGATCGGCTCCCCCGACTGGGAATGGGCACGGGCCGACCAATCCCTTCCGTTGCTGGATGGGCGGCAAGAGCTGGTCCTCGAGAGCACCGATGACGGGCTGTGTGCGGACCTGCTGATGCTGACCTCTGACGCAGCCGACCGCCCGGTGGGCCTCGACGACCGCGACCCCACACCAGCGCCAGTGCAGGGCCTGCACCTCACGGAGGCGACGCCGCAGCAAGTGCGGGTGGCCTGGACGCCCTCGGCCGAGCCCGACCTCGACTACTACGCGGTCCACGTGGGTGACAGCCCGGACTTCGCGCCCGGAAACGCGAGTCTCCTGACCTCGGGCCGCGGGACGGAGGGCCTCGATTGGGGGTTCAGGCCCGGATCGACGCTGTACTACAAGGTCCTGGCGGTGAACAGGCGCGGCCTCGCGTCCGCTCCGGCGATGCTTCGGGTCGAAGTCCCGCCGATGGAGACCGCGACGGTGGAGCTGGGGATCAACCAGGCCACACTCTCCGGCGGCCTGGAGCCGACGGAGTCGCAGGGCGTCGCGTGCGCGTTCGTGCCTACCGCCTTGGCCGCCGACGCACCCCATCCCAGAGCGACGTGGCAGTTCGACGTGCCCCGCGACGACGTCTACTATGTCTGGGCGCGGTACACGACGCTGGATGCGAAGAACGTCTCCCTCTTCTGGATCGAGTGTGACGACGGGAGTCAGCTTCAGGGCACGAACTGGCGGCTGCGCTTCCCCTGCACGCTGACGCGCCACCTGGACGGCGTGAAGCCGGGCGAGGAGACGTGGTTCACCGACAAGATGATGTCCGGCTGGTGGGCTGGGCCCTTCGACTCGCTCTCGCTCAAGGCCGGCACGCACACGCTCTCCGTCGCCTTCGAGCCGTCCCATGCGCCGAACGGTCCGCGACTGTCTGCCCTGTACCTGAGCAGCGATCCGTCGTACCGCCCGCCGGGGTTTGACCCGCGCGTAGACTTCCGCAAGTAGCGGCGAACGTCGCATCCCGGAAAGGCGGGACCGCGTTCCTCGTACAACTGGTTCCCCTCGCTCAATTCCTTCGTACGGAGTTGGGGCACACTCCCTACGAGGGGAGACGTTACAGGCCGTCGAACCACGGTCGGACGCCGGCGACGCCGTGGGCCGATGCTCACCACCCCTTTCCCCTCCGGGAGGGTCGTCCCGAGTGGAAGCAACCGAGCCGCATGCCGACGAATTCGATCCCGAGAGCCTTCCCCC